>Ga0183095_10477_pt1 | contig 122964 bp, 115 predicted proteins | sample BioMet4_FD_130346 | JGI IMG/M metagenome (GOLD analysis project Ga0183095, IMG submission 130346) | Microbial communities from bioreactor (seeded with sewage sludge) at LBNL, California, USA - Biofuel metagenome 4 (v2) (version 3) | ecosystem: Engineered > Bioreactor > Anaerobic > Unclassified ...
AATTCAACCGTATGATCGACGAGTGCATGGCCGGAAACATCGACATGATCATCACAAAATCCATCAGCCGGTTCGCCCGCAATACCCTTGACTGCCTTCAATACATCCGACAGCTCAAGGACAAGAATATTCCGGTTTACTTCGAAAAAGAATCCATCAACACGATGGATGCCAAAGGCGAAGTACTGATCACGATTATGGCATCGCTTGCCCAGCAGGAGAGCCAGTCTTTGAGCCAAAACGTCAAGCTGGGTCTGCAATACCGCTACCAGCAGGGCGAAATCCAGATAAACTGTGCTCGGTTTCTGGGTTATACAAAGGATGAGAATAAGCATCTTGTAATAGTGCCAGAAGAAGCTGAAATCGTAAAGCGCATCTACCGGGAATACCTTGAGGGCGGTAGCATGCTAAAAATCGCCCGAGAGTTGGAAGCGGACGGCATATTGAACGGCGCTGGAAGGGAAAAGTGGCACACCAGCAACGTTAACCAGATTCTGCGGAATGAGAAATACATTGGCGATGCCCTACTGCAAAAGACCTATACCGTTGACTTCCTTACGAAAAAGCGGGTCAAGAACAATGGCCTTGTTCCGCAATACTATGTGGAAAACAGCCATGAGGCGATCATCCCGCGTGAAATTTTCATGCAGGTGCAGGAGGAGCTTATCCGCCGCCGAATCGTCCACACCAGCCCGAATGGGAAAAACAGAACCTTCAGCAGCAACCACTGCTTTGCCCAGATGATGATTTGCGGCAACTGCGGCGAGGTATTCCGACGGGTGCATTGGAACAACCGGGGCAAGAAATCTGTAGTTTGGCGGTGCGTCAGCCGTTTGGAAAACACTGGGCTATTCTGTGATGCTCGCACGGTGCCGGAAAGCCAGATTGAGCAAGTGCTGGTTACCGCTATCAACCAAGCTTTGTGCGACAAGGACACCTTTCTTGCCACCCTGCAAGAAAACATCGAAACGGTCATACTCCACGAGAACGACCAGACTCTTGCAGATATTGACGCGCGGCTTCAGGAACTTCAAGCCGAGCTTCTGAAACTTGCCAGTTCCAAGGCTGACTATGAAGATGTCGCCGATGAGATTTATCGCCTACGCGAGGAAAAACAGAAGGTACAGCTGGAAAACGTCGGGCGGGATGAATTGAAAAAACGTATCACCGATATGGTCGACTTCCTGCGGAAACAGCCCACCGCCATTACGGAATACGACGAGCCGCTTGTCCGGCGACTGATTGAAAAAGTCATCGTCTACGAGGATAAATTCACTGTGGAATTCAAGTCCGGCGTGACGGTGGATGTAAATGAATAAGGGTGAAATAAACGAGGCACTCTACTGAATTACATCGTAGTGTGCCTCGTTTTTTGCTAATAAGACTATGGAAATCTGCAGTTAAGTCCGTAAAGTACTATTAATAAGCGTCTCGTTGACCGCATTTTTACACTTCCAGAAGCTCACTGCTTAATACTGTCGACAAGCTCGCCTCTCTTCAATCCACTTACGGTCTCATTGTTGTTTTATCATAGCGACGTGTCAGAATGCGGCACAGAATAGCGTCTGCGATCAGCGCAGCGCCAGACCAGAAAAACCATGTATTTACGCCTACAACTTCAGCGACCGGACCGGCAACAAGCAAACCTATCGGCATGGAAAGGGTCATGGCTGTCATTAAGAGGGAAAACACCTTGCCCATCATTTCAGGCGCAGTGCTTTCCTGAACGTAGGCCATAACTGGAACATTCATAAAAGTACCGGAAGCACCTAAAAAGAAACAGCATAGGGTAAATATCCAAAATCCGCTTGCCGGTAATGCTCCGCTAACCAGTGTAGCCAGACCCATTAAGCCAATTGCTAAGGATGCCATGAAAAATCTCTTCTTCATGCCGCCCCACACACCGATAACCAAAGATGAAAGAAGCAATCCGCCTGCAAAGACAAATTCCACAATGCTATTATGCCATGCTTCGCCCATAAAGTGGCTGCGAACCAATAACGGAAACAGAGCACCTAAGGGCATATAAAGTACGGTCATCAGTAGCATGGGGAAAAACACAGCCATTAAAGGCTTATTTGCTTTCATTGACATAAAGCCTTGCTTCATGTCAGATAATACATTCATCTTCTCATTGGTTTGCGGAATGTCCGGAATTATGACAAACAGAAGGCAAACAATCGCAAAAGCGGCACCCAGTATATCTACAATCATAATGGCAGCAATAGGTAGAAAGGACATGAGTGCGGCGCCCAGCACAGGCCCCATCATGTTTGATATTGATTGAATCATATTTCCCCAGCCGCCCGCTTTGGTCAACATGTCTGTTGGTACAAACATGGGTATAGCCGCTTGCATAGCTGGGCCGTGAAAGGTACTTCCCAATCCGCGTAAAAATAAAACAATGTAGATAAACCAAATAGGCGGTGTTGGCACGAGCAAAAATGTCACGCCAAGAATAATGCTGGATGCAGCCACCAACCCGTCAGCGGCAATCATCACCGTGCGGCGGTTATATCGGTCGATCCACACACCGGCAAAGGGTCCGATCAGCATATTGGGAAGAAAAGCAACAACGGATGCAATCGTCAGTGTGACAGCGGACTCAGTTTGGATGGTTAGCCACCAGATAACAGCGAACTGCACTGCGGCAGAACCCAAGATTGAAAAAGCCTGTCCCGCGTATATTATAACAAATTGTTTTTTCCAATTTTCAATTCTATTCATAAAAAATCTCCTTTTATAAAATTAAAAACGAACAACTACCTAAGTGTTGTTCGTGCGGAAAGACATAATTTTACAAGGAGATCACCAAAGTGAGGGTTTACTCATGTAAATATGTCTTTAAGCACAACAAATAAACCCTAAAAAGGGCAGTGCTTAAAAACTAAATTACATGAATATCAAATACATATTTCTACCTCGCTTTCATTTTTAATTATTATACTACATTTTCATCACTATCTCAAGATAAATATAAACAGCAGATATTGTTTAATCTATCTCGCCTAAATTCAGGTCTACATTCGGAAGAATGCATTTTACTTCGTTAATTAACCGCCTCAGCTGTATACAGGCATTTGCGCTCTCTGTTCCGGCTGCCGCAAATATCGAATTTACTTTATCTTTGTAGTCAAGCGGGTGAGTGTTAAAACTATCAATCATACCGACTGCCTTTTTCTCGTTCAGACAGTATTCTTCATTTGCTGCAAACAGCACCTGGTTGAGCGCTGAGATCGCCCGTACAATATGGGCGGTGACATAATAAACATCGTTTTTTTTTGCATTACTTTCTGCAAACATTAAAGAAAACTCCGCTTCAAACCTAAAGAAACTTATAATAGCTTTCTTCAGCTTTGGCGGATATTGTTCGGCAATACTCTTAAGTCCCGAAATATTACCCTGTTTATCCCACAAGACCTTGCATACTGCCAATTCTCCCATATACATCACATTCATATAGGCATGGGGATGTCCGGTTTGATAATGCGCGGAAATATCCCCTTCCTGACATTCGGCAATCACATTTTCTACTCTTTCCGCGTCGCGCAGGATAAAATCAACATGGTATCCATCAATAACCAGCCAACCGCCTCCATTAACCCATTTACCCCATTCACCGGGAGGAACAACCAGATTTTCCCTGTGTTCATCATCCACAAGCTGCGCCGCCTTGTTCAGAGATACAAGGTCAAGTGTGGCTTTATCGTAATAGATACCGATATCAATATCCGATTCTGGGGAATGAGTACCCCTTGCACGAGAGCCACCAAGCACAACAGCCTGAATGCCTGAAATGCCTGCCAACGCTGATATAACTTTATCTAATATTGTTTTAATTTCATTCATGTGTATTCACCTCATAAATCTCGAGAATTTATTTATGCTCTGCTCAATTTCTCAATAGCGTCTTCTTTGGAAGATACAAAGAAGATGTCTCTCCCATTATTGCTTTCATATATAAAATCTTTAAGTGGCTTGCTTGTATAAACTGAAAAGTCTCCAACAATCGCAAGCCTAAACTGGTAAGTGATAAATTTTTGCAGAATATCACCGGCAATCCTTGTACTCAAAACAAAGAAGTCTGGGGTTATTGCTTCTTTGTTTATTACAATGGAATGGCTTCCTGTTTCATAATTTACAGACATCATGAAATCCAGCGCGGATTGCACATCTGAAATTAAAATCTCATCACTGCTAACAATTGCTATTTCATTGCCGTTGGCCGTAATTTTCTTTATCTTCATTATTCTATTCAACTCCTAACAAATGTATTTGTTGCTTTGCCATCTCAGGTTTACTTAATTTCCTTTATTCTTGTTAAATCCCCACTGCACAGAATATCAAGGTTATCAAAAATTTTTTGAGCAGGCCAATCCCACCACTTTAATTCCAGCAGGTAGCCAATGAGATCATCATCGAATCTTTTCTTTATTATTCTAACAGGATTGCCGCCTGCAATATGATAAGCCGGTATATCTTTTGTAACTACTGAATTGGCAGCAACAATTGCTCCATCACCAATATGCACGCCGGACATTACAGTGACATTTTGACCTATCCATACATCATTGCCGACAACAGTATCTCCTTTGAAAGGTAAATCATCAAGTGTCGGCGTCGCCTTTTCCCAGCCATGTCCCATGATGTTAAAAGGATAAGTAGTGACGCTGCACATTCTGTGGTTCGCGCCGTTCATGATGAATTCGATACCTTTAGCAATAGCACAGAATTTCCCAATGATGAGCTTATCACCTAAAAATTCATAATGATGCGTGACGTGCTCTTCAAACCGTTCCGCCCCATTAATATCATCATAGTAGGTGTAATCCCCTACGATAATACTGGGGCGCGTGATTACATTTTTGATGTAGCATACACTTTTTATATTTTCATTTGGATAAATGGAATTTGGATCGGGTCCATATTGCATATAAATCTCCCTAAAAATTCTAATTTCTACCTATTGCTTCGGCGCTTCTTCAGCTACGACATTCCAGTTCACGCCGAACTTGTCTGTTACTGCGGCGTGGAACACGCTGTAGAAGGTCTCGGTCGGCGGGAGCGTTACTTCGCCGCCCACGCAAAGCGCATCGAAGATAGCCGTGGCTTCCTTACCTGTAGGTACCGTGGCGGTTAGTCTAATGTTGTCGCCGCCCTTGGGCGGTGCAGCATCATCGGCAAACCAGACGTTCGTACCGCAGATGACCATCTCGGCGTGCATAACCCAAGTACGCAGCAATTCAGGCGGTGTCTTTGACCCCTCCGGCATATAGTCGCCGTACGGCAGGACCTTTGGCTCGTCGCAATGGAATACTGCGCAGTAAAAATTAAGCGCGTCTTTACAGTTCCCGTTGAATATAAGATTAGGTATAATCATAGTTTCCACTCCTTTGTTTTGACTTAATCAGTTAATAACTGTTTTGTGGGTAACAATATGCATTCAATGATAGCGTCCGGATTATTGATATCGTGAAAAACGTTCACATCACCAGAAATGCTACCGTTAAGTAAAGATACGTAGCTTTTTGCAATATCTCTGTTCCGAGCAGAAAGCCATACTTCAAAGTCTCCCTTATCATGTAAATAGACAATGGCTATTTTTACATCATCTCTTTATCAATAAGCGATAGTGCAATCCGTAGTGCGTTTACCCGCCTATCGTTTAACGTCTTTTGCGAGGACTGCAACCTTCCACTTTCCTGCATCTTTTCACACTTGTGAAGAGTTGATTCAAGGGAGGTCTTTGCCTCTTCTAGTTCCTGTTTTGTGTATTCGCTCATTTGCCCCTCCTCGATTTTGGCTTATCAAATCGTAGTTTTTACAGTCTGAACATTATGCGCCCGATATAGAGCATTCCAAATACAATGAATGAAACCGTGCAATACAGCACTACTATCGTGATAAGTCCACCTGCAATCAGCACCACCTTGTTCGTGTGCTTGCCGGACAGCTTTTTGAGCAAGAAAAACCCGACAATCCCCGAAGCACCGCCAAGAGTGTTCAGAATCAAGTCTGTTGTGTCGCTGCTGCCAATCGCCAATGTATACTGCAAAATCTCAAACACAAGGCTTACGGCAAGAACCGTAAAAATTTGTTTAATCACACCGTATTTTTTTGCAATCGCCGCAATATAAAATCCCAGCGGCACAAACAGAACAAGGTTAAAAAGTTGTTCATATCCGGCGTTACCGCTGAAAGGAATCAAATTGATGATGCGCTCCGTACCGCCGATGAATGGCACACGGCACTTCCACAATACCGCCCAAACAAGGAAAAGCAAATAAACGGCAAACATTACGCTGTTGGCCATTTGTCGGCCTGTCAGCTTCTTATCATCACTTGGCATCGTTTCGCCTCCTCACTTTCTGCTTATCAGGTCATAGCTATTCCTGACCATCCTCTTTAACATCAAACCTGACCACACAACCTCGGCTTTTTCAAAAAACATCTAAATCGACCACTCGCGAACCCGTGTTATCTAAATCGACCACTCGCCAAACACTGACATCTAAATCGCTCTCTCGCACTCGAAAATGCCAGCTATGACTTGTTTCCTTGAACCGATATTTTGACGATTTCAGCACATCAGATTTTTGCTCTCAAATCTCGAAAAGCCCAGTAATACTGGACTTTTCACACACTCACTTATCAACCCTTGTTATCAATACGCACGTCTCAACGTGGTCCGTCTGCGGGAACATATCGACCGGGCGGAGGCGGCGGACGGCGTAGCCGCGGGCGGTCAGGAACGCGAGATCGCGGGCCTGGGTCGCCGGGAAGCAGGAGATATAGACAATCTTCTCCGGCGCGGCGCGGACGACGCTGCCGAGAAACTGCCCGCTGGCTCCGTCGCGCGTCGGGTCGAGAAACACGGCGTCAAAGCGCGCGCCGGCGCGCACCGCCTTCTCCAGCTCCGCGCCGGCGTCGCCGCAGAGGAAGGAGACGTTGTCCGCCCCGTTGAGGCGGGCGTTCGCGGCCGCGGCGCGCACCGCGGCCGCGTTGATCTCGACGCCGAGGACCCGCTTCGCGCGCTTCGCCGCGGCAAGCGTGATCGTGCCGATGCCGCAGTAGGCGTCGAGCACGGTCTCCCCGCCCGTCAGCCCGGCAAAGTCGAGCGCCGTCTCATAGAGCCGCTCGGTCTGGTCGTGATTGATCTGATAAAAAGCCCCGGCCGGCACGCGGAAGCGGCTGCCGCACAGCTCATCCGTCAGGAATCCGCCGCCGAACAGCGTCTTTTCCGGGCCGCTCAGCACGGCGCTCGTGCGGCGGCTGTTGACCTGCTGCACGACGGTGACCAGCTCCGGAAAGGCGCTCCGCAGCGCGCCGACAAAGGCGCGGCTGCCGGGGAACACGGGCGCCGCGGTCACGACGGTCAGCAGCAGCTCCCCCGTCCGGACGCCGCGCCGCGCCACCATGTGGCGCAGCAGACCGGTGCCGCGGTCCTCGTCATAGGGGATGAGCCGGCCGCGGGCCGCCTCCGCCGCCGCGCGGGCCAGCAGGGCGTTGAGGCGCTCGTCCTGCAGCAGGCAGTCGCGCGCCTCAATGATGCGGTGGCTGCCGGCGGCATAAAAGCCGCAGGCCGTCCGGCCCCGCCCCGCCGGGGCGAAGCTCAGGATCGCCTTGTTGCGGTAGTGGAGCGGCTGCGCCGCGCCGAGGATCGGCTCCACCGTGCCGAAGCGGCCGAGCAGGCGGACGCTCTCCGCCTGCTTGCGCCGCAGCTGCTCGCCGTAGGGCCGGTCGAGCAGCGTGCAGCCGCCGCAGCCCGCCTGCAGATACGGACAGAGACTCATCTGCACTTGCCGCGGCTCGTCACCGGCACGCGGTCGACGACGCGGTTGCCGCGGACCAGATAGAGGAAATCAAAGAGATTGATGGTCGTGCAGCAATGGCCGGGAACGAGCAGCACCTTGTCGCCGGGGCGCTTGCTGTTTTCGCAGTAGATCGCGCAGTGTTCCTCGCTCATCTCCGGCTTTTCGTCCGGCCAGGAGAGGAACACCGGCCCGCCCTGGTCGGTGCCGAGCGACTTGAGGCCCGCGTCGCAGACCAGCCGCCCCGCGTCGGCGCTCAGCACGGTGGAGACCATGAACAGCGCGTGGTCGAAGTGCACGCCCATGCGCTCATAGGCCGCGTCCATCAGCAGATAGGTGCCCGCCTGCACCTCGGTGTAGATCGTGCCCTCGCCGCGCAGCTCGGCCGTGCCGGTGCTGGCGCCGCTGACCTCCGGCACCTCGATGCCCTCGGCGTGCAGCAGCGCCACCAGCTCGTGCAGGCGCTTCTCGACGATGTCGGCCTCGCGGCCGCGCTTCTCGTGGTCGTATTCATGCGAGAGCTGGCCGGCATAGGCCTGCACGCCCATGAACTCCAGGTGCTCCTGCTCCCCGATCAGCCGGGCCAGCGCCACCATCTCATCCGGCGTGCGGACGCCGCAGCGGTTCATGCCGACGTCGTACTCGACCAGCACGCCCAGCTCGCTGTCCTGCGCGGCGCAGGCCTGCTCAAGGGCGAGGATGTTCTCCGCCGTGTCGGCGCAGACCGAAACATGGGCGCACGAGGCCAGCCATGCCAGCCGCGCCAGCTTGGACGGCTCGACGACCTGATTGGCGATCAGCACGTCCGGGATGCCGGCCAGCACCAGATCCTCCGCCTCGCTCAGCTTGGCGCAGGTGATGCCCTTGGCGCCGTTGTCCATCTGCAGATGCGCCAGCGCGGTGCATTTGTGGGACTTGTAGTGGGGCCGCAGCGCCACCTCGAGCGGACGGAGCAGCGCCATCATGCGGCGCTGATTTTCCTCGGCGACGTCGAGATCGACGATGAGCGCGGGCGTTTCCAGCTGATAAACCTGCATAGAACAATCTCTCCCTTCACATGTGCGGCAAAATTTCCAAAAAGGCCGGAATACGGATGTATTCCGGCCTTCTGTCGGTGTGGTTTACTTGCTCCTGATGTACTTGTCGATGGCGGTCGCGGCCTTCTTGCCGGCGCCCATGGCCAGGATGACGGTGGCCGCGCCGGTGACGGCGTCGCCGCCGGCATAGACGCCCTGACGGGAGGTCAGGCCGTCGTCGTCCGCGATGATGCCGCCCCACTTCTGGGTGTCGAGGCCCTTGGTGGTGCTGCGGATCAGCGGATTCGGGGTGGTGCCGATGGCGATGACGACGCAGTCGACATCCATCGTGTATTCGTCGCCCGGGATGGGCACGGGGCGGCGGCGGCCCTTTTCGTCGGGCGCGCCCAGCTCCATGCGCTGGCAGCGCATGCCGGTGACGTTCTTGTGCTCGTCGCCCAGGATCTCCAGCGGCGCGACCAGAAGGTGGAACTGAACGCCCTCCTCCTCGGCGTGCTCGACTTCCTCGATACGGGCGGGCATCTCCTCGCGGCTGCGGCGGTAGACAATCGAGACCTCCTCGGCGCCGAGGCGGAGCGCGCAGCGCGCGGCGTCCATCGCCACGTTGCCGCCGCCGACGACGGCGACGCGCCGGGCGTGCTGCACCGGGGTGTCCGCGTCCTCGCGGTAGGCCTTCATCAGGTTGACGCGGGTGAGGAATTCGTTGGCGGAATAGACGCCCTTGAAGTTCTCGCCCGGGATCTTCATAAAGCTGGGCAGGCCGGCGCCGGTGCCGATGAACACGGCCTCATAGCCCTGCTCAAACAGCTCGTCGACGGATTCGACGCGGCCGACGACCATGTTGGTGCGGACGTCGACGCCCATCTCGCGCAGGCCGTCAATCTCCTTCTGGACGATGGCCTTGGGGAGACGGAACTCGGGGATGCCGTACATCAGCACGCCGCCCGCGACATGCAGCGCCTCAAAGATGGTGACGGAATAGCCCATGCGGGCGAGGTCGCCCGCGCAGGTCAGGCCGGACGGGCCGGAACCGACGACGGCGACGCGGTGGCCGTTGTGCGGCGCCGCCTTGGCCTTTTCCGCGCTGTGCGCGCGGTGCCAGTCGGCGACAAAGCGCTCGAGGCGGCCGATGCCGACCGGCTCGCCCTTGATGCCGCGGACGCAGTACTTCTCGCACTGGCTCTCCTGCGGGCAGACACGGCCGCAGACGGCGGGCAGGGCGCTGTCCTGGGCGATGACCTGATGCGCCTCTTCAAAGTCGCCCTCGGCGACGTGCTTGATAAACTGCGGGATCTTGATGGCGACGGGGCAGCCGCCGGTGCAGGGATGCGTGGGGCAGTTCAGGCAGCGCTTGGCCTCGTTGACCGCCATCTCGGGGGTATAGCCGAGGGTGACCTCGTCAAAGTTGTGCGCGCGGACCTGCGGCTCCTGCGCAGGCATCGGGCACTTTTTCGGATCCATGTTCGGCATTTCAGTTCGCCCCCTTCAGCAGATTGCAGACATGCTCGTCGCGGGCGCGCTCAAAGTCCTTGTACTGGCGGGCGCGCTCCATGGTCTCGTCGAAATCGACCTGATGGCCGTCAAAATCCGGGCCGTCCACACAGGCGAACTTGGTCTCGCCGCCGACGGTCAGGCGGCAGCAGCCGCACATCCCGGTGCCGTCAATCATGATCGGGTTCATGCTGATGACGGTCTTGATGCCGTATTCCTTGGTGAGCTTGCAGACGAACTTCATCATGATCAGCGGTCCGATGGCGATGACCTCGTCATACTTCTCGCCGGACTCGATCAGGTTTCTGAGGGCGTCGGTGACCAGGCCCTTGGTGCCGTAGGTCCCGTCGTCGCTCATGGCGGCGACCTTGTCGGAGCAGGCGGCGAACTCATCCTCGAGGATGACCAGGTCCTTGGTGCGGAAGCCGACAATCGAATGGACGACGCAGCCCTGCTCATGCAGCTCCTTGGCCACCGGATAGGCGATGGCGCAGCCCACGCCGCCGCCGACGACGGCGACCTTGCGGAGGCCCTCGATCGCGGTGGGCTTGCCCATCGGACCGACAAAGGCGTAGAGGCTCTCGCCCTCGTTCATCGCGTTGAGCAGCCGCGTCGTCGCGCCGACGATCTGGAAGATGATCGTCACGGTGCCGGCCTTGCGGTCATGATCCGCGATGGTCAGCGGGATGCGCTCTCCGCCCTCCCGTACGATCAGCAGGATGAACTGGCCCGGCTTCGCCTTGGCGGCAATCTCCGGCGCCTCGATCACCATGCGGGTAACGGTGGGGTTGAGCTCCTGTTTTTTGAGGATTGTATACATAATTGCAGGGCTCCTTTCAGTATTCTTCACCATAGCGGATTCTATCATGGAACGGGCGGGAAGTCAACGATGAGATACCGCCATGCCAAATTCGCATGGCAAGCGATTTTGAAATATAAAATTTTCCTTTATCCCGTAAAAGCGCCGCCGTCCTTTCGGCCAGCGGCGCAAATTACGCGCAAATTTACGGAAGCCGGACGCCGTATGCCTCCAGGATGCTCTCGTCAATCTCCATGCGGACGGTGCGGGCGGGGTCGACGATCTGGCAGACGGCCAGATCGCCCTTGATGCTGAGCAGCATGGCGCAGTCATAGACGTCCATCCCGGTCGTCTGCATCAGGAAGCGCAGCATGGCGCGGCTGGCGTTGCGGGACGCCTCGTCGAGCGTGCGGTCGCTCTGGATGGTCATGAACCGGCCGCGGCAGCGCAGCGCCGGGGTCGGCATGGCGAAGTTCCGGACGGCGCTGACGCGCACGGTCACCCGGCCGCCGGTCTCGACGCCGCAGATCATCACCTCGCCGTCGCCCATCAGGCCGTGCAGGTCGCCGATCGAAAGCAGGGCGCCCTCGACCTCGACGGGCAGATAGAGCGTGCTGCCGGCGACGATCTTGTTGCAGTCCATATTGCCGCCGTGGGCGCCGGGGGTGTGGGTCATCACGGTGTCGTATGCGGGGGCGGTGCCGATCACGCCGATCATCGTGTCGAGCGGGAAGCGCAGCTTGTCGTTGAACTGCAGCGCGCCGCCGCGCAGGTCGAACTGGCGGACCCTGCGCTCCGAGACCAGGTCCCAGAAGGCGCCGCCGACGACCGAGGCCCGCATCAGGCCGGTGTCGTTGGTCTTGATGTCGAGGATCTCGACCTTGAGCACATCGCCGGGCATCGCGCCCTCGACGAACAGCGGGCCGGTGGCGGGGTTCTCCAGCGCCTTTTCGCGCTCAAACACGCTGCCGTCCGCGTGCAGGCGGTCGTCATAGCAGTCGCGCGTCACAAAACAGACGGTGTCGCCGTCCGCGCAGCGGGCCGCGGGGGCGTTGTGCGGGCTGCAGCTGGCGGTGACATGTTCCTTCCCGATGGTCAGCATGGATCAGACTTCCTTTCTATAATCCCAAGAGCATCTTGGCAAACTGGAAATAGATCAACAGGGAGATGGCATCGACAATGGTGGTCAGCAGCGGGCTGGCCATCACGGCGGGGTCGAAGCCGAGCCGCTTGGCCACCATGGGCAGCGAGCAGCCGACGAGCTTCGAGAAGAACACGGTGGCGATCAGCGTCAGGCAGACGACGGCGGCCACCGGCACGGTGACCGACGAATTGTGCAGCAGCAGCCGGTCGACGAGCAGCACCTTGCCGAAGTTGACGACGGCCAGGGTGACGCCGCACATCAGCGCCACGCGGCTCTCCTTCCACATGACGCGCCAGAGGTCGCGGAACTCGATGTCGCCGAGGCTCATGCCGCGGATGACGGTGACGCTCGACTGGCTGCCGCTGTTGCCGCCGGTGTCCATCAGCATGGGGATGAAGGCGGTCAACACGACCTGCGCGGCCAGCGCCGATTCAAACGAGGAGATAATCATGCCGGTGAAGGTCGCCGAGACCATGAGGATGAGCAGCCAGGGGATGCGCTGCTTCCAGGTCTCGAAGATGCCGGTCTTGAAATAGCTGTGCTCGGACGGGGTGATGGCGGCCATCTTCTCGATGTCCTCCGTCGTCTCCTCCTGCATGACCGCGATGGCGTCGTCGACGGTGACGATGCCGACCAGGCGGTTTTCGCCGTCCACCACCGGCAGCGCCGTGAAGTCGTATTTGGCGAAGAGGTTGGCGACCTCCTCCTGGTCGTCGCGGGTGGCGACCGAGATGACGTTGGTCTCCATCACGTCGCGGATGCGGTCCTCATAGGAGGCCAGCAGCAGGTCCTTGACCGAGACCAGACCCAGCAGCTTGCGCACCGCGCTGATGACGTAGCAGGTGTAGATGGTCTCCTTGTCGACGCCGGTGCGGCGGATGTGCTCGAAGGCCTCCTTGACCGTCATGTCGGGGCGCAGATCGACATATTCGATGGTCATGATGCTGCCGGCGCTGTCCTCCGGGTAATTGAGCACCTCGTTGATGCTCTTGCGGGTGTCGGCGTCGACGTTCTTCAGGATGCGCTTGACCACGTTGGCGGGCATCTCCTCGATGATGTCGACGGTGTCGTCGAGAAACATCTCGTCGATGACCTCGCGCAGCTCGCGGTCGGAAAAGGCGGCGATCAGCGCCTCCTGCAGGTCGCTGTCCATCTCGACAAAGGTGTCGGCGGCCAGCTCCTTGGGCAGCAGGCGGAAGATGCGGGGCAGGTCCTCCTGGGTGATCTGCCCTTCCGACAGCAGATCGTCCATCATCTCCGCGATGTCCGCGGGATTGAGGGTGTCAAGATAGCGATGGAGCGCGGCGTACTGCTTGCTCTGCAGCAGCTCCAGCACCCGCGCGCTGAAATCGTTCTCTTTCATGGGTTGTGCTCCTCCTTTTGGCCTTTTTGCGGGGGAACGGAGGCGCGGGACAGCGTCCCGCGCTTCCCAAGGCGTGCCTTGCGGCACAGGTAGGAAGCGCAGTGAGAGAAACCGGGGAGGCTGCGGTCCGTTATGCGGTGACACGCACGGACGCTGGTCCGAACACGCACCGCCTTCGCCCTCCGGGGTTCGCGCTGCTGCTACTTCCTGTGTCCATGCGATCTCACCTCTCTCAGCTCCAGAATAAACAAAAACAAAGGACAGGCTTGTTTGCCTGTCCTTACATTGTATGCCCGGAACGGCCGCGCGTCAAGCACAATCGCCCGGCGCGGCGCCGCTTTTTCAGGGCAGGACCGCCAGGAAGATCCGCTCCGCCAGCGCCGGCAGCGCCGGGATGCGGACGGCCAGCAGCCAGCAGCACAGCGCCACGGCCACGCCCGCCGGCACGTCGGCCGCACGGTGCTGGCGCACCAGGACGGTGCTGGCATAGACGCCGAGCGCGAACGCATGGGCCGCCAGCTTCCAGAAGAGCGGCACGGCCAGCGTGCCGACGCCGAGCGCGCACAGGCAGCTCACCAGGCAGTGCACCGAGGGAAAGAGGTTCTCCGGCGTGTCGAAAAAGTAGACCGCGCGCAGCGCGAAGCGGAAGAAGCCGCGCCCCGTCACCGGCGGGCGCTCCATCCGGGTCGGCAGCAGCAGAAAGACGACGTCGGCCGCCGTGTTGCCGAGCAGCACCGCCGCCGCCAGCGGCCAGAAGGCGGCGCCGGCGCGGGCGACCGCGTAATAGCAGCCCACCCAGAAGGGGAAGCTGCCGACATAGAAAATCACCATCCACGGCACGACGGGCAGGCGCGCGTCGAGCGCCGTCGGCAGATCGACATGCCTCCGCCGCCGCAGCAGCAGCTTGATGAGCCAGTAGAGCCCGCCCTGATAGAGCAGCAGCAGCGCCGCCGAGAGCAGCGCGCGGATCGGTGTCATTGGGTGTCCTGCCTTTCCTGCGGCGCGGCGGCCGCGTCCAGCCCGTTCATCTGCCGGTAAAGCAGCTCCTGGGCCTGCTTCCATTTGGGGACGACGGCGCGGTCGTCGGGGCGGAACCGGGTCAGACCGCAGTCCTCGGTAAAGACCTCGAACAGCTCGTTGCGCTCGACCGTCAGCCCGGCGAGGGTCTCGCAACGGACCGCCAGCGTCCGCTCCGCCCCGTCCCAGACGCCGCGCCAGGACAGCGTCCCGCGGTCGAGCCGCAGCGTGCCGCGGCCGTGGACGGCAAAGCGGTCGCCGTCCCACGACGAGGCCTCGGCCGGCGTCTCCAGCGCGAAGTTCTCCTCGGCCAGCGCGGCGCGCAGCCGCGTCTCCTGCAGACGGTACCAGGCGGCGATCGTCTCCGGGAAGCCGGCGGAGAAGCGCATGTCCGGCCCGACCTCCGCCGCGGCGCCGCAGGCGCGGCAGCGCAGCGTGTTCCGCTCGCCCCGCAGCGCGTACTCGGCGCCGCAGCGCGGGCAGAGCCAGAGCGCGCCCTCCAGCCCGGCGGCGCGGCAGCCGCCGCGGAAGCGCACGCCGGTGCGGGCCTGCCAGGCCGCCTCGTCGAAATCGATCCCGGCGACGACGGCGCGGTAGATCTCCGCCTCGCTCAGCGTTTTGAGCTGCGCCGGGGTGAGGATGATCCGCGTCTCGGCCTCGACCCGGCCGAAGCAGGGCCGCGAGGGCCGCAGCCGCGGCAGGGTGTAGAAGCCGCCGTGCTGCCGCACGGCGCAGACGGGCGCGTTCGCCTTTTTAATCAGGCGGGCGATCGACGGGGCGATCGTCTCCGGCAGGCCGCAGACCGAGGTCTGCCCGGCCGGGAACAGCGCCACCGTGCCGCCGCCGCGCAGGGTGCGCAGCACCTCGAGGATGCAGGCGGGATCGGGGTGGAACTGGGTCTTGGGGATGGCGCCGTCGGCGCGCAGGAAGAAGCGCAGCTTCGGCGAGCGGAAGAAGCGGCGCGTGGCGATAAACTGCACCCGCCGGCCCGGCAGGGCGTCGGCCACGGTGAGAAAGTCCATCATCCCCTGGTGCGAGGCGACGACGAGCAGCGGCCCGCGCTTCGGGATGCGCTCCCCCGTGCGGCGATAGCCGCAGAACAGCCGCAGCAGCAGGCCGCCGATCCCGCGCAGCAGCGCGTAAAGGATCGGGATGGGTCTGTGCTGCGGCTGTTTTCTCTGCATGATTTCCTCCGAAAGCTCCCCCCGGCGCGAAGGCCGCGGAAAAATTACTGCCCGTCGATGCGCATGGCGGTGTAGAGCGATTCGTAATAGCCCTTCTGCGCCATCAGCTCATCGTGGGTGCCGCGCTCGATGATCCGGCCGTCGCGGACGACGAGGATCAGATCGGCATGGCGCACGGTGCTGAGGCGGTGGGCGATCAGGAACGAGGTGCGGCCGGTGAGAATGTGGCTGATGGCGTTCTGGATCAGGGCCTCGGTCTCGGTGTCGACCGAGCTGGTCGCCTCGTCGAGCACGAAGATCGGCGGGTCGGCGATGACGGCGCGGGCAAAGGAGACCAGTTGCTTCTCGCCGGTGCTGAGGCGGTCGCCGCTCTCGCCGACGTCGGTGTCATAGCCCTTTTCGAGCTTTTGGACGACGACGTCCGCCGAGACCAGGTGTGCGGCGCGCTCGATCTCCGCGTCGGTGGCGTCGAGCTTGCCGTAGCGGATGTTCTCACGCACCGTGCCGGAAAAGAGGTGCGGATTCTGCAGCACATAGCCGAGGTGGCTGTGCAGCCAGAGCTGGCTGCGGGCGCGGTAATCGACGCCGTCGATGAGGATTTGTCCCTCGGTCGGCTCGAAGAAGCGGCAGGCCAGGTTGACAAGCGTGCTCTTGCCGGCGCCGGTCTCGCCGACGATGGCGACATTGGTCCCGGCGGGGATGTGCAGATTGAAATGCTCGAGCACGTTCTCCTCGCCGTCCGGATAGCGGAAGGTGACGTCGCGGAACTCGATCTCGCCGCGGATCGGCGGCCAGTTCTCGCGCTTGGGCGCGAAGCAGTCGCCGTAGACGCGCTCGATCTCGGGCGGGTCCACGATGTCGCAGGGCGTCTCCATCAGCGCGGTGACGCGCTCGATGTTGACCTGCGTGGCGAGGAAGTCGGCAAAGACGCCGGCCATCTGCTGGATCGGCTCAAGGATGCCGAGCGCATAGGCGATGAAGGCGGACAGCACGCCGTAATCGAGCGCCGAATCCATCACCAGATAGCCGCCGCGCGCCAGCACCATCGCCGCCGCCAGGCTGCCGAAGAACAGCACGATCGGCACGAAGAGGGCGTTGAGGCGGGTGGCGTGCAGGCTGTTGCGGTACATCTCCCCGGTCAGGCCGGCGAACTCGCGGCAGTTCTGGTCCTCGATGACCAGGGTCTTGGAGGTCTTGGCGCCGGTGATGCCCTCGTTGTAGGCGCCGGTGATGCGGGAGTTGATGTGGCGCACCTTGCGGTTGACGACCAGGATCTTGCCCTGGAAGATGCCGGTGAGAATGGCGACGGGCGGCACGATGGCGATGACCAGCAGCGCCAGCTTCCAGTTGAGGATCAGCATGGCGACAAAGACGCCGAGGACATAGAAGCCGCCCCAGAACAGGTCGATGAAGCTCCAGGCGATCAGGCCGGCGATGCGGCCCGTGTCGCTCATGACGCGGGCGAGGATATAGCCCACCGCCGTCTGGTTGTAATAGGAAAAGCTGAGCTTCTGCAGGTGGATGAAGGCGCTGCGGCGCATGTCCTTGCCCATCAGCATCTCGATGCGCATGCACAGCCGGGAGAAGGACATCACGCCGAGCGACTGCAGGGCGACGACGCCCAGATAGAGCGTGCAGAACACGGCCAGCCCCGCCGTGCTGCGGGCGACGACGAAGTGGTTGACGGCGTAGCTCTGGAACAGCGGCATGACGATGTCGCCGGCCGAGACCAGCAGCATCACCGTGACGACGGCGAGCATCTTCTTCTTGTAGGGGGCGAGCACGGGCAGCAGCTTCTTCCACACCTTGGGGTCGAATCTGGGCTTGCCCTGCGGATATTCCTGTTCGTTCATCTCAGCACGCCTCCTCTCCGCCGGCGGCCTGGCTCTGCATGTCGTAGATGCGCTTGTAGAGCCCGTCTCTGCGGATCAGCTCGGCGTGCGTGCCGAACTCGGCCGCGTGCCCGTCCTCGAGGACGAGGATCTCGTCGGCGCGCATGAGGGTGTTGATGCGGTGCGAGATCAGGATGACCGTGCTCTTGCCGGTGTCGCGGCGCAGCGCGTCGCGGATCTGGGCGTCGGTCTCGAGATCGACCGCGGACATCGAATCGTCGAACACCATGACGGGCGCGCCCTGCATCAGCGTGCGGGCGATGGCGACGCGCTGCTTCTGGCCGCCCGAGAGGGTGACGCCGCGCTCGCCCACCATCGTGTCGTAGGCCTTGGGGAAGCCCATGATCGACTCGTCGACCGCGGCGATCGCCGCCGAACGGCGGACCTTCTCCATGTCGCACTCCTCGGCGGCGATGGCGATGTTCTCGCCGATGGTCTTGGAGAACAGGAACGGCTCCTGCAGCACGACGCCGACGTTGCGGCGCAGATACTGCCGGTCGATCCGGCGCAGATCGACGCCGGAGATGGTGATGGTCCCCTGCCCCTCCGGCAGCTCATAAAGCCGGTTGAGCAGATAGGTCAGCGTGCTCTTGCCGCTGCCGGTGGCGCCGAGGACGCCGAGCGTCGTGCCGCTGGGCACGGTGAAGCTCAGGTCGCGCAGCACGGGCGTCTCGCCGTAGCCGAAGGTGACATGGTCAAAGACGATGTCGCCGTGCAGGTCGGGCGTCAGGGCGTCCGGCTCCGGCTCCTCCTCCCGGGCGTTGAGAATCTCCAGCAGGCGCGAGGCCGAGACGCCGCACTTGCTCATGTCGGACAGGATGCGGCCCAGGGCGCGCACCGGCCAGGCCAGCGTCTGGTTATAGGAGACAAAGACCAGAAACTCGCCCAGGGTCAGCACGCCGCGCGCGGCCAGGATCGAGCCGCCGGCGATGACCGAGATCATCTGCAGGCCGGTGACGAGATCGCCGAGGCCCCAGTAGGCGCCCATCGTGCCGCCGAGCCTGATCCAGTTGTCGGCGAAGGTCTTGTTGCGGGCGTCGAACTTGTCCAGCTCATATTTCTCGCGGCCGAAGGCGCGCACGACGCGCACGCCGGTCAGGTTCTCCTGCACGGCGACGGTCAGATCGCCCTCCGCCTCGTCGGCGACGCGGAATTTCCGGGTGATCTTCGAGAAAAAGACCATGTTGTAGGTCAGCACCAGGGGAATGAAGATCAGCGCCACCACGCTCAGCGTGACGTTCATCGAGAACATCACCGTCAGGGCGACGGCGATGAGGATGACGGTGCGCACCACCTGCAGCAGCTGGTTGGAGACGAAGTTGCGCAGCACGTCGACGTCCGAGGTGCAGCGCTGGATGATGTCCCCGGTCTGGTTCGCGGTGTGCCAGGCGAAGGGCAGGTGCTGCGTGTGGGTATAGAGCGCGTCGCGCATGCGCTTGATGAGCCGTTCGGTCAGCTCGGCGATGGACATGCGCGAAAAATAGTTGAAGATGCCGTTGAACGCCGCGCAGACGACGACGCCGGCCGCGCAGACCATCAGATGGCTCCGCAGCCAGTCCCGGCCGCCGAGCGACGCGATCCACTGCTGCGCGAACGCGGGCAGGGACATCTTCTCCGTGCCGATGACCGAGTCCACCGTGAACCGGATCACCTGCGGCGAGAGAAAGTTGAACAGGATGGAGAGCGCCGCCGTCAGAATTGCCAGCAGGAAATACTTCCGGCTGCCTCTGGCGAAGCGCCCGAGGATCTGAAATGTTGCTTTCACTTTTGTTACCTCACAGTGACGACGCGAACCTTGCCGCCGGTAACGGCAGCGACGCAGGTCCCTTGTTGATCGGTCCGCCACACCTGCGCCCCCGCCTCCGTCAGCCGCCGGAGACAGGATTCGTGGGGGTGGCCGTATTCGTTCCCCGCGCCGCAGCTGATGAAGGCATACGCGGGGGAAACACGCGAGAGCAGTTTGGCGGAGGTGCCGTCCGTGCTGCCGTGGTGCGAGACCTTGAGCAGGTCGCAGCGCGGCAGCCGGAGCCCCTCCAGCAGCTCCGCCGGCGCATCGCCGGTGAGCAGGAAGCGTATTTTGTCATAGCGGGCCAGCAGCACGAGCGAGCGCGCGTTCTCCTCGTCCGGGTCGGCGTTTTCCTCCGGCGACAGCACGGAGACCTCCGCCCCGGCGAGCGGATAGACGCAGCCCGCGCAGGCGAGGCCGAGCGCGCAGCCGTTTTTGCCCGCCAGCTCGCCTGCATAGGCGAGAATCTGTTCGTCGTCCGGCCCGTCGGGCACCAGGAACAGCCCGACGCCGAACTGCGCGAACACCTCGCGCAGGCCGCCGGAATGGTCGGCATGGAAATGGGTCAGCACCACATAGTCAAGCGTCCGGATCCCCTGCCCGCGCAGATAGGCGCACAGGCTCGCCGCGCTGTCGCGCGGGCCGGCGTCCACCAGCATGGACTTGCCGCCGCAGGTGAGCAGCAGCGCGTCCCCCTGGCCGACGTCGATCATGTGAAGGGCGAACTCCACCTCTCCGGCGGCCGCCGCGGGGCGTTCCCACGGGCGCAGCCAGAGCAGGAGGGCGCAGCCGGCGGCGCAGAGCAGCAGCGCCAGCGCCAGGATCCGTCGGTCCCTGCGGTGAGACATTGGCTCCTCCTTGTGCGGACGGCGGCGGGAATGGTCATTCCCGCCGCGCGGTCACAGCTTTTTCATCAGGTTCATATAGGTCTCGACCGCGAGGCCGAGGCTCTGCTCGGACAGACACTCATCCGCGCCGTGGACGCCGGCGTTCTCCCGCGCGGAGAGCACCAGCGGCGCAAAGCGCAGCGTGCAGTCGGCGAGGTTGGCGTAGTGCCGGCTGCCGGTCGCCCCGGTGCACAGCGTCGCCAGCACCGGCATGCGCGGATAAAGCTCCTTGACGGTGCTGGCCAGCAGCGCGAACATCGGGTTGCGCCGGTCGGCGACCGGACCGCCGCCCCAGTCGTCCAGCAGCTCGACGCGCAGCGGCAGGTCGGCGACCAGGGCGCGCAGATGATCGAGCATCTCCTCCGGCTTTTCGCCGGGGAGCAGCCGGGCGCTGACGACGCCCTCCGCCGTCACCGGCAGAATGTTGGGCGCGGGCGCGGCCGCCAGCTGGGTCGGCACGGCCGTGCTGCGCATCAGCGCCAGCACGCGCGGCTCGCTGCGGAACACGCGCGTCAGGATCGGGCGGGAAAAGGGCATGTTGCAGACGGCGAAGCGCTTGCCGAAGGTCATCGCCGGCAGCGAGGCCCGCAGATAGCCCGCGGTCAGCGGCGACAGCCGGTGGCGGGGCTGGACGCTCTCGATGCGGCACATCGCCTCGCACAGCGCCCCGGGGGCGGTGCGGCGCGGCGGCGTGCTGCTGTGCCCGCCCGCCGCGGTCGCGGTGAGGCGGAAGGCGCAGCTGCGCTTTTCGCCGACGCCGATCAGGGCGGCGGCGTGCTCGACGCGGTCCAGATGGTTTTCGGCGATGAAGCCGCCGTCGCCCAGCACCAGCTCAAAATGCAGTCCGCGCTTGCTGAACTGCTCCGCGATGCGGGCCGCGCCCTGGGTGCCGCCGGTCTCCTCGTCGGAGCCGAAGGCGAAATAGAGGTCGCGCCGGGGCGCAAAGCCCTCGCGCCGCAGGGCGTCGCAGGCTTCGAGCAGGGCGACGACCGTCGCCTTGCAGTCGACGGCGCCGCGGCCGCAGATCATGCTGTCGCGCCGCGCGCCGGAAAACGGCTCCTCCGTCCAGCCCGTGCCGGGCGGTACGACATCGAGATGGCCGCAGAACAGCGCCGGCCCGCGGTCGCTCTTTTCGGCGGCGCGCCAGCGCAGCACCAGGCTGCCGCTGTCCGTCTCGGCGCAGCTCACCTGCTCCAGCAGGCCGGCATAGCGCTCCCGGATCCAGGCGTTCAGGCGGTCTATGCCCTCCCGGTCGCCGGTGACCGTGGGGATGGCGACCGCCTGCGCCAGACTCTCGGCCGCGCGGGCGGTCAGATGCTCGTCCGCCCGGCGGGTCTTGTAGGGCGAGGGACAGCGGTTGAGGTCGCGCCCCGAGAGCACCGTGCGCACAAGCGCCCAGAACAGGCTGCCGCCGATCACCAGGAACAGCAGCAGCGGCACCAGCCAGCCGAAGCGGGCGTTGAAATTGCTGAAAAAGATCTCGACGCCGGCCCAGAAATCCTTCCATCCGTTCATCGGCAGTTCTCCCTTCCGCAGACGGTGCGCGCCTGCGCGATGTCGCGGCCGATCTGGGCGCGCAGCTCGTCGCCGGAGCCGAACGGGCGCTCGGCCCGGAGGTATTTCAGAAAGCTCACCTTGACCGTCTGCCCGTAGAGGTCGCCCGCGTAGTCGAGCAGATAGCTCTCGATGCTGACGATGTCGGCGTCGGAGAAGGTCGGCCGCGTGCCGACGTTGGTGACGGCGCAGTAGGTCCGTCCGCCCGTCTCCGCCAGGGCGGCATAGACGCCGCGCTTCGGCAGCAGCATGCCGTCCTCCGGCATGAGGTTGACGGTCGGATAGCCGAGGCGCCGCCCGCGCTGGTAGCCGCTGCGCACCGTGCCCTCCAGCGAGAAGGGCCGGCCCAGCAGCTGCCGGGCGCGCCCCAGCGCGCCCTCGGCGACGCAGCGGCGGATCAGGGTCGAGGAGATCACCGCGCCGCCCAGCGTGACGGGCGGACAGACAAAGACCTCCATCCCGCACGCCCGCATCGTCTCCGGCGTGCCGCGGGCATCCCTGCCGAAGCGGAAGCTGTCGCCGCAGACGACGGCGCCGGCGCGCCAGCAGGTGCGGAGCATCTCCGCGAACTCGCACGGCTCGGTCTCCGCCATCTCCTCGTCAAAGGGCAGGGCGACCACGAGGTCGATGCCCTGGGCGCGGATCAGCGCGCTGCGCTGCTCGAGCGTGGTGATCATGTCGGGCGCGACGCCCAGCACCAGCGCGCGCGGATGGGTCTCAAAGGTCACGGCGGCGCTGCCCCAGCCCCGCTCCCGCGCCAGCTCGGCGGCGCGGCGAAGGATGGCGCAGTGGCCGCGGTGGACGCCGTCGAAAAAGCCGAGCGCCACCACTCTGTTTTCAGGCTGAACTGTCATCGTTCCCTCCGGAATCAGGTCAGGCCTCAAAGAAGGAGGCCCTGCAAAACACGGCCAGGCCGCCGCGGTCGAGCGCGCGGCTCTCGCCGAGCCAGACAAAGGAGCGGCCGTCGTAGACGCGGCACAGGCCGCCCTCCGGCGGCACCGCGCCCGCGGCGAGATGCTCCGCCGTCAGAAAGGCGCCGTTGCGCGCCCGGACGGCGCCCGCCGCGCTGACGGTCAGCGCCGGCAGCTCCGGAAACACGGCGTCGCACGGCAGGACAAAGGGCGCCAGGTCGGGCTTCGCCGCCTCCAGCGCCGCGAAGGTGTGCGCCCGGTCGAGCGCGAAAACGCCGGCGCGCGTGCGCCGCAGCGCCGCCATGCAGCCGCCGCAGCCGAGCGCCGCGCCGATGTCGGCGCACAGGGTGCGGATATAGGTGCCCTTCGAGCACACGACGCGCAGCTCCCATTCCTCGGGCGCGAGCGCGGGCGTGCGCGGCAGCGCCTCCAGCGCCGCCACCGTGATTGCGCGGCTCGGCCGCTCGACCTCGACGCCGCGGCGGGCCAGCTTGTAGAGCCGCTGTCCGCCGATCTGCACCGCCGAATACATCGGCGGCTTCTGCTCAATTTCGCCGCGGAAGGCGGCGAGCGCCGTCTCCAGCTCCGCCGCCGTCACGGCGCCGGGACGCTGCGTCAGCACCGTGCCGGTGACGTCCTCGGTGTCGGTCGTCGTGCCCAGCCGCAGGCGGGCGACATATTCCTTGTCGGCGCCGGAGGCGTAGTCGCACAGCCGCGTCGCGCTGCCGAGCAGCACGACCAGCAGGCCCTCGGCCAGCGGATCGAGCGTCCCGGCGTGGCCGATGCGGCGCTGGCCGAAAATGCCGCGCGCCTTGGCCACCGCGTCGTGCGAGGTAAAGCCGCGCGGCTTGTCCAGCAGCAGAACGCCGTTATACATCGGCCTGGGTCAGATCGGACGCGGCGACCTGCTCCCCCGCGGCGCGCAGCAGCTGCGCCAGGGCCTCCCGGCCGCTGCCGTGCATCGTGCAGCCCGAGGCGCGCGGGTGGCCGCCGCCGCCGAAGCGGGCGCAGATCGCCGTCGCATCCACCGGGCGGTGGGTGCGCACCGACGCCTTGAAGCTGCCGTCCGCGTTTTCGGTCAGCACAATGCCGGCCATCACCCGCTCGAGCGCCATGGTCAGCGTCGAGATGTTGTCGAGGTCGTCATAGTTGGCCCGGGCGTCGTCGATCACCGCGCGGGTCAGCACCGCGCCGCACACCAGCCCGTCGTCGGAAAAGCACAGGCTGTTGTAGAGGGCGCGCTCGATCTCCAGACGGGCATGCGACTTCTTTTCAAAAAACTCTCTGTTGATCTTTAAGAAATTAATACCGTTTGCGATCGCTTCGCCGGCGATCCGGTGCCCGAGCGGGGTGGTGTTGGAGAACTTGAAGCAGCCGGTGTCGGTGGCGACGGCGGTGTAGAGCGCCGACCAGGTCGGCAGGTCGAACCCGGCGCCAAGGCCCCCCAGCACCTCCCAGACGATCTCGCCGGTGGCGCAGGCCGCGGGGCGGACCAGGCCGCAGCGGGCATAGCCCTTGTTGGAGGGATGGTGGTCGAGCAGCAGGTCGCTGCGTCCGCGGAAGCGCTCCAGCGAGGCGGGCAGCAGGCCTTCGTCGGCGATGTCGACGGCGACGACGGTCTCCGGCGCGTAATCGGCCGGGGCGCGCAGCTCGCGGCAGAGAAAGTCGAGCCGCGGCGTCACGTCCTCGTTGCGGGCGACATACGCCGTTTTGCCGATGCTGCGCAGACCGCGGCAAAGCGCCGCGGCGGAGCCGAGGGTATCTCCGTCACAGCGCCTGTGCGTCAGCAGCAGAAAGCGGTCGCGCGCCGCCAGGAAGGCGCAGACCTGGGCGAGATCATACGGTTCCATCATCCCGGTCATCCTCCCCGCGGTGGACGTCGAGCTTGTTGAGCACCTCCGCGATGTGCGCGCCGTGGGCAATCGAATCGTCCAAAACAAAGGTCAGCTCGGGCGTATAGCGCAGGCTGAGGCGGTGCGCCAGCTCGCTGCGCAGGAACCCGGAGCACGACTTGAGGCCGCGGCGGAGCTCCTTTTCGTCATAATCGCCGAGCACGCTGAGATAGACCTTGCACCAGCGCAGGTCGTTGGTGACCTCGCAGCGGAGCACGGAGAGCATCATCCCGGACAGGCGCGGGTCCTTGACCTCGCGCAGCAGCACGGACAGCTCGCGCATGATCTCCTCGCTGATGCGGTCGATGCGTTTCGCATTACTGGGCATGTTACTTCCTCCTTTTCAGGATGGGACGGGTCGGAACGGGCCGGGAGCAGGCGGCGTCTGTCACGCCTTGACCTGCTCCATCACGAAGGCCTCGACGATGTCTCCGACCTTGATGTCGTTGAACTTGTCAAAGCTCATGCCGCACTCATAGCCGGCGGCGACTTCCTTGGCGTCGTCCTTGAAGCGCTTGAGCGTGGCGAGATCGCCCTCGTGGACGACGATGCTGTCGCGCACGATGCGGACCTTCTCGCTGCGCTGCATCTTGCCGTCCTGGACATAGCAGCCGGCGATGGTGCCGACGCCGCTGACCTTGAAGGTCTGGCGGATCTCGGCGTGGCCGAGCACGACTTCCTTGTACTTGGGAGCGAGCATGCCCTTCATGGCGCTCTCGATCTCCTCGATGCAGTCGTAGATGATGCGGTAGAGGCGGATGTCGACCTTGGCCTGCGCGGCCTCCTCGGCGATCCCCGCCTCGGGACGGACGTTGAAGCCGACGATGATGGCGTTGCTCGCCGAAGCCAGCATGACGTCGTTGGAGTTGATGCCGCCGACGCCGCTGTGGATGACGCGGACGTGCACCTCGTCGTTGGAGAGCTTCTCGAGGCTGGACTTGACGGCCTCGGCGGAGCCCTGGACATCGGCCTTGACGATGATGGCAAGCTCCTTGACGTTGCCCTCCTCGATGCTGGAGAACAGGTTCTCCAGCGTGACCTTCTGGACGGAGGCGGCGCTCTTCTCCTTCTCCTCGAAGCGGCGCTTCTCGGCGAGCTCGCGGGCCATGCGCTCGTCCTCGACAGCGTAGAACACGTCGCCGGCGCCCGGCACGTCGGCCAGGCCGAACACCTCGACCGGCACGGACGGGCCGGCCGCGTCGATCTTGCGGCCCTTGTCGTCGTTCATGGCGCGGACGCGCCCGACGGCGGTGCCGGCGATGACGATGTCGCCCGTGCGCAGGGTGCCGTTCTGCACCAGCACGGTGGCGACCGGACCGCGGCCGCGGTCGAGCTTGGCCTCGATGACCGTGCCCTTGGCCAGACGGTTGGGGTTGGCCTTGAGCTCGAGCATGTCGGCGGTCAGCAGGACCATCTCCAGCAGGTTGTCGATGCCCTCGTGCTTGAGGGCCGAGATCTTGCAGACGATGGTGCTGCCGCCCCACTCCTCGGGCACCAGCTCATGCTCGGTGAGCTGCTGGAGCACGCGGTCGGGGTTGGCGTTGTGCTTGTCGATCTTGTTGACGGCGACGATGATGGGGACGTTCGCGGCCTTGGCGTGGTTGATGGCCTCGATGGTCTGCGGCATGATGCCGTCGTCGGCGGCCACGACGAGGATGACGACGTCGGTGACCTGCGCGCCGCGGGCGCGCATCGAGGTGAAGGCGGCGTGGCCCGGGGTGTCGAGGAAGGTGATGTCGCGGTCGCCCAGCCGGACGCGGTAGGCGCCGATGTGCTGGGTGATGCCGCCGGCCTCGCCCGCCGTGACGTTGGTCTTGCGGATGGCGTCGAGCAGGCTGGTCTTGCCGTGGTCGACGTGGCCCATGACGACGACGACCGGGGCGCGCGGCACGAGATCCTTGTCGACGTCCTCATGCTCGTCGAACAGCCGCTCCTCAATGGTCATCACGACTTCCTTCTGCGGCTCGGCGCCCAGCTCCATCGCCACCAGGGAAGCGGTGTCGTAATCGATCACCTGCGACACCGAGGCCATCACGCCCATCTTCATCAGGCGCTTGATGACGTCGGCGGCGCTCTTCTTGAGCCGCAGCGCCAGCTCGCCGACCGCGATCTCGTCGGGGATGCTGACCTTGAGCGGCACCTTCTTGGCCTGCGCCTGCTGCTCGAGGCGGCGCATCTTCTCCTGCTCCTCAAAGCGGCGCTTGCTGCCGAACTGCGCCTGCTGGCGCTTCTGCTGCTGCTTGACCAGCTTCTGCTTGTTCTGCTGCTGGCCGTAGCGCCCGGCCTGCTGCGGCACGAGGGTGTCGAGGCGCTCGTCGTACTTCTCGATGTTGACGTTGCTGCCGCGCGTGTCGACATAGTGCACCTTCGGGTTGGCGGACTGCGTCTCGGGCGTGGGCGCCGTCGGCTTGGGCGCGTTGGGCGTGGGCGGCGTGTACTGGATGGTATGGCCCTGCGGACGGGCCTTGGCCTGCGGACGCGGCGGGTTCTTCTTCGCCGCGGCGGCCGCGGCGGCCTGCTGCGCCGCCTGCTGGGCGGCCGCCTCGCGGGCGATCAGGTCCTCTTTGGCCTTCTGCTCGGCAAGGATGCGCTCCTCGCTCTCGCGCTGCTTCTTGAGGATACGCTCCTCCGCCTCCTTCTTCCGCTGCTCGGCGGCGGCGGCGGCGGGCGCAAAGACCTCGGCGATGCTGGCAATCTGGTTCTTCTGGCTCAGATAGTCGAACAGCAGATTGAGCTCCTGCTCCTGGAGGGCCTGCGAATTGCTGTGCACCTCCTTGCCCAGATGGGTCATCGCCTCAGTGATGGCCTTGGGCGGCAGGTCGAAGTCCTTCGCCACGTCGGAAACCTTGTATTTGATGATCATTAATTTATTTCCCCCTCTTGTCGGTCGTGCGGGCCCTGCCCGATCTCTTGGCGGCGATGCGGCCTGCCGCGCCGGTCAGCGCGTGCTCTCCCGCCTGCTTCTTTTTCGCCTTGCGGCGGCGTTCGCGCTGCAGCCGCTCGTCGAGCGCCATCTCCGGGTCGTTCAGGCCCAGCTTTTCGCACAGCGCCTTTGCCATCCCGGTGTCGGTGACGGCGAAGGCCGCGCAGTCGCCCTTGCCGAGGGCCTTGCCCAGCTCCGCCTTGGTATAGGGCAGCGGCACCAGCGGCGCCCGGCCCTCTCCGCGGGCGGTCTCCAGCCCGGCGGCGGTGTTGTCCGCCGCGTCGGCGGCATAGGCGAGCAGCCGCGCCCGGCCTTCCCTGGCCGCGCCGCAGGCGCTGTCGGCGCCGACGGCGATCGCCTTGGCCCGTTCCATCAGGCCGAGGAACATCAGGACGTTATCCATCGCGGCTCTCCTCCTCCATCTGCCGGCGCAGCCCGGCGAGCAGCTCCTCGCCGACCTCGGCCTCCAGCGCGCGGGACAGGGCCCGCGACCTGACGGCCTTTTCCAGACAAGCGACACTCCGGCAGATGTAAGCGCCGCGTCCGGGGATCTTGCCGCGCCCGTCATAGACGACGCGGCCGTCCGGCGTGCGGACGATGCGGGCCAGCTGCGGTTTCTCCCGATGCTCCCTGCAGGCCACGCACTGGCGGATCGGTATTTTCTTCGGCATGCTTACACCTCCCGGGGCTGAATATCAAAATCGGTCGCGCTGTAACTCTTTTCCGGGACTTCCCCGTCTCATCATCGATGAAACCAGCGCAGCGTTTCATCGATGAATCAAATCCGATTTTCGGGAATTCACTTCCCGAAAATCTCCTTGTCCGGCTCTTTCGCAAACCGGACGCGCCGCCGCAGGCGGTTCGGGACCTTCGTCCTCATCATCGATGAAACCAGCGGAGCGTTTCATCGATGAACGCTTTTATTCTGCCGCGGCCTCCATCTGGCTCTTCGGCTTGATGTCGATTTTGAAGCCGGTCAGCTTCGCGGCCAGACGCGCGTTCTGGCCCTCTTTGCCGATGGCGAGCGAAAGCTGGTCGTCGGGGACCGTGACGGTGCAGCTCTTGCCGTCCTCCTTCATCTGGACGGAGAGCACGTCGGCGGGCGAAAGCGCCTCGGCGACAAACTGCACGGGATCCTCGCTGTATTGGATAATGTCGATCTTCTCGCCCTTGAGCTCGTTGACGATGGCGCCGACGCGCGCTCCCTTGGGGCCGACGCAGGCGCCGATGGCGTCGACGTTGGGATCGGTCGACCAGACGGCGATCTTGGTGCGGGAGCCGGCCTCGCGGGCCATGGCCTGCACGACGACGGTGCCGTCCGTGATCTCGGGCACCTCCAGCTCGAACAGGCGCTTGACCAGGCCGGGATGGGTGCGGGAAAGCATGATCTGCGGGCCCTTGCCGCCGCGGCGCACCTCGACGACATAGACCTTGATGCGGTCGCCCTCGCGGATCTCCTCGCCCTGGACCTGCTCCTGCGCGGGCAGAAGGGCCTCGGTGCGGTCGCGCTTGCCGGGCAGCTCGACGATGACGCTGCCGTAGCGCGGATCGACGCGGGTGACCAGCACGGTGAGGATCTCGTGCTCCTTGCCGGCGAACTCGTCGGCGATCAGGCCGCGCTCGGCCTCGCGGATGCCCTGGATGATGACCTGCTTGGCGGTGCTGGTGGCGATGCGGCCGAAGTCCTTGGTCTGGACCTCGAGGCGGATCTCGTCGCCGAGCTTGGCGTCGGGATGAATCTCGCGCGCCTCCTCCAGCGTCATCTCGGCGGCCGGGTTGAGGGCCTCCTCGACGACGGTCTTGACCGCGTGCATGCTGATCTCGCCCGTCTCCGCGTCGATGTGCACGAACACGTTGTCGAGCGGGGCGCCCTGCGCGTCCTTTTTATAGAGCGCCTTATAGGCCGCCACCAGCGCCTGGCCGATGCGGTCGAGCATGTAGTCCTTTTTGATGCCCTTTTCTCTTTCAAGGTCCTCCAGGGCCTTGATCATCTCGCTTGCCATCTTTTTTCACTCTCTCCTTTTATGCGCCGTCTGTTTCAATGATTATCAAAACTCAAAATGGAGCTTCGCCTGCGCGACGTCCGCGTTGCGGTAAGCGCGCTCGGCCCCGTCCTCAAGCAGGACGGTCTCGCTCTCGTCCCGGCGCAGCAGCGTGCCGCAGGCGCCGTTCCGCCCCTCCAGGGCGCGGTAAAAGGTCAGGTCGACCGCCTTGCCCGCGGCCCACGCGAAATGCTCCGGCCGGGTGAGCGGCCGCTCCAGCCCCGCCGAGGACACCGACAGCGTATAGGCGGGCAAGTCGCCGAACTCCGGCGCGTCAAGCAGCGGGTCGAGGGCGCGGGAGACGCGCTCGCAGTCGTCGATGAAGATGCCCTCCGGCCGGTCGATCAGCACGGTCAGCACCATGGCGCGGCCCTCCTTCTCGAACGTGACGTCCCACAGCGAGACGCCGGCCTCGGCGCAGAGCGGCGCCGCCAGCTCTCCGACGCGGCGGATCAGTGTTTTCGTATTCATGGCGATTCCCCGTTTCAACAAAACAGAGTGGGCAAAGCCCACTCTGACAATGACGATCCTAACTTACGGGGTTATTATATCACCTGACTTGCCCGATTGCAAGCGTTTGGCAAAGAAATTATCCCCTTCCGGCCCGCAAAACCGCCGCAAAAGCCGCTTTTTCCGCGCGGCGGCGCCAAAAAACCGCCGCGCGGGCGGTTTTTCCCTCCGCCGCCGCTCAATCCTCCATCTGCCGCGCGAACAGCAGCGCCGCCGCCTGCGCCAGCTTGACCTCGATGTCGCTCACGGGCGCGTCGCCGCGCAGGAAGGCGACGCAGCCGCAGAGGTCGCCGCCGGCGATCACCGGCGCCATCACCGCCGTCTCCGCGGCCGCCTGCTCCGAGACCGGCAGCGTCTCCGGCTCGCGCCGCAGCTGCCGCTGCTGCATCGCCGCGTCCAGCCGGGGCGAGAGCGGCTTGCCGTCCAGCTCGCGCCGCACGCCCGCCGAGGCGGCGATCACGCCGTCGCGGTCGCAGACCACCGCCGCCCGCGCGCAGGTGCGGAACAGCGCCTCGCAGAGATTGGCCGCCAGCGCATTCTGCTCCCCCGCCGGGGAATACTTGCGGAAGATGACGCTGCCGCCCGCGTCGGTAAAAATTTCCATCGGCTCGCCCTCGCGGATCTTGAGCGTCCGCCGGATCTCCTTGGGGATCACCACGCGCCCGAGGTCGTCGATGCGCCTTACGATACCGGTTGCCTTCATATATAAACGCCGCTCCTTTTTCTGGTCTTGCGTCTATTCTTTCCCGGTCCGGGCGGGATATTCCGGCGGCCGCGGCCCTTTCGCGCCGGAACGGCGCGGCGGGTCAGCCGTTTTTGCCGCCGTCCTCCGCCTGGCGGCGCGCCAGCTCCCGCCAGCGGGCATACTGCCGCGCGGCGTCGCGCCCGGCGGCGGCAAAGAGCTTCTCCGCGTTTTCGGGGAAGGTGCGCCGCAGCGCCGCATAGCGCGTTTCGCCGTCGAGGAACTCCTCATACGGCAGCGCCGGCGGCGGCGAATCGAGGCAGAACGGCGCCTCCTTCGCCGCGGGATGATAGCGGTAGAGCAGCCAGTAGCCGGCGTCGACGGCCCGCTTCATCTCGTGCTGCACCTCCGACATGCCGGCCCGGATGCCGTGGGCGGTGCAGGGCGTGTAGGCGATGATGAGCGACGGGCCGCGATAGGCCTCGGCCTCGCGGACGGCGCGCAGCAGCTGCGCGGGGTCGGCGCCCATCGCCACCTGGGCGACATAGACGTTGCCGTAGGTCATGAAGATCGCGCCGAGGTCCTTCTTGCGGCTGCGCTTGCCGGCGGAGGCGAACTGGGCCACCGCCCCGCGCGGCGTCGCCTTGGAGCTCTGGCCGCCGGTGTTGGAATAGACCTCGGTGTCGATCACAAAGACGTTGATGTCCTCGCCGGAGGCGAGCACATGGTCGAGGCCGCCGAAGCCGATGTCATAGGCCCAGCCGTCGCCGCCGAACATCCAGAAGCATTTCTTCGTCAGCTGGTCGGCGTATTGCAGCGCGCCGCGCGCCTCGTCCGAGCCGTCGGCCCGCAGCGCCGCGATCAGGGCGTCGCTCAGCGCCCGCGAGCGGTCGAAATCGTCAAAGCCGTCGAGCCATTCCCGCGCCGCCGCGTTCCCGGTCGCGGCGAACCAGCGCTCGATCCGCGCCTTTTCGGCGGCGCGCTGCTGGCGCACGGAGAGGAACATCCCCAGCGAGAACTCGGCGTTGTTTTCAAACAGGCAGTTGGACCACGCCGGGCCGAAGCCGCGGCGGTCCACGGTGTACGGGATGCCCGGCATGGGCGCGCCCCAGGCCTGCGAGCAGCCGGTGCCGTTGGCCCAGTAGACCCGGTCGCCGAACAGCTGGGTCAGCAGCTTGGCATAGGGCGTCTCGCCGCAGCCGGCGCAGGCGGCCGAGAACTCGAGCAGCGGCGTGCGGAACTGGCTGCCCTTGACGGTGTAGGGGTCGAAGACGTCGCCCTTGTCGGAGAGCGTCCGCGCGTAATCCCAGCAGGCGCGCTTTTGCGGCGTCGGGTCGGCCGGCTCCATGCGCAGGGCCTTCTCCCGGGCGGGGCAGAAGCTGACGCAGCTGCCGCAGCCCGTGCAGTCCTCGTCGGAGACGCGCAGCGCGAAGCGGTACGCCCCCGCCCCCGCGCCCCGCGCCGGCGCGGTGACAAAGCCCTCCGGCGCCGCCTGCGCCTCCGCCTCCGTCAGCAGATAGGGGCGGATGACGGCGTGCGGGCAGACCAGCGCGCAGCGGTTGCACTGCAAACATTTGTCCGCGTCCCAGACGGGCACGCGCACGGCGATGCAGCGGCGCTCATAGGCCGTCAGGCCCATGTCGATGCGGCCGTCCTCATAGCCGCGGAAGGCGCTGACCGGCAGGCGGTCGCCCTGCTGGGCGTTGATGGGAAAGAGCAGGCGGCTGACGACGGGCGGCACGTCGGCCGGCGCGGCCGGCGGCTCCTCCGCATCGGCCCAGGCCGCGGGCACGGCGATCTCCCGGACGCCGGCGGCGCCGGCGTCGATGGCGGCCAGGTTGCGGCCGACAATCTCGTCCCCCTTGGTGAAATAGCTCTTGCGGACGGCCTTCTTCATCTCCTCGAGCGCCTGCGCGCGGGGGATGATCTCCATGAGGGCGAAAAAGGCCGACTGCAGCACGGTGTTGGTGTGGCTGCCGAGGCCGAGCCGCCCGGCGATGTCGGTGGCGTCGATGATGAAGAAGCGCAGGCGGCGGCGGGCGATCTCGCGGCGCACGGCGGGGCGCAGGCGCGTCTCCAGCTCGTCCGGCCGCCAGGAGCAGTTGAGCAGCAGCGTCCCGCCGGGGCGCACCTCGCCGGCGATGTCGTAGCGGTTGATGAAGCTCTCGTTGTGGCAGGCGGCGAAGTCAGCCTCGGTCACATAATACGCGCCCTCGATCGGATGGGAGGAAAAGCGCAGATGGGACTTGGTGACGCCGAAGGACTTCTTGGCGTCGTACTCGAAATAGGCCTGGGCATAGCGGTCGGTCGTGTCGTTGATGATGCGGACGGTGTTGTGGTTGGCGCCGACGGTGCCGTCGCCGCCGAGGCCCCAGAACTTGCAGCGCACGGTGTCCGGGTCGGCGTCGGCAAAGGGCAGCGGCGCGAGCGAGCGGTGCGTCACGTCGTCGGTGATGCCGATGGTGAAGCCGGTGCGGGGCGTCTCCGCGGCCAGGTTGGCAAACACGGCGGCGATCTGGCCGGGCGTGGTGTCCTTCGAGCTCAGGCCGTAGCGCCCGCCGACGATCCGCGGCGCCCCGGGGCAGCCGGAAAAGGCGGCGCAGACGTCGAGATAGAGCGGTTCGCCCGCGGCGCCCATCTCCTTGCAGCGGTCGAGCACAGCGATGCGGCGCACCGTCGCCGGCAGGGCGGCGCGGAAGCGCTCCGCCGCGAAGGGGCGGTAGAGGTGCACCTGCAGATAGCCCGTCCGGCCGCCGCGGGCGTTGAGGGCGCGGACGACCTCGCGCGCCGCGCCGGAGACCGAGCCCATCGCCACCACGACCTGCTCGGCGTCGGGCGCGCCGAAGTAGTTGAACAGGTGGTATTCCCGCCCGGTGAGGGCGCCGATCTGCGCCATGTAGTCCTCGACGACGGCGGGCAGGGCGTCATAAAACGGGTTGTTCGCCTCGCGGACCTGAAAATAGACGTCGCCGTTCTGCACGGTGGCGCGCAGCATCGGGTGCTCCGGGCTGAGGGCGCGGGCCCGGAAGTCCGCCAGCGCCTCGCGGTCGAGCAGGGCGGTCAGCCCGGCCTCGTCCGGCGGCTCGACCTTGTCGATCTCGTGCGAGGTGCGGAAGCCGTCGAAGAAGTGCAGAAACGGGATGCGGCCGCGGACGGCGGCCAGGTGGGCCACCGCCGCGAGGTCGGCGACCTCCTGCACGCTGCCGGTCGAAAGCATGGCGAAGCCCGTCTGCCGGCAGTTCATCACGTCGGAGTGGTCGCCGAAAATGCTCATCGCGTGCGTGCCGACGGTGCGGGCGGCGACGTGCAGCACGGCGGGCAGGCGCTCGCCGGCAATGCGGTGGAGCACGGGGATCATCAGCAGCAGCCCCTGCGAGGAGGTGAAGGTCGTCGCCAGCGCCCCGGTCTGGAGCGCGCCGTGGACGGCGGCGATCGCCCCGGCCTCGGACTGCATCTCCACCAGCGACACCCGCTGGCCGAAGAGATTCTTGCGCCCGCGCGCCGACCAGCGGTCGGTCAGCTCGGCCATCGGCGACGACGGGGTGATGGGATAGATGGCGGCGATCTCGGTGAAGGGATAGGCGGCCTGCGCCGCCGCCGTGTTGCCGTCCATGGTCACGAAACGCTTTGTCATGCTTCCTCCTCAGTCGACAGGCACAATCCAGCCGTAGCGGTCGGGGACGCGGCCCCACTGGATGCCGGTCAGTTCGTCGTAAAGGCGCTGCGTCAGCGGCCCGATGCCGCCGTCGCCGACCCGATATTCCCGTTCACCGTAGAGCAGCCGCCCGATGGGCGAGACGACGGCGGCGGTGCCGCAGCCCCACGCCTCGCGCAGCGTGCCCGCGGCGCAGGCGTCCGCCAGCTCCGTCACGGAGAACAGCCGCTCGGAGACGGTCTTCCCCTCGTCCCGCAGCAGCTGCAGGATCGAGCGGCGGGTGACGCCGGGCAGCACCGTGCCGGTCTCCAGCGTCGGGGTGACGATCTCCTCCCCAATGCGGAACATGACGTTCATGCTGCCGACCTCCTCGATGTACTGCTGATGCACGCCGTCGAGCCAGAGCACCTGCGAGACGCCGCGGCGCTCGGCGCGCAGGCCGGCGCGCTGCGCGGCCGCGTAGTTGCCGCCGCACTTGGCATAGCCGGTGCCGCCGCGGACGGTGCGGGCGTCCTCGCGCTCGATGGCGATGGTCACCGGGCTGAGCCCCGTCTTGTAGTAGCAGCCGACCGGCGAGAGGATGATCGCAAAGACGCAGGCGTCGCAGTTGTGCAGCGACAGGTCCTTTTCCACCGAGAACAGGAAGGGGCGGATGTAGAGCGACGTCCCCGGCTCGGAGGGCACCCAGTCCCGCTCGAGCGACACCAGGGCGCGGATCGCCTCCAGCACGTCGGCGGGGTCGAGCTGCGGCAGGCTCATGCGGGCGGCCGAGTTGTTGAGCCGCTCGATGTTGCAGTCCGGGCGGAAGAGCTGGATCCGCCCCGCCGCCGTGCGGTAGGCCTTCAGCCCCTCGAACACGCCCATGGCGTAGTGGAGGATGACGGCGCTGGGATCGATCGCCAGCGGTCCGTAGGGGACGATGCGCGCGCCGTGCCAGCCGCGCGCGGAATCGTAATCCATCAGGAACATGTGGTCGGTAAACACGGTGCCGAAGGCGACGTTCGCCATGTCGGGCTTGGCCTTGAGGGTTTTGGCTTTTTCAACGGTGATATTCATGCGTTCTGCACTCCCTTCGCGGGGCCGCACTCCGCCTCCAGATGCAGGCGGGCGACGGCCTCCTCGCGCATTTTGTATTTGAGCACCTTGCCGGCCGCGTTCATCGGAAAGCCGTCGACAAACTCGATGTAGCGCGGCACCTTGTGCCGCGCGAGACTGCTGCGGATGTATTCGCGCAGCTCCTCCGCGCTGACCGCGCCCCGCTCGCGGAGCACGACGCAGGCGAGGATCTCCTCGCCGTAGCGCCGGTCGGGCACGCCGATCACCTGCACGTCCCGCACGGCGGGGTGGGTGTAGATGAACTCCTCGATCTCGCGCGGATAGATGTTCTCTCCGCCGCGGATAATCATGTCCTTGAGCCTTCCGGTGATGCGGTAGTTGCCCTGCTCGTCCCGGCAGGCGAGATCGCCCGAGTGGAGCCAGCCGTCGGCGTCGACCGCGCCGCGCGTCGCCTCCGGCATCTTGTAATAGCCCTTCATGGTGTTGTAGCCGCGCGAGCAGAACTCGCCGTTGACGCCCGGGCCGAGCGTGCGCCCCGTCTCGGGGTCGACGATCCGGCACTCGACGTGCGGGAAGGGATAGCCCACCGTCCCGCAGCGGACGTCGAGCGGATCGTCCCAGGCGGTCATGGTGCTGCCGGGCGCCGATTCGGTCTGGCCGTAGACGCTGACGATGCCGCGCATGTTCATCTCGTCGGGCCGGGCGGCGCGGCGCATCAGCTCCGGCGGGCAGCCCGAGCCGGCCATGATCCCGGTGCGCATGTGCGAAAAATCGGTGCGGCGGTAGTCGGGATGGCCGAACATGGCGATGAACATGGTCGGCACGCCGTGGAAGCAGGTGATGCGCTCCTCCGTGATGCAGGCCAGCGACGCCCGGGCGGAGAAATACGGCAGCGGGCAGAGCGTCGCGCCGTGGGTCATGGCGGCGGTCATCGCCAGCACCATGCCGAAGCAGTGGAACATCGGCACCTGGATCATCATGCGGTCGGCGGTCGAGAGCTCCATGCGGTCGCCGATGCACTTGCCGTCGTTGACGACGTTGTAGTGGGTCAGCATGACGCCCTTGGGGAAGCCCGTGGTGCCCGAGGTGTACTGCATGTTGCAGACGTCGTCCGGGCGGACGGCCCGCGCCATCCGCCCCAGCTCCTCCGGGGGCACCTGCCCGGCGCGCGCCATCGTCTCCTCAAAGGTCAGGCAGCCCTTCATCCGGAAGCCGACCGTGACGACGCGGCGCAGGAAGGGCAGCCGCCGCGCGTGCAGCGGCGCGCCGGGGCGCACCGCGCTCAGCTCGGGGCAGAGCTCGTTGATGATCCGCGCGTAGTCGGAGTCGAGACAGGCGTCGATCATCACCAGCGTGTGCGCGTCCGACTGGCGCAGCAGGTATTCCGCCTCGTGGATCTTGTAGGCGGTGTTCATCGACACCAGCACCGCGCCCAGCTTGACGACCGCCCAGAAGGCGATGTACCAGGCCGGGACGTTGGTCGCCCAGACGGCGACCTTGCTGCCCGCGCGCACGCCGAGGGCGATCAGGCCGCGCGCGAAGCGGTCCACGTCCTCGCGGAAGGCGCGGTAGGTGCGGGTGTAGTCGAGCGTCGTGTAGCGAAAGGCGCACTGATCGGGGAATTCCTCCGCGACGCGGTCGAGCACCTGCGAAAAGGTCAGCTCGATCAGGCTGTCGCGCTTCCAGATATACTGCCCGGAGCGGTCGAAATTGTAATAGAGCTCCTTCTTCCGGGTCCGCGGGTTGGCGAAGCGGCTCATGTAGCTGACAAAGTGGGGCAGGATCACCTCCGCGTCGCGCAGCTCCTCCATCCAGGCCGGCTCCCACGCCAGCGAGAGAAAGCCGTCGTAGTTGACCGAGGCCAGCGCCCGCATCATGTCCCCGAGGGGCAGCGTCCCTTCGCCCGCCAGCCGCGGCGCGCCGCGGTCGTCCGAATCGCGCAGGTGGACATGGCGGACATAGGCGCCGAGGTTGCGGATGGTCGTGTCGGCGCTCTCGCCGCACCGGCGGTAGGGCTCGTTGACCTCCCAGAGCGCGGCGAGCGCGTCGCTGCAGCAGCCGTCCAGCAGCGCCCGCAGCCGGGCCGTGTCGGCATAGATGCCGGCGGTGCGGACGAGCAGGACGACATGGGCCTCCTCCGCCGCCGGCAGCAGCGCCGCCAGCGCGGCGGCCACCGCCGCCTCGTCGTCCCGCTGCGCCGCCGCCGCGACGAAGGGGGCGCGCAGGGCGCGGGCCAGACCGATCAGGCGCAGCAGCGCCGCCGTGCTCCCGGGGTCGGCCAGATCCTCCGCCGCCTCCAGGCAGGGGACGCACAGGCCGCGCTCCCGCAGGGCGCGGACGGCGGCCGCGCTCCCGCGGGGGTCGAACGGCCCGTCCGCGGCGCTCAGCGCCGCGCTCTCCGGCCCGTCCCGCAGCTCGACGCCGCCGAAGCGCATCTCCTGCGCCAGCGCCAGGGCGCGCTCCCAGGAAAAGCCCCACCCGGCGGTGGAAAAACTCAGCTTCATGTCTCTTCCTCCTCCCAGGCGATCTTGTTGAGGGCGCTGACATAGGCGAGGATGCTGGCGCCGATGACGTCGGTCGAGGTGCCGCAGCCCGCATAGAGCTTGCCGCCGGCGCGCAGCCGCACCACGGTCTGGCCCATGGCCTCGCGGCCCTCGGTGATGGCGCGGATCTGGAAGTCGTCCAGCTCGTAGTGCCGCCCCGTGATCTGCTCGACGGCGAGGAAGGCGGCGTCCACCGGGCCGTCGCCCACCGAGACGCCCTGCAGAACGCGGTCGCGGCGGCGCAGACGGATCTGGGCGCTGGCGTCGATGATGTTGCCCGCGTTGATGACATAGCTCTCGAGCCGGTAGAGGGGCGGCGCCTGCATCGCCGCCGAGGCGACGATGGCGTCCAGCTCGCGGGCGCCGAGGGTCCCCTTGCGGGCGGCGGCGGCCCGCACGCTCTCAAAGACGCGGTCGGCATCCTCGTCCGTCAGGTCGTAGCCGAGCTTCTCCGCCGCGCGCCGCACGGCGGCGCGGTCGTCCCTGCCGGTCAGGGTCAGCGGCTCCGTCCCGTCCGCCTCCGCGTCCCGCACGCCGTCCTCAAAGGGCGTGCTGCCGGCGCGGCCGCGCCGGCACAGCGCGGCGATCTGCTCCGTGACGCGGCCCAGCTCCGCGGTGCGCACCGGGCAGCGGACGCCCAGCGTCTCGCCCCGGGCGGCGAGGATCCCCGCCAGGCGGTCGAGATGGGCGCAGCCGGTCGGCCAGGCGGAGACCTTGATCTCCCGGACGCCCGCCTCCACGGCGGCGACGGCGCCGGCGTCCGCCAGCGACAGCGCGTCGCTGCACTCGACCCCCAGCGGCACCCCGGCGAGGGCCGGGACCTCGGCCCGCAGCGCCGTGAGGAAGGCGGCCAGCTCGCCGGGCAGCAGCGTCCCCGCCGCGTCGCACACCGTGACGGCGGAGGCGCCCGCCTCCGCCGCCGCGGCGAGGATGCGGCGCAGGAAGGCGCCGTCGGCCCGCGTGGCGTCGTCCGCCGCGAACTCGACGTCCGCGCACAGCGCGCGGCAGGCGCGCACGGTGTCGGCGATGCGCGCCAGCAGCGCGTCCGGCTTGCTGCGGAGCAGATACTCCATCTGCACGGCGCTGACGGGCGCGATCACCTGCAGGCGCGGATGGGCGGCGCCGCGCAGCGCCTCCCAGGTCTCGCGCACGCTCTCCTCGCTCAGCCCGACCGGGACCGCCACGGCGCTCCCGCCGACCGCCGCGGCCACCGACTTGATCAGCAGCGCGTCGGCCCTGGGCGTGCGGATGCGGTCCAGCTCGACGGCGGAGACCTCCAGCCGGTCGAGCAGCTTCGCCAGCTCGATCTTCTCGCGGAAGCTCAGCGCGGCGCCGTCCTCCCGCCCGAACCGCCTGATGGTCGCGTCGCTGATTCTGATGTCGTTCATGCCCATTCTCCTTTTTTCACGCATAAAAAAATCCCCGGGGCCGGATCTCTCCGGTCCCAGGGACGAAAATCATTTCCGCGGTACCACCCTGATGATCCCCGCATCGCTGCGGGCAATCGCTCTCAGACTCCAACAAGTCCTATCCCTTAACGCGGGCGCACGGGCCTTCTTACTCGCTTTCGCTTTTACAAGGCCTGCTCGGGAAGCAGACTGTCTCCGCGCTTCGGCACCGGCTCACACCAACCGCCGGCTCTCTGGGGCGCTCCGCACGGGACAAGGTTCCGTCATGGCATTTTTGCATATTCATTTGCGAAATGTTGTTTTTATTTAACCACAACCCCCGCGGAAAAACAATGGGCATTTCCCACAGCTTTTCGGCCCGCTCCGGCTGCTTTCTCTATCCACATTTGCGCCCCCGGCGGCGCGTTTTTCCGCGGCTTTTCCAAAATCCGGCGGAAATCCGTTGACCGCGGCGGCCGGAAATGATAAACTAAATGTACTAAACAGAATCGCGCCGGTGCGGCGCGGAGGGAGTGCGGACATGAAACGGACGCTGATCTGCCTGCTGAGCCTGGCCCTGATCCTGGCGGCCTTCTCCGGCTGCGCGCGGAAGGAGAGCGACTATCGCGCCGACAAGGAGCTGGCGGCCGGGCCGGCCGTCACCCTGACCCTGGTCGGACAGACGCCCTCCTTCAAGCCGATGGAGGACGTCATCGCCGCCTTCTCCCGGCTCTATCCCAACTGCACCATCGAATACGAATACCTGCAGGACTACGACGAGTCGCTGCTGACCCGGCTGCAGAACAACGACAGCGTCGATCTGTTCATGACCAACAACATCACGGCCGACTCGCCCCGCCGGCCCTATGCGCTCGAGCTGCTGGGGCAGTCGGACCGGCTCAGCCTGGCCGACACCTATGAGGGCCTGCGGCGCAACTTCACCTTCTCCGAGAACGGCGCCGACGCGCTCTACGCCGTCCCGACCGGCGGCGAGGTGCGCGGCCTGTATGTCAACACCACGCTGCTCTCCTCCCTCGGCCTCGCGGTGCCGGAAAACTACGCCGGGCTGCTGGACTGCTGCGCGGCGCTCAAGGCGGCGGGCTATATCCCCCTGCAGGGCAACCCCGGCACCTTCGGGCAGATGCTGATGTACCCCTATGTCTGCAGCCTGATCGCCAACGCCGACGACCGGCAGGCCATCTACGACCGGGTCAACCGCTGCGACGCCGGCGTGAGCGAGCTGTTCCGCGCGCCGATGAGCCGGCTCTATGAGCTGGTGGCCGACGGCTACTACAACTACAAATACGTCGAAAACACCTATCAGGCCTTCACCGACGGCAAGAACGAGACCGCCGCCCGGAGCTTCCTCAACATCGTCGACGCGAACGGAACCGCGGTCAAGAAGGACGACGTCGGCCAGGTCGCCTTCATGCCCGGCACGATGTCCTTCAAGAGCGAGCTCGACCAGATGCGCGGGGACTATCACAGCGCCATCGACTACCGCTTCATCCTCGCGCCGGTGGGCGACGCGGGCGGCTATGCCTATCTCTCCCCCGCCACCGGGATCGCGGTCAACCGCGGCAGCGCCAACACCGCCTGGGCGCTCGAGTTCCTCAACTATTTCTTCTCCCGGGACGTCAACCGCGGCTTCGCGGCCGCGCAGAACATCATCCCCAACACCGCCGACGCGCTGCGGACGATCACCGACACCTTCCGCATCGACGACAGCCGCGTCTGCCAGCTCGGCGAGGTCACCTTCGACTATGTTTTCTACGACGTCGTCAAGCCGGTGCTGACCGACGTCTCCAAGGCCAACAACCCCAAATATATGCAGAGCGACGGCTCGATGTACGGGCTGGAGCATTACATGGCCGCCCTCGAGGACGGCTTCGCGGCGCAGCGGAAATGAGAAGCGCGCCAACGGACACACAACGGGAAGGGAGGCGCTGTCCATGGGCATCCGCAGCGGCGGCAGGCTGAGCAGCCTGCTGATCTTCTGCGTCAACCTGGCGCTGATCGGCGCGACGGTGGCGGTCTTTGTCCTTTACAGCATCAGCTACCGCGACAAGCTGCGGGAGCAGAACCTCGCCGACATCGCCAACATCAACCAGGCCGCGGCCAGCATCAGCAGCGCCTTTTTCCGCAACCAGGAGAAGCGCCTGACGGACGCCGTGCGCTACGGCACGATGCGCGCCTTCACCCGGGACGAGATGCTGAGCTACATCTGCGACGCCAACAGCGACGAGAACAGCGGCTATGAGCTGATCGCCGCGGACGGGCGCGGCTTCGCCTCCGTGCGGCAGAACGACGGCTTTGCGGCGGTGGACTACACCAGCGGCGACTATGCCGCTCTGCGGCAGGTGTTCGCCGCCGCGGACACGCCGGCGGACGGCGTCCTCTGCACCCCGGAGTTCACCGACCGCTACACCGCGCGGCGCAGCTTCGCGCTCTACGACTACATCGATCTGCGCGGCGAAAACGGCGGCACGGAGCGCATGACCCTGCTGGCCGTGTTCCGCAGCAGCGACTTCTCCGGCCTGATCGCCCTCGACGGCGGCTACACGGGGCTCAGCACCGTGCTGGTCACGGACAGCGGCGACTATGTGCTCGGCTCCTCCGCCTTCAAATCAGACAACCTGTTCCAGTATTTTTATGTGTTCAGCGGCCTCTCGCTCGACGAGCGCAACCGCGCCGCCGCCGACTTTGCCGCCGGAACGCGGGAGTTCTATTACCGGAACAGCCTGGGGCAGGACTGCGTCTACCTCTGCGCCGATGTCCCCGACACCGCCTGGCACTGCGTGAGCTGCGTGCCGCTGTCGTCCTTTCACGACGCCCATGCCGACCTGCGCTTCACCGCTCTGGTCGCGGCGCTGCTGCTGGCGCTCGCCGGCTTCAACGTCCTGTGGCTCGACGGCGCCAACCGCCGCCTGCGGGTCAGCGCCCGGCGGGAAAAGGAATCGAGCGCCGCCAAGACCGACTTTCTCTCCCGCATGAGCCACGACATCCGCACCCCCCTCAACGTCGTCATCGGCACGACGCTGCTGGCGCGGCGCGAGCAGAACCCGCCCGCCACGCAGAAATATCTGGAGAACATCGACCAGAGCGGCCGCTTCCTGCTCTCGCTCGTCAACGACATCCTCGATCTCAACAAGGTGGAGAGCGGCAAGATGGAGCTGCGCCCCATGCCCTCCACCCTGCGGCAGTTCGCCTCCGACATGAACGCCATCATCGCGCCGCTCTGTCAGGAGAGCGGCCTGCATTTCACCATCTCCGGCTGCGATTCCGACACGGCCTATCTGTTCGACCCGGTGCGGCTCAACCAGATCTTCTTCAACATCCTCTCCAACTCCGTCAAGTTCACCCCGGCCGGCGGCCGGGTCGGGCTGGACTGCTCGGTCAGCGCCCGCGCAGAGGGCGGCGCGGAGCTGGCCTTCCGCGCCTGGGACAACGGGCAGGGCATGAGCCCCGCCTTCCAGGCGCACATGTTCGACGCCTTCTCGCAGGAGCAGGCGGACGGCAACAGCCAGGGCACCGGCCTGGGGCTGGCCATCGTCCGCAATCTGGTGCGCCTGATGGACGGCACGGTGCGCGTCGAGAGCGCGCCCGGCGCCGGGACGGTCTTTTACATCCGCATCCCCGTCCAAGTCTCGGCCCAGGCGGCGCCGGAGCCCGAGACGGCCGGCGCCGACGCCGCGCTGCTCGCGGGCAAACGCGTCCTGCTCTTTGAGGACAACCGCATCAACGCCGAGATCGCCCAGACCCTGCTCGAGGACCGCGGCATGACCGTCGACCGCGCCGCCGACGGGCGCGAGGGGCTGGAGCGCTTCGCCGCCGCCGCGCCCGGCACCTATGATCTGATCCTGATGGACCTGCGCATGCCCGTGATGAACGGCCTCGACGCCGCCCGGGCGATCCGGGCCCTGCCGCGCCCCGACGCCGCCGCCGTCCCCATCGTCGCCATGACGGCCAACGCCTATGACGTCGATGTGGACAACTGCCTCCGGGCGGGGATGAACGCCCACCTCTCCAAGCCCATCGACCCGGCGCGCATGTACGCCACCCTGGCGCATGAGCTGGCCGCCGCCGGGCGGCGCTGAGCGCGCCCGGCAGAAAAAAAAGAAAAGCCGGCGCGGGCCGAAGCTGTACAGGCTTTGGCTTGCGCCGGCTTTATGCAGTTGAAAAACGCGGCAATACGCCTCAGCGCGCCCCGCGGCCCGTCCCGTTCCCGGTGCCGAGCGCGCTGCCGGCGGCACCGTCCCGCTCCCGGCGCAGATAGGCCGCCGCCACATCGAGAAATTCGCTGGTAAACGGCCGCGCGCCGCATTCATAACCCGCAAGCCGCTCATACTGACGGCGGGTGAAATCGCTGCGCTGCCATGCCACCTGCAGCACGGTGCGGATGTTCTTCTCCACGTTGAACGGCGAGGTGTTGAACTTCGCGCCGACCACACTGTAAACCTCCCGATAGACGCTCAGGATCCGATCCTCATCCTCCGCGACCAACTCGATGGCACAGATCAGCTCCCGATAACCGGCATAGTTGCCCGGAATTCCGAGTTCTCGCACCAGCTCTGTCCCTGTCATATTCTGTTTGCACCCCCCGCGGATTCTCAGTCGTATTTTATTCTCTTTCTGATTCCCAATGTAGTTTTACAACTTTATGCGACTTTTTACGACACATATTTATCACTTTGTTCTCTTTTTTATGTCACAATTGTCAAAGATCGGTGTTTTTCTTTCCAGCGTCCCGTAACAAATGACCGAAATTTGCCGAGGCGCAGTTGTTTTTTGAATTCTTTTCTCCGTGCCGCATATTTCCCCCAAAAAATCGGCGAAGCAAAAATGCTTCGCCGCAGGGAATCGTGTGATTTGCCGTTTGCGCCGTTCAGCCGAGGCTGGCGAGGGACACGCCGAAATAGTCCAGCACCGCATACAGCGCCGCGGTGTCGCCGAGGCGGACCACCAGATCGCGGATCTGGGCGACCTCCGCCGCGTCCAGCGCCTGATACTGCGTCTTGAAGCCGGTCATCTGCGCACCGTAATGCGCGGCGACATAGGCGCTGTCCAGAAACTCGCCGCCGTCATGTGCCGCCAGCGCATCGCGCAGGGCGCCGATAAAGGTCTCCATGCACGTCTCCGCCGCCGCATCGAGCGGGAAGGCCGGCTGCAAGGTCTGATAGTTGGCCAGCATGCTCTTCAGGTAGCCGGCGATCTCCGCCTCCCGGGCGATCTCGGCCGCCGTATGCGTGCCGGTCCCGCCGCCCGTGCCGCCTGTGCCGTCGGACGCGGACAGGGTCGCGATCAGCCGGCTTTCCAGCATGATGACCTTGGCGACCTCCGCGCGCGCCGCTTTGCCGCGCGGATTGAACACAATGCGGCCGTTGAGCGTATAGCCGCCGACCAGACCCGTCCGCTGCGCCAGCGTCACGCTCTCGAGGGCATAGGCGCTGATGTCGGCGTGATCGGAGAAGTCTGCCGCGCCGGCATAAGCGCTGAGATCATAGCCGAGATACGTGCGCAGGAAGCGGATCAGGATGGCGCACATCTGCTCGCGCGTCAGCGCCTCATCCGGCGCAAAGCGCTGCGCATCCGAGCCGCGGACGATCTCGTTGGAATAGGCCCAGTCGACCGCGGCCCGATACCAATTCATCCGCAGATCGGCGAACGGCGCCGCCGGCGCCGACACGTCCCGGCCCAGTTTGGCGGCCTGACGCCAGAGCACGGTCACGAACATCGCCCGGGACATGTTGGCATAAGGCGCGAAGCGGTCAGCCGCCACGCCGGAAAAAAGGCCGTTGTCATAGACATACTGCACAGGCTCGCAGAACCAGTCGGTCGCCGCGACATCGCGGAAGGGCAGGGCGGCGGCTGCCGCGGGAACCGTCAGCATCGTCGTGAGCAGCAGCGCCGCCGTCAGCAGCGCGAGCGTTTTACGCATAGGAAATCCTCCGAAAGGGGGCCGGCGCGGCGAGCCTGGCCGGCCCCGGTCTTGTCTGCGGTCAGATGTGTCTGTTGAAGGTCAGCGTGCCGGAATAGGTGCCGGATGCGCCCGCGTCGAAGGCCTGTTTGAGTGCTGCACGGATGAGATCCGCATAGGCGGAGAGGTCGCGGTCAAAGTAGCCCGCTGCCCTGTTCATATTCGCATAGGTTTGCTCCGTGTTCTGGGCCTCATAGATGAGCTTGATCTCAAAGGCGCCGACGTTGTCATAGAGCTCGGCCAGCGTCGGAGCGGCGAGCGCGGCGGTCCGGGCGAGGCCGCGGATCTGCGCGTCGGTCAGGGTGAGCGTCAATCCGGTCATCGCCCCGAGCCTGGCGTTCAGCGTGGTCAGCGCCTTTTGAAACGCTTCTGCGCGGGTCGTGCCGGACTGGATCTGCACACCCGTGCGGCAGGCTTCCAGCGCATCGACACGCGGATCGATCAACGCCAGATAAGCGTCCGCGGTAAGCAGCGACACCGTGCCGTTCGTGTTCCCGGTCAGGAAGCACTTGGGCGCGAAGAGATCATACAGCGCGCGGATCTTCCCCCCGGTGTCCTGATCGCCGGTGTCAATGCCCTGCGCAGCAAGCTTGCCCAGCACGGTCGTAAACGACGCGTCGCTGAGATAGCGGGTGTTGCTCTTGTCAAGCAGACGGGCCAGATCGACCTTCACGGTCATGGTGACCGGCGCATAGGCGGCAACCGATTCTCCTGCCGCGCCGGCCGCCGCGGCAAAGGTGCTCGCCGCGCTGCGGAGATCGCCATAGCCCAGATTCTCCAGCGCCTTCTGCTGCGCTTCGGTGAGGCTGGCCTTTCTCTGATCGATCTGCGCCTGCAGCTGCTCATCGGTATAACCGGCCACCTTTTTCGCCGCCGCGATGATGTCAGGCAGCGCAGCGCGCTGCGCGTCAGTCAGCGCCCGGCCGGCGGCCAGCGCATCCAGCGCGGCGAGGATGTCGCTCTCGGTGGCAGTGACGCCCAGCGGCTTCATTTCGCTGCCCGCGATCTCCTGCGCGCTCATGATCTGTGTGAAGGGCACCACCGCGGCGGCGGAGATCACGCGCGTCTCGCTGATCTGCACCGTGATCTGATTTCCGCTCACGGTCGCAGTGAAGCTGCGGCCGGCAAGCCTGGCCAGCGCCGTTTCGATGGAGTTCTTGACGGCCGTATCGTTGCCGTTGGTCCCGGAATAGAGCGTTTTGAACGCCGCCAGCACGGCGGTGGAGCCGGCGAGGTTCTTCTCGCCCGCGTTCAGGCTGTTGAACACATTGAGGCCGTAATTCGTACCGGCCTTTTCGGCCTTGAACCCCAAGCCGTAATAATAGGTCGTGACCGTGCCGCCGCCGCCGCCCGTGCCGCCGCCCGTATCGCCGCCGGGCTGCTCCGCCAGGATCAGAATGATCCGGCTGAACATTGCGGCGACCTCGGCGCGGGTCACGGTCTGGAGCGGCCGGTAGGTGCCGTCGGCATAGCCACCGATCAGGCCGTGGAGGCGGCAGAACTCGACGGCGTCCCTGGCATAGGCGGAGACGGAGGCGCTGTCCGCAAAGGAGGCCACCAGCGGCGCTTCCTTCAGCGTATACTGCTTGTAGCCATGCAGATAGCGATAGAGAAACACGGCGATCTCCTGGCGGCTGATGTCCCGGTTCGGTGCGAACCTGCCGTCGTCATAGCCCTCGGCCAGCTTGTTGGCGACCGCCCAGGCCACCGCGCCGCTGTACCAGGTATTGGCGGGAACATCCGGAAATTGAGTGCTCTGGGCGTTGTCGACCTTGGCGCCGTCCAGGCGCGCCAGCACGACGACAAACATCGCGCGGGTCATGCCGGCGTCCGGTTCGAACAGATTGCCGCCGGTGCCCTGGAACAGCCCGGCGGCCGTGACCTTGCAGATGACCTGATAGGCCCAGTGATTGGCCGGAACATCGGCGAACTGCGGCGCTGCCGTGCCGCCGGTCACCAGCGGCTTTTCCGTTGTGACAGACGCCGCCAGCGCGGCGCCGCTCATCAGGGACAGCAGCATCGCTGCGGCCAAAACCGCGGACAGGATCTTGCTCTTCATGTCGGTTCCCCCGTTTCTATTTCATTCTCTTCGCAGGCCATGGTCGGTCGCTCAGGAATATTTGCTGATAATCAGCGCCTTTTCGGTTGCCTTCTCGTTTTCATACTGGGCGAGCACGCGCTCCGCCAGTTCAGGATCGCAGGCGCGGATTTGGGCGGCGATGGCTTCGACCTGCGCGTCACAGGTCTGCTCCATCTGTGCAATCTCGCCGATCTTGGCCGTGATGATGCGCGTCTTGGAGGCGGTGTTGCGTTCTCCGTCCGGCAGGGCGTCAAACTCGGTCCGGCAGGCGAGAATGGCGGCCTCGACCCGCGATGCAAAGCTGGCGCGCAGAATATAGAGCTGCGTCAGCAGGCTCTTCAGCTGCGCGGCTTTTTCGGCAGCCGGGTCCGGCGCCGGGGTCTGTCCGGCCGCGCCGCCGGCAGGCGCAGTCACGCCGCCCGGGTCCGGCGCGCTCCCGGCAGAAGCCGTGCCGCCGGCGGCCACTGCCTCCGCGCTGCCTTGCAGCAGCTTTTTCGCCGCCTCCGCAACCGTCATGGTGCCCTTTTCCAGCGCCTGTTCCTCCTGCTCGCTCAGCGCGACCTCCGGAATCTGGTACTCCTGCCGGATGGTCTCGTCGGTCCGCTCGTTTTCCTGTTGCTGTGCCAGCACCGTCTCTTCGTCCGCACCGACATATTTCAGCAGCGCCAGGTTTTTCCGCTGCCAGATCAGTACACCGGCGGCGGCCGCCAGCAGACAGGCAAGAACGATCAGCCCGCCCCGCCGTCCGGCCCGCCGGCGGCGTCCTTGCTCGCTCATTTCATGTCCTCCAGGCCCAGCAGGGCCGCCGTCTTGCTCATCATTCGCTCCCCGTCGGCCCCGAGCGCCTGCAGCGCCGCCGAAAACCGCCGGTAATCCGCCGGTTCCGCGCCGTGCAGATCGCTGCCCAGGGCGCAGACGTTTTCCGCGCCGCAGAAATGCTTCCAGAAGGGCCGCCTCAGCAGCGGCTGAAAGGCCGCGGCGTTGATCTGCACCGGCAGCCCGGAGGCCGCCGCCCGCCGCCGCACCGCCGCATCATAGCGATCGAGATGGGCGAGCACCGGCCGCAGGCCGCGGGCTTCGATTTCTCCTATGGTCTCCCACAGCTCCTCCGTCATGCCCTGATAGGGCAATTCGAGAAGGAGCACGCCGCCGCTGCCGGCGATGCTGAGCCGTTCCAGCCCCTCCATGTGCTCCAGTCCGGCGCAGAGCAGCACCTCCGCGCCCGCCAGAATACGCGGGTCGCCCTCACGCAGCGCGCTGTGCAGCAGATTCATCCCGTTGTCCCGGCGGCGGAGAAAATCCGCCGCCGTATGGCGATGCGGATAGAAATGCGCCACCGCGACCGCCGCCCCGATGCCCGCCGCCCGCATCAGGTCGAGCTGGCGGCGCGCCGTCGGCACGCCGTCGCAGCCGTGGTCGGCGTGCGGCAGGATATGGGCGTGAAAATCAATGCGCATCGGCGTCGGCAGGGCGCGCGGCGTCCGGAGCCGCCTCCGCACCGTATTCCTGATCGTAGCGGCCGTATTTGCCGTATTTGCCGTATTTGCCGTAGCGGCCATAGCGGCCGTATTTGCCTGTTTTGGGGTCGACATCGTTGAGCAGAAAGCCAAAGACATGCGCATTGACCTGCTCCATGCTGCCGAGCGTCTGCTCCAGTTCGCCGCGGGCAGTGCGGTTGGCGCGCACGACCAGGATGTAGCCGTCCGTAAAATCCTTGACGACCAGAGCGTCCGTCACCAGGTTGACCGGCGGCATGTCCAGCATAAGATAATCGTAATGCTCGCTCAGGCGCTGCAGCAGAGCGCGCATGGCCGGCGCGCCGAGCAGCTCCGCCGGATTGGGCGGCACGCTGCCCGCCGTCACGACGGCCAGGCCCGGCGCCCGGGTGCTCTCATGGACTTTGAGCGTCTTTTCGATGCCGGCCAGATATTCGCTCAGGCCGGGTGCCTGATGATACCGCATCAGGCGGTGCTGCTTCGGCGAACGCATATCGCAGTCGATGAGCAGCACGCGCTTGCCGTTCTGCGCCAGGGCGATCGCCAGGTTGGCGGCATTGATGCTCTTGCCCTCCCCGGCGTTGGCGCTGGTAACGACCAGCTTCCGGCAGGCGCTGTCCTCCTGCTGCGGCAGGAACATCAGATTGGTGCGGGCATGCCGGTAAGATTCCTGGACGCTGAAGGGCTTCTGATCCCAAAGCAGCTTTCCCGCTTCCGTGCGCCACGATTCCGGCATCTGCGCCGCTTTTTTGCTAAACATCAGCTTTCTCATGGTCATTCTCTCTCTTTTCAGCGGCTTCTGTCCCGACTGAGACGATGGTCGGAATTTCTCCCAGCACCGGCAGTGAAAACACTCCGGTCAGGTCCTCCGCCGTGTGCACCGTGACGTCGAGCACATGATAGAGCACGACGCCCAGGCACGACGCCAGCAGCCCGAGCAGCAGGCCGAGCGCGGCATTGCGCGCCAGCGGCCAGTCGGCCTTCTCCGGCAGCTCAGCATAGTCGATCACGGCGACCTCGCCGGCGCGCACGACCCGGACGATCTCCGCCGGCGCGACCGCGGCGATGGTGTTGACGATCGTCTGCGCCGCCTGCGGGTCGGCGTTCGTGATGCTCACCGCAAACGCCTCGGTGCCGTCGATGGCGTTCGCCGTCAGCATCTTTCTGATTGCCGCGACGCTGCCGTCATATTCCGCCGGCAGCTGTTCCCGCACCTTGGTCAGCAGCGTGCTGCTCTTGAGCACGACGATATAGGTGTCCACCAGACTCTGGGAGGCCGAAAGATCGCCCGCCGTGATCGAGGCGCTCGTGCGGTTCTCATTGTTGGAGACATACATTGAAATCGAAGCGGTATACATCGGGGTGACGAAAAGCAGGGTGATCAGCAGCGCGCCCAGACAAACGCCGAGCGACACCGCCAGAATGAGCCATTTGCGGCCCCACAGCATGGACAGCAGGTCCCGAAGATCAATTTCCATCATGTTCCCCCAATGTGCTTCGCCGCGCAGCCTTTCCGGGCGCCTCAGCAAATAATTTCACGCTTCCGGCCGTGTGCGTTTTCCCCGTCCGCAGATAGGCCGAAACGGCATCCAGAAACTCGCTGGCAAAGGGGCGGTTCGGCGAGGAATAACCGGCAAGCCGTTCAAACTGATGACGGGTATAGTCGCGCTGCCAGGCGGCCTGCAGAACCGTGCGGATGTTCTTCTCGACGTTGCCGCCGGTCGTGTGGAAATGCTCGCCGACCACCACATACACGTCCCGGTAGACGTTGAGAATCCGCTCTTCCTTTTCCGCAAGCAGATCCAGCGCGCAGGCCAGCTGCCGATACCCCAGATAGTGGCCCGGGATCCCGAGCTCCCGCAGCAGATCGGCCCCGCTCATGGCATCGCCCCCTCTGTGCAATAACAAAATCTACTATAACCTATTCCGGCTCCGTGCACTGATATTCGACCCGCTGCAACCAATTTCGACTGCCGCCGCTTCCGGCGCTCCGCCCTGTACCGCTTGCATCCGGACGCGCGGAATGATATGATGGTGCCAGCCTGAAAAGCATGCCCTTTTGCCTGTCATGAGGGTCGTTTTTCACATGCTGCACAGAAAAAAATGTAAAATCCGCCCGCGATTCAGGTAAATTTCCCCACCCGCTGCCGCCCCCGGCGTGATATAAATAGAGAGCGACACAGGAGGCGCTTCTATGTATACAGACATTTCCTCCGCGCGCGCGGCCGGAATCGGGACGCGCGTATGAACAAATACAAGACGCTGGCCGGCAACACGGCCCTCATCAGCATCGGCACCTTCGGCTCCAAGCTGCTCGTCTTCCTCATGGTGCGGTTCTACACCAGCTACCTCACCCCCTCCGACTACGGCACGGCCGACCTCATCACCCAGACGGCGAACCTGCTCTTTCCGCTGATCTCGCTCGGCATCACCGACGGCGTGTTCCGCTTCGCCCTCGATCATCCCAAGAGCCGGCGCAGCATCTTCACCGCCGGCACGGTGACCATCGCCTGCGGCTCGCTGCTCTTTCTGATCGTGGTGCCGCTGCTCCATCTGGTCAAGGAATTCAGCGGCTATCTGTGGCTGATCGTGCTCTACACGCTGACCGAAAGCTATCATACCCTCTGCGCGCAGTTCATCCGCGCCATCGGCAAGACGGCGCTCTACGCCGGACAGGGCGTGCTCAACACGATGCTGGTCATCGGCCTCAACATCCTGCTGCTGGTCGTCTTTCATCTCGGGCTGACGGGCTATGTGCTCTCCGTGGCGCTGGCCGACCTGCTGTGCACGGCTTACCTGTTCATCCGCGAGAAGCTGTGGCGGCAGCTGACGCCGCACCCGCGGGCCTCGGCCTTCCGGCAGATGCTGCGTTACAGCATCCCGCTCATCCCGACCACGGTGCTGTGGTGGATCACCGCCGTCTCCGACCGCTATATGGTCAACGGCTTCATCGGCAGCGAGGCCAACGGCATCTACGCCGTCTCCTACAAGGTGCCGACCATCATCACCATCGTCTCCGGCATCTTCATGAGCGCCTGGCAGTTCTCCGCCATCTCGGAGGCTCAGGGCGACCGCCAGGAGCACATCCGCTTTTTCGAGCGGGTGTGGCGCATCTTTCAGGCCGGCATGATGCTCATCTGCAGCCTGATGATCGCCTTCGCGCGGCTGGAGATCCGCGTGCTGGCGGACGCGAGCTACTTCGAGGCCTGGAAATACGTCCCCGTGCTGGCGGCGGCGATGCTGTTCGCCTCCTTCGCCACCTTCCTCGGCAGCGTCTACATGGTGACGCGGCGCAGCGACCTCTCCCTGACCACGGCGCTGCTGGGCGCCTCGCTCAACGTCGGGCTCAACCTGCTGATGATCCCCTCCTTCCTGGGCATCCAGGGGGCGGCCATCGCCACGCTGGCCTGCTATGTCGTCGTCTTTGTGGTCCGCGCCGTCAGCGTGCGCCGCTTCATCCCCTTCCGGCTGCATGTCGGCCGCCTGAGCGTCAGCGCGGCGCTCATCGCCGTGCAGGTGATCACCATGGTGCTGTCCGTCCCCGGCTGGCAGTATGTGCAGGCCTCCTGCTTCTGCCTGCTTGCCCTGCTGCACAGCGGTCCGCTTTACGGCATGCTGGACCGGGGGCTGCAATCGCTCCGCGACCTGCTCCGCCGGCGCCGCCCCGCCGAATAATCACAGACATAACAAACCGGGTGACCCCTTGCGGGGTCTCCCGGTTTTCTTATGGGCGAACGGCTTCTCTCAGCGGCCCTCGATCTGCCGCAGGGTCTCCGCCAGGCTGAGATCGCGTTCCCGCGCCAGGCGGGCCAGGTCCTCATACTCGTACTTGGCGCGCGTCACGCCATAGCCGGCGGCGGTTTTGCGGCGCACCGGGCCGAGCGGCGTCTCCGCCGTCTCCTCCGCGCGCCGGAGGGTATAGCGCCCGCACAGGCTCTCGCGGACGCCGAGCGTCGTCGTGTGGCGGAAGATCGCCGCCGCCAGCGCCGCGCGGTCCTCCTCGCGGCACAGCACGCAGAGCATCACGCCGGGGCGGCCCTTCTTCATGCCGATGGGCGCGGTCCAGACGTCGAGCGCGCCCGCCGCGAGCAGCCGCTCGGCGGCAAAGGCGATCGCCTCGGGCGTCATGTCGTCAAGATTGCAGCGCAGCTCGGCGGCGCGCCCGTCCGCCTGCTCCCCGCTCTCGCCGAGCAGGGCGCGGACGCAGTTGGCCGCCTCAAAGTCCTTGTTCCCCATGCCATAGCCGACGGCCGCGACGCGCAGCGGCGGCATCGGCCCGAAGGCGGAGACAAAATGGCGCAGCAGCGCCGCGCCGGTCGGCGTGCACAGCTCGCCGCGCACCGCGCCGCCGTAGATCGGCACGCCGCGCAGCAGCAGCGCCGTCGCCGGGGCGGGGACGGGCAGCAGCCCGTGGGCGCAGCGCACCTGGCCGCTGCCGACGTGGACGGGCGAGGCCAGCACGCGCTCCGGCGCCAGCTCCTCCATCAGCAGGCTGACCGCCACGACGTCGGCCACCGCGTCCATCGTCCCGACCTCATGGAAGTGGATCTGCTCGACCGGCACGCCGTGGACCTCGCTCTCGGCCGCAGCGATCAGGCCGTAGACCGCCAGCGCGTCGGCGCGCACCCGCTCCGAGACCGGCAGCCCGGCCAGCAGCGCGCGGATGTCCGCCATGCCGGCGTGATGATGATGCTCATGCTCATGTTCGTGTTCATGCTCGTGTTCATGCTCATGTTCGTGTTCATGCTCATGCTCGTGTTCATGCTCATGCTCGTGTTCATGCTCATGCTCGTCTTCATGCTCATGCTCGTCTTCATGTTCATGTTCATGTTCATGCTCATGTTCATGCTCATGTTCATTCTCATGCTCATGCTCGTGCTCATGCTCGTGCTCACGCTCGTGTTCCGGCGCGTCGGCGCTCTCCTCCTCGGCGCCGCCGACCCGCACGGTCACATGGGTGCCGGTGACGCCGCATTTGACGCTCGGCGCCGCCGAAAAGACGACGCCGGGCAGCCCGAGGGCGTTCATCCGCGCCGGAAAGGCGGCGCGCGCCGCGGCGGGCAGCAGCTCGAGCAGCGCCGCGGTCAGCATGTCGCCGGCGGCGCCCATATTGCATTCCAGATAGAGCGTTTTCATTCCTGTTTTCCTCCCTGATGATCGATCATGGCGGCGAGATAACCGGCGCCGAAGCCGTTGTCGATATTGACGACCGAGACGCCGCTGGCGCAGGAGTTGAGCATCGACAGCAGCGCCGCGACGCCCCCGAAGGCCGCGCCGTAGCCGACGCTGGTGGGCACGGCGATCACGGGGCAGTCGGCCAGGCCGCCGATGACGCTGGCGAGCGCGCCCTCCATCCCGGCGATGGCGATGATGACGCGGGCGCTCATGATCTCCGGCAGATGGGCAAGCAGGCGGTGCAGGCCCGCCACGCCGACGTCGTAGAGCCGCGTGACCGCGCTGCCGAGCGCCTCGGCGGTCAGCGCCGCCTCCTCCGCCACCGGCAGATCGCTGGTCCCGCCCGTGGCGACAACGACCCGGCCGAAGCCGTCCGGCGCGGGCATCTCGCCGACGATGCCGATGCGGCCGACCGCCTCGTAGCGCAGGGGCAGCGCGGGCGCGAGCACCGCCGCCGCCTCGGCGGACAGGCGGGTGATCAGCACCGTCCTCTGGCCCCGGGCGCGCAGCGCCTGCGCGATGCGCAGGATCTGCTCCGGGGTCTTGCCGGCGCCGTAGACCACCTCGGCCGCGCCCTGGCGCAGACCGCGGTGATGGTCGAGCTTGGCGAAGCCCAGATCCTCAAACGGCTCCATTTTGAGCCGGAGCACGGCCTCCCCGACCGGGGTCTCGCCGCGCGCCACCGCTTCGAGCAGCGCCCTTATCTCTTTTTCTTCCATTTCGCTCACCTCTCGTCCAGATCGAGCAGCACGGTCTCAAAGAAGGGCCGCACCGCCGCGCGCACATCCGCGTATTCGGCAAAGACGCGCGCCAGCTGCGCGCGCGGGAACTGGAGCCGCGCCGCGCCGTGAAAGACGCGGACGCGGAAATCGGCATAGCCGCGGGCGAACAGGGCGTTTTCCGCGCCCTCGACGCGCGCCAGCAGCTCCTCCGTGATCGGATCGCCGGCCGGGACGCGCGTCGCCAGGCAGGCGTAGGCGGGCTTGTCCCAGGTGAACAGTCCCGCCTCCCGCGAGAGCGCGCGGATGCGCGCCTTGGTCAGCCCGCATTCGCGCAGCGGCGAGCGCACCTCCAGCTCGCGCAGGGCGCGCATCCCCGGGCGGTCGCCCGCGTCGTCGGAGGCGTTCGTGCCGTCGAGCAGCAGCGGGAAGCCGTCCTGCGCGGCGCGCGCCCGCAGCGCCCCGAAGATCGCCCGCTTGCAGTGATAGCAGCGGTCGGCGGGGTTCTCCGCCACATGCGGCACAGCCAGCACGTCCAGCCCGATCACCGTCAGCCCGCAGCCGAGCTGCGCGGTCAGGCGGCGCGCGTCCTCCAGCTCGAACTGCGGCTGGAAGGCCGTCCTGACAAAATAGGGCCGCACCTCGGCCCCGCAGGCGAGGCCGGCATACAGCAGATAGGCGGAATCCACCCCGCCGGAAAAGCCCAGCGCCGCGCGGCGGTTGGCGGCGAAAAATTCGGAAAGCTCCATGCTCTGCGCTCCGTTTCCGTTCAGATTTTCCCCCGCCGGGCAAAAAAGGCACACGGCCTCTCTGCGGAGGGGCCGTATGCCTTCACGCATACCGTCTGCCGGGTCGATGCGGGGGAATGGGCGCTGCAGCGCCCCATGCGCCGGCTCTGGCCGGCATTCCTATTATAAGGGCGCGGCGGACCGGCTGTCAAGCGGCATCCGTGCCGTGAAGCGTCACAATCACCAGCTCCGGGCGGTTGAACAGGCGCGGGACGCGCGTGCTCTCGCGCGCCAGACCGCGGCTGACGACCATGCGCGTGCCGCCGCCGAGGTCGTAAAGCCCGCCCGCGTAGCGGGGAAACAGGCCCTGCCCCGGCGCCAGCAGGCCGTTGAGCAAAAAGGGGATGCGCCACTGGCCGCCGTGCGCGTGGCCGGCCAGCACCAGATCAAACCCGCCCGCGCGGTAAGCGGCCGTATGTTCGGGCCGGTGCGCCAGCAGCACCGTGAAGCGGCCGTCGTCCGGCCGCGCGGCGAGCGCCGCGAGCTGCGCGTCCATCCGCCCCGCGGCGGGGTCGTCGATGCCGCACAGGCGCAGCCGCAGCGCGCCGATCTCCCGCTCGGCCGACGTTCCCCGCAGCACGGTGACGCCGAGGGCCGCAAGGTCGGCGCACAGCGCCTCCGCCCGGCCGCTCCACACTTCATGGTTGCCGGTGACATAAAAGCAGGGCCAGCGCGCCGCCGCCGCGCGCGCCACCGTCATGGCCGCGGCGGGCGGGATGCGGTCGTCGAACAGGTCGCCGCCGAACAGCACCAGGTCGGGCTTCGCCCGCGCCAGCGCCCCGAGCAGCTCCCGCTGGCCGGAGCCGTAGGCGCAGGAATGGAGGTCGGTCAGCAGGGCGAGGCGGGCCGTCCCGCCCGCGCGCCCCGTCTCCACACGGTATGTCGCGGTGCGCAGGCGCACGTCGAACGCCGGCGGCAGCAGCAGCGCCGCGCCGAACAGCAGCGCCAGCGCGAGAGCGCTCTTTTTCCGCCTCATGCCGTCTCCCCTTTCCCGGCCCGCGCCGGCAGGCCGACGGCGCACAGCAGCAGCCCGCACAGCATCACGGGCAGATAGAGCACGATGCCGCGGCTGAGCAGCATCGCGCCGCTGAGCGCCGACGCGCGGAACACCGGGCGGAAGCAGACCGAGAACAGGCTCTCGCTGACGCCGACGCTGCCGGGCATCGGCAGCACCGCGCAGGAGAGATAGACCGCCGCCTGCAGCGCGAGCAGCTCCGGCAGGCTGTGCCCGGAGAGGCCCATGCTGAGATAGACCCAGAAGGGGATGCTGTGCATGAGGGCGACGCGGAACACGGTCAGCCCGACGTTGGCCAGGCAGGCGCCCGCGTTCCGGCGCAGCACGGCGGCGCAGCCGCGGTACTGCTCCGCCCAGCCGTGCGCCCGCGCCGCAAAGGCGGGCTGCCGCCCGCGGCGGAACAGACTTGCCGCCCGCGCCGCAAAGGCGATCAGACGGTCGATGAGCGTGTCCGAAAAGATGGCGCACAGCGTCAGCGCCAGCAGCGCGGCGTTGAGCGCCATGCCGATCCACAGCATCGGGAAAAAGCGCCCGAAGGCGGCGCGCAGGGCGCCGAACCAGAAGACGCAGCCGCCGAGCGCCAGCGTCAGGATCGCGGTCTGATAGGCGACGAACTCCATCATCAGGGTCATGGTGCCCGGCGCGGTGCCGATGCCGTCCCGGCGCATGTACCAGAGCTGCATCGGCTGTCCGCCCGTGGCGGCGGGGGTGACGGCGCTGAAGAAGTTGCCCGCCGCCGCGTAGAGGATGCAGCGGCCGTAGCGCGGCTGCCCGCCGAGCAGGGCGAGATTGCGGAAGATGGTCAGCGACTCCGTCAGGTACATCGCCGCCACGGCGAGCAGCGCCGCCGCCAGGCGGCGCCAGTCGAGCGTGTCGAGCAGGCCGAGCAGGCCCTCCATGCCGACCTTCCGGAAAAACCACCGGTAGGTCAGCGCCAGCAGCAGGGCGAACAGGCCGCCGTTGCGCAGGACTTTTTTAATCAAGCCGATCCACTGTTTCAAACGTATATCCTTTCCCGGCGAGCTCCGGCAGCAGCGACCGCAGCATCTCAATCGTCCGTCCCGGCGCGCCGTCCCGGCCGCGCCCGTCGTGCAGGCAGATCACGGCGTTGCCGCGCAGGCGGGCCGTCAGCCGCGCCCGCGTGCGCTCCGGCGCGGCGCTCCGCTGCCAGTCCTGGACGATGACGTTCCACAGCACGATCCGCCATCCGCAGTCCCGGCACAGCCGCAGGCCGAGCGGCCGGACATGGCCCCAGGGGGGCCGGTACCAGCGCGGCGTCAGCCCCGCGGCGCGGAAGATCTCCCGGCTGCGCGCGAAATCCCGCCGCAGCGCGCCCGGCGTCTGCAGGATCTGATCGCGGTGCGACAGCGAATGCAGGCCGACCAGATGCCCCTCCGCCGCCATGCGCCGGGCGATCTCCGGCCAGCGCGCCACCGTCTCGGCGCGCACAAAGAAGCTGGCTCTGATCCGCTGCTCCGCCAGCAGATCGAGCAGCCGGGGCGTAAAGACGGGATCGATGCCGTCGTCAAAGGTCAGGTACAGCGTCCTGCCGCTGTCCGGCAGGCGGCGCAGCGGGTTGCGGGCGCGGAAGCGCAGCGTCGCCGCGGCGCCGGTCAGCAGCCAGAGGCCGCCGAGCGCCGCCGCCGCCAGGCCCAGCTCAGTCAGCGGAGACATGCCGCCTCACCCCGCCTTCCGCCTGGGCCGCGATCTCCGCCCGCAGCTGCTCCGTCGCCGCCCGCAGGCGCGCATATTCCTCCGGCCGCGCCGCCAGCGCGGCGATCAGCGGCCCCACCTCCGCGCCGCGCGCCGCCGTCAGCCCGGCGCCGTGGCGGCGGAGAAAGGCGTCGTTCTCGCGCTCATGCGCGTAGGCGGGCGCCACCGCGAGAAAGGGCGTGCCGACGGCGAGGCTCTCGCACAGCGAGACGCCGCCCGGCTTGGAGACCACGATGTCCGCCCAGGCGAGCCAGCGCGGCATCTCCTGCGTGTAGCCGACGGCCCGGACCTCGGGGTGCTCCCGCTCCAGCCAGCGGCGCAGCCGCTCGTTGCGCCCGGCGACGGCGGTCACCTCCAGCCCCGGACAGTCCCGGAGGCTGCGCAGCGCCGCCCCGATCCACGGGCAGATGCCCAGTCCGCCCCCGGTGATGAGCACATGTCCGGCGAAATCCCCGGCCCGCGCGGCGCGGAGAAAGGCCCGCCGCACCGGCAGGCCGCAGACCTCGATCCGCGCCGGGTCGGCGCCGAGGGCCGCGAGCCGCTCCGCCACGTCGCGGCAGGCGACCAGATAGCCCCGCGCCTGCGGCCAGACCCAGCCGCGGTGCGCGCTCAGGTCGGTGACGCAGACGAAGAGCGGCGCGCCGATCTCGCCCAGCATCGCGGCGGCGGCCGACCAGGTGGTGACCACCGCGTCGGGCGCCAGGCGGCCGCAGAGGGCGCGCAGGCGGCGGCTGGGGCGGCGCTCCCCGCCGCGGCGGCCGATGGCGTTGAGCAGATTGTAAAGCGGCGCGCAGCGGCAGATCACGCCGCCGAACACGCGATAGATCAGCGGATAAAGCCGGGGATGGGCCGCGGCGACGGCATCGAGCACCACCGTCTCGCAGCCCTGCGCCGCGTACTCCTCGCGCAGCGCCTCGGCGACCGAGCCGTGGCCCTGGCCGAAGCGGCTGGTCAGAATCAAAACCTTCATATCTGCGCTCCGGCGGCCGCGTAGCGGCCGATCTCGCCGCGATAGACGACCGTCCCGCCGGGCAGGGCGAGAAAATCGTGCGGGCGCACCAGCGTCTCCGGCTTGTCGAACAGCGACAGGCCCGCCTCGCTCAGCACCTCGGCCACGAACTGCGAGCAGAAATAGCGGTTCTCGCGCTTCTTCGGGATGCCGAGATAGCAGTACCACAGCCCCAGCAGGCTGTATTTGTAGAGCGCGCGGTGCAGGTGGAAGGCGGCGATCGCCTCCCGGAGCCGCGCCAGCTGCGCCGGCGTCACCGGCAGGCGCACGACCGAGATGTCCGAGCGGCGGTGGACGCCGAAAAAGCCGTCCGCGCGGCCCTCGGTGACGAAGCCGGCGCGAAAGACGTTGCGCAGCTCCTTGCGCCCGAAGGAGTAGATGGTGTCCAGACTCCCGTCGAGCGCCAGAGAACAGTGATTGTATTCCACATGCAGGCTGCGGCGGATGAGCCTGCCCAGCACCGTGTCGGTGCGGGACACCACCACATAGATATAAAACTGCGGCTCCTGCGGCATGACAGATCTCTCCCCCGGCAATGATGAGCTCATCATACCAGCCGAGTCTTAATTCCTTTTTTGTTCTTTCTTAAGATTTCTTTAGCTTTTCGGCCGCAAAAAAAGCGGACGCCCCCGGCAGGGGGCGTCCGCGCGGGCGGGCAAGGGGGACTCAGGGCTGGCTGCCGGCGTCCGGACCGGCGGGCGCGGACGGGGCGGCGGCGGGGGCCGGCTCCCCGGCCGGCTTCTTCTTTTTCCCGGCGGCGGCGACGACGGCCAGCAGCACGATCTCGACCGCGGTGATGCAGCCCGCCAGCACCCAGATCGCATAGGGCACGAAGGTGGCGGTCTTCAGCAGGCCGCCCAGAAACAGAATCAGGCAGACGGCGAAATAGAACACGACAGTCCCGAAAATCGCGGCAATGACTTTTTTCATCGGCAGTGCCTTCCTTCCGCGCGGCGCGCTCCGCGCCGCCGTTTTCTGTATTATAGCACAGTTTTTCCTGCCGGTATATTCCTTTTTTCACGCCGGAGGTTGACAACGGCGTCAACCTGCGCTAAAACAGATTCGGCGGGCGCAGTCGCCCGCGAACATCCGTTTCGGGAGGCAATACACATGCGCAAAAAGCAATTCCGCACCGAGTCCAGAAAGATGCTGGACATGATGATCCATTCCATTTACACGCACCGGGAGATCTTCCTGCGCGAACTCGTCTCCAACGCGAGCGACGCCATCGACAAGCGCGCCTTCCGCGCGCTCACCGAGCCGGAGATCGGACTGCCGCGCGAGCAATACGCGATCACGCTCGTCCCCGACAAGGCGCAGCGCACCCTCACCGTGCGCGACAACGGCTGCGGCATGACCGCCGAGGAGCTGGAGCAGAACCTCGGCACCATCGCCAAGAGCGGCTCGCTGGAGTTCAAGCGCGCCAACGAGACGCCGGAGGAGGTCCCGGTCATCGGCCAGTTCGGCGTCGGCTTCTACTCCGCCTTCATGGTCAGCGACCGCGTCGAGGTGCGCAGCCGCGCCGTCGGCACGGCGGAGAGCGCCGTCTGGGTCTCGGAGGGCGCCGACGGCTATACCGTCGGGGAGGGCCCCGCCATGGAGCCGGGCACCGAAATCGTCCTGCATCTCCTGCCCGACACCGAGGACGAGCACTACGGCGAGTTTCTGGAGGACTACCGCCTCCGCGCCCTGGTGCGCAAATACTCCGACTACATCCGCTACCCGATCCGCATGGCGGTCGAAACGCCGGCGGAGAAGGAGGGCGAGGCGCCCGTCCGCCGCGAGGAGACGCTCAACAGCATGACCCCGCTCTGGCACCGCAGCCCGAAGGACGTCAAGCCGGAGGAATACGACAGCTTCTACGCCGACAAGTTCGCCCCGGGCGAGCGCCCCGCGCGCGTCGTCCACTTCCGCACCGAGGGCGCCGTCAGCTATGAGGCTCTGCTCTTTGTCCCCGCCCGCGCCCCGTTCGATTTTTACAGCCGCAGCTATGAAAAGGGCCTGCAGCTCTACTGCAACGGCATGCTGGTGATGGAGCGCTGCGCCGAGCTGCTGCCCGACTGCTTCAGCTTCGTGCGCGGCATGGTGGACAGCCCGGACTTCACCCTCAACATCTCCCGCGAGACGCTGCAGCACGACCGCCAGCTCCAGCTGATCGGCCGCGGCCTGGAAAAGCGCATCTCCGCTGAGCTGGAAAAGCTGCTGACCGAGGACCGCCCCGCCTACGAGGCCTTCTTCGGCGAGTTCGGCACCCAGCTCAAATACGGCGTCTACGCCGACTTCGGCGCCCGCCGCGAGCTGCTGGAAAAGCTGCTGCTGTTCCGCTCCTCGAAGGGCGACGCCCTGACCACCCTGGCGGAATACGCCGCCCGCATGCCCGAGGGACAGAAGGCGATCTATTACGCCTGCGCCGAGAGCGCCGCGGCCGCCGCCCTGCTGCCGCAGACCGAGCGCGTCACGGCGCGCGGCTATGAGGTGCTGTTTCTGACCGAGGACGTCGACGAGTTCACCCTCCGCATCCTCGGCACCAGCGGCGACAAGCCCTTTGCCAACGTCAGCGCCGAGGACGCCGACCCGGCGACCGACGCCGAGAAGGAGGCGCTCCGCGCCGAAAACGAGGGCGCGCAGGCGCTGCTCGGCTACCTGAAGGAGCAGCTCGGCGGCAAGGTCTCCGCCGTCCGCTTCACCAACGCCCTGGGCAGCCACGCCGTCTGCCTCGCCAGCACCGGCGCCGTCTCCACCGGGATGGAAAAGGTGCTCAGCCGCATGCCCGGCGGCGAGACGGCCGAGCACCCCAAGGCCGAGACGATCCTGGAGATCAACCTGAACCACCCCGTCGCCGCCGCCCTCAAGGCCCTCTACCCCGACCGCAAGGAGAAGGCCGCCGCATACGCGCAGATCCTCTACGCCCAGGCGCGGCTGATCTGCGGCCTGCCGGTCGAGAACCCCACCGAGCTCTCCGACCTCGTCTGCGGCCTGATGACGGACGGCGGAAAGGAATAATCCCGCCGCGGCGGACAGCTCTGACAGATGAAACGGTCCCCCGCGCACCGAAGGTGCGCGGGGGACCGCTCTGTCCGGCGGGAACAATCAGCCCGCGCGGTAAAGGAAGGCGACAATCTGGCAGCGCGTGCAGGTCTGCGCGGGCGAGAAGGCCGACGCCGCGGTGCCGCCCGTGATCTTCTGCTCCGCCGCCCAGCACACGGCATCATAGTCGTAGTCGCCCGGGCGCACGTCCGCGAAGGCGGGCGCGGTCCCGGAGCAAGCCGGGCTGCCCGCCGCGCGCCACAGGAACGTGACCGCCTCGCCGCGCGTGCAGGCCTGCGCGGGCGAGAAGGCCGTCGCCGAGGTGCCCGCCGTGATCTTCTGCTCCGCCGCCCAGCACACGGCATCATAGTCGTAGTCGCCCGGGCGCACGTCCGTGAAGACGGGCGCGGTCCCGGAGCAGGCCGGGCTGCCCGCCGCGCGCCACAGCATGGTGACAATCTGGCCGCGCGTGCAGGCGCCGCCCGGCGCAAACAGCACCGGCGAGGCGCCGCGGATGATGCTCTTGTCCACCGCCCACCGCACGGCCGGGCCGTACCAGGCGTCCGCCGGCACGTCGGCAAACAGCGGCTCCGCCGCGGGGAACGCCGTCCGCACCGCGCACAGCGCCGTCAGCGCCGCGAAGTCGGCGGCGCCCACCGTGTCGCCCGTCCGGGTGCCGTAGGCGCTCGCCTTGAGGAAGCTCACCTCGTCCGCCCGCACGGCGGCGTCGAACGGCGCGGGCGGCGCCTCGCAGCGGCGTCCCCCGGCCGTAAACCCGCCCCCGGAGATCCCGGTGGTGTCCAGCTCGTACCAGGCGCCCTCGAGATACAGACAGTTCCAGGCGTGATCCTCGCTTGTGCTGGTGACCGTGAAGCAGGGGATGTCCAGCAGGTCGCACAGCTCGCGGACGGCGTTGGCATAGCTGCCGCAGACCCCCGCGCCGCCCAGCAGGATGGGGGCCGGGCTGTTGGTGGCGCTGCTGAGATCGTAGGCGGCACGCTGCGCCAGCCAGGCGCGCAGATAGGCGATCTGCGCCAGCGGCCGGTCGGAATAGCGGCGCGCGTCGGCGGCCAGCGCCCGCAGCGCGGCGAAATAGCGCGCCTCGTAAAGGCCGTAGGTGCACCGGCCGTTGATCTCCAGCCGGACGGTGAGCCGCCAGACGCCCGGCCCCGTCTGCCCGGTCGCGGTCTGCGCCGAGATCTCGATGCCCCAGAAGCTCCAGCAGGTCTGCACCGCGGCGGCGACCCGCTCCGCCTGGGCATTGAAGGCGCTCTCGTCGGCGGCGGCAAAGTCGAAGGCGACCGAGAAGGCCGCGTAGTCGCGCTGGCGGCCGGTGCGGAACGCATTGGCCAGCCCGCGCAGATAGGCGACCGCGCCGGCGGGGCCGATGTTCCGCGTCCCGCAGCGCAGCGAGAGCCGGGGCGCGGCCGCGTCCGCCCAGGCGGTCACGTCGCCCTGATAGGACGCCGCCGCCGCGGAGGCGCGGAAGCGGCTGTTGAGGCGCGCGGGCAGCGCGGCGGCCGCGGCGGCCGCCGTCGTGTACCAGCCCTGCCGAAGCCAGGCGGCCGCCTCCGCGGTGCCGACCTCGGCGGCCTCGCCCCAGGGCGCGTAGATGATGGTTTTCGCGCCGGCGTCGTCCGTCCCCCAGGCGGAGGCGGGGATCGCCGCCGCGGGCACGGTGACGCAGGGCGCGATGCCGCAGACGGCGTTGACCAGGCGGTCGGCCTCGGCGTCCACCGCGCCGTCGGCGTCGACGGAGCAGGCGCAGGCGGCATTGACCGGGCTGACGTCGCGCAGCAGCCAGTCGGCGCAGCCGCCGGCGGCGGCCGCCGCGCCGCGCGCCCGGGCATAGTCGCTGGGCCGCTTCCGGAGGACGGCGCTGCCGCTCCCGGCCATGGCGCGCGCCTCCGCGAGGGAGAGCAGCGCCGCCGGCCCGCCGGCGGACGAGACCAGCGCGGCCCGCTCGGCGGCGGAGAAGGCCGCGCTCACAAAGGCCGGGCCCTCCCAGGTCGTCTGCCCCGCGCTCCGCGTCTCGCCGCAGAGCCAGGCGCGGACGCTGGCCGCGCTCCACGAGGTGGAGAGGCAGTATTCCAGCTCGGTGCCGCCGAGAGCGCGGAAGCGCTGCTCCTGGCTGTCGTAGGCGGCGGCGTCGAGCACGCCGCGGGCGAGCAGCGTCAGGTTCGTCCCCCGGGCGATCACCTGCCAGACCACCGGCTCATAGCGGAAGTAGCGCCAGCCGTCCTCCGTCTCCAGACGGCGGTAGCGCGCCCCGCCGACGGAGGCGTCGCCGTCGGCGTCCCAGGCCGCGCCTTCAAGCGCCGGCGTCGCCTCCGCCTCGGTCTGCGGATAGCTGCCGAAGGTCACCGTCCGCCCCGTATAGGCCGCGGCCCGGGCCGCGGCGGGGAACAGCGGCAGCAGCAGCGCCGCCGCCAGCAGCGCGCTCAGCAGACGTCTTTTCATTTCATCGGCTCCTTTCCCGCCGGGATCGCCCGGCGGCCGGGCCGCCCAAAGCGGCGGGGCGCGCCGCGGATCGCTCCGTGCGGCGCGCCCCGCGGGCGGCTGCTTTTTTTATTCCTGTTTCTGCTCCTGTCCGCTCTCGATCAGCCGGTACAGCGTGCTGTACATCAGGTTCGGGTCGATGGGCTTGGACAGATGGGCGTTCATGCCGGCGGCGCGGCTCTTTTCGACGTCCTCGTCGAAGGCGTTGGCGGTCATGGCGACGATGGGGATGGCGGCGGCGTCCTCCTTGTTCCAGTGGCGGATGTTGACCGTCGCCTGCAGCCCGTCCATCATCGGCATGCGCACATCCATCAGGATGGCGTCGTAATAGCCCGCCGGGCTCTGCGCGAACATCTCCAGGGCGCGGATACCGTTCGGCGCCGTCTCGACGGTGAAATTGCGGTTCTCCAGCAGGGTGCGCGCGATCTCGGCGTTGAGCTCGTTGTCCTCCGCCACCAGCACGCGGCGGCCGCTGAAATCGAACTCCGGCTCCCGCATCTCCTCCGGCTCGGCGCGGCCGAGCGCCTTTTCAAAGGCGGAGATCAGCGTCGTGCGCAGCAGCGGCTTGGAGATCAGCAGGTTGGCGCCGGCGGCCCGCGCCTCCGACTCGATCGACTGCCAGTCATAGGCGGAGATGATGATGATGGTCACATCCGGCCCGACCAGGCTGCGGATGCGCTGCGTCGTCTCGATGCCGTCCATGTCGGGCATCTTCCAGTCGATGAGGATGAAATCGTAATAGCGCCCGCCGCTGAGCCGGCCGCGCACGCGCTCGACCGCCTCCTGGCCGTTGGTCACCCACTCGCCGATCATGCCGATCTCGCGAAGGATGGCGTTGGTCTGCTCGCAGATGAACAGGTCGTCGTCGACAATAAGGGCGTGCAGGTTCAGGAGGCTGCGGTCCAGCTTCGGACGCTTCACCACGCTCTCGTCGACCGTCAGGGGCACGTCGACGGTGAACTCGCTGCCGACGCCGACGATGCTGCGCACCGAGACGAGGCCGCCCATCAGCCCGACGAGGTTGCGCGTGATCGCCAGACCGAGGCCGGTGCCGCCGAACACGGTGGTGGTCGAGGTGTCCACCTGCTCAAAGGCCTCGAAGATGCGGGCCTGGTTCTTCTCGGAGATGCCGCAGCCCGTGTCGTTGACGACGAAGCGCAGCTTGCTGCGGCTGCCCTCGCGCGCGACCGCGCTGATGTCGAGCGTGATCCGCCCGTGCTCCGTGAACTTGACGGCGTTGCCGAGGACGTTGACCAGCACCTGCTGCAGCTTCATCTCGTCGCCGATGTAGGCGTCGTCGATCTCGCAGGCCACCGAGCACTCATAGTCGAGGCCCTTGGCCCGCGCCTGCGGGTAGATGATGTTGTTGACGCCGGCGATGAAGTCGGCGAAGAGGAAGCGTTCGTTCTTCAGCAGCATCTTGCCGCTCTCGATGCGGGACATGTCGAGGATGTCGTTGATGAGCGAGAGCAGATAGCGGGCCGAGAGGCCGATCTTCGAGATGCAGTCGGCCACCTTGTCGCGGTCGCCGAGCGACTGGGCCGCGATCGTGTCCATGCCGATGATGGCGTTGAGCGGCGTGCGGATCTCGTGGCTCATGCGTGAGAGGAAGTTCGACTTGGCCAGACTGGCCTGCCGGGCCGAGGCCAGCGCCGCCGCCATCTGCTCCCGGTTGGCGCGGTCGTGCTCGAGGATCTCCGTCACCTCGCTGAGCAGGAACACCACGATGTCGCGGTGCCCGTCCAGATAGAACACGTCGTCCTTCATCTGCCGCAGCGGGCGGCCGGGCAGGTCGTCCCGCGCCTCGCGCAGCGTGAAATAGACCGTGCAGGACGGGCCCTTCTCCAGCTCGGCCAGCAGCCGCGGCAGGGAGAGGCGCTCGCGGAACTCGCGCTCCCGCCCCGGCTCGAACGCGGCGGAGACCGCGTCCAGCGCCTGCTCATAGCCGCAGACGGGCCGGACGATCCCCGCGCCCCGCTCCGCCACGACGTGCATCTCCTGCGACTGCAGGTCGCAGAAGGAGACCCGCTCATAGTTCATGCCGACGATGCGGACGGCCAGCTTTTCGCGGATCACCTCGTCGTTGATGTCGGTGGTGTAATAGAAGGCGATCATGTCGCCGGACTCCGGGTCCGGCAGCACCTCGGCCCGGGTCGAGACCCAGCGCAGCCGCTCGCCGACATAGCGGCGATAGCGGATCTCCGCGCCGTAGCGCCCCTCGGAGAGCGCCTGCCGCATTCCCTGGCCGCTGCAGGTCTCGAGGAACAGCCGCCGCTCCTCCGCGTCCGGGATGCGCGCCGCGGCGCGCAGCAGCACGTCGCGCGTGCGGTCGTCGATGCGGCCGATCGGCGGCGAGATGCGCAGCGCCTCCGCGGTGATCTCCTCCGGCACGTCGCCGCGCAGCAGCGCCTGGTCCGTCGTCTGGACCTCCGGCTCGCTGTTCTGGCTGACGTTGAAGGAAAACGCCTCAAAGGTGCTGCCCTCGAGCGATTTGAGCCGCACCCGCTCGCGGCGCAGGCGCTCCTCGGCGCTGCGGCGGTCGGTGATGTTGAGCGAATAGCCCTGGGCGCGCACGGTCTTCCCGTCCTCGCCGCGCACCGCGCGGATGCGCAGCCGCTCCCAGGTATAGATGCCGTGATAGGCGAAGCGCACCGTGCATTCGGCCTGGTCGGCGCCCGCGTCGATCCGGCACAGCATCTCGCGGTAGGCCTGCGCGTCGGCGGGCGACGCCTCGGTATAGGCGAGGAAATCGTCCGGGAAGCGCTCCCAGACCATCGGCAGCTCGGAGAGGCGGTTGTTGACGGCATAGATCTCGCAGCGCGCCTGCCCCGGGAAATAGGTGAAGAACTGGATGTCGGAGTTGGCCACGGCCTCGCGCAGGGCGCGGCGGCTGTCGGCCAGCTTTTCCTCGGCCTCCTTGGCCTCGTCGGCGTCGGTATAGCTGGCATAGTAATACCGCACGCCGCCCTCCTCATAGGCGAAGCGGAACTGGACGCTGACCCAGTGCAGGCGGCCGTCCCCGCCGTGGACGCGGTAGGTGAGCCCGCCCTGCGCCTCGCGGTCGCCGCGCATCCGCCGGTATTCCTCCCGCAGCCGCGGGCGGTCCTCCTCAAAGACCAGCGGCATCACGCTGGCGCCGCGCTGGCGCTTCATCGCCTCCGCGTCCAGATGGTGGATGCGGGTCCAGCCGCTGTTGGCATAGTCCAGGATGTAGTCGTCCTCCCGCTCATGGAGGATGCCGACGCCGCCCGGCATGCCGCGGATCAGGTCCTGATATTTGCGCGCCGCCTCGGCCTCGGTCTTCAGCCCGACCTCGCGGGTGACGTCGCGGCTGATGCCGTAGATGCCGAGCAGCCGGTCGCCGTCGCGCACGGCGTGCTTCCAGGTCCGCGTCCAGCGCTTCTCGCCGTCCCGATCCGGCAGGCGCTCCACCGTGCCCTCGATGGGCGTGCCGCTCTCCAGCACGCTGCGGTCGTCGGCGCGGTATTTTTCGGCGATGTCGCGGGGAAAGAGGTCGAAGTCGGTCTTGCCGATCAGCTCGTCGGCGGAGCGCAGCCCCGCCATGCGCGCGAACGCATCCGAGCTGCCCCAGTAGACGAGCGTTGGATCCTTGACGAAAATATAGTCCTCGCTGTTGCGCATGACCTCCCGAAAAGCCTCTGTCAGCAGCAGGCTTCCGCTCTTTTTCGGTTCGTCCATCTCGGCGGCTTCCTTCCTCGGTCCCGCGGTCCGGGTCAAATTAATTTACTTGTATATCATATCACCTTTCGGCGCGCAGTTCAACTTCCGCGCCGAAAAAAGACGCCCGGCGACGAAAGCGGCCCGGAGCTCCCCGCTCCGGGCCCGCGCTCTATCTTCACGACGCTGTACGCTTCGCTCCGCTCTCCGCTCATTCCGGCGCCGGCAGCTCCGGCCCGGCCGCACGGCGCATCTCGGCCAGCAGCTCCAGCAGCGAGCCGAACGTCCGCTCGCTGCCGTCCGGCAGCCGCAGGACGCCCTGCCATTCGCCGTGCGCCGTCCCCGTGACGGTCACGGCAAACGTCTGTTCCCGTTTTTTCTCTCTGTGTTCCATCTGCCGCTCCTTGCTGTCCGCGCCCGGGGGCGCCGGTCAAATCCTCCGACAGTATAGCAAAAAACGCCGCGGCTGTAATCCCTCCAAAGTATGATTTTTCCGGGGGAGGGCGTCAAAAATCGCCCGCCCCCGGACGGGGCGGGCGCGCATGATCCGATCGTGCGGTCACGGCGCGCCAGGCCGCGTCCCGGCGGCGAGCGCGCCGTCCATCAGCAGCAGCAGCTCAAGGACGCTGCGGAAACGCAGCTCCTGGCCGCGCTCCAGCCAGAGCACCGAGCCCTGCCAGCTGGCGTTCTGCCGGAACAGCACCCGCAGCTGGAAGCGCGCCAGCGCCTCCCCGCCCGGCTGGCGCCCGCCGTCCGCCGCGGCGCGCTCCGCCGGCGTGTCCGCAAAGCGGCGCGGCTGCATGCCGCGCGCGGGAAAGCCGACCTGGTCGAGCAGCTCCTCCAGCGCCGTCAGCAGCTCCAGCGTGCTGCCGAAGGGGCGCGGCTGCGCCAGCAGCGGATGGCTGATCGTCCCGCTCAGGCTGCGGTTGTCATAGGAATAAATGCTGATCAGATAGGACTTCTGATCCTCCGGAATATAGCCGCCCATATACCTGTCCACCTCCGCCGCGCGGGTAAAATTTCGTCTTTTATATTATAATTATTTTTCTGCGGAAAATAAATTACATTTTTGTGAATTTTGTCGGGAGACCCGTCTTTATGAAACCGCGGTCCGCGCATTTTCCTTGCGTTTCGCCGCGGAGTTTTCTATAATGGGATCAAACGATCCCCCCACGCGGCCGAATGGAGGAAACTGCTATGAGGAACGACGGTCCCGTCAGCGTGCGGATGTTCGGCGGGCTTTCCATCACCTGCTCCTTTGGGGCGGAGACGCGCACCGTCACGGACGGCGAGCGCGCCGCGCAGAAGCGCTGGGTGCTGCTGGAATATCTCATCCTGCACCGCGGCCGCATAATTGAAAAAGAGGAGCTGTGCGCCATGCTCTGGCCCGACGGCCGCGTCGACGCGCCGCTCAACACGCTCAAGACGCTGGTGCACCGCCTGCGCGCCTCGCTCGACCGGCTGGCGCCGGGCATGGGCAAGGACCTGATCCTCTGCCAGGGCGGCGTCTATCGCTGGAACGCGCGCATCCCCACCGTGGTGGACACCGAGGAGTTCGACCGCGCCTGCGAGAGCGCGGAGGCGGCGCGCACGCCCGTCGAGGCGCTCGCCGCCGCGCTGCGCGCCGCGGCCCTCTACACCGGCGATTTCCTGCCCCGCTCCGCCGGCGAGCCGTGGGTGTCCGAGCTGGCCCGCCAGTACCGCGGCCGCTATCTCAGGCTGTGCCGCACCTCCGTCGCCCCGCTCACCCTGCAAAAACGCTGGCCGGAGCTGCTCGACCTGCTGCGCCGCGCCATCGACGTCGAGCCGCTGGAGGAGGAGCTGCACATCGCCCTCATCCGCACCCTGATCGCCTCCGGCGACCGCGAGGGCGCCATGCGCCATTACAACAGCTTCACCGCCCAGCTGATGAACCAGCTCGGCGTCGCGCCGTCCGAGGCGCTGACCTCGCTCTACCGCGAGCTGGCCCGCACCACGAACCTTCCGGACATGGACCTGGGCGCGGTGCGCCGGCGCATGGCCGAGGAGGCGCCGCCCGAGGGCGCCTTCTTCTGCGAATACGAGGTCTTTAAAGAGGTCTTTCAGCTCCACGCCCGCGGCGCGGCCCGCACGGGCCAGGTCGTCCAGCTCGCCATGATCAGCGTCCTCAGCGGCCGCACCTCGCCGCTGACCGCCCGCCAGCTGCACACCGCGATGGCCCGGCTCGACGGCACCATCCGCTCCGAGCTGCGCCAGGGCGACGCCTACACGCGGTACAGCCCGAACCAGTACCTGCTGATGCTGCCCTCGGCCGACTTCGAGTCGGGCGGCGCGGTGCTCTCCCGCCTGGTGCGCGCCTTCCGCCGCGCCTGGCCCAAGATGACCGTGATCCTGCATTACAGCCTGCTGCCCGTCCTGCCGAAAGAATAGCGTCAAAAAGCGTCCCGCGCCCATCTGGGCGCGGGACGCTTTTGCGCAGCCGCTGTTTTATTCCGTGAGATCGGCCCCGCGCGCGCCGACATAGGCGATCAGGTCCGCGGGGGCGAGGATGACCTGATGCCCGCGCGCCCCGGCGCTGACGGCGATCTCCGCGAAGAGGGCGGCGCTCTCGTCCACGAAGGTCGGCAGCTTCTTCTTCATGCCGACCGGGGAGCAGCCGCCGCGCTGATAGCCGGTGAGGGCGGTCAGGTCGCGCAGGTGGAGCATCTCGACCCGCTTGTTGCCCGAGACGGCGGCCGCCTTTTTCAGGTCGAGCTCCGCCAGCACGGGGATGCAGAACACGGCCGGCCCCGTGCGGTCGCCGCGGGCGACCAGGGTCTTGAACACCTGCTCCGGCGGCATCCCGATGGCCTCGGCGGCGTGCGCGCCGGAGAGATCGTGCTCGTCCCAGGCGTATTCCGCCGTGCGGTAGGGGATGTGCGCCGCGTCGAGCAGGCGCATGACGTTGGTGCGCGTCATTTCGCGCCGTTGTACGCCGCCATGTGGGCGATCAGGCGGGTCACGTTGGCCGAATAGCCGTATTCGTTGTCATACCAGGCGACGAGCTTCATGAAGGTGTCGTCGATGGCGAGGCCCGCCGTGGCGTCGAAGATGCAGCCGTGCGGGTTGGTGATGAAGTCGGAGGAGACCATCGGCCGGTCGGTATAGGCGACATATTCGCCCATCGGCCCGCGCGACGCCTCGCGCACGGCCGCGCACACCTGCTCATAGGTGGCGGGGCGCTGCAGCAGCACGGTCAGATCGACCACCGAGACGTCGGCCACCGGGACGCGGAAGGCCATGCCGGTCAGACGGCCGCGGAGGGCGGGCAGCACCTTGCCGACGGCCTTGGCCGCGCCGGTGCTGCTGGGGATGATGTTGGAAAAGGCGGCGCGGCCGCTGCGCGGGTCCTTCTTCGAGGCGGAATCGACCGTCGCCTGGGTCGCGGTGGCGGCGTGGACGGTGGTCATCAGGCCCTTTTCGATGCCGAAGTTCTCATGGACGATGCGGGCCAGCGGCGCCAGGCAGTTGGTGGTGCAGGAGGCGTTGGAGACGACGTCCTGCCCGGCGTATTCCTCATGGTTGACGCCCATGACGAACATCGGCGTGTCGTCCTTGGGCGGCGCGGACATGACGATATATTTCGCGCCGCCCGTCTTGTGGGCCAGCGCCTTGTCGCGCGAGAGAAAGACGCCGGTCGATTCGACGACATAGTCGGCGCCGCTCTCCGCCCAGGGCACCTCGGCGGGTTCGCGCGTGGAATAGCAGCGGATGCGGGAGGAGCCGACGGTGACGGAGTTCTCGTCATAGGTGACCTCCATCCCCAGCGGCCCGTGCACGCTGTCGTACTCGAGCAGATAGGCGATCATCTCCGGCGAAAGCGACGGATCGTTGATGGCGGCGATCTCGATGTTGTCCAGCGTGAGCGCGGCGCGGGTGACCAGACGCCCGATGCGCCCGAAGCCGTTGATCCCGGTTCTTGGCTTCATGATTTCAAATCCTTTCATGCGGTACTTTGAAGAATTATTATATCCCGCAATACAGAAAATGTCAATTACGCCGCCGCACTTGACGCGCCGCGGGCCTTGTGGTAGACTGAGTTGACAAATGAACAGCAAGCGCATTCGCATGATCGACCATGCCGGCGTGAAAACGCCGAGGGAACCGGATGAAATTTCCGGGCTGTCCCAGTAACCGTGAAGCTGACGAACGGGAACCATGCCACTGCCGCAAGGCGGGAAGGCCCCCAGTAGGAAGAAGCCAAGCCGGGAGACCTGTTTGCGTTTTATGGGACCTCTGGGTTGGGATGAGCTGTCGCGGCGCCTGCGCCGCGCGTTTCCGCTTTGCGGGCCGCTCCTCTCCGGGGGGCGGCCATTTTTGTTTGGCTGCCGTTGGCCCACGCTTTCATTTGATTGATGAAAGGAGGCTTTCCGATGAAAGCCAAAAAGCTCCTCTCCCTGCTGCTGACGCTGGCGCTGCTCCTCTCCCTCGCCGCCTGTGCCAAGACGACGAAGGACGACGCCTCCTCCGGCGCCGTCTCCGTCACCGACATGGCCGACCCCGGCCGCGAGATCAAGCTCGACGCGCCGGCCACCAAGGTGGTCGCCCTCACCGCCGCCGACGCCGAGATCGTCTGCGCCCTCGGCGCGTCCGACACCCTGGTCGGGCGCGGCGAATACTGCGATTATCCCGCCGACATCTCCTCCGTCCCCTCCGTCGCCTCCGGCACGGACACCAATGTGGAGGAAATTCTCAAGCTCGAGCCGCAGATCGTCATTATGAGCATGATGGACCAGACGACCGAGCAGGTCGACGCCCTGGAGAACGCCGGCGTCAAGGTCGCCATCACCAACGCCCAGACCGTCTCCGGCGTCTATCAGGCCATCCAGCTCATCGGCGCCCTGGTCGGCAAGACCGACGAGGCCGACAAGCTCGTCAAGAGCATGATGACCACCTTTGCCGACCTGAGCGACAAGGCGACCGGCACCGGCGAAAAGACCGTCTACTTTGAGGTCTCGCCGCTGGAATACGGCCTCTGGACCGCCGGCAAGAACACCTTTATGGATGAGATCTGCACGCTGCTCGGCTTCAAGAACGCCTTTGCGGACGTCGACGGCTGGGCCCAGATCTCCGAGGAGCAGGTGCTCGAGCGCGACCCGGACTATATCGTCACGACGATGATGTACAGCGGCGAGGGCCAGAGCCCCGTCGAGGAGATCATGGCCCGCACCGGCTGGCAGGATCTCAAGGCCATCAAGACGGGCAACGTCTTCCAGGCCGACTCCGACAGCCTGACGCGGCCCGGTCCGCGCCTGGCCGACGCCGCCAAGCAGCTCTTCGGCTTCTTCTACCCCGAGGCACAGTGACCATCGGGCGGGGACGGCGCGCCGCCGCCCCCGCCGTTTTTTCATTTTCTGTTAAAGGAGCAAACACGATGAAGTCTCACCGCGAAGGCTTCCCGGCCGGCGTCTATCTGGTGATGGCGCTGCTGACCCTGACCGCGGCGGTGCTCTGCGTCTGCGCGGGCAGCGTCGCCGTGCCGGTCGGCGAGACCCTGCGCGCCGTCTGGCGGGCTCTGCGCGGCCTGCCGGCGGGGACGGGCAGCGCCGCGCGCATCATCCTGCCCGTGCGCCTGCCGCGCGTGCTGTGCGTCGCGCTCGAGGGCGCGGCGCTGTCGCTCTGCGGCGGGGCGATGCAGGGGCTGCTGCGCAACCCCCTGGCCGACGGCTCAACCCTCGGCGTCTCGGCGGGCGCCTCGCTCGGCGCGGCGCTGTCGATCGCCTTCGGGCTGACCCTCCCCGGCCTCGCCTCCTTCGGCACCACGGGGATGGCGATGCTCTTTGCCTTTCTCTCGATGCTGCTGGTCCTCGCCCTGGCCTACCGCCTCGATTATTCCCTCTCGACCAACACCATCATCCTCATCGGCGTCATCTTCTCGATGTTCGTCTCCAGCCTGCTCAGCCTGGCGATCACCTTTGCGGGCGAGAAGGTGCGGACGATCACCTTCTGGACCCTCGGCTCGCTCAGCGGCAGCTCCTACGGCGACGCGCTGACGCTGCTCGCCGCCCTGCTGCTGTTCGGGACGCCGCTGCTGCTCAAAAGCCGCGAGCTCAACGCCTTTGCCGTCTCCGAGGACAACGCCCGCAGCGTCGGCATCGACGTGCGGCGCGTCAAGCTGCTGGTGCTGGTCTGCGTCTCGGCCCTGATCGGCGTCTGCGTCTCCGTCGGCGGCACCATCGGCTTTGTCGGCCTGGTGATGCCGCACATGCTGCGCCTGCTCGCCGGGCCGAACCACCGGCGGCTGCTGCCGGCCTGCCTGTTCGGGGGCGCGTCGTTCCTGATGCTGTGCGACCTGCTGGCGCGCACCGTCCTCGCCCCGCGCGAACTGCCGATCGGCGTCGTCACCTCGCTGATCGGCGCCGCCGCCTTTGTTCTGATCTTCGCGCGGACGCGAAAGGGGGCCTGACCGATGCTGGAAGTGCAAAACCTCACGGTCCGCTACGGCGGGCTGACCATCGTCGACGACGTGTCGCTGCGGGCGCGCGACGGCGAATGGCTGATGATCTGCGGCCCCAACGGGGCCGGAAAATCGACGCTGGTCAACGCGGTCGCCCAGAGCGTGCCCTATACGGGCCGCGTGCTGCTCAACGGCGCCGACGCGCGGGAGATGAAGCCGCGGGCGCGCGCCCGTGCGCTCGGCATCCTCGCCCAGAACCACTATGTCGCCTATTCCTTCTCCGTCGGCGAGATCGTGCGCCTGGGGCGCTATGCCTACGGCCGCGGCGTGTTCGGCGGCGGCGGCCGGGACGACGCCGCGGCGGTCGACCGCGCCCTCGCCCAGACCGGCATGACGGCGCTGGCGCACCAGTCGGTGCTGACCCTGTCGGGCGGCGAGCTGCAGCGCGCCTTCCTGGCGCAGCTCTTTGCCCAGGACCCGCAGCTGCTCCTTCTCGACGAGCCGACCAATCATCTCGATCTCGTCTACCAGCAGCAGGTCTTTGAGCTGGTGCGCGACTGGCTCAGGACGCCGGGGCGCACCGTCGTCTCGGTCGTCCACGACCTGTCGCTGGCGCGCGCCTACGGCACCTCCGCCCTGCTGATGGACCACGGCCGCGCCGTGTGCAGCGGCCCGGTGCGCGAGGTGCTGACGCGCGGCCATCTCCGGCATGTATACTCCATCGACGTGTATCAGTGGATGCACACGATGCTGTCCCAATGGGAGGATTGATTATGGATCTGCAACAGCTCTGCGCCCGCATCGCCCCGCCCGACGAGGGCGCGATGGCGGAGGCCCGCCGCCGCTGGGACGGCGTGGCCAAGCCGCTCGGCAGCCTCGGCCTGCTCGAGGACGCCGTGGTCCGCATCGCCGGACTGACCGGCAGCGCCGACGTCCGCCTCGACCGGCGCACGGTGCTCACCCTCTGCGCCGACAACGGCGTGGTGTGCGAGGGCGTCACCCAGACCGGCCAGGAGGTCACCGGCCTGGTCGCCGCCAGCCTGCTGCGCGGCGGCTCCTCGGTCTGCCGCATGGCGGCCGTGGCCCGCGCCGCGGTCGAGCCGGTCGACATGGGCATGGCCGCCCGCGTGCCCGGCGTCTCCGGCCCGCACATCGCCGACGGCACCCGGAACATCGCCGCCGGCCCGGCCATGACGCAGGCGCAGGCCCTCGCCGCCATCGAGGCGGGCGTCGAGCTGGTGAAAAGCCACCGGGCCGCGGGCTGCGACGTGCTGCTCACCGGCGAAATGGGGATCGGCAACACCACGACCTCGAGCGCGCTCTCCGCGGCGCTGCTCGGTCTGCCCGTCGAGGAGGTCACCGGCCGCGGCGCCGGGCTGTCCGACGCCGGGCTGGACCGCAAGATCGCCGCCATCCGCCGGGCGCTGGCGGTCAACCGCGCCGCCCTCGGCGACCCGCTGTCCGCCCTGGCCGCCCTCGGCGGCTTCGACATCGCCGGCATGGCGGGCATCTTCCTCGGCGGCGCTCTCTGCCGCGTGCCGGTGATGATCGACGGCTACATCAGCGCCGTCGCGGCGCTGGTGGCGGCCCGCCTCTGCCCGCAGGCCGTCTGCGCCATGCTGCCGAGCCACGTCTCGGCCGAGCCGGCCGGGCTGCGCGTGCTGCGCGAGCTGGGGCTGAAGCCGCTGATCTGCGCCGAGATGCGCCTGGGCGAGGGCACCGGCGCGGTCGCCGCCCTGCCGCTGCTCGACATGGCGCTCGCGGTCTACCACTCCTCTGCCTCCTTCGCCGCCCTCGGCATGGACGGCTACACCCCGCAATGCTGATCCTGCTGACCGGCGGCTCCGCCAACGGCAAGAGCACCTACGCCGAGGCGCTCTGCGCCCGGCTCGGCGGCCCGCTCTACTATATCGCGGCCATGCTCCCCTACGGCGAGGAGAGCGCGCGCCGCATCGTCCGCCACCGGCGCATGCGCGCCGCGCGCGGCTTCGAGACCATGGAACGCTACACCGACGTCGCCGGACTGACCCTGCCCGGGCGCGGCACGGCCCTGCTCGAATGTCTCTGCAACCTGACGGCCAACGAGATCTTCGAGCCCAACGGCGCGCACGAGGGGGCCGAGGAGGCCGTCGTCGCCGGCGTGCGCGCCCTGCGCGCCCAGTGCGCGCACCTGATCGTCGTCACCAACGACGTCGGCAGCGACGGCGGCGGCTATGACGAGCTGACCGAGCGCTATATCGAAACGCTGGGCCGCGTCAACCGCCGCCTCGCGGCGGAGGCCGACACGGTCTGCGAGCTGGTGTGCGGCATTCCGCTGCCGCTGAAGGGGGCGCTGCTGTGAAAAACCTGCTGGAGACGGTGTGCGTCGCCTTCGCGATGTTCTCGCGCGTGCCGGTGCCGCACGTCGAATGGAACGACCGCAACATGCGCTACATGCTCTGCGCCTTCCCGCTCGTCGGCGCGGTGATCGGCCTGCTGCTCTGGGGCTGGACCCTGCTCGCGGCGGCGCTCGCCCTCGGGCCGCTGCTCTGCGCGGCCGGCCTCACCCTGATCCCCGTCGCCGTCAGCGGCGGCATCCACCTCGACGGCTTCTGCGACACCTGCGACGCGCTGGCCAGCCATGCCGGCCCGGAGCGCCGCCGCGAGATCCTCAAGGACTCCCACTGCGGCGCCTTCGCCGTCATTGCCCTCGGCTGCTGGCTGCTGCTCTACTGCGCCCTGGCCGCCGAGCTGCCCGCCGCCGGGCGCACGGCCCTCGCCCTCGGGCTGATGCACGTGCTCAGCCGCACCCTCTCGGGCCTGGCGGCGATCTTCTTCCCCGGCGCGGACGCCCGGCCGGGGCTGCTCAGCACCTTCCGCGCCGCGGCGGACAGCCGCCGGCGGGCCGGGGCGCTGCTGCTGCTCTTTTTTCTGCTGAGCGCGGGCGGGCTGATCTTCCTCTTCTGGCCCGCCGGGACGGCGGCGGTCCTGGCCGGACTGCTGACCCTGCTGTGGCTGCGCCGGATGGCGGCGCAGAAGTTCGGCGGCATGAGCGGCGATCTCTCGGGCTGGTTCCTTCAGGTCTGCGAGCTGGCGATGCTCGCGGCCTTCATTCTGACAGGCAAGGCGGTGGGCTTATGATTCTCGTCATCGGCGGCCAGGGCGCGGGCAAGCGCGACTATCTCCGCGCCCTCGGCTATGCGGACGGACAGATCGCGGACGGCGTCCTCGACGCCCGCCCGGTGCTGTACGGGCTGGAAAAGCTCGTCTTTGACGACCCCGCCGGCAGCGGCGCGCTCTTTGAGCCGCTGTGCGGCAAGGAGGTCGTCTGCTGCCGCGAGGTCGGCAGCGGCATCATTCCCCTGGAAAAGGACGACCGCGACGCCCGCGAGGCGACGGGCCGCCTGTGCGTGCGTCTGGCGCAGCGCGCCGACCGCGTCGTGCGCATCGTGGCGGGCATTCCCGCCGTCCTCAAGGGGTGACGCCATGGAGATCGTCCTCATCCGCCACAGCATCACGGCCTCCAACCTCAAAAACCGCTACAACGGCGCCACCGACGACCCGCTCTGCCGGGAGGGGATCGCCCTGGCGCGGGAGAGCGGCTGCTTCCCGGACGTGGACCGCGTCTTTGTGACGCCGCTGCGCCGCACGCAGGAGACGGCGGCGATCCTCTTTCCGCGCGCCGCGCAGACGGTGGTCCCCGGCCTGCGCGAGATGGACTTCGGCGACTTCGAAAACCGCAGCGCGGACGAAATGGCGGACGACCCCGCCTACCGCGCCTGGGTGGACGGCGGCTGCACCGCGCCCTGCCCCCGCGGCGAGCAGATGAGCGGCTTCTGCGACCGGTGCGAGCGCGCCTTCGCGGAGCTGGTCCGCGCGGAGCGGGACGCCGGACGCCTGGTGTTCGTCATCCACGGCGGCAGCATCCGCGCCGTGCTGCACGGCTTCTATGAGCAGCGCCGCCCCTTTTACGACTGGTACGCCAAGAACTGCCGCGGCTTTCGCGCGTCGCTCGACTGGGACGGCGACCGCCCCGTCCTGCGCGCCTGCACGCCGCTGGAGACGCTGAACGAATTGGAGGCGCCCGCCCATGGATGAACGCTTTGCCCGCAGCGCCTGGTTCCGCCGGGACCGCTTCGGCCTCTTTATCCACTGGGGGCTCTACTCCATCCCGGCGCGCGGCGAATGGTGCCGCGGCACGGAGAAGTGGGACGACGGCGCCTACCACGCCCTGATGCGCGACTTCCGCGCCGACGGCTTCGACCCGCGCGCCTGGGCGCGGGCGGCGAAGGCCGCCGGGATGCGCTACGCCGTCTTTACGGCCAAGCACCACGACGGCTTCTGCCTGTTCGATTCCGCGCTCACCGACTTCAAATCGACCAACAGCGCCGCCGGGCGCGACCTGGTGCGCGACTTTCTCGACGCCTTCCGCGCCGAGGGCCTGCGCGTCGGCCTCTATTACTCCCTGATCGACTGGGAGCATCCCGCCTATCCCGCCTGGCAGCACCACAGCCATCCGCACCGCGACGACGAGGCCTTCCGGGAGCGCCGCCCCTTCGCGGAATATCTCGACTACCTGCACGGGCAGGTGCGCGAGCTGTGCAGCCGTTACGGCAAGCTCGACCTGCTGTGGTTCGACTACTCCTACGGCGAGATGCGCGGCGAAAAATGGCGCGCCTCCGAGCTGGTGCGCATGGTGCGATCCCTGCAGCCCGACGTGCTGATCGACAACCGGCTCGAGGTCAGCGGCGAGGGCTTCGGCTCGCTGGTCACCGACCATCCCAGCGCCTTCTGCGGCGATTTCGTGTCGCCGGAGTGCCTGCTGCCGCCCGAGGGCATCCGCGACGCGCACGGCGCGCCCGTGCCCTGGGAGGCCTGCGTCACGCTCAACGACCACTGGGGCTGCTGCGCCGCCGACGACAACTACAAGCCCGCCGCCGTCGTGATCCGCAAGCTGGTCGAATGCGTCTCCAAGGGCGGCAACCTGCTGCTCAACGTCGGTCCGGACGCGCGCGGGCGCTTCCCCGCCCCGGCGCGGCGCGTTCTCGCCGCGGTCGGCGCCTGGATGGACGACCATGCCGGCGCCATCCGGGGCGGCGACCTCTGCGCCTTCCCCAAGCCCGAATGGGGCCGCTACATTCAAAACGGGGACACGGTCTTCGCGATGGTCCTGGACCCGCCGATCGGGCCGCTGGCCCTGCCGTCGATCCCGCCGGAGCGCATCGCCCGCTGCTCCCTGCTGCGCGACGGCAGCGGCCTGCCGCTCTTCAGCGACTGGCGGACGGCGAATTACGCCCGGCTCGCCTATGTCGATCTGCCGCGCTGGTCGATGTACGACCCGGTCTGCACCGTGGTCAAAATCGAGCTGAAATAGCGGCCGGGCCGCCCGCGCGCCGGGGACGGAAAGCCGCGCGGAATGCTGAAGACGGCAAGCCCGCCTGTGCTGCCGAAACGTAAGGCTGCGCGGGACGCCGGGGGCAGCAATCCCGCCTGCGCCGCCGGGGGCGGAAGGCCGCGCGGGACGCTGAGCCCTCCTTCCGCCGCGCTTTGCGCGGCACCTCCCCCCGAGGGGGCGGCGAGGGGACGAAGGCGCGCGCCACCGAAACCCGTCCAGCATGCGCTTTCGGACGCAGCGGGCGGCTGTTCCACAAGCGCAGACGGCACACCGCGGCCGTGCCTGTTCCGCGAACGCAGGCACGGCACCGCCGCGGGCGCGCTGTTCCGCGGACGCGAGCGCCGCCGCGGGCGGAAGACTGCGCGGGACGCTGAGCCCCCCTTCCGCCGCGCTTTGCGCGGCACCTCCCCCCGAGGGGGCGGCGAGAGGACGAAGGCGCGCGCCGCCGAAATCCGCCCAGCATGCTTTTGGCGGCACACCGCAAGGCGCGCCTGTTCCGCGGACGCGGACGGCACCGTGGGCGCGCTATTCCGCAGGCACGGATGGTACCGCCGCAGACGTCTGTTCCACAGACGCAGGCGGCATACCGCAGACACGCCTATTCCGCAAACGCGGACGGCACACCGCAGACGCGCCTGTTTCGCAAACGCGGGCGGCACCACCGCAGGCGCGCTGTTCCGCAGACGTGGGCGGGCACCGCAGGCGCGCTGTTCCGCAGACGTGGGCGGGCACCGCAGGCGCGCTGTTCCACAGACGCGAGCACCGCCGCGGGCGGAAGGCCGCCGGGACGCTGAGCCCCCCCTCCGCCGCGCTTTGCGCGGCGCCTCCCCCCGAGGGGGCGGCGAGGGGACGAAGACGCGCGCCGCCGAAATTCGCCCGGCATGCGCTTTCGGGCGCAGCGGGCGGCTGTTCCACAAGCGCAGACGGCACCGCGGGCGCGTCTGTTCCGCGGACGCAAGCGCCGCCGGGGCGAAAGATCGCGCGGGACGCTGAGCCCCCCTTCCGCCGCGCTTTGCGCGGCACCTCCCCCCGAGGGGGCGGCAAGGGGACGAAGGCCCGCGCCGCCGAAACCCGTCCAGCATGCTTTTGGGGGGCGCGTCAGGCCATCCCCGGCTGCGGAGCAAGGCCCTTCGCCGCATGAGATCCCGCGGCCGGCGGCTTCCGAACGACCGCCCGGCATCGGGCCGACACCGCTATCCCCTGGCACCACCGCGGGCGCGCTGTTCCGCGGACGCGAGCGCCGCCGCGGGCGGAAGGCCGCCGGGACGCTGAGCCCCCCTTCCGCCGCGCTTTGCGCGGCACCTCCCCCCGAGGGGGCGGCAAGGGGACGAAGGCCCGCGCCGCCGAAATCCGCCCGGCATGCGCTTTCGGGCGCAGCGGGCGCGCTATTCCGCAGACGAGGACGGCACCGCGGGCGCGCTATTCCGCAGACGCGGACGGCACACCGCAAGGCGCGCCTGTTCCGCAAACGCGGACGGCACCGCAGGTGCGCTGTTCCGCAGGCACGGACGCTTCAGAATATAAAAAACCGGCGTGACCGAAACGGTCACGCCGGTTTTTCTTGTCTGTCGAATCGCTTTCTATTTCAGCGACGGCTGAAGCAATCGCTGCAATAGACGGGACGATCTCCGCGCGGCTCGAAGGGAACCTTGCAGGGCTTGCCGCAGGAAGCGCAAACGGCGTCATACATCTGACGGCCGCCGCCATTGCCGCCGCGGGTGCTCTGCTTGCGCGCGTCGCGGCACGCCTTGCAGCGCTGCGGCTCGTTGGTAAAGCCCTTCTCAGCGTAAAACTCCTGCTCACTGGCAGTAAAAACGAATTCTTTGCCGCAATCCTTGCAGACGAGTGTCTTGTCGTTGTACATCCAATACCTCTTTGAATATTCATTCCGTCATTGTTGACGTTTAGTTTAATATAACACAACTCTTTGCCGTTGTCAACAAATTTTTACAGCGGCCCAATTATTTTTCCCGGACCTCCGCCGGCGGGCCGCCGGACCCCGCTCCGAAGGCCGCGACCTCGCTCCGCAGCGCCTCGAAGAAGCCGACCGCGGCGGCGCGGCGGGCCGCCGCCAGCTCCCGCCCGCGGGCGGTCAGGAAGCCGTCATAGAGCGTCTCCAGCTTGAAGCGGTATTCGCGGAAGAAGGAGGGCGGCTCGTCCGCCCCCGTCCCGTCGCGGATCGCGCCCGCCGCGTCGGTGCTGTAAAGCGGCTGCCCGGTCTCGCCCTGATAAAAGAGCGTGCGGGCGATGCCGACGGCGCCGGTGACGTCGAGCTTGTCGGCGTCGAACAGCGCCCGCGCCTCCGGCGTCTCCGGGCGGGCGTCCGTGCGGAAGCGGTGGACGCGGATGCAGTCCGCCGTCCGCTGCGCGAAGTCCGCGCCGAAGCCGTGCTCCGTCAGAAAGCGCCGCGCCTTCTCGGCGCCGACCGCCGCGTGGTCGCGCCGCGGATCGGCCAGCTGCTCCGCCCGGCCGATGTCATGGAGCAGACAGGCCGCGATCAGCACATCCGTGTCGGTCCCCGGCTCGGTGCGGGCGATGTCGAGCGCCGCCGCCAGCACGCGGCGCACATGGCCGCTGTCATGCGCGCTGTCGCCCATGCAGCGCTCCATATATTCCTCCAGCAGCAGATACTGCGCTCTGTTCACGGTCATTCTCCCCCTTCGGCTCTCTCTGGCAACATGATACCACACCGCCGCCCCGGGCGGAAGTCCCTTCTTCTCAATGCATAATTTTCCGCATATCGTTCCGCGCTTCAGCGCCGTATACACGGTCTTTCGCGGCATTTCTGGCGGTTTTTCACAAAAACATGCGGATATTTTTTCTCAATATCGTATCTTTATGCTCTTGCGTCTGCATAAAAACACTGTTATACTGCATACATATTCAAAACAGTTCCCCGACACGGGGATGAGAGGAGAACCCCCTTATGAAAAAATACACCGCCATCCTGCTGGCCGCGCTGATGCTCCTGGGAGCGCTCAGCGGCTGCGCCAAGAAGAACACGACCGCGGCCGCCGAGACCGCCGACGCCGCCGGCACTCAGACCACCGCCACCGGAACCGCCGCCACCGGGACCGCCGCGACGACCGAGGATCAGGGCCTGCTGGGCGACATCCTCAAAAAGGGCGTCCTGACCATTTCCCTCAGCCCGGACTTCGCCCCGATGGAGTTCGTCGACACCAGCAAGCAGGGCCAGGACCAGTACGTCGGCTTTGACGTCACGCTGGCCAAATACATCGCCGATCAGCTCGGCGTCACCCTCCAGATCGAGGCGATGGAGTTCTCCGCCTGCCAGGCGGCCGTCCAGATGGGCCGCGTTGACATGTCGATCTCCGGCTACTCCAAGACCGCGGACCGCGAAAAGGCCTTTGACTTCTCCGACTTCTACTATGCGGGCGACAACGAGAGCGAGCAGTGCATCATGGTGCTCAAGGACAACCTTGACAAATACAGCACCGCCGAATCCTTCAAGGGCGCCAAGGTCGGCGCGCAGCTCGCCTCGCTCCAGTACAACCTGCTGACCGAGCAGCTGCCCGACGCGGAGGCGGTCGAGATCTCCGACCTCAACACCGCCGTGCTCGAGCTGATCAACGGCAAGATCGACGCCCTGTGCGTCGCCAAGGGCAACGGCGAGGCCTTCATGGCCAACTACGACACGCTGGCGCTCAGCCCGTGGGAGTTCACCGTCGAGGACGAGGGCAACGTCGTCCTGCTGCCCAAGGGCGAGACCGCGCTGCAGAGCAAGATCAACGAGATCCTGGCGCAGGCATACAGCCAGAACCTCTACGGCCAGTGGTACGACGACGCCAAGGCCGCCTCCGGCCTGAGCACCGCCTCCGAGGTCACTCTGCCCGCCGACAGCACCACGACCACACCGTCGACCACCACGCCGTCCACGACCACACCGTCGACCACCACGCCTTCCACCACCGCGCCGTCCACCACGACCCCCTGACGGCCCCCCTTGCAGTCCTGCCGCGCCGGACGCGCTGCCCGGCGCGGCAAAATCATGAACGGAGGCGTTTCTCTTGTTTAGCAACATGGTCGAAAACTTCATCTTCATTGTCGGAAAATACTGGAAGACCTTCCTGGTCACCGGCCTGCTGGGCACGCTGGAGCTGACGGCGATCGCCGTCGCCTTCGGCATCGTGTTCGGCTCGATCCTGGCGCTGCTGCGCCGCTCGCATTTCTGGCCGCTCAAATGGCTGGCGGCCATCTACATCGAGGTCGTGCGCGGCACGCCGCTGCTGCTCCAGCTCTACTTCTTCTATTTTATGATCCCGCAGTGGTTTTCGGCGCTGGAGCTGGACAAGTTCACCTGCGTCGCCATCGCGCTGGCCTTCAACTCGGCCGCCTATGTCTCCGAGGTGATCCGCTCGGGCATCCAGGCCGTCGAGCGCGGCCAGAACGAGGCGGCCCGCTGCCTCGGGCTGTCGCACTTCCAGTCGATGCTGTATGTCGTCATGCCGCAGGCGATCAAGAACATTCTCCCCGCGCTCGGCAACGAGTTCGTGATGATGCTCAAGGAATCCTCGCTGGCCTCGACCTTCCTGGTCGGCGACCTGATGACCTCCTACAAGATCGTCAACGGCGCGACCTACCTGACGCTCGAGCCGCTGGTGTTCGTGGCGATGATCTACTTCGTGATGACCTTCCTGATCAGCAAGCTGGTCGGGATCTTTGAAAGGAGGATGGCCCAGAGTGATTAAGACCGTCGATCTGCACAAGAGCTTCGGCAAGCTGCATGTCCTCAAGGGCGTCAGCGAGCACATTGCCCCGCAGGAGGTGGTCTCGATCATCGGCCCCTCCGGCGGCGGCAAGAGCACCTTCCTCCGCTGCCTCAACATGATGGAGGTCCCCGAGCAGGGACAGATCTTTCTCGACGGGGTCGAGATCACCGGCAAAAAGGTCAACGTCGACAAATACCGCCAGCGCATGGGCATGGTGTTCCAGCAGTTCAACGTCTTTCCCCACCTGACGGTGGAGAAGAACATCACGCTGGCCCCGGTCCTCCTCAAGAAGAAAACCGAAAAAGAGGCGCGCGAGATGGCCGCCGAGCTGCTCGCCCGCGTCGGCCTCAGCGACAAGCTGCACGAGCACCCCGGCCGTCTCTCCGGCGGGCAGAAGCAGCGGCTGGCCATCGTCCGCGCGCTGGCGATGGAGCCGGAGATCATGCTGTTCGACGAGCCGACGAGCGCCCTCGACCCCGAGATGGTCGGCGAGGTGCTCAGCGTCATCAAGGGGCTGGTCAAGGACGGCATGACCACCGTCATCGTCACCCATGAGATGGGCTTCGCCCGCGAGATCTCCGACCGCGTGCTGTTCATGGACGGCGGCGTGATCGCCGAGGAGGGCACGCCCGAGCAGGTGTTCGGCGCCCCGCAGAACGCCCGCACGAAAGAGTTTTTGAGCAAGGTGCTGTACTGAAATGGACAAACAGAAAATTTGCGATTTCATCGACCAGAACGCCGCCGTCTTCTGCGACCTGAGCGACGAGATCTGGGGACTGGCGGAGCTTTCGCTGCTGGAGACCCGCTCGATGGCGGCCTTCGTCCGCGTCCTGCGGGCGCAGGGCTTCGCGGTCGAAACCGGCCTGGCGGGCGTGGAGACCGCCTTTTCCGGCACCTACGGCAGCGGCAAGCCGGTCATCGGCATCCTCGGCGAGTTCGACGCTCTCTCCGGCCTGAGCCAGGAGGCGGGCGCCGCCGTCCGCACCGCCGCCGTCTGCGGCGGCAGCGGCCACGGCTGCGGCCACAATCTGCTCGGCGCCGGGGCGCTCGCCGCCGCCTGCGCCGTCAAAAACGCCCTGGCGCAGCAGGGTCCCGACACCGGCACCGTGATCTTCTACGGCTGTCCCGGCGAGGAGGGCGGCGCCGGCAAGGCCTTCATGGCCCGCGCCGGGCTGTTCTACGGGCTGGACGCCGCCCTGACCTGGCACCCCGGCGACGTCTTCCAGGTCAGCTCGGGGAGCTGCCTGAGCTCGCTCCAGGTCGAATACACCTTCGAGGGCGTCGCCTCCCACGCCGCCGCCACGCCGCATCTCGGCCGTTCGGCGCTCGACGCCGTCGAGCTGATGAACGTCGGCGTGCAGTTCCTGCGCGAGCACATGCCCAAGACCGATTCGATCCACTATGCGATCACCGACGCGGGCGGCGATTCCCCCAATGTCGTGCAGCCGCTGGCGCGCGTGCTCTATATGGTGCGCTCCGACCGGGTCGCCAAGGCCCAGGCGCTGCTGGAGCGGGTCGAAAAGATCGCCCGCGGCGCGGCCCTGATGACCGACACCGCGCTCTCGCGCCGCTTCATCGACGGCACCGCCGACCTGCTGCCCAACAAGACGCTCGAGCAGGCCTTTTACCGCGTCATGACCGAGACGCCGCTGCCCGCTTACAGCGAGGCGGAGTGGGACTATGCGCGGCGCATCGCCGCCGCCTGCACGCCCGACCGCCTGCCCGGCGTCGCCCCCGACACCGACGAGGAGACCGAAGCCTATCTGCGCAAGGTCTCGGAGGACGGCAAGCGCCCGCTCAACGATTTTCTGGTCCCCTATCATTACAGCCGCGTCGTCGAGCCCGGCTCGACCGACGTGGGCGACGTCAGCTGGCAGACGCCGACGGCGCAGATCAACGCCGTCACCCTCGCCTCCGGCACGCCGGGCCACAGCTGGCAGGTCGTCGCCCAGGGCAAGAGCGGCGCCGCGCACAAGGGCATGCTCTATGCGGCCAAGGTGCTGGCCCAGACGGCCTGCGAGCTGTATGAGGCGCCGTGGCTGCTCGCGGAGGCGCGCGCCGAATGGCAGCAGAAATCCGCCTCCGGCTATGTCTGCCCGATCGAGCCGGGCGTCGTCCCCACCGCCGTCCAGAACCGCGGGTGACGGCAGCGGACCGCCGCCGGCGCAAAAAGCCGCCCCGGACCATTGTGGTCCGGGGCGGCTTTTGATGCTGTCCGGGCGCGGGATCAGTCGGCGAGCACCAGTCCGTCGAGCGCGTCGGCGCCGGCGGCGAAGGTGCCGTCATTGAGCTCCACCTTGGAGGTGTCGCTCTTGTCAAGATGCAGCCAATACTCGTTGTCGTCGCCGTCGGTCGCCATGATCCACTCGGCGTTGTCGGTGCTGCCGAGGGTCAGCGCGGTGCCGGCCGGGATGGCGCTCTTGTCAGAGGTCGCGTCGCGGTCGCTGTAACCGGCCACTTCCAGCTTGGTGGTCACGCTGGTGCCGTCCTCGCCGTTGGGGGAGTAAAGGCTCTGCAGCGCCTGCTCGAGCTTGTCGCCGTTGAGGCGGTAGTCGGCCTTGGCATACCAGGTCTGGAGCACGGAGAGACGCATGATGGCGTTGACGGTGCCGAAGCCGTGGAAGTCCATGTCGGCCGTGCTGCCGTCGGCGTTCATCGCATAGCCCTCGGCGGAGCCGAGATAGGTCAGCGCGCCGCTCGCATAATGGAAGAAGGCGGTGGTGTGGTCGTCGCTGGGACCGGCGTCCATGACGGCGATCTCGAGCAGCTTGTCGCTGCTGTCGATGTCGGTCAGACAGCAATAGTCGGCCTCGGGCGCGGTGCTGGTGAAGCCCTGGCTCGACAGATCGGCGCCGAACTCGGTGCCGTTGATGGTCAGGACCGCCTGGCTGGCGTCGGTGCCGGCCTTGACGGAGTAGACGATCTCTTCCTCGGTGCCGTCGCCGTCGAGATCGGCCTTGACGGTGTCGCCGGCCTTGACCTGCAGCGGATAGACGGGGCCGCTCGAGGCGGCGGGCGTGGTAGTGGTGGTGGACGGGGTGGTCGTGTCGGTGGTGGCCGTGCCCGTGTCGGTCTTGGTCTCCGTGCTGCTCTTGCCGCAGGCAGACATCAGCAGCGCGAGACACAGGGTCAGGGACAGCAGAAGCAGGGACGTGCGTTTCATTCTTTTTACCTCCTGTATTCATCCGGCGAATTTGCGCCGGGACAAACAAAAAACGTGGCGCACGCATAGGCTGGGGCGAAAGGGGGGATCGTCATGCCCGATCCGACCGCGGAGACCGCGAAATCCTTCGTGCTCGCCGGCGCCTTCTGGCTCGCCGGCACCATCATCTTCCTGGTGGCGGCCTACAAGGTCTATCAGCCGCGCAGCCCGCTCCCGCAGCGCCCCGCGCCCGACGACTGCGGCTGTCTCTGAGCCGCGGCAAAATAATAAAGCGCCTGCGGACGCAAGCGCTTTGGGGGTGCATAGTCAGCGGAGATGATTCCGCGATGCATGAAATTCCCAGTTGCAGAGTGCCGGCTGTCTTTTAATTTCTTACATTGCTATCGTATCACGGCAGCAGGATTTTTTCAAGCTCCAATACATATCTTTCCATGGTTTCTTCTTTCCCGTGCATCTCCGCGCACAAAAAAACGACGCTCCCGCGGACTTGCATCCGCAGGAGCGTCTTCACGTGGTACGCCAGAAGGGATTCGAACCCCCGACCTACTGGTTCGTAGCCAGTCACTCTATCCAACTGAGCTACTGGCGCATTTCGTGCTTAATTACAATAGCACAGTCCCGGTCAAAAATCAACCCCTTGCGGCGTTCTTTTCACAAATTTTTCTCCGGGCGGCCCGCGCCGCCACCGCCGCGCCCTCTCTTGCGTTTCTGTCCCAAAAAGCGTATAATAAAATATAATTTTGATCTCGGCTGTCCCGCCGCCCCGAAACGGGCGGCAGGCCGCGCGGAACGGCCGCGCGGCGGAGCCGCTGATTTGCCGGAGGATGCAACCATGAAAAGCTCGAAAATGCTGGTGCTGGTCCTGTCGCTCACCGCAGGCGTGGCGCTGGTCTGGCGCTTCTGGAACGTGGCGATGCCCTTCTTCGTCGCGGCCATTTTCGCCTATCTGCTCGGTCCCCTGGTCAACCGCCTCTGCCGCCGGGGCCGGATGAAGCGCGGCCTGGCGGTCGCCATCGTCCTGGTCGTCTTTGTGGCCCTCATCGTCCTGCTGCTGTGGTGGACGATCCCCTATGCGATCAACCAGGTGGGCAGCCTGGTGCACGACATCAGCTCCTATGCCTCCAGCCTGGACGAGCTGAGCGACAAGGTGATGAAGCTGCTCTCCGACCTCCACATGCCGCAGATCGTGCTGACCAAGGCAGGCGAGATCCTCTCGCAGGCCGACGTCTACCTGACCAAGCTCTTCAAGGCCATCCTGGAATGGCTCGTCAACTTCTCCGCCGGGCTGTTCGACGTGGTCGTCGTTTTCATCCTCATCATCTACTTCCTGCTCGACGGCCGCCGCCTGATCCACCTCGGCCTCTCCAAGCTGCCGGTCGAGATGAGCGCGCGCATGACGCGCGTGCTGCAGCAGGCCGACACGCTGACCTGGAAATACGTCCGCTCGCGCGTGCTGATCTCCGGCGGCATGGCGATCGTCACCTATATCGGCCTGCGCATCATGGGCATCGAATATGCGGCCGTGTTCGCGGTGCTCTCCTTCGTGCTCGATTTCATCCCCTATTTCGGCTCGCTGCTGGCCGGCGTCATCGAGGCGGTCTACGCGCTGGTGACCGGCGGACTGGGACTGGCGATCGCCGTGGCCGTGTTCGTGCTCGTCGTGCAGCAGATCGAGGGCAACATCGTCGCCCCGAAGGTGCAGGCCGACGCGGTCGGCATCCACCCGATCACCGTGCTGTTCGCCCTGCTGGCGTGCAGCGAGATCTGGGGCCCGATCGGCATGCTGATCTCGACGCCGGTGGCCGGCATCTGCAAGATCGTGTTCGGCGAGGTCTACCGCTATCTGACCGCCGGCCTGCCGACCCCCGAATCGGTGGCCGCGGCCAAGGCCGCCGCCGCCCCGCCGCCGCCGGCGGGCGGAACGGCCGCTCCGGCCGCAGAAGCCGCGCCGGAAAAGCCGGCCGCTGCGCCGGAAAAGCCCGCCAAATAGCGGCGGGCGCCGTCACCCGCCCGCCGGACGCCGCATAGGCTGGCGCGAGGTGATGCGTTTGACGGCGCTTCTGCCGGTCCTGGCCTTTCTTGCCGGCACGGTGCAGCATTTTCTCTGGCGGCCGCTCGGCGCGCCCGCCCTGCTCGCCCCGCTGCTGCCCGTCTCGGAAAGCCCGTGGGAGCATTACAAGCTGGCCTTTTACCCCCTGTGCGCGGCGCTGCTGGCGCAGGCGCTGCGCTGCGGCGCCTCCTGGCGGAGCTGGGCGCTGGCGGCTCTGTGCGCCTGCGCGCACGCCTTCTGCACCATGTTCGGCATTTTCTGTTTCTATGTCTGCGCGCTCGGGCGCGGGCGGCCCCTGCTGGCCGCGGACATCGGGAGCTACGGGCTCACGATGGGCTGCGGCTGGGCGCTCGGGCTGCGCGTGCTGGCGCGCCCCGTATCCCCCGCAGTCGGCGCCGGCGCGCTGGCGGCGCTGCTCGCGGCCCTGTTCTTCATCGGCCGCTGGAGCTTTTTTCCGCCGCGCCTGCCGCTCTTTCGGGAGCTGCCGCGCCGCTGACGGGTCCCTTTCTGGAGGAAGTATATGGCAGAGATCAGCGTTCAGGATCTGAACAAATTTTTCGGTCAGGAACACGTCCTGCGGGGCGTCTCCTTCGACCTGCCGCGCGGCGCGCGGGCCAGCATCGTCGGCCCCAACGGCTGCGGCAAGACCACCCTGCTCAAGATCATCTCCGGCCTGCTCGACAGCGACTCCGGCGTCGTCTCGATCGCCCGCGGCAGCCGCGTCGGCCTGCTCGAGCAGCTCCCCAGCTGCGACCCCGCCCTGACGGTCCGGGAGGTGCTGTGGCAGGCGTTCTCCTATATCGAGGGCATGGGCGCCGAGCTGCGCGCCCTCGAAAAGCAGATGGCGGACGGCGCGGAGGTCGATCTCGACCGTTACAGCCGCCTGCAGACCGCCTTTGAGATGGCGGGCGGCTACGACCTCTCCGTCCCCTATGAGCGGATGGTCAACGGCCTCAACATCCCGCCCGAGATGCAGGCGCGCCCCTTCATGAGCCTGTCCGGCGGCGAAAAGACGCGCGTCAATCTGGCGCGCATCATGCTCTCCGGCACCGACATCCTGCTGCTCGACGAGCCGACCAACCACCTCGACATGGATTCCATCGAGTGGCTCGAGGGCTATCTCAAGTCCTTCAAGGGCACGGTGCTGGCCGTCTCCCACGACCGCTATTTTCTCGACAACGTCACGACCCTGACCCTCGAGCTGCGCGACGGCGTCGTCATCCAGTGGCCGGGCAACTACTCCTACTTCGTCGAGAAGAAGGAGGAGCTGGGCCGCCAGCTCGAGGCCGCCAAAAAGCGCCAGGACAAGGAGATCGCCCGGCTGGAAAAGGCCGTCGGCAACCTCCATCTCTGGGCCTTCATGGGCAACGACGCGCTCCACAAGCGCGCCTTTTCGATGCAGAAGCGCATCGACCGCATGGACCGCATCCAGACCATCCGCCGCGAGCACAAGATGAAGAACAAGTTCAACATGGCCGACCAGTCGGGCGACGACGTCTTTTTTCTCGAAAACCTCAGCACCGGCTACGACGCGCCGCTGATCTCCGATTTTTCGGCGATGGTCTACCGCGGCGAGCGCATCGCCATCCTCGGCCCCAACGGCTGCGGCAAGACGACGCTGCTGCGCACCCTGATGCACGAGCTGACCCCCCTCTCCGGCATGATCTATGAGGGCGTCGGCCTCAAGGAGGGCTATCTGCCCCAGGTTGTGGCCTTCGATCACCCGGAGCGCACGCTGGTGGACACCCTGCTGTGGGAGACCAAATGCTCCGCGCAGGAGGCGCGCGACCGCCTGGCCGCCTTCGACTTCCGGGGCGAGGAGGTCTTCAAGACCGTCTCCGTCCTCTCCGGCGGCGAAAAGACCCGCCTCAAGCTCTGCCTGTTCATGTACCAGCAGATCAACACCCTGTTCCTGGACGAGCCGACCAACCACCTCGACATCCTCTCGCGCGAGTGGGTCGAGGACGCGATCGACGACTTTTCCGAGACCATGCTGTTCGTCTCCCACGACCGCTTTTTCATCAACCGCTTCGCCACCCGCATCTGGCAGGTGGAGAACGGCACCATCACCGATTTCCAGGGCTCCTTCGAGGAGTTCCGCGCCCAGCGGGCGCGGCGGGAGCAGCTGGCGCAGGCCCAGCGGGAGCGCGACCGCGCCGCCGCCGCCGGCAGGACGCCCAGAAAGCCCCGCCCGGACAACGCCCTTGCCCGCGAGGAGGAGCGCATCCGCCGCGAGCGCGACCGCCGCATCGCCGCCATCGAGGAGCGGCTGCCGGAGCTGGAGACGGAGATGGCCGCCTGCGAGGGCGGCGATTATGTGAAGCTCGGCGAGCTCTATGACGCCAAGGAGCGGCTCGAGACCGAGCTGCTCACGCTCTACGAACAGCAGGAGGACGACCCGCAGGCCTGACGCCGCGCGGAGAGCGCGGCGATCCGAAACGGAGGTGCGCGCATGCCGAGACTGGAAAACCAGAAGCTCAAGCCCCTCTATCTCGCCCGGATTCTTCTGCGCGAGACCGATGAGGAGCACCCCATGACCATCGCCCGCATGATGGAGCTGCTCGGCTCCTGCGGCGTCGAGATCCGCGACCGCAAGAGCCTCTATGCCGACCTCGAGGCGCTGCGCGTGTTCGGCCTCGACATCGAGATGCGGCACGAGGGCCGCAGCGTCGGCTACTATGTCGCCTCGCGCGAGTTCGAGCTGCCGGAGCTGCGCCTGCTGGTCGACGCGGCGCAGAGCTCGCGCTTCATCACCCGCAAAAAGACCCTCCAGCTCATCGCCCGGCTGGAGACGCTGTGCAGCGTCTATCAGGCGGGCGAGCTGCAGCGCGAGGTCTTTGTCGCCGACCGGGTCAAGAGCATGAACGAGAGCGTCTATTACAGCGTCGACGCCCTCTCGGCCGCCATCGCCGCGGGCGAGCAGGTGCGCTTCCGCTACTTCGGCTGGCGCTGCGGGGAGGACGGCCGGCCGGTCCGCACCGTCCGGCGCGGCGGCGGCTTTTATCAGGTCAGCCCCTGGGCGCTGCTGTGGAGCGACGGCAACTATTACCTCGCCGCCGGCGAAGACGGCGCCCTGCGCCACTTCCGCGTGGACAAGCTGGCCGACCTCGAGCGCCTCGGCGCGCGCCGGCTGCCGCCGCCCGAGGACTTCTCCCCCGCCGACTACGGCAGCGTCGTCTTTGGGATGTTCGGCGGGCCGGAGCGCACCGTGCGCCTCGCCCTGCCCGACGCCCTGCTCGGCGCGGCGGTCGATCGCTTCGGCCCCGGCCTGCGCCTGACCCGCGAGGAGGGGCGCGCGGTGGCCTCGGTCCGCGTCGCGGTCAGCCCGCAGTTTTACGCCTGGGTGTTCGGCCTCGGGCCGGAGGTCGAGATCCTCGGTCCCGCCGAGGTGCGCGACGAATACCGCGCCCGCCTGCGGGACGCGCAGGCCCGCTATCCGGAGGAATGAGCATGGAGCTGCGCCGGATCGATGAACACAACGTCTGGCCGCTGGTCAGGCTCGCCGTGCGGCCCGACCAGGCCGGGTTCGTGGCGACCAACGCCGAGAGCCTGATCGAGGCCTATGTCACGACGGCGGCGGGCCGCCCCGCCCTGCCCTTCGGCCTGTATGAGGGGGAGGAGCCGGTCGGCTTCGTCATGCTGGGCTACGGCGCGTCCGGCGACCCGGACGAGCCCGCCTGCGCGCGCGGCAGCTACTGCCTCTGGCGCCTGATGATCGACGCCCGCTTTCAGGGGCGCGGCCTCGGCCGGGCGGCGCTCGACGCCGTGCTCGCCCTGCTGCGGACGCGGCCGTGCGGCCCGGCGGACACGGTCTGGCTCTCCTATGAGCCGGAGAACACCGCCGCCCGCGCCCTCTATCACCGCGCCGGCTTCCGCGAAAACGGCGCCCGCTGCGGCGACGAGATTGTCGCCGTCCGCGCCCTCGCGCCGGAATGACGATCAGGGAGGATCTGACGATGGAACATCCCGCCTTTTCCCGCGCCGAGGCGCTGGCCGCGCTCGGCCCGGCCGCGCCGCACTATCTGACCCTCGAACGCGCGCTGACCGCCGACCCGGCGGTCGTGTGCGCCTACACCGGCGAGACGCTGCGCAGCGCCATCTTCCGCTTTCATCTCGGGCGCCGGTTTCTCGCCTACTGCCGGGTCTATGAGGGCTATTTCGACCTGATGACCCGCTTCCCCGCCCCTTCGCTCGCCGCGCTCGACGCGGCCGTGCCGGGGATGTCGGCGGCCGCGCAGGCCTGCTGGGCGCGGCGCTATCCCTGCGGCGAGGGCGCCTGGATCCATTACCATGTCTCCGACGAGGCCGGTCTGCGCGAGGCGCGGATCTTCCTCGACGAAAAAATTCACAGTCTGATGGGAAAGAAGGAACACGCATGAATCTCCTGCTGGCGCTGATGCTGTGCTACTGTCTGCTCTGGCTGGCCGTCTGGCTGCACGAGGTCGGCCACGGCCTGTTCTACCGCCTCTACGGCTGCAAGGGCAACCCCCTGCGCGTCACCGTGCCGCCCTCGCTCTTTCTCTCCTCGCCGGCGCCGGTGGACCGCGAAAAGGCCGACCAGCTCCCGCCCCGGAGGGTGGCGCTGATCTGGTACGGCGGCGTGCTGGCCGACCTGCTGTGGGCGGCCGTCTGCGTGCTCGTCCTCCGCTTCGCGGTCATCACCAGCTTCTGGGTGCTGCTGGGCGTCTGGCTCTTTCTGTGCTTCCACATGGCGGAGGCTGTGAGCTGCCTGCTGCCGGGCAGCATCTTCCTGCACGGCGACATGGCCTATGTCGCCCGCGCCTGCGCCCCGCTGCGCTGGATCAGCCTGCTGGCCGGCATGGCGCTCGCCTTCCTCTGGGGCGTGCTGCTGATCGCCTCCCCCGCCGGGATCCGCTTCTTCCTGCTGCTGATCAGCGCCGTCGTCTTTGTCGGCCGCACCGGCATGCGCATCGTGCTGGCGAGCCGCGCCAACAGCAGCTATCAGCGCCCGTTCTGAAATTGATTCTATTACATATTGGAGAAATCATCAATGAAAAAACTCTGCGTATTTGATCTGGACGGCACCATTGTCAACTCGCTGCCCGACATCTCCGCCGCGATGACGGCGGCGCTGACCGAGCTGGGTCTGCCCGCCTTCTCCGTCGCGGAATACCGCCGCAAGGTCGGCAACGGCGCCCGCGTGCTGTGCCGCCGCTGTCTCCCGGAGGGGCGCGAGGACCTGCTCGAGCCGCTGCTCAAGCGCTATGACGACCTCTACATCCACCACTGCGCCGAGCGCACGGTGCCCTTCGCCGGGATGCCGGAGCTGCTGCGGGCGCTGCACGACCATGGCGTCCTCACCGCCGTCATCAGCAACAAGCCGCACGCCCAGACCCTTGAGGTCGTGGCGCACGTGCTGCCCGGCGTGCCGTTCGACCTGGTGTTCGGCCAGCGCGAGGGCGTGCCGCTCAAGCCCGCGCCGGACGCGCTGCGCGAGGTGCTGCGCGCGCTGCGCACCGCCCCGGGCGATGTGCTCTATGTCGGCGATTCGCCGGTCGACATCCAGTTCGGCCAGGCGGCGGAGGTCGAGACCTGCGCCGTGACCTGGGGCTACCGCGACCGGGCGGAGCTGGGGGCGGCGCACCCGGACTGCGTCGCCGACACCCCGGACGAGGTGCTGCGCCGCGCCCTGCGGTAACCCTTCCGGCCGGCGCGCGGCGCGCCGGCGTCCGTTCCCTGCGCAAAAGCAAGACCTCCCCGCGTCCGCCGAGACGGACGCGGGGAGGTCTTTTGTCGTCGGGACGCGCGGTCACGACCAGAAATCCTGGGTGTAATAGACGCGATAGTCCGAATCGGCGCGGTAGCCGCCGCCGACGCCCATCTCGGCGTAATCGGACAGCAGATTCTCGCGGTGTCCGGCGGAGTTGACCCAGGCGGCGTGCGCCTCGGCGCCGGAGAACCGCCCCGCGACGATGTTCTCGCCCGCGCTGCTCCAGCGGATGCCCTGCGCCTCCATGCGGTCGTAGGGGGAGCGGCCGTCGGGGTCGTCATGGCTGAAATAGCCGCGGTCGCCCATGTCCTGGCTGTGCAGGCGGGCGGCGGCGGCGGCCGGATCGCTCCAGCGCAGCGGCCGCAGCCCGTGCCAGACGCGGAAGGCGTTGGTCAGGTGGAAATTGACGCGGCTCTCGCCCGCCAGCGCCGCGGCGGTAAAGACCTCGGTCCCGGCGCCCGGGGCGATCAGCTCGACGGTGTGCAGCGCGCCGCCGTCGTTGTCGTCGGTGTCAAGGCGGACGGTCAGCCGGCCCGCGGCGGTCACGGCGGCGCCGCGGTCGCCCATGCGGCAGCCCTGGTAGACAAAGCCCGTGCCGCTGGCGCACAGCGCCGCGACCGCGCCGTCCTGCACGCCCGCGAGCAGCAGCCCGGTATAGGCCGCGGTGCCGTAGACATACCAGGTCCAGCCCGAAACGGAGGCCAGCTTCTCCTCCGGCGCGCCGGCGAGGGCCGTCAGGGCGCGCTCGGTCATGCCGAGCGCGTATTCCCGGCCGTCCACCGTCAGCTTTTCCTGCTGCGCCTGCACCGCCAGACGCTGCTGCAAATAGTCCCAGAGGCGGCAGATGACCGCCGCGGCCTGAGCGCGCGTCATCGTCTGCCCGCCGCCGAAGGCGCCGGCCGGGTTGACGCCGAGCAGGATCTTTTTGGCGTAGCACAGCTCCACGGCGGCCTGCGCCTCCGCGGGCACCGCGCTCCAGTCGGGGATGGCGTGCACGGCGGCGCGCTCGGCGGCGGTAAGGCCCCCGGCCTCGCCGAAATCGTCGAGCAGGTTGCAGAGGATCTGCGCCATCGACCAGCGGTTGAGGGCGAAGTCCAGTCCCGCCGTACTGACCCAGACCCAGCTCAGCAGGCCGTGGCGCCCGGCGATGCGCTCATAGGGCGCGTACCAGCGCTCGCCCGCCCCGGCGGCCGTGATCTCATCCCGGTAAAAGGCGCGGCCGAGCATGGCAAGCATCTGGGCGCAGGTATAGGGATCGTCCGGCTTATACAGCCCGTTCCCGACGCCGTAGATCCAGCCCGCCTGCGCCGCGCGCTCGACATAGGCGGCGGCCCAGCCGCCGCTGACATCCCGGAACCGCGCCGCGGCCGCGGGGACGGACAGCAGCAACAGCAGCGCCAGCGCCAGGGCGATGATCCGCCGCTTCATCAGCGGATGAAGTTGGTGGCGACGCCCTGCTCGCGCGCGGGCCGGGCCAGGCCGGCCTTTTCGAGGCTGCGGAGCAGGTAGGCCATCTCGTTGCCGAGGGTGCGCATGGTCTGCAGCCCCTCGAGGTCCTGTCTGGCCTCCTCGGCGTTGTTGCCGTGGATCGAGTTCCAGTACTGCGACGAGACGACCGGCATCCGGTTGATGGTAAAATACTTGTTGAGGCGGTCGAAGGACGCGCTGGCGCCGCCGCGGCGGCAGCTGACGACCGAGGCGCCCGGCTTGCCGCTCAGGACGCGGCCCGCCGAATAGAACAGCCGGTCGAGCAGGGCGCAGAAGGCGCCGTTCGGCCCGGCGTAATAGACCGGCGTGCCGAACACAAAGCCGTCGGCCTGTTTGGCCAGCGCGAGCAGCTCGTCATAGGGCGCGTCGTGAAAGACGCAGCTGCCGGCCGTGTCGCAGCCGTTGCAGGCGATGCAGCCGCGCACCGGGCGCGGCCCGAGGCGGAACAGCGTCGTTTCGACGCCGTTTTTCTGGAGCGCCGCGCCCACCTCGCGCAGCGCCGTGACCGTGCTGCCCTCCGGGTGCGGGCTGCCGCTGACCAGCAGAACATTCATGGGAATTCCTCCTTCATACAAATCGGCACAGCCGTGAAAAAAAGCGGGCGCGCGGCGGAAAGGCTTCCGCCGCGCGCGTGTTTGCGTCCGCCGCCGCGGGCAGAGCCCGCGGCCGCGTCTTTTCCGGCGGAGAGACCCGCGGAAGCGTTTCCCGCCGGACGCGATCAGTTGTAGTTGTGCGCCTGCTCCAGCACCATGTCCTTGACCTTCATCAGGCGGGTGGTGTTGGCGCGCTCGTTCTCGTCCAGCTTCATGGTGATATACTTGATGGTCTCCTGAAGCTGGGGGATCATCACGTATTCCAGCGCGTTGACACGGCGGCGGGTCTTTTCGATTTCCTTGGCCAGCAGCTTGACGGTCTTTTCACACTCCGCCAGCCGCAGCAGGTCGTCCATCGTGCGCTGGAGGCGCAGGACGGAGTCGTCCAGCTCGGCGGGGGTCGCGGCAAAGCCGTAGGGGAAGATGTCGGAGCTGTCGTCGGTCTCGGTGAGGAAATGGTACTGCGGCACGTTGACCGACATGATGTTCTTGAAGCTCATCTCGACGCCCAGGCGCTGTTTCGGATACAAAAAGCTCTGCGCCAGCAGCTCGGGCGACATCAGCGCCGCCGCCGAGGCGAATCCGCCGTAGGACTCCGACAGGCCGTGCTCGACCTTGCGGCGCAGCGTGTCGTTGAGGCGGACGGTCTCAAGGAACTGGCGCATCAGCTCGTCGCGCTTGTCCTTCAGGAGCTTGTGTCCGCGCATGGCGGTGCGCAGCCGCTTCTTCAGGCGGCTGAGCTCCATTCTTGTCGGGTTGACCGCAAGACGTTCCATGGCGTTCCCTCCTTACTTCCTGGGGAGATACTTTTCAATATACTCCGGCTTGATGCGCTTGAGCTCGCCCTTGGGCAGGATGCTCAGCAGCTCCCAGCCCAGGTCGAGCGTCTCCTCGATGCTGCGGTTGGTCTCGTAGCCCTGCGACACATAGCGCAGCTCGAACTCATCCGCAAACTTCGCGTACAGCTTGTCGGTCTCGGTCAGGGCGGCCTCGCCCAGAATGGTCATCAGCTCCTTGGCGTCCTTGCCGCGGGCATAGGCCGCGAAGAGCTGGTTCATGGTCCCGGCGTGATCCTCGCGGGTCTTGCCGGCGCCGACGCCCTTGTCCTTGAGGCGGGACAGCGAGGGCAGCACGTCGATCGGCGGGGTCAGGCCCTTGCGGTACAGCTCGCGGGACAGGATGATCTGGCCCTCGGTGATGTAGCCGGTCAGGTCGGGGATCGGGTGGGTCTTGTCGTCCTCCGGCATGGACAGAATCGGGATCATCGTGATCGAGCCCTTCTTGCCCAGCAGACGGCCGGCGCGCTCGTACATCGTCGCCAGGTCGGTGTAGAGATAGCCCGGATAGCCGCGGCGGCCCGGGACCTCCTTGCGCGCGGCGGACACCTCGCGCAGGGCCTCGCAGTAGTTGGTGATGTCGGTGAGGATGACCAGCACCTGCATGTCGCGCTCAAAGGCCAGATACTCGGCCGCGGTCAGCGCCATGCGCGGGGTGGAAATGCGCTCGATGGCCGGGTCGTTGGCGAGGTTCATGAACAGCACGGAGCGCTCGATGGCGCCGGTGCGCGTGAAGTCGGAGATGAAGAAGTCGGCCTCCTCAAAGGTGATGCCGATGGCGGCGAAGACGACGGCGAACTTGCTGTCGCCGCCGAGCACCTTCGCCTGGCGGGCGATCTGGGCGGCGAGCTGCGCGTGCGGCAGGCCGGAGCCGGAGAAGATCGGCAGCTTCTGGCCGCGCACCAGCGTGTTCAGGCCGTCGATGGCCGAGACGCCGGTCTGGATGAACTCGGACGGATAGTCGCGCGCCGCCGGGTTCATCGGGGTGCCGTTGATGTCGAGGCGCTTTTCCGCCAGGATCTCCGGCCCGCCGTCGCTCGGACGGCCCATGCCGTCGAACACGCGGCCGAGGATGTCCGGCGAGACGCCGAGCTCGATGGAGTGGCCGAGGAAGCGCACCTTGGACTGCGCCAGGTTGATGCCGGCGGAGCTTTCGAACAGCTGCACCAGCGCGTTGCTGCCGTTGACCTCGAGGACGCGGCAGCGCCGCACCTCGCCGTTCTGCAGCTCGATCTCGCCCAGCTCGTCGTAGGCGACGCCGCTGACGTCGCGGACCAGCATCAGCGGGCCGGCGACCTCCTGGATCGTACGGTATTCCTTAATCACTTCGCTTCGCCTCCCGCGCTGACGGCGCTCTCGAGCTGGGCGCGGATGTCCTGCTCGATCTCGCCGTAGATCTTTTCATAGTCGCTCTGCGGCACGTCCTTGGCGCGGCCGACGCGGTCGCGGGCGGGCAGGCCGATGACCTTGTTGAGCGGCGCGCCGGAGGCCAGCGCCTTCTGCGCGAGGTCGTGATAGGTCAGGATCAGCTCCATCAGCTTGCACTGCTTCTCGACGGAGCAATAGCTGTCGGTGTCGGACATGGCGTTCTGCTGCAGGAAGTCCTCGCGCAGCATCTGCGCCGTCTCCATCACCAGGCGGTCGTTCGGGGACAGGGCGTCCACGCCGACCAGCTTGACGATCTCGTCCAGCTCGCTCTCCTTCTGGAGCAGCTTCATCGCCTCGTTGCGCTGGGCGATGAAATGCGGGCTGACGTTGCCGTCATACCACCCCTTGAGGCGGTCGAAATACAGCGAATAGGAGGTCAGCCAGTTGATGGCCGGGAAGTGACGGCGATAGGCCAGGGCGCTGTCAAGGCCCCAGAACACCTTGACGATGCGCAGCGTCGCCTGCGAGACCGGCTCGGAGATGTCGCCGCCCGGAGGGGACACGGCGCCGATGGCGCTCAGGGTCGCTTCGCGGCCGTCGCGGCCGTTGCAGATGACGCGGCCGGCGCGCTCATAGAACTGCGCCAGACGGGAACCGAGGTAGGCGGGGTAGCCCTCCTCGCCGGGCATCTCCTCCAGTCGGCCGGACATCTCGCGCAGGGCCTCGGCCCAGCGGGAGGTGGAGTCGGCGATGACGGCGACGTGATAGCCCATGTCGCGGTAATACTCCGCGATGGTGATGCCGGTGTAGACGCTCGCTTCGCGCGCGGCGACCGGCATGTCGGAGGTGTTGGCGATCAGCACGGTGCGCTGCATCAGGCTCTCGCCCGTGCGCGGGTCGGTCAGCTCGGGGAACTCGCGCAGCACGTCGGTCATCTCGTTGCCGCGCTCGCCGCAGCCGATGTAGACCACGATGTCCACGTCGGACCACTTGGCGAGCTGGTGCTGGGTGACCGTCTTGCCGCTGCCGAACGGGCCGGGGATGGCGGCGGTGCCGCCCTTGGCGATCGGGAAGAAGGTGTCGACGATGCGCTGGCCGGTGATCATCGGGACCTCCGGCGCCAGCTTCTTCTGGTACGGCCGCTCGACGCGGACGGGCCAGCGCTGCAGCATCGGCAGCTCGACCGACGTGCCGTCGGCCTTTTTGATGACGGCGATGGGCTGCTCGACGGTGAACGAGCCGCTCTCGATGCGCTCGACCGTGCCGGAGACGCCGTTGGGCACCAGGATGCGGTGCTTGACGACGATGGTCTCCTCCACGGTGCCGAGCACGTCGCCCGGGATGACCTGATCGCCCTTTTTGGCGACAGGCGTGAAGTCCCACTTCTTCTCCTTGTCCACCGGGGAGACGTGCACGCCGCGGGTGATGGTGTTGCCCACCTGCTCGCGGATCTTCTCCAGCGGGCGCTGGATGCCGTCGTAGATGTTGGCGATGAGGCCGGGGGCGAGCTCGACGGAAAGCGGCGCGCCGGTGCTCTCCACCGCGTCGCCGGGGGCGATGCCGCTGGTCTCCTCATAGACCTGGATGGACGCGCGATCGCCGCGCATCTCGATGATTTCGCCGATCAGACTCTGCTTGCCAACGTGCACCACGTCGTACATGTTGGCGTGGGCAAGGCCTTCGGCCACGACGAGCGGGCCGGCGACCTTGACGATTCTGCCGTTGTTCATTGCAGTCAGTCCTCCTTTTTCTTCAGAATGTCCGCCCCGACGGCGCGCTCGACCGCCTGGTGCATCTCGCGCTGGCCGATCCCCAGCGCCCCGTCCTTCGACGGGATGGGGATGACCGCGCAGTTTACGTCCTCGATATAGCGGGCGATGTCCGCCGGGATGAGCGCGGCGAGCTGTTCGGTGATATAGATGACGGCGCAGCCGTCCTTTGCCAGCCGGTGCAGCGCGGCGGCGGCCGCGTCGGCCCCGGAGGCCGCGACGGTCACCAGCCCGAGGGCCTTGAAGCCCAGGATGCTCTCCCGGTCGCCGATGACAGCAACTTTATACATAGCTCTCCCTCAGTCTTTCCAGCAGCCGCTCCTCCGGCAGACGGGCCCGGCGGCCGGCCAGCAGCACGCGCACGGCGGTCAGCTCGTTTTCGACCGCCAGCAGGTAGCTCGCCACCTGCGCCTCGTTGAACGGCATCAGCCGCTCGGAGCGCAGATATTCCATCAGGGCGTCGTCGCAGGCCTTGTCGAGCGCGGCGAGATCGCCGCCGCCGTTCAGGGCGGCGCAGGCCAGCTCGGAGGCGTCGCTCAGCCGGCCGAGGCCGTAGAGACGGTCGATCAGCTCGGGCGTCGGGTCGGCGGCCAGGCGGTAGATCGGCACGGTGCCGCCCTCGATCAGGGCGCGGCGCAGGAAGGCGCCGGTCTTTTGGGCCCGCGCGGCGCGGACCGCGACGCGCAGGTTGCAGCCGTCGATGTAGAGCTGGACATAGCCGCGCAGGAACTTGCTGCGGCTCTCGTCCGCCAGGGCGAGCATCCGGGCCGCCATCGCGCCGTCCAGCAGCGTGTCGGACTGCTGCGGGTCCTTGGTGCGGGCCAGCAGGTCCTCGGCGGCGAGGGCGGCGTCATAGAGCTCCTTCGGCACCTCGCCCTCCTGCCGGTCCTGGATGGCCCGGGCCAGCTTGAGCGGCGGCACGGTGCCGGCGTCGGAATAGAGCTCCGGCGCCTCGAAGCCCTGGGCGCGCGCCTTGACGCACACCTTGGCGTTGTGATAATCGTATTTGATCCGGAACAGGTCGATCACGCGGCGGTCGGGCGCATAGCGATAGAGCAGCTCCAGCGTCTCGGCCCGCCGGGCGGCGATCGCCGTCTCGGCCTGCGAGAGATCGGTCATCTGCCAGCCGGAGTCCTGGAGGATCTTGAGCACTTCCTCGTCCGTCTTGGCGGTGGCGATGCTCTGCAGCTTGTCGCGGGTCAGCATCCAGCGCTCCAGCGCCTTGATGCGGGTGCAGATATAGAGATAATCGTCCTCTTTGATTCTGGCCACGGCGTCACGCTCCCTCCCGGAACAGCGTGCGCGCCACCTCGCCGGAGCACTGGTCGGCCTGCATGCGCACCAGCAGCTCCAGCGCGCAGTTGAGCTCGACCTGCCCGCGGCGGACGACGACGCCGCCTCGGATGGGCGCGCAGTCCTCCGCCAGCGTCAGCTGGACGCCGGACAGAGCCTTTTCAGCCTTTTTGAGCACGGATTTGCCCACGCGGTCGCGGTCGCGGGCAGAGAACAGCAGCTCGCCGCCCTCGCCGTCCGCGCACGCGGAGACGACCAGACGCGCCAGCAGCGCGCTGTACTCCTCCTCGGGGAGGGCCAGCAGACGCTCGAGCGCGCGGTCGAAGGCCGAATCGAGCAGCTTCTGCTTTTCGGCAGCCAGCTGCTTGCGGCCCTCGATGACGGCATCCTGGCGGGCCCGCTCGAGCACGGCGTCGGCGCGGGCCTTGCCCGCGGCGGCGACGGCGGCGGCCTCCGCCTTGGCCTTTTCATCGCCCGCGGCCCGGATCGCGGCGGCCTGCTTCTGCGCTTCCGCAGCCAGCTCGCCCGCCTGCTTCTGGGCCTCGTCGCGAATCTGGGCCAGGATGGCTTCGATCCCGTTCATCATGCGCGCCCTCTCAGCCCACGATCTTCGGGACGTTGACGATGATCAGAACGGAGGTCAGCAGGGCCAGAACGGCGTAAGTTTCGACCAGGCCGGCGCTGATGACGCCCTTCATGGCCTCTTCCGGCTTCTTGGCGACGATGCCCATGCCGGCGGCGGCCACGCGGCCCTGATGGATGGCGGAGAAATAGCCGACAAAGCCGGCGGGCAGGGAGGCGCACAGATAGGCGAGGCCCTGGGCGAGCGGCAGCGTGCCGGCAAAGACGTTGGCGTTGGTGAAGATGATCAGGAAGCCGACGAGCAGGCCGTAGATGCCCTGCGTGCCGGGCAGCGCCTGGAGCAGAAGGACCTTGCTGAAGTTTTCCGGCGTCTCGGACAGAACGCCCGCGCCGGCGGTGGCGGCAATGCCGATGCCCTTGGCGGAGCCCCAGCCGGAGAACAGGACGGCGAAGGCAGCGCCGAAGATCGCGAGAACGGAACCGAGCTGGGTGCCCAGCGTGTCGTACAGAAATTTCATGTTTTTATTCCTCCCTGATGACGTCTACATATTTTGTTTTGTTAAACAACGGTTTGAAGGCGCGGCCGCCGTCCTGGAAGAAGCGGCCGAAGAACTCGATATACTGGAGACGGGTGGTGTGGACGTAAGCGCCGAGGATGCTGATGGCGAGGTTGAAGGCATGTCCGACGACAAAGGCGACCAGGAACAGCAGCAGGCCGAGGATGCTGCGCCCGCCCATGGTGCCCATCTTGTTGAACACCTGGCCGACCACCGAGCCGGAGAGGCCCAGGGCCATGATGCGGGAATAGGACAGCAGATCGGACATATAGCCGCTGATGCCGTAGAGGGCGCCGAGGCCGCCCGTGATGCGGCCGAGGCCCTTCTTGGCGCGGCCCGCGGTGGCGACGACGAGCGCCGCGCCGGCGATGGCCAGCCACTTCCCGACCGCGCCCAGCCCGGCGGGCAGCGCGCCCAGCTTGCCGGCGGCAAACAGGCCGAGGCCCGCGAAGAGCATATACCAGCTGCCGGTGTCGAAGAAGGCGCCGAGCGGATCGCCCTGCTTGATCTGGCGCCAGGCCGACAGGCCCATCGCCGTGACCATCTGGATCGCGCCCAGCACGAGGGCGAAGGCCAGCATCTTGACCGGATTCTGGAGCGGATCGAACCAGATCGGCGGGATCGAGACCTCATGGCTGAGGAAGGTCCCGGAGAAGGCCTTGACCGCGTCCGCGAACCAGCCGCCGGTCAGCGCGCCCGCGACCGTCGTCGAGATGCCGCAGTACATGAACACGGTGAGCAGATCCTTCATGCCGCCCTGCGGCTTCATCTTTTTGAGCGCCAGCAGGCAGCCGAGGAACATGATGATGCCGTAGGCGGCGTCGCCCATGATGAAGCCGAAGAACACGATGTAGAACGGCGTCATCATCGGGTTGGGGTCGATCACGCTGCCGTAGGCCGGCGTGCCGTACATGGAGGTGATCGAGCCGAACGCGCTGACCATCGGCCCGTTGTCCATCGCCGTCGGGGGCGCTTCGCCCTCCGCCGGCTCGCGGCACTCCCAGGCGCAGCCGAGCCTGGTCAGCGCCTCGCCGACGGCCTTTTCGGCCTTGGCGGGCACCCAGCCCAGCAGAAACACGGTGCGGCCCGTCTGCGGGGATTCGGAGAGCACCTGATCGCAGCCGCTCTCGCGCGTCAGCGCGTCGCTGGCGTCCTCGAGCAGCGGACGGTCCTCCGCCAGGGCGGCGATGGCCTGCTCCGCCGCGGCGGCGTCCTTTTCGGCCTGGGCCGTCTGGCGCTCCAGCGCCTGCAGCTCGGTCTCGGGCGTGCCGCTCTCGCGGAAGGACATGCGGGTGAAGCCGAAGGGCTTGAGCGCGTCGAGCGCCAGCTCGTCCGCGCTGCGGTGGCAGATCAGCGCGCAGTAGTGCTGCTCGCGGTCGCTGCCGACCGGGATCAGCTCGGCCGCCAGGCCCGCCAGCGCGGTCTGGGCCGCCGTGACGTCCGCCTGCGCCGGCAGCACGCCGCAGAGAAAATCGGTGTGCGCCGTGCCGGTGAAGCCGAGCGGCGCGTCGAGCCCCTTCCAGGGCGCGAGGGTCTGGGCCTGCGCCCGCAGGCGCGCGCCGCGCGTCAGGGCCTCCTCGCGGCTGCCCCAGAGCTTGAGGATCTCATCGGCGCGCTTGACCGCGCGCGCCGCGCGTTCCCCGTCGAAGAGCTGGACCTCCCCCACCGCCCGGCGGGGGGCGAGCAGGGGCTTTTTCACGGGCGCGACCCGCGAGAGAACGGACAGCGCCTGTTCCAGCGTCTGCCGGTCGCGTTCGGCGTGGGTGTTCTCCGGCTCGAGCTTCAGGCTCTCCGGCGGCGTCTCCTGCTTTTCCAGCTCGACGCAGCCCAGCCCGTAAAGCTGCCGGATCACCGCGCGCCGCCCGGACTTCGGCACGATGACGCTGAGGCGTTTCATGGTGACCAGAGACATCAGTTGTTCACGACCCTTTCCACGATCAGCTTGACGGCGGCGTCCATATTCCGCTCGGCCTCTGCGCGCAGCGCCTTGCAGCGATCCGCGGTCTCGGCCCGGACGCGCGTTCCCGCGCGGCGGCCCTCCTCCGCGGCCTGCTCGGCCTGCTCGCGGACGTGCTCCGCCGCGGCTTTCACCGCCTGGTCGGAGGCGCCGGCCGCCTGCTCCCGCGCCCGCACGAGCAGATCGCGCGCGTCGTTCCGGGCCTGCTGCACCAGCTTCTCCGCTTCGGCCTCCGCCTTCGTCACGCTGTTGATGGCTTCCATTGACAAGATCTTCACCGTCCTTTATTCCCCGGAGTACAAATTTATACATTTGCTATCATAATGAAATTTTTGTGCCGTGTCAACGAAGTTTTTTACTCTTTTAACAATCTGCCATATCTTTTTTAAGACGGCCGCATGTGGATTCCGGCATAGCGGCCCGCCCCGCTCACAGGCGGCGGATGCGCAGCGAGACCGTCTCGCCGTCCGCCAGCGCGCGCCGGCAGAGCTCGCCGCGCAGCATGTAGAGCAGCTCGGCCTCAGCCCCCGGCCGCGCCTTGACCAGACGGCAGACGCCGTCCTCCTCGACCAGGGCGGCGCCGTCGCCGAGGCCGACCCCGGCCAGCGTCAGTCCCTCCATCATGCGGTCGAAGTCCTCGTGCGGGACGCTGTCGTAATGCGGGCAGCAGGCCGCGGGCAGCAGCCCCAGGCCGCGCACGCGGGCAAAGCCCCACAGGTCGCCCCCGCCCTCCGCCGGGCCGAACTCGAACCAGCAGACCGCCCCGGCGGCCGCGCCGGCCATCACCGCGCCGCGCGCGTAGGCCGCGCGCAGGGCCCGGTCGGCGCCGCAGGCCCGCCAGCGCGCCATCATGGCGACCGGGTCGCCGTCGCCCGCATAGATCAGGTCGGCCCAGGCGGCAGCCGCCGCGATCTCCGCGCCGTCCGGCGCGGCGGCGCAGAGGCAGAGGGCCCGCGTCTCGCAGCCCAGCGTCCCGAAGGCCGCCCGGACCGCCTCGATCTCCCGCGGGTCGTCCCCGCCCGCGGTGGGCAGGAACAGCAGATGCGGCGCGGAAACGCCGGTCAGCGAGACGGCCAGGCGGTCAAACGCCCGCGTCTCTCCCCCGCCGGCAACGATCTTTCCCATGCGCGCCTCCTCAGATCAGCAGCAGATACCCGTCCCGGACGGGGGTGAACTCCTTGCCGGCAAGTGAATCCCAGACCGGCATCAGGTCGAGGTCATAGACGATCACGCGGCGGCCCTTGGGGATGTGCGGCGGCTTCTCCAGCCGCCCGGAGAGCACGAAGGCGCGGTCGTCCAGCCCGCTCTTGGGGAAGCGCTGTCCCCGCCAGGCCGGCAGGAAGCTGACCTCGACATAGCGGTAGGAGGCGACGTCGCAGTATTCGACGCCGTGCTCGGTGTGGAAGATCGGCGTCACCGCGTCGCGGCTGCCGTTGGCGGGCGTGCGCAGGAAGCCCGTGCCCATGTTGCCGGTGACCGGGGCGAAGGCGCACTCGAACATCTCCCAGCCGCCGAGGTCGTTCATCGCCGGGAAGCAGGCCATCATCACGCCCTCGCAGCCCTTGAGCCGCCGCAGGCGCATCGAGGAGCAGATCTCGCCCACCACCATGTCGCAGGCGTCGGCGCTGACGGGCAGGAAGCCCTTGCCGATGCGCTTTTTCCAGGCGACCGGCAGCTTGGCGCGCGGCTGCGCCTTCTGCGCCAGCGGCGCCGCCGGGCCGTGGTCCTCGAGCATCAGGAACATGTCCCCGCCGTCCTCGGCAAAGGAGAGCCGCTGCCCGTCCGCGTTGGCGAAGCGCGCCCCGTCCCAGCAGAAGGTGCGGAAGGCGCGGCCGCGGTGGCCGCGGCTGTTGAGCTCGAGCAGCTCGGCGAACGGGCCCTCGAAGCTCAGCTCGCGCACGCCGCCCGGCGTCAGATAGGTGCCCGCATATTTTTCCAGTCCGGCCGGCACCGGCTGCCAGCGCGCCGTCATGTTGACGCCGCGCGTCAGCAGCGCCGCCGCCAGCATCCGCAGCGCCAGCTCAACCTGCGGCAGGGCGCAGTCGTGCGTCGAGGAGATGGCGAACACCGCGTCGTAGGCGGGCAGCACCAGCAGCTGCGTGTCGAACTGGAAGCTGTTGCCGCCCTTGCGCAGCGCCCCGGCGCCGAGGACATAGTCGGGGTGCTCCATCGCCACCGTGTCCCAGCCGAGCCCGAAGGCCCCGCTGCGGCGGTCGCCGGGCAGGAAGGTCACGCCCTGCGCCCGCGTCATCTCGCGGATGCTCGCCTCGGAGAGCACCGCGTTTTTCTCCAGAAAGATGCGCCCGAAGCGGCACAGGTCGGGCATGGTCGTGGTCAGCCCGCCCGCGCCGGGGATGCACAGCAGCTCGGGCCGCTTGTCGCGGTCGCAGACCAGCGGACAGGCGGGATTGCGCAGCGCGCCGGAGCGCGTCGAGTGGCAGCCGAGCGGCTCGGCGATCCGGTCGCGGACATATTCGCCGTAGCTGCGGCCGCAGACGGCGGCCACGCACATCTCCGCCAGCGTGAAGCCGTCGTTGCAGTAGACCGAGTAGGTGCCCGGCGCCGCCTTGAGCATGTTGCGGGCGCAGTAGTCGTAGACCAGCTCGTAATAGTCCCCCGCCGCCGCCAGGTCGGTGACCGAGAAATTGCGCCACAGCGTCCCCGGCAGACCGCTGGAATGGTTGAGGCAGTGGCGCAGCGTGATCTGCCGGTAGCGCTCGTCCGGCATCCGCAGCCGCGGCAGATAGGTGCACACCGGCTCGTCCAGCGCGAGCTTCCCCTCCTCGCAGAGCTGCAGCACCGCCGCGGCGCAGTACAGCTTGGACACCGAGGCCACGTTGTAGGTGCAGGTCAGGTCGGCGCGGACCCGGCTGCCGCCCCCGCGGCGGCCGAGCGCGTCGGCCGCGACCAGCTCCGGACCAATCATCAGCGCGTAAGAGACCGAAGTCCATTTGTCCGGCAGGCTGCACTCGATCATGTGCGACAGCCGCGCCGTCAGTTCCTTCTCCATCTGGTTTCCCCTTTCTCGCCTGTGCTCCCCTTTATTTTGCCCGCACCGCCATCGGGAAATAACTCAGTCCCCCGACGCGGAACGGCGCTCCGGTCTTTTCAAAGCCCTGGGCCGTGAAGAACGGCACCGCGCCGGCGCTGACGCTGGCGGTCACCGTGTCGAGCTGCGGCTCCTGCTCCTTGGTGTCGAGCACGGCCTTGCGGAGCAGGTTTTTCCCCACGCCCTGCCCCTGATATTCGCCGTCCACATAGAGCAGCTCGACGCAGCAGGGCCGGCGCAGCATGCAGACCCCGACCAGCCGCCCGTCGTCAAAGGCGCCCCAGAAGCGCACCTCGCCGTCTCCGGCGCGCTGGAGCAGGTATTCGTAATCGATGCGCCCCCAGAACTCGTCGACGCCCTCCTGATCGCAGTCCGCGGCCTCAAACTCCGCGAACACGTCCCAGACCAGGCCCAGCGCCTCCTCGATCTCGCAGCCCGCCAGCGGGCGGATCTCCTTCTTTTCCTCCATGCGTTCACCTCAAGGACGTCTGCTCGTATTCGCGCCGGACCTCCGCCGGCACCAGCGCGCCGCCCGTCGCCCAGGCGATCTGGGTGACGTCGCCGGCGCGCAGGCCGTGCTTCTCCAGATATTCCGCCCCCTCCGGCGCGCGCAGGAAGCGATCCGGGCCGGCGAACGCAGCACAGGCCGAGGGCTCGATGAACAGGCCCTCCGTGCGCATCAGCAGGCGCATGTAATCATACAGGTCGGCGTCCGCGACCGTGACCTCGCCCGAGACGAGCGGCCCGACCGTCCGCCCCACGAAGCCCGAGGGCCGCCCGACGGCGAGGCCGTCGGCGTCGGTCTTGCCCGTCAGCCCGAAGTCCTGGACGCAGACGGCGTTGTGCAGCCCCGAGGCCAGCCCCGCCAGCATGCACGGCGCCTGCGTCGGCTCGGCGAAGAAGCAGTGCACGGCGTCGCCGAACACCGTCTTGAGGCCGAAGGTCACGCCGCCCGGCGCGCCGCCGACGCCGCAGGGGATCCAGACGAAGAGCGGATGCCCGGCGTCCGGCAGGGCGCGCAGCGCCTCGAGCTGGCCGCGCAGCCGCCGCGCGGCCACGGCATAGCCGAGGAACAGGGTGCGCGAGTTCTCGTCGTCGACAAAGTAGCTCTGCGGGTCGGCGTCCGAGCGGGCGCGGCCCGCCTTGACGGCGGCGCTGTAATCGTCCGCGTATTCGACGACCTCGACGCCCCACCGGCGCAGCAGATCCTTCTTCCACTGCCGCGCGTCGGCGCTCATGTGGACGACGACGCGGAAGCCGAGCGCCGCCGACATGATGCCGATGCTCAGGCCGAGGTTGCCGGTCGAGCCGACCTGGATCGTATAGTCCCGGAAAAAGGCCCGGGCGGCGTCGCTGTCAAGGGCTTCATAGCTCTGGCCCTCCCGCAGCAGCCCGTGTTCGAGCGCCAGGCGCTCGGCATGGCAGAGCACCTCGTAGATGCCGCCGCGCGCCTTGACCGAGCCGGCCACCGCCAGGTCGCTGTCGCGCTTGAGCAGCAGGCGCGCGCAGCGCCCGCCCTCCGGCAGGGCCGCCTTCATCGCCGCGATCTCCGTGAGCGGCGATTCGATCAGCCCGCCCTGGGCCGCCGTCTCCGGGAAGCGGCGCCGGAAATAGGGCGCGAACCGCGCCAGGCGCGCCTCCGCGTCGTCGATGTCCGCCGCCGTCACCGGCAGACGGGGCAGCACCTGCTCCGCCGGCTCCAGGCAGGGATTGAGCCAGAGCAGCGGCTCCGCCGCCGCCAGGCGGCGCAGCACCGGCGCCTGTTCATAAAGCGCCGCGCGTTTTTGTTCTTCCATTTTTGTATTCCTCCGTTAAAACACGCCTGCGGCGATCAAATTTATACCAATTTATAAGTATAACAGACCCGCCGGAAAAGAACAACCGGCGGGCCTGAAATTTACTTGTCAAAACCGGCTTTTGGGCTTGCCGTAGAGCGAAAAGAGGTATTCGGAAAAGTGGACGTACCAGCGGCTGCCGGGCCGGCGCAGATAGCTCGGGTCAAGGGCCGCGTGGATGCGGACCCGGTCGAGCCCGTCGCAATCCTTCAGCATCTCCGCCAGCCGCCGCGCCCGCAGGTAGTCCTGCGGATGATAGCTCTGCACGACGGCGGTCATGTCGGCGTCGTCGCGCGAATGGGCCTCGACCGCGCCCATCAGCATGTGCAGCTCGTCGCCCGTGCGCCCGGTGATCTCCCCCAGGCGCAGCGCCGAGCGCCGGCCGTGGTCGTCGTCCAGGCTGTCGTCCCGCCGCCCGACGTCGTGATAGGCGCAGGCGTCGAACAGCAGGCCCGCGTCCGCCGCCGAAAGGCGCTCGTCGCGCGCGGTGAGCGCCCCGAACAGCATCGTGCGCTCGATGTGCCCCTCGCCGTGGATCGGGCTCTGATAGAGCACGCTCCGGTCGAGGGCGTGAAAGGCCTCCATAAAGAGCGGCCAGCGCTCCCAGGCCTTCAGATCGTTGATCATCGCGGTGTAATCGCCCCAGTCGTGGGTGTCGAGCAGCGTTTGCAGCACGTTCATTCTCCATGCCTCCGTCCGAAAAATCAGACCGCGCGCGCCCCGCCGCCCCGGCTGCCCGGATGCGGCGCCCCCCGGCGCGCGCAGTTTTTTGACTTTTCAATTATAGCACGGAACGGCGTGTTCCGCAACGCGGCGCCGGAAATCTTTCCCCGCTCACTCGCTGACGAACAGCCCGTCGCGCGTGCAGTAAAAATAGAGCCTGCCCATGCGCTGCCGCGGCAGGCGGAAGGCCGCCTCGCCCTCGGGATAGAGCCGCACCAGCTCGACCCGCTGGCCGGTCACCCAGGCGGCGAAGGCCAGATAGTGGCCCTTGCTCATCTCGTGCGGAAAGGTGACATAGAACTCGTCCTCGATCTCCGCGATCTGCGGCGCGTGCGCGGCGTCGGCCGGCTTCGCCGTCAGCGGCAGCAGCCGCCGCCCGCAGCAGGACAGCTCCGGCGTCCCCGAGACGACCGACAGGCTGCCGCAGGAGGGGCAGACATAAAAGCGGACCCGGGCGAGATTGCCGCTGTCGGCGCGGCTCTCCCCCAGCGCGCCCTCCAGCAGCCGCGACAGCTCGACGCCGAGCGCCGCCGCCAGCGCCCGCAGCAGCGAGACGTCGGGGCAGCCCAGGCCGCGCTCCCATTTGGACACCGTCTTGTCGCTGATGTGCAGCGCGTCGGCCAGCTGCTTTTGCGTCAGGCCCTTCTCCCGGCGCAGGGACGCGATCAGCGCCCCGACCTTGGCACAATTCATATCGATTCACCTCGTGTTCCAGTATGGCGCAGCCGCGGCCAAAAAGCAATAAACGCTCCGTAGAGCCGCGGAAAAAACGCAGAATTTCCGCCCGCCGCCCGCCGCGAAAAATGTCACAATTTTCCGGCAATTATAATCGGATTCTTTATATAGTTTTGCCAAATCTTAACAGTTTCTTTCTTCTTTTCGGGCCGATGACACGTTAGACTGAAAGAAGGGAATCGCGCGCATCAAAAAAGGGGAGGTATACCATGAAAAAGCTCTCGCTGACCGCAAAGATCATGATTGGGTTCCTGCTCGGCATCATCCTGGGCCTGGTGCTTTACCTCATCCTCGGCGAAAAAGCGGCCGCCATCACCGGCACCTATATCCAGCCCTTCGGCACGCTCTTCCTCAACCTCATCAAAATGGTCATCGTGCCGATGGTATTCAGCTCGCTGGTCGTCGGCGCCTGCGGCCTCGGCGACATCAAGACCATGGGCCGCATCGGCGGCAAGACCATCGTCTACTTCCTGGTCACCACCGCCTTCGCGGTCGTCCTCGGCCTCCTCATCGGCAACCTCTTCCAGGTGGGCGTCAACGCCGGTCTCTCGCTCGAGGGGCTGGAGTACACGCCGAAGGAGACGACCGGGGCCATCGAGACCCTGCTGGCCATCATCCCCACCAACCCGTTCAAGGCGCTGGCCGAGGGCCAGATGCTGCAGGTCATCGCCTTTGCCCTCTTCCTCGGCGCCGGCATCGTGATGGTCGGCAAGCAGGCCCGCATCGTCAAGGACTTCTTCAACGGCTTCGCGGAGATCATGTATAAGATCATCGGCGGCATCATGAAGCTCGCCCCCTATGCGATCTGCGCCCTGATGATTAACGTCACGGCGACCTACGGGCCGTCGATCCTCGGGCAGTACATCAAGCTCATCATCGCCGTCTATCTCGCCTGCATCCTGCACGCCCTCATCGTCTATTCGAGCACGGTCAAGCTGATCGGCAAATACAGCCCACTCAAGTTCTTCAAGAACATGCTGCCGGCCATGACCTTTGCCTTCACCAGCGCCAGCTCCAACGCCACCCTGCCCTTCACGATGGAGGGCTCGCGCAAATGCGGCGTGCCGCTGCCGATCCGCTCCTTCGTCCTGCCCCTGGGCGCGACGATCAACATGGACGGCACCGCGGCCTTCCAGGGCATCTGCGCGCTCTTTGTCGCCAATGCCTTCGGCATGCCGCTCACCCTCGGCCAGCAGGCCATGGTCGTCCTCTCGGCGACGCTGGCCTCGATCGGCACCGCGGGCGTGCCCGGCGCCGGCACCGTCATGCTCGGCATGGTGCTGGCCCAGGTCGGCCTGCCGGTGGAGGGCATCGCCCTCATCCTCGGCGTGGACCGCATCCTCGACATGATCCGCACCACCATCAACATCACCGGCGACTGCGCCTGCTCCATCGTCATCGCCCGTTCCGAGGGCGAGCTGAGCGAGGGCGAGGCCATCGACAAGGTCGAGGAGGAAGAACCCGCCGCGGCCCAATAAACTGCTCCCTCTCCACACCCCAACCCCCTTTGCGCAAGCGGGCGGGCGCCTCTCGGCGTCCGCCCGCTCTGTTTATCTGCCTATTCGCCCTCCGCCATCATATAGCCGACGCCGACCTCCGTGCTGATATAGCGCGGCGCGGCGGGGTTGGCCTCGATCTTGCGGCGGATGTTCGCCATGTTGACGCGCAGGATCTGGTTGTCAAAGGCGGCGTTGGGGCCCCAGACCTGCTTGATGATGTAGTCATAGGTCAGCACCCGCCCGGAAAAGCGCGAGAGCAGCTCGATAATCCGGTACTCGATCTGGGTGAGGTGGATGTTCTCGCCGTTGAGCGAGACGCGCCGCTTGGCGTAATCGAGCGTCAGCGCGCCGCAGCGGAACGAGCCCTGCGGGGTCTCCGCGCCGCCCTCGCGGCCGCGCGCGTGGCGCAGCGCGGTGCGCAGGCGCGCCAGCAGCTCGCCCGCCGAAAAGGGCTTGGTCATGTAATCGTCGGCGCCGCCGTCGAGCGCCGTCACCTTGTCGCGCTCATGCGTGCGCGCGGAGACGACGATGATCGGCACCGGCGACCACTCCCGCACGGTCCTGATGACCTGCTGCCCGTCCATGTCCGGCAGGCCGAGGTCGAGGATGACCGCGTCGGGACAGTAGGAGGTAATGCACATCAGCGCCTGCTTGCCGTTGTCCGCCCTGAGGACGTCATAGCCGTTGGTCTTGAGAATGGTGGTGATGAAGCCGGCGATGTTGGCTTCGTCCTCGACGACCAGAATGTGTTCCGGTGTGCTCATGCTTCTTCCCCTTTCATCGGCAGGGCAAAGGAGACGGCCAGGCCGCCGCCCTGCGCGTGTTCCGCCCACATCCGTCCGCCGTGGGCGGCGACGATGGCCTGACAGACCGACAGGCCGATCCCCATGTTCCGGCGCCCGTCGCCCGTACCGGCCGGCGCGCGGTCCTCAAAGAAATGGCGCAGCTGCTCGCGGGAGACGCCGCCGCCGTCGTCCTCCACGCAGAAGCGCATCTCGTCCGCCGCCGCGGACACCGTGAGCGCGATCCGCCGCACCGCGCCGCCGTGGATGACGGCGTTCTCCATCAGATTGAGCAGCACCTGCTCGACCAGCATCGGGTCCATCGGGCACAGCTCGGCGGTCTCCGGCACGGAGACCGTCACCTCCCGCTCGGGATAGTGGCGGTGAAACTTGTCCACCGCCTCGGCCACGACCTCCTCGGGCAGCTGCGGCGTCTTTTCCACGCCGCCGCCCGTCTCCTCGCGGATGCGGGTGACCGTCAGCAGGTTTTCGACCATGCGCAGCAGCCACTGGGCGTCCTCCGCGATGTTGCGGTGCAGGCGGGCGCGCTCCTCGGGCGTGAGCTGCGCGCTGCTTTCGGCCAGCGTGGAATTGGCCCCCATGATCGCGGTCAGCGGGGTGCGGAAATCGTGGGACACGGCGCGCAGCAGGTTGCCGCGCATCTTCTCGCGCGCCGCCTCGCCGCGCAGCTGCTCGACCTGCTTGATCCGCGTCGTCATCGCGCTGGTCAGCAGCGAGACCGCCAGCATGCAGGCGACCGTGATCGGATAGCCGGGCAGCAGAAAATTAAAGGCAAAATAGGGATAAGTAAAGAAAAAGTTGACCAGTAGAACGCTCACCAGCGCCGCGCCGATCCCCCAGGCATAGCCGGAGGTGAAACGCGCCGTCAGAAAAACGGCCAGAATAAACAGCATCGACACATAAGCGTCGCTGTGGGCGACATGGTCGACCTGCCCGAGCAAAAAGCACAGCCCCGCGGCCGCCGCCAGCATTCCCGCCGTAAGCCCCAGATCGCGCAGCGTCCGCGCCGCCCGCCTGCCCGGTTCCGTCATCCGCACGTCTCCCTCTCCGTATTTTTTCCTATCATATCACGCTTTTCCCCTGACGGCAAGCGCCGCGCCGCAGAAGGCAGGAATCTGATAAATCGCGGCGTGCTGGCAGCGCCAAACAGCAACTGACCGCAGCAATTATGGTCCGTAATTTGTATTTATCAAGCGACTGCAATAAAAAACACAAACAAATGACGACATGGAAGCATTGCAGGAAAACAGATATGATGTGCCGTGAAAGAACCGTCTCTTGACATTTTTATGCCGAACAACTATAATCAAAATCAATAACCGACATGAAGTCGGCTGCACGGTGCGGAAGCACTGCAAAAATATCAATGTACCGATTTTGAATGATATGTCAATGTAGACATACGGCTTTTCTGAAGAAAGGCTGTATGTTTTTTATTTTTCAAAGCAAAGAGATGCCTATCATGGGGTAAAATAAAAGGAGGATATATTATGGCATGTTTTCTTGTGCCGACCGCTGAAGCGATCGTAGCGACCATCGTCACCAAATCTGTCAGGACCAAGGAGAAGGAACCGGCGGAACTGAAGATCAGCACCGGGAACGGAAAATTTGAGATTGCGGAAAAAATTCCGTTCTCCCGCAAGCTCAAGTGGCTGACCAATATGCTTTGGGGCGGCGCGGTGCTGCTGGCCTTCGAACATATCTGGCATGGAGAGGTCACGCCCTGGTTCCCGTTCCTGACCGCGGCAAGCAATCCGTCCGATACCGCCGCCATGCTGCATGAAATGTCGACGGTAGGTGTCAGCATGGCGATCCTTGTAACTGCGGTCTGGGGCGTCATGCTCATCGTCTCGAACGCCATCGAAAAGCGGGCGCTGAAGGCCTCGGGCGCACAGTCCGCGGCGAACTGAAGGGGCAAAGCATGACCCTGCTCACCACGGTCTTTGCGGCCATTATCTGTACGATCATCTGGTATAAAAAAGCTCCGCAGAACGAGATGAAGATCGGCATCCTCTGCTGGATGTACTGGGGCGCGTCCATTATGTGGTTTGTAGACGCACTTTTTGAGTACGCAGAGCTGAAAGCCGAATATTTCACTCCGGCTCCGGCCGATATGCTCAATGATTTTTATCTCGGTCTCTCTGTTGTTGCGCTTGGCCTGATCATCTGGATCGTTGTTCTGCTAATCAAGGACCCCAAGGGTGTCGTCAAAGCCGCTCTATTTCGGAAAGTAAAATAAAATTGCAAAGTCGGCTCCGCTGTGCGTGAAGCATGGCGGAGTCGTCTTTATTTTGTTTTCCATCTGTTTTCGGCTTTCGGCGGTACCTCTGGCTGTGCCGCCGGATCTAAATTTTTTATGGCATTCATCCCGCCCGCTGCCGTCAGTATATCACGGAACACGGACAAAGAAAACAAAAACGCGCGGCGGGCGGCGTCCCGGCCCGGCGGTTGACTTTTGGCCCGCGGCGTGGTATCCTCTAAAAAATATCCGCCCGGACGCCGGGCTGAAGGGGGGACGCGCATGGAGCTCACGCTTTACCGCGCCGCCGCGGATTTTTCCCGCGACGCGCTGCCCGCGCTCATGGCGCGGCCGATCCAGAACAACCTGTTTTTCAAGAACATCGGCGACGGCGCGGACCGGCTGATGGCCGCCGTGCGGGATGCGCGCGGCCGCGTCCTGCTGACCGCCGTCCGCACGGAGGGTTTCCCGCTGCTGCTCTTTGAGACGGACAACCGCCCCTGCGAAGCGGCGCTCGTCTGTCTGGCCGACGGGCTGGCGGCGCGCGCGCTCGCCGTCCCGGAGCTGCTGACCGAGCCGTCGCTGGCGGCGCGCTTTCTGCGCCTGCTGGGGGCGCGGACCAGCGCGCGCTGGCAGCTGTCGCAAAGCCTGACGCTCTATGAGCTGGAGGCGCCGCAGCCTCTGCCGCCCTGCCCCGGGCTGTTCCGCCCCGCCTGCGCGGCGGATCAGGCGCTTTTGTCCCGCTGGTACGCCGATTTTGTGCCCGCCTGCGGACTGGGGGATTACGACCTGCCGGCGGCAGAAAGAGCGATCGCGGCGCAGCTCGGACGCGGCGGGCTCTGGGTCTGGGAGAACGGCGGCCGGCCGGTCTCGATGGCCGCCGCCGCGCGCGAGGCGCCGGGCTGCCGCTTCGTCAGCGAGGTCTATACCCCGCCCGCGGAACGCGGCCGCGGCTATGCCCGGGCCTGTGTCGGCGCGCTGTCGCGCCGGCTGCTGGCGCAGTACGGGCGCTGTGCGCTCTATGCCGACTGCGCCAACCCCGCCGCCAACGCCGTCTACCAACGCATCGGCTACCGCCCGTCCTGCCGCTATGACCACTGGCGTCTCCTGCCGGAGCGCGGGACGGCGGAGGCCGCCGGGAGCGCGCCGGACACCGCCTGCCTCGGGGCGCTGGAGGGCCTGTCCCTGGCGGGCGACGGCATCGCGCTGCGGCCCGTCCGCTTCGCGCCCGCCGACCCGGCCCGCGGGCGCGTCCCCGCCTGGTTTTTTGAGATTGTGCTGCCGGACGGCACGGCCGTCGGCACCTGTGACCTGCGGCTCGGCGACAGCGACAGCATCCGCTGGGGCGGCCACATCGGCTATGCGGTCGAGGCGCCGCACCGCGGCCATCGCTATGCCGCGCGCGCCTGCCGCGTGCTGTTCGCGCTGGCGAGAGAGCTGGGGATGACCGCGCTCGTCATCACCTGCGACCCGGACAATCTGCCCTCGCGCCGCACCTGCGAGCGGCTCGGCGGCAGCCTCACCGGCGTGCGCGACCTGCCGCCGGAGAGCGAGATGTACGCCGCGGGCCGCCGCCGGGTGTGCGTTTTTTCCTTCGCGCTGTCATAAGGCCCCGGCGGCCTGTCCGCATTTTCAAATCAAAAAAGGCCGCCGCGGCGGCCTTTTTCGATTGCCCGGGATTCAGACCGCGCCGCGGCTGAGCGCGGCGCGGACCTCCCTGAAGGCGGGCGTCGCCCGCACGGCGTCGAACGACGGGTCGGCGAGCCATTTGTCCCGCACGATCTCGCAAAGCGGGCGGGTGTCCGCAGTCTCGAAGTCCGCGCGGTCCCGGATGTGCTCGCCGAGCAGAAGCGACGACACGGCCGTCTGCGGCGCACGGGTGTCAAACGCGCGGGCGTGCTCCGCCGTCAGCGCCAGCTGCTCCGCCATCGTCTCGTATCCGCCGAGACGGGCATAGGCGGCCGCCATCTGGAAATGCAGCCGGGCCGCCCCCCAGCTTGCCGCGGGCGGCGTGTCGTCCCAGACAAGCGCCTCGAGTTCGAGTCGCTTCCGGCAGACGCGCAGCAGCTCCTCATCCGGCAGCAGGCGCTCCTCCGCAAGGTGATACAGTCCCTGCAGCATCAGCTCATAGCCGCCGCGCGTGCGGCAGGCGCTCGTCGGCGCGCAGCCCCGGCCAGCACTGCGCCTCGCGGCAAAAACCGAGCGGCGGCAGCGTTTCATAAAGCGCGCGCCCGGTCTCGGGCCGGCCCATGTCGCAGTGATGAAAGGCAAGACGTGCCGTCGCCTCCAGCCGGATGTCCGTATCCGGGCAATATTTGGCGATGCGCTCGCCGAGCGCGACGATCTCGGCGTCAAAGCGCGCCCGGTCCTCGCGCCAGTCCGGGCTGTTTCCATCCTCATCGCCCGCGAGAAACAGCGCATACATCAGCTTGTTGAGCAGCGCAAAATCGTTCGGGAACTCCGCCGTGCCCGCGCGGGCAATCCGGATCCCGTCGTTGACCGCGCCGCGGCTGAGCGCGGTGCGGAACGCCTGCAGCCACCCGTCGCGCTTTTGGCGCACCGCCGCTTCGTCAACGCCGAGCAGCCGGTCGAGCGACACACCGAAAAAGCCCGCCAGCACGGGCAGCAGCTCGACGTCCGGATAGCACGCGCCGTTTTCCCAGCGCGAGACCGACTGACAGGTGACGCCGAGCGCCTCCGCAAGCTGCTCCTGCGTGAGATCGCGCTCGCGGCGCAGCCGCCGGAGATCTTCTCCCATATTGAGTTTCATGGCTTTGCCCTCCTTTTATGACGGAAAGCAGCGCTGCTTCCTGACACTCACTATACCGGCAGACGCCCGCCCGCGCCAGCGCACGCTGCGCGGATTTTTTTCACGGCGCGCGCGAATCGCGGCCCGTCACAGCGGCTTGCGCATCACCAGCCGTCCGCCGGCGCGGCCGGCCTCGGCAAAGCCCTGGCGCGCAAACAGCGCCGCCGGGCCCATGAAATCGCTTTCCGTGCTCTCGAACCGGGCGTTCGGATAGCCCTCGACCGCCGCGAAGCCCTCGGCCGCCGCGTCCTGGCAGACCCGCGCCAGCAGCAGCGCGGCGATTCCCTGCCGCCGGTACGCCGGCGCCACCGCGAAGCAGAAGACCGCCTTGGTCCTGCCCGCCTCCGGCGGGACCGCGCCCATGAACATCCGCCACGACAGGCAGCGGGTGCAGTCAGCCCTGGTGTTGGCGTTGCACCAGGCGACCGGGCGGCCGTCCGCATACGCCAGGTAGCCCTGGATGACGCCGGTGCGGACATACTCCGCCGCGGCGCAGCGGCGCTTCTCCGCCGTGGAGAAGTCGCGGCCGCCGTCGTCGCTGCACCAGCACACGCAGTAGCAGCGATGCTCCGCCTTGTTGGTGGAGTGGGGCGTCGTGTCGAAAAAGCCGAGATAGTCCTCGGCCAGCGCCGGCGTCAGCCGTTTGATGATGATTTCCACCGCTCTTGCTCCCCTTTCCCCCGGCGCCGTTCGGGCGCCGGTTCCGGCTTTGCGCGCCGTCAGCGGCCCGGCCCGGACCGCAAAAACTCCGCGCGGGCGATCTCGTAACAGGCAAAGGCTCCGTCCTCGCGCACAAGGCGGAAGCCGACCTTCTCCATCACGTGCCGGCTGCGCGTGTTGTGCAAAAGCGCGTCGGCGCGCACCGTGTCCATCCCGAGCTCGCCAAACGCATACGCCAGCGCGAGGCGTTCGGTCTGCGTGCCGACGCCGCGGCCCTTGGCGGCGTCGTTCTGCAGGTGGACGCTGAGCGTGCAGACCCCGGACGCGCGGTCAAGGTTCTTGAAGATCACCTCGCCGACCGGCTCGCCGCGCTCCGTCACGGCGAGATGCACGCGGTCTCTGTCCCGCTGGCGATCAAAATAGGCGTCCGCCCATTCGTCGGAATAGCGAAACGGCCTGTACGTCCGCACGTCCGCGCAGACGGCGGGATCGCTTTCGAAATCACGGAAATACCGCCTGCACAGCGCGCGCGTCATCGGCGCGAGAGCGAGCGCGGGCGTCGTCCCGCCGTCAGGCGCACAGCTCATGCAGCGCCCTCCGCACATCGGCGAGATACTCCGGCTCGTTGCCGGAAAAACCGTAAAACCGCGAATAGATCAGCGCCAGCCGATCCCGCAGCGCGGCGGGGTCATAGCTGCCGCACGCGGAATAGCCCTGCAAAAACCGTTCGATCTCGGCAGACGTGTTGAGGAACCGCTGCCCCGGGCGCAGCGCGAGCGCCCACGCGAGGTCGAACTCCCGCTCGCCGGTGCCGGACAGCTCGAAATCCAGGATCGCGGACAGGTGCCCGTCCGCCCACAGGACGTTCGCATAGTGGAAATCCCCGTGGCAGAAGCAGCGCGCGGCGGGCGCGGGCTTTTGCCCGGCCAGATGCCGGTGAACAAACGTCAGGTCGAGCCGCTCGAAATACTCCTCCCCGGGGAGGTGGAAAAAGCGGCGGTCCCGCACGGGCGGCCGGTCGAGCGGCACGGCGTGCAGCTGCGCGAGCGTGCGTCCGTACTCCTCCAGATAGGCCATCGACGCGCAGGTGCGGTTGTCGCCGACGATCGCGGACAGGCGCTCGCCGGGCATGGCGCGCGTGACGGCAAAGGGGACCGGCGCGCTGCCCCAGTCGAGCACCTCCGGCGCGAGCGGCCAGTTGAGCGCCGCGATGGTCTCGACCTCATTGAGCAGATTGGCGCCCTCCTGCCGGGCGATCTTGATATAGATCTCAACCTCCCGGCCGCGCCAAAGGCCGCGCGCCTGAAAGACGTCGTTCCCGGCATGCGGATAGCCGAGGACCTCGGTCAGCGCGAAGTTTCTGTACGGCAGCGCCCACGGGTCTGCCGTCTCGCGCCATTTCTGCGGGTGAGTCATCGGTCACGTCGCCTCCAACCCGTTGATGGCACCAGATGTGAAGCATCCGCCCCGGCGGTGCGCGAGCAAATGAGGGCGAAAGGCACCGGACTGCCCCGCCGCTCCCGGCTCCCCCATGTTTTCCGAATTGGGCTGCCGTTATGATCACTATACCATAGCTTCTGATACAACAAAAGACCAGCTCATTATAAATGAACTGGTCTTTCTGGCTCCCCCTGTTGGACTCGAACCAACGGCCCTGCGGTTAACAGCCGCATGCTCTACCGGCTGAGCTAAGGAGGAATATAAAGAGTAGGCGTCAACCTATTTTCCCGGGCCGTCTCCAGCCAAGTATCTTCGGCACCTGCGAGCTTAACTACCGTGTTCGGGATGGGAACGGGTGGACCCTCGCCGTAATCGACACCTACTATTTATCTGTATGGGTTCCAGCACATTGAAAACTGAAAGAGAGAAGCAAAGGGAGAAGATGGCGACAAGTTGAGGTTGCCTGACGATTTGATAAGGTCAAGCCCTCGGCCCATTAGTACCGGTCGACTCAATGCCTTAC
>Ga0183095_10064_pt9 | contig 122877 bp, 121 predicted proteins | sample BioMet4_FD_130346 | JGI IMG/M metagenome (GOLD analysis project Ga0183095, IMG submission 130346) | Microbial communities from bioreactor (seeded with sewage sludge) at LBNL, California, USA - Biofuel metagenome 4 (v2) (version 3) | ecosystem: Engineered > Bioreactor > Anaerobic > Unclassified ...
GCTCGCTATAGTGGAAGAAGTAGTCAACGCCATCATCACCGTGGATGAAGCCGTAACCCTTCTCCTTGTTGAACATCTTAACTGTTCCCTTCATGGAGTATCTAACCTTTCTAGTTCGTTCGTATCTGATCGACACTAACCAACCGCGGATTACTATACACCCACCAAAGAAAAAGCGTTAATAAAAATGAATACGAATCGTTCAAAAGTGCCTTGTTATCGGCCTTCCCTTGAAAAGTCACGGCGATAAACCCAGCCACGGACAAGGAAAAAAGCAATGAAAAGACCAAGGAAACTGGCGAGGGCGATCCCTCCTAAAGGAAGCAAGTCGAGGTTAAAAGGTGAGCTAGTACCGAAGTTATTTTGTATCTCACGATCGAGAAGATATTCGCATCCGACCAATTCTCCCATTGCGAGAGCAGCACTCGAGAGAGTCAAAATGAGCAAGGTAGCGCCATAACTTTCGGCCACATCTTCTCGGGCAATGCCTAAAGTGAAAAGCATTTTCCCTTCGTGACGGTTTTCTAGGGAAGTGAGCAAAGCGACCGTCAAAAGCAAGAAACCCGAAATGGCCAAGGTGACAATGCTCGCAATTCGAAGTAAGAGATCAATATAGGAAATCACTTGTTCAAGGGATTCTTTCACACTGAGGGAAGGATCACTGAAACGGTAATCTGGGTAATGAGCTCCTAGATCTTTGATGACTTCAGCACTCGAATCAGGATCGATTAAATGAAACATCACTTTGTCAGGCTCTAAGGCGAAAGCGCTCATGCCGAGAATGTCACGCCAAAAATCAATGGCCCAATAACTCTCAGCGAAAAGAACATCGTTTTCCGAACGAACCTCTCCCACCACTTTGAGCTGAAAGAGACGATAATCCCGCTCGATTTTATCTCCGACCGTTTCGGAGGCCACCAAACCTGCCCCATAAACAAGATGAGGATGGTTCCACTTGGCGGCTAAGGAAGTCGAAAGACAAATTTCTTCTTCCCCAAGCGGGGTTCGTCCACTCTTCAAGGAAGAAAAATCGCTCGAAAACGATAATCCCTGGGCCAAAGGTTTGAGATAAGAACCTTCAACGCTATCTTCAGGCAAGACTGGTTCCACTAAGGCTTGGGCGACGTTCGCCGAAGACATCGCATCAATGAGAGTGTTGGCGGATTCTTCGCTTCGGGAGAGGAAAAAGGGATTCGAAAACCCGCTCGCTAACGCTTCCGGATATGCTTCATAACTCCCGCTCGCGCAAACCGAAAAAGAAGAAAAGGCGGGATTTGCAGAGATTTTGTCAATGAGTTCAGGCGCTACAGCGTGTTTATCCGCTAAAAAGACATAAAACCGCTTTAAATCGCTCATCGCTCCGGCTGGACAATGCGTTTGTTCAAAGCGATAGGAAGCCCGCTCAAAAACGTAAGGGGACAAAACGTCTTCTTTTCGAACAGCCTTCATAAATTCATAGGGGGTCACCGCCGGCTCGAGATAGAAAACCTTCTGCATGATCCAAGGAAAAGTGGCATCCGGTTCGTCGGACGATGGAAAACGCATTTTCTCTTCGAGAAGATAACGGCTCCACCGATGATCATAATGATAAATCGTCGGCACATCATTGGGGGTTACCGCCACAATAGAAAGAAGCTGTTCGTCGGAATAGTTCCAGTTATGATTGGCCATTTTCAAAAGTAAAGTCAGCGGCTTAACCGATAGATATTGCCCTAAAGCTTCATAGTTTCGTAAAAGGTGAAGGTTGAGACAAATCGAGACAAGGGAGGCGTAAGGAAGACCCAAAACAATTTGTTCGTTTTCTAATAGAGGCGGACATTCAGGATAAAACGTGAGATTCTCATAATCATCAAGCCAAAGAAAATCGTTGGCGGTCCGAATATTGAGCGAAGGAATAACGCTTTCGCCATAGTCACATTCCACCACCCCTTCGTTGCTGTCGGGAAAATAGCTTTCAAAAGGAGCCAAATAACTGAGACCATAGTCTTCAACTAAGGTAGGATATTTCGCCTTGATTGTTTTGACCCCCTCCTCGCTCTCGGAAATGATCTTGCCAAAGGTCGCTTCGCCCTTGTCGGCTTTTTCCATCACCACAACACCCTCGCCCGTGAGGGAGGTAAAAGATTTTGAAAGATTCGCGGAAAGATCACGGCTGACGAAAAGGGAAAGACCAAGCGAAAGCAAAGCAAATGAAAGAATCGAAAAAGACAAAAAACTCCGATTCTTTTTCGCCTTTAAAAGATGAAACCCATGACCAAGCCATAGCGTGAATGAGGGTCGACTTATCCCCGTTGTCTTCGGGGCAATAATCCCCAAGGACTCTTTGTCATCCTGTGTCGACGCTGGGTTATCTTCCTTGCGGAAAGCCCCATTCTCAAGATAAAGAAGATGGTCAGCGTACATTTGGCTCCGCTTTAAATCGTGAGAAACAACAATGACGAGGCGTTTTTTGGCGAGCGTTTGAAGATAGCGATAAATCATCTCGGCGTTACTGGCGTCTAAGGCTCCAGTCGGTTCGTCGGCTAAAAGAAGAGGAGGATCATTGATCAGGGCTCGGGCCAAAGCGACACGCTGCCGCTCTCCTCCCGATAAAGTATTGGCCTTTTGCAGGGATTTTCCTTCTAAGGCGAAAAAACTCAGCAAATCCTTTGCCTTTCGCCGCGCCAGTTTGAGCGAGAGGAGGCTCGTTGCTTTCAAAGGCAAAAGAACATTCTCAATCGCACTTTCAAGTTCTAATAAATCGGCATTCTGACGAATGTAACCGATTTTCGAAAGACGAAACTTGCAGCGCTCTTCTTCACTCCGATCCTTTAATAAGGTGCCTAAGGTTACGACTTCGCCCGTATAGGCGGTGTCGAGTCCCGAAACCAAGTCAAGAAACGTACTTTTCCCAGAGCCCGAATCGCCGATGATGACGTAAAGACCATGTTTTTCGAACGTCAAATTGACATCTTGAAAAAGAAGGCGGTCCCCAAAGCGTTTGCCCAAGTGACGGATCTCGATGCTTTTCATTCGTCTCTCAGCTCCTCTGCCAAGTTGGCTTTTTCGGCTTTAAGCAATGGCGCTCCAGCGCCGAAAACACTGATGAGCGTGGCGAAAAGAAATAAGGCGATAAAGAGAAAACACGGAATCCCGAAATATTCCCCTAAAGGAATCCGAATGAGGTTGGGGATCCCCAAGAGCCGTTCCAGAAAGAAAGAACCATATTTCTCAAAGGGTAACGCCAAAGAGAGCGCGGCGAATAAGGCTAAGAAAACGGTGATAAGACTTCCGCCGATAAACAAAGAACGAATGTCTTTTTTCCGGGCGCCTAAAGCCAAAAGAATCGCCGCTTCTTTCCGCCGCTCCAAAAAAGAAGAATAGGCTAATGAGCCGATGATAAAGGCGACTCCGGCAATTCCGATAAGCAAAAATGGAACCAGGCTGAGTGAGAAAGCGTTGGCAAGATTTAAGAAGGCGTTTTCCAAGGTAAACGCATTCGAGGAAATCGCGATTGCTGAACCGTTTCCGCTGAGTTTTTCCGAACGATGCTTCAATGAATCCGCGCTTTGTTCATCTTGGGCGAAAAGTAAGTAATCATAGGAGGAATAGGGTGAATTTCCTTCGGCTTCTTCAACGAGAGTGGCACAGGAAATTCGACGTTTTTCGGCTTTTGAGAGGTTCTCGAGACGAAGCTCTTCCATCTCATAACGGAGGGCAGGATAAGAATAAAAAACTTTTGGAGCATTCAAAAAAGAAAATTCTTGGACCACACCAACGATCTTGAAGGCGAAAGAAAGGCTCACTTCTTCGCTCGTGTCTTTTAAGACAACGCTGATGGTCTTATCAAATCGGATTGTTTTATCCAAGACGTCAGTTTCGAAACGCTTGGCGAATTCTTCGTTGACTAAGACCTCGTCGAGCGAAGAGAACTCTGGGGCGCTTCCCCGAAGTAAAAAGGAGGTGCTCCGATTTCTTAAACTCAAATCGCCAACGGGCGAAAAAGCGACGGGGTCTTGAGGAAGTCCATCAAGCGAATAAGCGGAATAGGCGGGAAAGAAATAGGAAAAATCCGGGGCGATTTCAACACCAGGAAGGGAAGACAACGCTTCCTGAGCTTCCTTTTCTTCTGGACGGGAAGATTGGGATAATTTGAGCGGAGACCCGGGGATCGGATAGGTGACAGTCTTCGCAATCGAGGCTTGAAGGTAGCTCAAAGAAGAACGCTTCTCGCTTTCAATCAACTGGTGCGAGCCGACATAAAAGCCAAAGGTGCCAATCAAAGACAAAAACGAAAGGAAGCAAGCGAAAAAAGACAGGACGTTCTTCAACGCATCCGCTTGATAATCTTCACCCAAAAAGCGATAAAGCCAACTGCGCCCTCCCCCACGTTTATGTTCAATCCGCAGGGGTTCTGCAAGGGGTTTCCCTGGGTTATCCGCGATAAGATGGCCTTGTTCTAAGATAATTGTTCTCTCCGCAAATTCCTCGATCAGGCGCGGGTTATGAGAAACAAGAACCACCAGCGTCTCTTTGGCGATACGTTTAAGCGTTTCCATCACCAGACGCTCATTCTCGCTATCTAAGGCGCCCGTTGGTTCATCGGCAAAGATGACGCGTGGCTTGCCAATAAGAGACCGCAAGATGGCCACACGCTGTTTTTCGCCACCCGATAAAAGGCGGACTTTCTTTTTCTCGAGATGTTCTAAATGGAAGGTTTTGAAAAGGACGCTGGCCGAAAGCTCGGCATTCTTTTCCTTCTCACCCCGCAATAGAAGCGGAAGCTCGACGTTTTCGAACGCCGTCTTTTCTTCAAGCAAATTGAAATGCTGATAGACAAAGGCACATTCGAAATTGCGATAATCTTCTTTCTCGCGTTCGGAGAAAGAATCGATTCGCTCGCCGAGATAAGTCAGCTCCCCTTCCGTCGGCTTTTCCAAAAGCGAAAGGCAATTGAGCAAGGTGCTCTTGCCGGAACCGCTTTCGCCGCTGATGGCAATAAGCCCGCGGCTAGGTAAGTCCAACGTAATGCCCCTTAAGGCCCAAAAGGTCCCTGAGGGGGAGGAGAAACTTTTTCCGAGATTCTTGATGCAGTAGATAAGAAAAACCCTCCACTTATTAATAGAGGGTTAATTCCTATTTTTGCCCTTCGACTTTGATGAGGTCCTCGTGATGGGCGATCACGCGACGGATTTTTTCGTTGAATTGGCTTCGATCCATCATGATGGTGTTGCCACATCCGAGGCAACGGATTTTGATATCCGCGCCAAGCCGAACGATTTGGAAGCGACGCGAATGGCTAGAACAAGGATGTTCTTTCTTCATCTCCACTTCGTCGTAGAGCGTATAAGCGACGTTTACCAAGGCTTCTCCTCCATCTTCACGGCGGCGGGGATCTTCGGTAAACCTGGCATCGTCATAATCGCGCCAGTCAACGGCACGACAAAGTTCGCTCCGGCCGAAAGATTGGCTTCCCGAATCGTGATGGTGAATCCCCGAGGCGCTCCGAGGACTTTGGGATCATCGGTTAGCGATTGCGGAGTCTTCGCCATGCAAATATAAGCATCGGAGAAACCCATCTTCTCATAGATCGACAGTTGCTCAAGAGCTTTCGGCTCATAAACGACTTGGCCCGCTCGATAGATTTCTTTGCAGATCGTTTCGATCTTGCTCTTGAGTGGGAGCTTAAGATCATAAAGCGGATGATAATTGCTGGGGATGTTTTGCAAAATCGCTTGAACTTTCTTGGCCAAATCGACCGAGCCATCGCCGCCTTTGAGGAAGCCGTCAAGGAAGGAATACTCGTAATGATGCTCCTCGCACCAGTTCTCGATGAAGGCGATCTCTTTCGGCGTATCCGTTTCGAAATGGTTAATGGCCACAATCACGGGTAAACCAAACTTCTTGATGTTCTCCAAATGCGTTTCCAAATTGTCCATGCCTTTCGAAAGGGCATCGACATCTTCGACCGCCAGATTTTCAAACGCTTCTCCACCATGCATCTTCAAGGCCCGAATGGTAGCGACCATCACGGCGAGATCAGGATGAAGTTCGCCTTCGCGAGAAGCAATATCGAGGAACTTCTCAGCGCCTAAATCCGCTGCAAAACCCGCCTCAGTGACCACGATCGGGGCTAATTTAAGCGCCATCTTGGTCGCGATTAAGCTGTTGCAGCCATGGGCAATGTTAGCAAAGGGTCCGCCATGGATCAAAACGGGATTGTTTTCTAAGGTTTGCACCAAATTCGGCTTGAGTGCTTCTTTCATCAATTTCATGACGGCGTGGGAGCAATTGAGATCTTTAACGGTGAGAGGCTTACCGTCTTTATCATAAGCGACGATGATTTTGAGAAGCCGCTCATGGAAATCCTCTTCATCGCGGGCCAAGCAAAGAATGGCCATCATTTCCGAAGCGACGGTGATGACGAAACCATCCTGGCGTTCCACGCCATTCTTTTCGCCTTCGCCTACGGTGATTTCTCTTAAAGCGCGATCGTTCATATCCATCGCCCGTTTCCAAACGATGCGATTGGGATCGATATTCAGGGGATTGCCTTGATAAATCGAATTATCGATGATGGCGGAAATCAAATTGATCGAACTCGTGAGGGCGTGCATATCGCCAGTGAAGTGCAAATTGATGTCTTCCGAGGGGGCTACCGAGGCTAAGCCACCACCGGTCGCGCCGCCTTTAATGCCGAAAACCGGACCAAGAGCGGGTTCGCGGAGGCAAAGCATCGCTTTTTGACCGATTTTGCCAAAACCTTCTGTCAAAGCAATCGACGTCGTGGTTTTCCCTTCGCCAGCTTTCGTCGGGGTGATCGCGGTGACGAGAACGAGCTTGCCATCGGGTTTATTCTTCAAACGATCCGCCATAATCGCGGTGTCGATTTTCGCTTTATAGAAGCCATACGGAATCACATATTCGCTTGGAATCCCCGCCGAAGCAGCGATTTCATTAATTTTCAAAAGAGCCATGGTGTTACCTCCAAAAAATCCTGAAAATCTCTAACGAATAGAATATTACTTCAAGGGTATATTTAAAAGCGATTTTATTGCGGAAGAAGCTAAAAGAAGACCGGCTGAAGACGGCACCATCATGAGCGAAGCAGGCTTCTTTCCCCGCACAAGAGGAATCTCAGTGGAAACGACAGCGGTGATCTTTTTTAAATCGACGCCTTCCTCGCGGAGCTCGCTCCGGAGTTTTTTCGCCAAGGGGTCACCTTCGGTTTTGTCCAAGCGGCAAAGCGTTACCGCCGAAGGATCAAGACGGTTGCCCATCCCTAGCGAGATTAAAAAGGGAATCTCGTGATCAAGCGCATAGTGAATCAAAGCGATTTTTGCAGGGATATCGTCCATGGCGTCCACCAAGAAGTCGCAAGAGGAATAATCGTGTTCTTTGAGGGTTTCGGCGCTGAGAGAATAGCATTCCGGCAGCACCTCGACATCGAGTCGAATGCTTTTGGCTCGAAGAAACGCCGCCCCGGCTTTCTTTGTTCCAACATCAGCCCGAGTAAAAAGGATCTGGCGGTTGAGATTCGATTCATCCACCACATCACGGTCAATCGCGTAGAGATGCCCCACTCCGGCCCGGCAGAGTGCCTCAAAACACGTCCCGCCGACGCCGCCGAGACCAAAAACCGCGACCTTTTTCTTTTTTAACAAAGCCACGTTCTCTTCGCCAAGGAGCAAAACGCTCCGATCATCAATTCCGCTCATAACGCTTTGATTATATCCTCTACTGAACGAATGGAGATTAAGGGAAATTGATGACGGAACCACGTGTATTGGTTTTTGATGTAATGGCGCGTGTTCTTTTTAATGAGCTCTTTGCTCTCCTCAAGCGAAGCTTTGCCATCGAGATAGGGAAAGAGTTCCTTGACCCCAATCGCTTTGAAAGCCATCGCGTTACGTCCATATTTCTCAATCAGTGGAACCGTTTCTTCCAAAAGACCATCCGCGAACATCTTGTCGACTCGTTCACCAGCGTGAAGATAGAGTTCTTCCCGTTCTTTATCGAGTTCAAAAAACTTCACCGGATAGATGGCTTCATGCTTTTGTTCTTGGAGCAAAGACGTCTTCGCCTGCCCCGAAGCTAAACAGATTTGAATGTCACGATAAACTCGCCGGCGGTTATTCGGACTGATTTTCTTGGCTTCGACGGGATCCAGCTTTTCTAAAATCCCATGCAAATCCCCATCGGATAGCTTTTCATAGGGCGTCATGTCCACTTTCGAGGTGTCGAGGGAGAGATCGTAATCATAAAGAGCGGAGCGAATATAAAGACCACTTCCGCCAACAAGGATCGGCGTTTTGCCGCGCGAAAGCACTTCCTCGATCGCCGAGCGGCAGTCTTTTTGATAATGAGCAATGTCATAGCCTTCGGAAAGCGGCACGAAAGCATAGAGATGATGCGGCACCTCTTTTTTCATGCTTTCACTCGGGGCGGCCGTGGCAATCGTCAATTCTTGATAAACCTGAAAGGCATCGGCGTTGATAATTTCGCCATCGATACGTCGGGCTAAAGAAAGGGCCAAATCGCTTTTGCCACTTCCCGTTGCGCCCGTCAAAACCAAAATCATTTGAGGGAGTCCCTAATCTCCAATAGGCTCGTTTCAACGTCATTTCGGAGGGCTTCGCGGTTCGCTAATAACGGGTGGGAGCGGATGGCAAGAAGCACGGCTTCGTAGTCTTTTTTATCTTGCTCATAAAGCGTTTTATCAGCCATATCGAGGCACATCTTTTTCTTGGCGAGAACTAAATCCTCTCCGAGCTTTTTGATGCTGGGATCTTGGCGGATCGCCTCATCGAGACGGAGATACTCTTTGAGCAAAGGATCTTTACTCATCAAAAAGGCAACATCCTTCGCTTTGGCAAGGAGCGGATCCTCGACGAGCTCGCCTAAAAGCGAATAGGTATGGGATTCGGTGACTTTGACGTTCACAAGGCAACCCGTCAGATAAGCCGGCCCTTTGAAATTGATCAGCTTGCCATTGCTGGCGTAGGAAGAGAGTACTTCGTCGTTTTTCTTCGAGGCACCTTCGACCAACACTTCGAAAGTTTGACCAACCATGCTCGAAGAATGTTCGCTGGTGCTCTTCTCAATCACGGCCTTGAGCCGGTCGAAACGCTCGTGTTTGATTTCATCGGGAACTTGAACCATTTTCGCAGCGGGAGTTCCAACGCGCGGAGAGTAAATGAAGGTAAAAGCAGCGCTGTAATGGACTTCTTCGCATAAGGAGAGGGTTTCAGCGAATTCTTCTTCGGTTTCGCCAGGAAAACCCACAATGATATCGGTGGTTAAGGCTAAGTCCGGGATTTTCTTCCGCAAGGCTTTGACCAAGGCAAGATACTCTTCTCTCGTGTAGCGGCGTCCCATCCGTTTGAGGCAAGAACTGCTGCCGGATTGAACCGGAAAATGAAGCCAAGGCACGATATTGGAATAACGAGCCATGACATCCATCATTTCATCGGTGAATTGCGAAGGATATGACGTCAAAAAACGCAAACGGGGCATTCCGAGTTTAGCACAGCTTTCGAGTAAGGATGCGAAAGTGGTCCCATCATGGAGATCGAGGCCGTAACTATTGACGTTCTGCCCCAATAAGGTGATTTGTTTATAACCATGATCGACCAAATCTTGGCATTCTTTGAGAATGTCTTTCGCGTAACGGCTTCTTTCCCGACCTCGGGTATAAGGCACAATGCAATAGGTGCAGAACTTATCGCAGCCATAGGAAATGTTGACGAAGGCTTCAAAACTGGAGAGACGAACCGAAGGAAGATTCTCCACCACTTCGCCAGCGAAGGAGCGGACATCAACGATCGATTTCCTTTGGGCGATGACTTCGCTCAATAAGGGCAGGATGTTGCTCACATCATGCGTCCCGATAATGAGAGAGATATAAGGGTAGGTTTTTTGCAGTTTTTCCGCCACGCCATTTTCGCCCATCACGCAACCCGCCAAGATCAAAAGGAAATCCGGATCTTTATCCTTATTGGCTTTGCAGAGACCGATTTCGCCATAAATCTTGTCTTCGGCGTTTTCTCTCACGGCACAAGTATTGATGACGACGACGTTAGCAGTTTCGCAACTTTCCGCCCGGACAAAACCAGCCTTTTCCAAATAACCCGCGAAGACTTCTTCATCGCGAATATTGGCTTGGCAACCATAGGTCCGAATGAAATAAGAGCGGCCTTTGGCAAAGATTTTGAGGTTTTCAGGGACTTCCCGCTCATCGACAAGACGCGGAGTGGAAGCCAAGCGACCTGCGGCTAATTTTTGATCGGGCAAACTCCGGTAATCACATTTGACCATGCTCAGTTACTCCCTTCCTCGAGGACTTCATCGATTTTCTCAATCGAACGGCACTTCAACGTCGCTTCATCGAAATCCATCACGATGGCATTCACCATCATCTTGGCATTCTCATCGATTTGAAAGGGACCTTTTTCCCCATAAACCATTTTATTGATGACGGAGCGTTTTTCAAAGCCGATAATGCCCCCGCCATCGCCGCACATCCCGACATCGCTAATAAAGGCGGTGCCATTCGGAAGGACTCGAGCATCATTGGTCTGGACGTGGGTGTGGGTGCCAATCACCGCGGAAACCCGACCATCGAAAACGTAAGCGAAGATGGCTTTTTCGGAGGTGGAATCGGCGTGATAGTCGACGATATGAATCTCCGGATCGCTCGTTTCTTTGAGTAACGCTTCTAAAGCCGGGACGGGTTGTGCGACCGTTTCCGTCATCGCAAACGTCCCTAAAATATTCGTCACTCGAACATTGACTCCATCGACATCATAGACGGCGCTTCCAACGCCATGCGAGTAACCGATCAGGTTCAACGGACGGACCAAGGCTTCGGCATCATCGAGATAATCGTCGATTTCTTGTTTGCTATGCCAGTGATTGCCTAAGCTCACGCAATCGACGCCAGAATCGAGAAGAAAGTGATAGTCCCGCTCGCTCAAGCCTTTGCCATGTGTAGCATTTTCGCCATTGGCGATAACGAAATCGATCCGATACTTTTCAACAAGTTTCGGCAAAGAAAGATGGACCGCATTGCGGCCCACCTTTCCGACAATATCACCGAAGAAGAGAATGCGCACGTTCGCTCCTTATTTAGCGGTTTCGATCGCACGATATTCACGGATGACGGACACTTTAATCGTTCCTGGATAAGACATCGTCGACTCAATCTTCTCACGCATCTCCTGCGCCATCTTCACGGCATCGGCATCGCTGATACGATCCGGGATGACCATGACACGAACCTCGCGGCCCGCTTGCATGGCATAAGCCTGAGAGACACCATCGAATCCCCGCGCGATTTCCTCGAGCTGAGTAATACGTTTGACGTAGGTCTCCAAGGTTTCGCTTCGCGCGCCTGGACGGGCGGCTGATAAGGTATCAGCGGCTTGAACAAGGTGGGCGATGACAGACTTGGCTTCAACGTCGCCATGGTGCGACTCAATCGAATTGACGACGACATCGGGTTCGTTGTATTTGCGGGCAAGATCGGCACCGAGTTGAACGTGGGAGCCTTCTTGTTCGAAGTCCACCGCTTTGCCGATATCGTGGAGTAAGCCAGCCCGACGGGCTAAGTTCTGATCTAAGCCGAGTTCAGCGGCCATGATGCCAGTCAAGTAAGCCACTTCAATCGAATGGTCGAGGGCGTTTTGACCAAAGGAAGTGCGATACTTCAATTTGCCCAAATAGCCGCAAAGTTCTTTATTGATGCGCGGTAAGCCGAGTTTGAGGCAGGCTTCTTCGCCGGCTTTTTGCGTCTCGGTATCGACATTGGCTTTCATCTTGGCTGCGACTTCTTCAATGCGACCCGGCTGGATTCGGCCATCTTTGACGAGGGCTTCCATCGTGCGGCGAGCAATCTCGCGGCGGATCGGATCGAAGCAGCTGACCGTGATCACTTCAGGCGTATCGTCGATTACGAGATCAACGCCTAAGGTTTGCTCTAAGACACGAATATTGCGACCTTCGCGACCGATGATGCGGCCCTTCAGTTCATCCGAAGGGAGGGCAATGACGGCAACAGTCCGTTCTGTCGTGACTTCTTGAGCGTACTTATCGCAAGCAAGTGAGAGAAGATCGCGGGCTTTGTTTTCCGCCGTATCACGAGCTTCATCTTCTTGATTCTTAATATAGGCAGCAATTTCGCCAGCCATCTTGTTCTCGACCCGGGCCAAGATTTCGTCATGAGCCTCTTTAACGGACATACCCGAGACTTTTTCGAGTTCGGTGATGATACTGTTAATCTTGGTATCAAGATCCTGACTCTTCTTATCCGTTTCAGCAATTTTCGCCGAGAGGGATTCGCTCTTTTGATCGAGGGCATTTTCTTTCTGAAGTAAGGCATTATCGCGAGCGTCGATCGTCTGCTCGCGTAAGTCTAACTTATTCTGATCCGCTTGCACCTCTTGCTTCATCTGGCGAATTTCATTCTGAGCGTTTTGTTTCGCTTCAAATGCAGCCTGCTTCGCATCGATTTCGGCATTCTTAGCAATCCGTTCAGCTTTGATTTCGGCATCGCGGATAATCTGCTTGGCTTGCTTGTCGGCATTCTTGCCTTTTAACGCCGGAACGAGCTTATAAACAACGACCGTATCGACGATTCCGAGCAAAAGCGCAACGACTCCAACAATTAAGAGCCACCACCAGTCCACCATAAAAAACTCCTTTATTTCATCCGAAAAAAGTGCTTTTCCACCTAACAAAAAACAACAAGATTTATGTGTTTATCTAAACGGGATGAACCCGATTACGAGAACCCAAACATCATCTATGGGTGGTAAGTACCTTTCGGTACGCGAACATTGTAGCAATATCTTGTGGGAAGCGCTATCAAAAGAACAAACAAAAAGACTCTACGAATCAACATAGAGCCTTTCTGCAAAGATTTTTACTTTTCTTCGCTTGAAGAATCGCTGGCCGGGGTCTCAATGACGCCATCCTCGGAAGCGGCTGGAGCGCCTTTCAAAATCACCCGAAGTTTGCTTTCAAGATCGTTGGCAATATCCGGATGGGAGGACATATAGGCCCGAGCCGCATCACGGCCGTTGCCAATCTTCTCGCCCGAGATCATGTACCAGTTTCCGGTTTTCTGAACCAAGCCATGTTCAACGCCAAGGTCGACAATTTCGCCATCTTTGGCAAAGCCAGTGCCATACATCAAATCAACGACGCAGTTTTTGAAGGGCGGAGCAACCTTATTCTTCACGACCTTGATCTTGACGGAGTTACCAATAATTTCGGTGCCGTTTTTAATGGCATCGGCTCTCCGAAGATCCAAACGAATCGAAGCATAGAATTTCAAAGCGCGACCACCAGTCGTGGTTTCGGGGTTGCCATACATGACGCCAACCTTTTCACGAAGCTGGTTAATAAAGATCACCAAGCATCCGGTCTTGGCGAGAATACCTGCCAATTTACGCATGGCTTTCGACATCAAGCGCGCTTGTAAACCCACTTGGTTATCTTCCATGACACCATCAAGTTCGGCTTGGGGAACAAGGGCGGCCACCGAGTCAACGATGATGATATCGATCGCTCCCGATTGCGCCAGCATCTCAACGATTTCGAGCGCTTGCTCGCCCGAATCCGGTTGGGAGAGAATCAGTTCATCGATATCAACGCCGAGTTTCGCGGCATATTCGGGGTCGATGGCGTGTTCAGCGTCGATATAGGCGGCTCTTCCGCCTTTCTTTTGGGCTTGAGCCACGGCTTCGAGAGCCAAAGTGGTTTTGCCCGAGCTTTCAGGTCCGTAGATTTCGACGATACGTCCTTTGGGGAATCCGCCAACGCCCAAAGCCTGATCCAACAATAAGGATCCTGAAGGAACGACATCGACATCGACGTGGGGTTGTTCGCCCAAGCGCATAACGGCGCCCTTGCCATAAGCCTTTTCGATGGACTTGATTGCGTCCTCGAGCGCGGCTTCTTTCGCTTTGTTGTCATCTTTATCGGCCATTGATTTGACCTCCTATTTAACAATAGTCATTCTCAGATCGCTTTTGCCCTACGACTTATCATTTTAGCGCCAAAAGGCGTTCGAGCATGAAGTTAACGCAAGCTTCGCGAATCGAATTGCGCTCTCCTTTAAAGTCTTGTTCATAAACCAAGACTTGAGGAGCACCCGTCGGCTGTTTTATCGCCACCGCCATATCGACGCGACCGACCGGCGCCTCACCGATTTCGGCAGTCGGACCCGCATTCCCCGTGAAGGAAACGGCGACATCGACATTGAGCGCTTTTAGGGCGCCTAAGGCCATAGCTTGAGCCACTGCTTTTGAAACCACGCCTTTCTCCGCGATGGTTTTAGGAGAGACACCAAGGAGATGTTCTTTCACTTCCTCAGCGTAAGAGACCACCGCTCCTTTAAAGACTCGCGAGGCTCCAGGGATGGAACAAATGCTCGAAGCGAAGAGACCAGCCGTGAGCGATTCGGCAGAGCCAAGGGATCGCCCCTGTTTTACCATCTGTTCTAAGACCAGTTTAGCTCGAAGTTCATCAATCATTTTGTGCCTTCAAGAAAGACCGACCGATTCTTTATCAAATAGAAGAGCCCGCTGAAGAGCGAGGCCAAGGTCGCAAGATAAACCAAGATGTCCTCGATTCGGTAAAAAGTCCAACTTGCATCGAAATAAGTGAAGGGCCAGCCTCCCAAAAGGAGAACGGGAATCGCCACCATTTGCAAAGCGGTCTTCAGCTTTCCAAAGACGTTGGCAGCAAGAACTTTGCCATTCTTGACCGCAATCATTCTTAAGGCATCAACAACAATATCGCGAACAATCATGATCAAGACGCACCACATGAAGATTGGATTCGTCAAAGCAATCCCGAAATGAGGAAGGCAAAGATAAATTAATAAGGAATCGACGAGGAGTTTGTCGGCAATCGGATCAAGGAATTTGCCAAGATCGGTAACCTGGTTCCATTTGCGGGCCAAACTGCCATCAAGTTTATCGGTCAAAGCCCCAAGGATAAAGACGATGCAGATCACCAAATCGATGACGTTAATCCCGGAATTTCCCAGCATCGGAACGCTGAAAGGATTGACCCAATAGACAATATCTAAGGCGAATAAGGCAATGAGCATCATCCCGACAATGATGATGCGCGATAGGGTGATCTTGTTGGGAATGTTCATTCGTTTTCTCCTCTTAAAGGCAATGAGTATCCGGCCTTGTAAGCCATGTTCTGTCGAGGGCGATAATTAATCTCAGGTTTCCCTGGAAGAGTCATCTTCGGTTGGACTTCTCTTCTTCCCCTACCAAATTTGGGTTTCTCGCTTGTGGGGTTTGCCGCGTTGCATCTTCATATTGCTATGAAGCTCGTCTCTGTGGCACGTTACGGATTCCTATCCACGAGGGATAATCGTCCTCCGTTAGGCACTCCTGCCTACCCAGCCTTATTCATTGAGCTGGCGCAATCACTACAGTCGTCACAGGCTGTGCGAGCATGGACTTTCCTCTACCCGAAGGCAGCAGTCGCCCGGGCCGGAATATCATTTACGAAAGCTTCTTCAGCGTGCGAGGATCGTAACCGATCCCATAGAGGAAGTCTTCAAGCTGGTTGATTCTCGAGATATACTCGATGTTCTCTGCAGTCGGCTTGTCGGAAGGTTTAATTCCGCCGAGCTTATTCTTCAAAGAGGCATTTTCGAGTTCGAGTTTCTTCTTCGCATTGACGGCAACGTCTCTATCCTCGAGCAAGGCCTGCTTCTCATCTTGAAGCGTGGCGATTTTGCCCTCGAGGCCTTCTGCATAAGCACTTGATTGCTTCTGGTACTGGCTGAAAGCCAAATAGTCTTGAATGATTCGATCCAAGAAGGCGTCGACTTCTTCGGGGTTGTACCCTTTGACATCCTTCGCGAATTTCTGATCGAAGACTTTTTTAGCGTTTAAATCCAGTTTCAGTTCCATAGTTTTTCAAGCCCTTCAATTATATTGAAGATGCCCTCCTTCTTCAATCAATTAAAGCGATTTCGTTCCAAAAAATATTTTCAGGAAAAAGAAGGGGGTTTTGCCTAGGATTTTTCAAAGAAAGAGCGGCGAACGGAGTAGAAAAACAAAACGATTCCTACCTCGGCGGAAGAACGTGGTAAAATTCTTTTTGCATGAAAGCGCTCGAAAAGATAATCAAAGACCGGCGCGCCTTGGTCTTTCTCGATTTAGAAGGGACGCAACTCTCCCACGAGATGATCGAGATCGGCGCCTATACCGCTACCCTCAATGACGACCTCACTGTGAAGAAAGTCCTCGCTCCTTTTCAAATGTATGTCAAAGCTCACCATCCTATCGGTGGCGTCGTCATCAAAATGACGGGAATCACTCAAAAAACTCTCGACGAAAAAGGCGAGCCTTTCCCTTACGTCTTAGCCCAATTTAGGAAATATGTTGGCAAATACTGGGGCAAATGCATGTTTGTCACCTTCGGTAACCATGACCTTCGCATCGTAAATCAATCGGTTCTGAACAACTTTGACTCCGATCCCGAAATCGCCCACATCATCAATAAAGGGGATTTCGATTACTCACTTTTCCTTCAACAATATATTCAAGACGCCAATTCCAATCCGCTATCCCTCACCAACTACCTCAAAGTTTTTGAAGTTCCTTTCGAAGGACGAGCCCATGACGCTTTGGCCGATGCTTTTAACCTCCTCGATCTTTATAAAGCCTTTTTAGCAAAGCCTGACATTGTCGCAAGAGAATACAAGAAGACCCTTTCCCACGTCCACCACATGGCTTCACCCGTCAACAAGGTTATTACCGAACTCAATGCCGGCAAGACCATCAGCCCCGAGGATTGGGAGAAAGCGATTGAGGATTCTTTGAAATGAGCGTGAACTATCCGGCGGGGATCAAACCCTGCGGAAATCCGATTAAACGTAAAAAACGGGTCGTCGAAAGCGCCGCCAATCGCGGCATGGGCTTCGAAAAAGACATTAACGAGACCAACGCCTACTACCTCGAAAAAGGTTTAGCCTTGATTTATAAACGCCCGACGCCCATTAACGTTGTGAAGGTCGATTACTCCCATGGTGCCAAAATCACCCAAGCCTTTTTCCAATGCCAGTCCACGACCGACTATAACGGGGTCTATAAAGGACATTACCTCGACATGGAGGCTAAATCGAGCCTAAGCAAGACCTCCTTTCCTTTGAATAACATCGCCCCGCAGCAAGTCATCCACCTCCGCTCCGTCAAGAAAATGGGCGGCCTCGCCTTCTTCATCATCAATCTCTACGCTTTAAACGAGACCTATCTCTTAGATGCGAGTTACGTCTGCGATTTTTACGAGAAAAAACCCCGCAAATCCATCCCGGTTCAAGAAATAAAAGACCATGGCTTCTTGGTCAAAGAAGGCTATCGACCCCGCTACGACTATTTGCCTTTAATCGACGAACATTTCTTAAAATAAGAACAATACTCTTTTAAGCCGCACTGCTCGCACATCGGATTTTGAGCGTGGCATTCTTGCCGACCGAAATTAATGAGCGCATGGTGTAAAAACATCCATTCTTCCTTAAGGAAGCTTTTTTCTAACTTTGCTTCAACCTTAAGAGGTTCATCGTCTTTTTTCGCATAACCAAGCCGTTCGGCAATCCGATGGACGTGGGTATCGACGGGAATCGCAGGCCGCGAAGCCATTTCTAAAAGGAAGACCCCAGCCGTTTTGGTCCCGACCCCCGAAAGCGTGGTTAAAAGATCGAAGTCCAAAGGCACTTCACCATGAAATTTCCCCTGCAAATCTTGGCTAAGTTGTGACAAATTACGAGCTTTGTTGTGGTAAAGACCCAACGATTGAATGTCTTTCTCAATCGCTTCGATTGGGGCTTTAGCCATCTTTTCGGGAGTGGGAAAGTCCTCAAAGAGTTTCGGTGTGACCTGATTGACGGACTTATCGGTGGTTTGAGCGCTTAAAGAAATCGCCACAAGGCATTCAAAAGGATTATGAAAAACCAAAGCACACTTCGCGTCGGCATAATGCAATTTCAAATAAGCGAGAACCGCTTCACTTTTTTCCGTTATCATCGCCCCACATCGCTTTTGCAATTTCCATCGTCTTGGCAATATCCTTATCCCAAGTATCGTTGACCGCGCTGGCCCCTTCTTGGGCGATATCGGCATCCCGGCGTTTCGCGCGGAGGATCTTATCGACCGCTCGAATACTCTTCTTCCGCTCTTTTAACGCATCGAGGAGGGCGTCTTGAATTTCTTGATCTTGATAGCCCGCTTCAAGCCAATCGCCCATGGTCTGGGTTTCAAGCGGCGAAAGCGAACGTGCGAGTTTGCTCTCGAAGAATTGGATCAACGAAGAAAGGCGATCGGCCTTTTCTTTGCTCATTAAATTGATTTGTTCCCGTTCGACGCTTTGCTGGAATAAGGCATAGACCTGATTCTTGAGGGTATCAAGAGAAGTCCGCATGTTTTTATCGGAGGTGTCATAAGAAAGAAGACCGCGATTGAGAAGCCCCACCATCGTCTTATCAATATCTTTGATCGCATAATTCATCTTCATCGATAGCATATCGGCGGTAACTAAGGTGTTACCTTGCTCGAGAAGGTGATCAATCATCAAGACCACGACGAGTTCTTGCTCCGAAAGATTGAGCTTTTTATAGCAGTCGAGGAGGGCGTAACGGAAACTGACCGCGTTATAGAGGGAATTTTTAGCCATGGTGTTATTTTATCCTTTTCCAGCCTTTGCGTTCTTCTTCTTTAATCTTTTCGGGGTTTAACTTGGCTAAAAGATAGCGATACTCGTCCATCGCTTCTTGACTCTTGGCTTCGATTTGAAAAGAAAGAACTTCAGCAAAACGCTCCGCCCGAATGATCCGGAGCGGGTCTTCTTGAACCCGGCGTTTGGGGTCGCCAATGAAACGAATGAGTTTCTTTTCGAGGTCGTCTTGTCCCCCGCAATAATCCAAAACCTGATAATCCCGATCAAGATAAAGCGCGTTGATCGTGAAATCTCTTCGCGGATAATCTTCTTGCGGAGTTTTCACAAAGACCACTTGGCCAGGATGACGGAAATCACGATAGCCTTGTTCCTTTCGAAATGTCGTCACATCGATTTCTTTATTCGCGAAAGGAACCCGCAAAGAACCGAAACGAGCAAAGGTGTAATTGGCTTCAGGGAGAAAAGCTTTTTCTTCCTCCGGAGTCGCATCGGTGCCGTAATCGCGGTCGGAAAAAGAACGATTCAAAAGCAAATCACGGGTCGTACCGCCGACGATATAGAGATGGAAGCCAGCCATCTGGTAAATTTTTTGGAGTTGGTCAAAAACAGGATCTTGCATTGAGAAGATTCTAACACAGGCGGGCAAAGACTCTTCAAGAAGCTTTCGTAGCGACAGCAAAACTTGAAAGCGAAGTGCCGTTGACCTTGAAACTCCCTTCAACTGTGACGTCAATCGCGCTAACGTTGAGGTTCGTTACTGCCGCCGAGGCGCATTCGCTGGCGGTGATGGAAACCCCGCTCGGAATCGTGAAGGAATTGTCGACTTCGAAAACGTCATTGCATTTTCCGATGGTGAAGTTCGAATTCGAAGTGCCAAAAGTTACTGATCCTTTATAGGTTTTAGCCGTGTCGTCGTTATCGCAGATATCGAAAGCCTCGCTTCCGCAACTCGCAATTGAGGTGGTGCCACTATAAGACGAAAGCGTGAGGGTTTTGCCATGGATTCCATCGTGAATTGCAGAGATATTGATGCTGACAGAATCAAGAAGGGTCAAGTCATCGCCTCGTAAACCATGCCCAGCCACACTTGTCACCGCGTTCAATGTTCCGCCACCAGAAACATCAAGATTATTCTCGCTAAAGATCGCCGCACCCTTTTCGGTCGTCCCCGTGTAGGTAATCGTATTGCTACTTCCCGCCAACGCCTTGACGATGAGTTTGGAATTTTTACTCCCGTAATAAATCGGATAATCCAGGTTCGACGATAAAGTTAAGCCCGCTAAATCGATCTCAAAGGACTTGTTGTCGCTCAAACTGCCGGGATCAATCACAATCGACCCGTTAGACAAACTGCCGCTTAAACGAACACCCTCTTTACTGGTTCCGCTCAAAGGGAAAGTATAAACGCCATTAGAAGACGTATAAGAAGGCAAACTCAAGCCGTCAATCGCTGCGATTTTTAAACCATCGCTGACGCTATTGGAAGAAAATTTGCAGCCACTCAATACGCTGAGGGCGAGAGCGGAAAGTAAGATAACACGGGATTTATTCATAGTTTTGTTCCCCTACAACTAATAAAGAGAGAAAGGGTCATTTTTGTTTGAAAAAAAGGATGCGCATGAGGCGCACCCTTCAGAACCCGATGGGGATTTTAGAAGATCAACTTAAATTAGTTGAGCTTCTCTTTAAGGGCTTTGGAGACCTTAAAGGCAACAGTGGCGCTGGCCGGGATCGAAATCTTCTGCTGAGTCGCAGGATTGGTTCCTTCACGAGCAGCTCTCTTCTTCTTGGCAAAAATGCCAAAGCCCGAAAGCTTGACTTCTTCGCCCTTCACAAGACTGTTCTCGATGACCTCGAAGACAGCATCAACAGCGGCTTCCGCATCTCTCTTAGAGAGTTCGGCTTGAGCGGCAACTTTTTCGACTAATTCAGCTTTGTTCATGGATTTTATCCTCCTTTGGCTAAATTGGTTATCTATAACCTAGCACCGCGAAAAAGGGTTTACAAGTACCGAAAGGTTACCTTGTTGTTTAGGCACAATCGGACTTTCTTCCCTTTTATTTATTAGTATTCGCTCACGATTCATGAAAATCGAGAAAGCGCTTTCATTCTTCTTTCAATCAAAAGAAGGGGCTTTTGCTGAGTTTTTTGGGCATTTTTGCCTTTTTTCCTTCGAAGGAATGGCACGGCTTTTATTCGAAAAGAAAAATGATTAAAGGCTAGCAATAGTCGAATAATGATACAAATATCAACGAAAAATTTTACAATTTAAGGTGACAAAAGTGACTATTTTCTTTGCCGATAGATGATCGAAATGGGCGTTCCATTGAAATCAAAAGCGTTCCGAAGACAGTTCTCCAAATAACGCGTATAGGAGAAATGGGCGGTTTTCGGATCATTGCAGAAAAGAACAAAGGTTGGCGGCTTGATGGAAACTTGATTGGCGAAAAGGATTTTTAAACGTCCATGATTGAAATCCGGCGTCGGATTCATATCCTGAGCGTCCATGATGATCTTGTTGAGAACGTTGGTGGGAATCCGGCGATTAAAGCCATCATAAGCTTCGGCGATGGCGGGGAGAATCTTGTCCACCCCTTCTCCAGTTTGAGCGGAAATAAAGAGGATTGGGGCATAATCCAAAAATTTGAACTGATTATGAATATCATCAATAAAAGCTTGTTTATCGAACTTCTTCTCTTTGCCAAGATCCCATTTGTTGACGACGAGAACAATCGCTTTATTCTCTTCCATCGCGTAGCCAACAACATGTTTGTCTTGTTCGAGAATTCCCGTTGAACCATCGATTAAAAGCAAGCAGACTTCGCTCCGCTGAATCGCGGATAAAGCCCGAAGGGCGGCGTACTTATCCACCGCTTCATAAATCATGCCCCGCTTTACAAGGCCGGCGGTATCAATAACGACATAGTTTCGCCCATCGCGGGTAAAAGGCGTATCAATCGCATCACGGGTCGTTCCGGCAATGGAAGAAACGATATTACGCTTTTCGCCAAGCAGGCGATTAGCTAAGGAAGATTTGCCGACATTGGGGCGGCCAATCAAGGAGAAAGAAATGCTGTCGGGATATTCGCTGATTTTCTTTTCGGGCAAATTCTTGATCACAGCGTCCAGCAAATCACCGATACCAATACCATGGGCTCCGCTGACGGCAAAAGGATCGCCAAAACCAAGTGCATAAAACTCGGCCTGATTGCCAATTTCATTGATGTTATCGATTTTATTGACGGCCAAAAGAACTTTCTTCTGACTTTGGAAAAGCATCTTGGAAATCATGCGGTCATCGCCGGTTAGCCCTTTGTTGCCATCGACGACGAAAATAATTAAATCCGCTTCTTCAATCGCAATTTCAACTTGGGCGCGAATCTCGGTTTGGAAAGGAACGTTCTTGATTTGAACGCCACCGGTGTCGATGATCGTGAAATCTTTCGTGAGCCAGTTCGCCCGTGAATAAAGACGGTCCCGGGTAATACCAGGAGTTTCTTCAACAATGGATTTTCTTTCGCCAACAATGCGGTTGAAGAGCGTGCTCTTACCGGATGAAGGTGCGCCAACGAGGGCAACAACGCCTAATGACATGGGATCTCGATTCCTGTTTTATCGTGAACAATTTTTAACACGGCTTCCACCGCTTGAGCCACCGACATATAAGAGGTATCGATCAAGACGCTATCGGGGGCGGGCTTGAGCGGAGCAAATTCGCGGTTCGAATCAATGTAGTCGCGTTTCCGAACATCATCTTCGACTTCTTTAAGGGTCGTATTAATGCCTTTTTCAAGGTTTTCTTCATAGCGGCGAACCGCTCGAGTCTCAACTGAGGCGATTTGATAAACTTTCACTTGAGCATTTGGCAGGACATAAGTTCCAATATCGCGTCCATCCATCACGACGCTCTTTTTTGAAGCCATCGCCCGCTGCATATCAACGAGGGCCAAACGGATCGGCTTCATCGCGGCGATATAACTGACGTTTCCGGAAACGAGAGGTTCACGAATCACGCGGGAGACATCTTCGCCATTGCAAAGGACGCGGCCATCTTCTTTGAGATCAATGACCATTCCCGGCAAAAGCGTAACGGATTGTTCTTCCGATTTGGGATCAAGACCTTTTTTAATGACGGCGTAGGTGACAGCTCGATACATCGCACCCGTATCAATATAAGTAAATTTAAGAATTTCAGCCACTTTCTTGGCGACGGTGCTCTTGCCGGCAGCGGCCGGGCCATCAATGGCGACAGAAATGATTTTTTCTTCCATATAAATTCGTGATTACCTCGCTACGACCCAAAAGAAATACAAACAGACGAAACCGGCAATCGTCATGAGCAAGCTCACGCATTTAATGATAAGCCAAATCCGCTTCTTCTTCGAGTACTCGCTATAGGGGGTGATCCGCTTTTTCTTCAGCGGAACGCTCTTATATTGAACGGCCGAAGTTGCTTGGCCGCTTTGGGCGATAGCTTCTTTGTCAGCGTGGGTCTGGGTGCGAACGACAGTTTTGCGGGCCGGAAATTTATTATCCGGGGTCCGGGCGATCTTCTCGCGGTAGTGTTTGTATTTTTGGATTCGTGTTCTCATGTTGACCGAGGTTATTCTACACTGAAAGAAAAATAGAAGCGAAGGCTTCTATGAAAATCGAACCCATCAGTTGAATACTTCCTCCAAATAACCTATAATCCACGTGTTGCCAAATTGGAGGAAAATTTATGGCTAAGAAAGTTAAAGTCAATAAGGATCTTTGCATCGGATGTGGTCTTTGCGTTTCTACCGTTCCCGCCGTCTTCGAGTTCGGAGATGATGGCAAAGCCCAGGCTACCGCTGGTCCGGTGACCGATGAAGTTGCCGTCCAAGGTGCGATTGATTCCTGCCCGGTCGGTGCGATCGGCGAAGACAAATAAGCTTATCGCCAACTTAAAAACCGCGAGAAATCGCGGTTTTTTGTTGCCCTTAGAACACCTTTATTTCATTTTTTGCGGCGCCCGATCAAAGTGAAGGATCTTGTGAATGCTTCGATAGACCAAGAAGGTCACCACCAAGACGAGGCCATCTTTGATGAGGTTAAACGGCAAATTCACATAGAGGATGTAATCCCAGATGAGATTTTTGATCGCTGGATTGACCGCTTGGCACATCGCTAAGAGAATATCCATCGTTAATCCGGAATAAACCTTGACGTAGAAAGGTAACATGACCCAGGCATTCATCACCGAAGAAACGATGAGCTGCAAGATTGTCCCGACCAAGAAGCCCCAGGCCACGCCTTTTAAATTCCGGTGCTTCTTATAGATCAAAGCGGCCGGCAAAATGAAGGCGCTCGAATAAAGGAAGTCGCAAAGCTCGCCCACGCAAAGGGTCGTGCTCATCGGAAGTTTAATGACCGATTTGATGAAGAGTACCGCTATTGCGGTCCAAGGCCCGTAGGCATAACCGGCGATGAAAGCGGGGATTTCATCAAAGTGAAGCTGCAAGAAACTCGGAACGAAGGGCAATTGAATCTGGAAGACAGGAACGATATATAGGATCGTTGAAATCGCTCCGAAAATCGCGACTCGCGAAATAAAACGAACCCAGTCAAAATGACGATCTTGATGGGTTTTGCCATAAAAGAGAAACGCGACGACAAGCCAAATAATCGAAGCACCGGTGACGAGCCAATTCGTAATGTCCATAAGGTATAAAAAATCCCCCATTCCACTTCGGGGGACACACAGAATGCATGCCACTTCTCACATCCGGACTTTACCGTTGGCATCGGAATTTCACCGAATCATGCTTATCCTCATGATAAGCTCGCGGGCTATACCGCCAGTCGACGTAATTATCGTCGCCCTGAAGTTGCTTCTATTATAACCTGTTCTCAGCGTTCCGCAACTTCACTGCTTTTCGTTCAATAATCGCAAAGAAAAAATCTCTGCAAAAAGCCTCTAAGTTATGCAAAAACCCACTTGATTAGGCTTGATTGTTCGAAGACTTGCTCGGCTCTGGATGGGCTTTGGAGAAAACGCCTTCCAAATAGAAATAGGCGGGTGAGATATGCAGAATCGCAAATTCTTTCCGTCCTTCTTCTTGAAAGAAAAGGTAGGCGGGTTCCTCGGCACTTCCATTGTCCTCGATAAGATCTTTGGGCGAGATCGGCGCGTGGAGATAAGCCACCTTGCTTTCCGAAAGGATGAACTCTTTGCTCAAAAGGAAATAGATATACGAAAGATCGAGCCAATAAGCCGCTTGGACATAGGTCAATTTCCCGAAGCTTTTTGTCACCAATTCATGGACTAAAGCCGAATGGGCTTGGTCGAAATCTTTGATCGATTGAGCTTTTTCCAAAAGGGGCAACGCGTTGACTTTGATCCCCATAAAGACTTCGTTATAGCTCTTGCCATCGAGTGCTTCCTCGTTCTTAAATGCGAGGCGAGCAGCCGCTTTGATGGCATCTTCTTTCCCCACCACTTTTTCAAAATGGCATTCCGGATCGTCGAGAACGAGGCTCATCAAATAGCGGGGCGCCGGGCGCAAGTAATCGAGTTCCGGCGCATTCGTCGCTGGAGCGATCAAATTTTTATTGAGCGATTGCACCAGATTGAAGAAATCCTCGACCAAGGCTACGACGCGATTGTTCCAGTCGATCATTTTCAATTCGTTCGCATTGAACCGTCCCGAAGCTTTGGCTTCCTCAAGATTGTTGAGATGGTAATTGCCATAGACTTCTTTCCCTTCAATCACCAAATTGAAGGTTGAGACCCCTTGTTCGTTGAGGCCAGTCGCCACAGGAATATCAATCAGCTTACCCTTCCAGGTTGCGATGAACGTATGAATCTTTTCAAGGTCTTTCGGATCTTTAGCAACGAAGGCTTGGGCTTCTTTGTTGGCGGGTTCTTCTGAATACGGCACCGAAGTGCGCACCGTGAATAAGCCTCCTTCGTAGAGGCCATAGCTAACACAAGAAGAATCGCTCACGCCCTTGGGCGGATCGAGTTGAATCGAGAATAGTTCATTGACAAAACGGGCCATTATTTTTTCAAAAGCGAAGCGATGAAGGCTTCCTTTTCCTCCTCTTGGTTAAACGTCAGTGTGACGGCGTTCTTTTTGATGATGACGTTAGAACAATGATACGTGTTTTTGAGTAAAGTGGCTTGATCAGGGCTCACAGAAGGAAGCCGAGAATACTGTTTGGCCAATTCTTCCGTTTGGCGGACGGAGAGATTTTCTTCGTGAATGAGGCGCACCACTTCTTCGATTTCTTGCTCGCTCAAGGAAGCGATGGCTTTGGCGTGACCATACGATAAAGAGCCTTCGGAGATTTCGCGAACCACATGGTCAGGAAGACGCAAAATCCGCATCGTATTGGTCACTTGGCTTCGCGATTGATGGGCGAGGTTGGCTAAGGTCGCTTGGGAATAAGAAAAACGCTCGGAGAGTTCTTGATAAACCAAAGCCATTTCCACCACATTGCCTTCCCGTTGATCTCGGGTATCGGCGAGGAGCATCAAAAGGGTTTCTTCATCGCTCACTTCGGCGATGACACAGGGAACTTCATTGAGGTGAGCCGCTTTGGCACCATAGTAACGTTTTCGTCCTAAAACAAGTTCGTAATGGGAACCGCTCGGACGAACAAGAAGCGGATTCCAAAGGCCTTTTTCACTGATGCCTTTGCTCATCCGTTCAATCGTTTCTTTGGGCAAATCAACTCGGCGGATAAACGACGTATCATCAATGAGCGAAAGCGGGATCTTCTTCGCGGCGACGGACTGATATTCCTTTTCCATCTCCTCAATGACGTCATTTTTGGAGAATTTGCGAATCAGTTCCTTGAGGGAGGGCGAGAGGACTTCGCTTTTTTTACTCATGTTCCATGACCTCACGAGCTAAAGCGAAATACGCTAAACTGCCTTGGGCCGAAGGGCGCCAACTCGTGACGGGTTCTCCCCGGGCAGAGCTTTCTGGAATCGAGACGTTGCGCGGAATCGAAGTCGAGAAGGTGTTTTCCTTAAAAAGACGTCGGACTTGCATGGCAACTTCCGTATCGAGCGAAGTCCGCGGATCGTACATTGTCAGCAAAAACCCTTCGATTTTCAGTTCGGGATTGTAATCGTTTTGAACCTTGGTGATCGAGGAAAGGATCGCCGCCACCGCTTCCATCGCGAAGTACTCGCACTGAACGGGAACGATCACCTCATTCGAGGCAACGAGAGCATTCACATTCAATAAGCCTAGAGAAGGCGGGCAATCGATGATAATGTAATCGTAGACTGTTTTGATTTTCTTCAAGGTGTCTTTTAAAAGAAAAAAAGGATTCTGCGACCCTTGGGCAACAAGATAAGAATCAAGCGAGGCCAATTTGAGATTAGAAGGCAGAATCGAGAGTTTATCAACGGAGGTTGGCTTGATGAGAGTATTGACGTCAGCGTGGGAGATGACCGCATCATAAACGGTTTCCCTAAGCGAAGTGACGTCAATGCCAAGACCGCGTCCGGAATTGCCTTGCGCATCGAAATCAATCAAAAGGACATCCTTCCCAAAATGGGCCAGGGCGGCACTTAAATTTATCGCGGTCGTCGTTTTACCGACTCCGCCTTTCTGATTGGCGATGGCAATGATACGCGTCATGGTTTTATTTTACTCCGTGGAACAAGAACTAAAAGGTTTCACATCGACTCGGCCGCGAATAAAAAGGCTCCGAAGTTATAAAGGTTTCTTTTCAATCTCAGCCCAAGGGCGAGGATACTTATGTTCCGTCGGTTTCGTCTTCTCGATTTGAATATTGAGGCGAATACCTTCGTCGTGGGGAAGATTTTCTTCTTGCAGCGAAATTACTTTCGCGCCGAGCTTATCAAGAGCGTTTTTGCTCCCGGCTAATTCCTCGCGACCTTTCGCGGATTTCATCGCCAAGAATGTGCCATGTACCTTTAAAAGAGGAATGGCTAATTCGAGCAAAATTGGTAGAGGTGCTAACGCCCGAGCCACCACGATATCAAACTGATTTTTATTGTTCAACTCCTCGGCCCGACGGTTAAGAATCCGCACGTTAGTGAGCTTGAGTTCTTTAACGACCTCAGTCAAGAAAGTGCATTTCTTGCCGGTTGCTTCTACGAGCGTCAATTGCGCCTTGGGGAAAGCGATGGCCCAAACCAAGCCAGGAAAACCCGCTCCCGTTCCTAAATCACAGCAAGCCTTTCCGTCAATCGAGAGGCTTTTTGCAGGGATTAAGCAATCCAAGAAGTGTTTTTCAATGACTTCGCTCTCCTCGCTGATTGCGGTGAGGCTCATCTTTTCGTTCCACTCTTTGAGCAAAGCGGCATAACGTTCAAATTGGGCAAGTTGAGCCTCGGATAAAACCAGGGTGTCTTTTAAAGCATCTTGCAATTCCGGATAAGTCATAAGAGACCCTTCTTTCTTAAAGTTAAAATCAGAATGGAGATGTCGGCGGGGTTTACGCCGCTGATGCGGCTGGCCTGACCGATCGTCCGCGGTTCGACGGCATTAAGTTTCTGCCGCGCCTCTAAACGCAAGCCATCCACCTTGCTATAGTCTACCCCAACCGGAAGTTTCAAGTCTTCAAGTTTGGCGTTGGCTTTGGCTTCACGGAGTTCTTTTTGGATGTAGCCCTCGTACTTCACTTTCGTCTCAAGGCAAAGCACTGAAGCGTCATCGAAATGATAAGAATCGAGTTCTGGCATGGCACTTGCGACCTCGCGATAAGAGAGATTTGGGCGTTTCAAAAGTTCGATTCCTTTATGACCAGTCGCTGTGTCGGTATATCCCTCTTTTAAAAGATAAGGATTGATGACATTCTTCCGTTCCACGTTGGTTTTGCTCAGGATTTCGATAGCTTGATCAATCTTCGCATACTTCTCTAAAAAGGCTTGGTAGCGCTCATCGGAAATCAAACCGATTTCATGCCCGTGTTGGCAAAGACGAAGATCCGCGTTATCGTGGCGGAGGAGCAAGCGATATTCCGCCCGGGAAGACATCAAACGATACGGCTCGTCCGTCCCTTTGGTGATCAAATCGTCAATCATGACGCCAATATAGGATTCGTCCCGGCGAAGAACGAAGGGCTCTTTTCCATCGATCCAACGGCTGGCGTTGATACCCGCCATCAAGCCAAGTCCAGCGGCTTCTTCATAACCCGAAGTACCACAGATTTGACCAGCGCCATAAAGACCTTCGTATTTTTTGACATGAAGACCAACATCGAATTGAAGCGGTTTGATCGCATCGTATTCAATTTCGTAAGACCATTTCAAAATCTCGGCATGTTCAAGACCAGGAAGCGAATGGACCATCTTCTCTTGAATTTCATGGGGCATCCCCGTCGAGAAACCCTGAAGATAGATGGAATCGCCAAACTCAAATTCCGGCTCGAGGAAGAGCTGGTGACGCGGTTTATCGGCAAAGCGAACGACTTTGCTTTCGATCGCCGGGCAATAACGGGGCCCCACTCCTTTGATCACGCCATTAAAAATGGCGGACTTATCCAAATTATCCCGAATGATCTTTAACGTCTCAGGAGAGGTATAAATGAGCCAGCATGGGAGTTGGTCTTTAAGTGGCGTAAAGTGGGTGGTTGTAAAAGAAAAAGCCAATTCGCCATCCTGACCGGGTTGAATCTCCGCTTTTGAAAAATCGATGCTTTCTTTTTTGATGCGTGGAGGCGTGCCCGTTTTGAGACGGAAAATCTCGAGACCCATCTCTTGGAGGCACTTCGACAAGCCCTGCGAGGATTTCTCACCATCAGGTCCGCCCGGATGAACATCCTGACCCGAGATGATGGTGCTTTCCATGTAAGTTCCGGTCGTGATGATTGTCGCCTTTGAGGTAATTTCTTCCCCGGTGTCTGTGATCACGCCAAACACTTTTTTATCATCATGCAATAGCGCTTTGACTTGGCATTCTTTGACGCTAAGATTTGGGGTCGCCAAAACGAGGCTCTGCATATAAGCGGGATAGCCTTTTTTATCGACCTGAGCCCGCAGGCATTGGACACCTGGCCCTTTGCCCGTGTTGAGCATTTTAATCTGCAAAGGATGGTGATCGGCTGCGATGCCCATCATGCCACCTAAGGCGTCAATTTCCCGAACGACGATGCCTTTAGCCGAACCCCCGATGTGCGGGTTGCAAGGCGTGTTGGCCATCATTTTGATGTTCAAGGTGCATAAAAGCGTCCGCTTGCCCAGATGGGCTGCGGCGCAAGCGGCTTCGACTCCGGCGTGTCCTCCGCCGACGACAATGACATCAAAATCCATGCAAATCCCTATCCGATCGCGTCGGACATATCCAACTTAATAAGTTGGTTCAGCTCGACAGCATACTCCATTGGCAGCTCTTTTGAGAAGGGTTCAATGAAGCCCATGACGATCATTTGGGTGGCCGTTTCTTCCGAAAGACCGCGCGACATCAAATAGAAAAGCTCTTCTTCGTTGATTTTTGAAACTGTCGCTTCGTGTTCGATATAAGACGAATTGTTCCGGATTTCATTCTTCGGCAAAGTATCGCTGAAGGATTTATCATCCAAAATCAAAGTATCGCATTCCACGTGGGCATGCGAATTCTCAGCCCCCGGAAGCATTCTGACGGTGCCGCGATAATTGGCGGTTCCCCCGTTTTTGCAAATCGATTTTGAAATAATAGTCGAGGAGGTGTTTTTGCCGATGTGGATCATCCGAGCTCCGTTATCCTGAAATTGGTTTTTGCCGCCGACCGCGATCGAAATGACCGAGCCTTTGGCGTTATCGCCCTTCAAAATGCAAGCCGGATATTTCATATTCCGCATGCTACCGATGTTGCCATCGACCCATTCCATCAAGCCATTTTCTTCGACTAAAGCCCGCTGAGTCACCAAGTTGACGATGTTGTTGCTCCAGTTTTGCACAGTCGTGTAACGGCAATGGGCATCTTTGAGTACGACAATCTCCACCACGGCGGCATGCAAGCTCTCCTTCGAGTAAATCGGGGCGGTGCAGCCTTCGACATAATGGATATCGGCGCCTTCATCGACGATGATGAGAGTCCGCTCGAATTGGCCAGTCTTCTCGTTATTGATGCGGAAGTAGGATTGAAGCGGCTTCTCCAAATGAACGCCTTTGGGGACGTAAATAAAGGAGCCACCACTCCAAACCGCGGAATTGAGGGCGGCGAATTTGTTATCAGCGCTCGGTACGACGGTCCCGAAATATTTCTTCATCAAGTCGGGGCAGGTTTGTAACGCCATGTCGGTCGAAAGGAAAATAACGCCTTTCTTTTGGACCTCTTCGAGCATGTTGTGATAAACGACTTCGGATTCGTATTGGGTTGTGACGCCAGCAAGATATTTTTGCTCGGCTTCGGGAATGCCAAGGCGCTGGAAGGTTTGTTTTACAGCGCTCGGAACTTCGTCCCAATTCTGCTCTTCGGCTTTAGCGACTTGGGTGTAATAGGTATAGGAGCCAAAATCCAAAAACTTGAGGTCTGGTCCGTAACTCGGAAGCGGCATTTTTTCGAAAAGGGCCAAGGCTTTAAGACGATATTCGGTCATCCATTCCGGCTCGTTCTTGTGCTTAGAAATTGCCCGAACGACATCGGCGTTGAGTCCCTTGCCCGTGGTAAAAAGAACCTTGGCATCGGTCTTAAAACCATATTGGTATTCTTTGTCGAGGAAGGTGGTATCGGCCATATTATTTCTCTTCCTTTTCTAAGAGCTCTTTCATCGCGGTCCAGCCCATGGTTGCACAGTGAATTCGTGCCGCTTGTTTGCCCGTGTTCATGAAGACAATCGCTTCATCGAGGACCGAGGCATCGTAAGGTTGCTCCTCAATCATGTTGAGGTATTGCTGAATCGTGTACTCGGCATCTTTGAAGCTTTCGCCAATCACGCGGTCACAAAGGATATCGGTGCTCGCACTCGAAATCGTGCAAGCCACGCCATCCCAAAGCGCATCGCTGACCTTACCATCTTTGGCTAAAAGATAAACATCGAAATCATCGATGCAGTTGCTCGACGAGGCGTGCAAAGAAAGATAGCCTTTGGGATCGCTCGGTTTCGCCTTATGACGGGGATTCTGATAGTGATCCATGATGATTTCCCGCATCATTTCGGGTGTGATTTCAATTGAAGTAGGCATCGAGGAACTCCTTTCCATGCTTGACGGCATCAACGAGAGCGTCGATGTCTTCTTTGGTGGTATAGAAATAGAAAGACGCGCGCACGGTCGCGACGACGCCGAGGTAATCGATCAGAATTTTCGCACAATGCTGACCGCTCCGGCACGCGATACCCCGCGAGTTGAGGAAAGTCGCCGCATCCTGGGCAAAGACATCCTTGATATTAAAGGTAACGATGCCCGCCTCCGACTTCGGATTATAGATGATGGCATTCCCCGTCTTTTCAAGCTCGCTTACCGCATAGCGTTTTAACTCCTCTTCATAGGCGTTGATGTCGGTCATGCCAACACCCATGATGTAGCGGATGGCAGCATTCAGACCGAAAATGCCTTCGATATTTTGCGTGCCAGCTTCAAAGCGAAGCGGCGGTTCAAGATACTGAGCGTCGCCGCACATATCGAACTTGGCATTCATGCCACCTCCGGTCATGAACGGCTCCATCTTGCAAAGCAAATCGAACTTGCCATAAAGCACACCAATTCCGGTCGGTCCGCAAAGCTTATGCCCACTGAAGGAAAGGAAATCGACATCAAGATCTTGAACATCAATTGGCATGTGGGGCACCGATTGGGCGCCATCGCAAACCAGCAAAGCTCCAAATTCGTGGGCAACTTTGGCCAAATCCTTAATCGGGGCAATGTAGCCCAGGACGTTCGTAACTTGAGCCACCGCAACGATTTTCGTGTGATTGGTGATGGTTTTGCGGAGATTTTCAACCGTAAGGCGTCCATCTTTGTCGAGCGGAATATATTTGATTTTAGCGCCGGTCATCTCACTCACTTTAAACCAAGGCAAGACGTTGGAAGCGTGCTCGGCTTGGGTCAAAAGGATCTCATCATCTTTCGTGAGATACTTCACCCCATAGCCGAAAGCGACCAAGTTAATCGAGTTGGTTGTACCTGAGGTAAAGACGACTTCAATCGGTTTGCAGTTTAAGAACTTCCCCACCACTTTGCGGGTATCGAGAATCTTTTCATCCACATTGAAGCAAAGATCGTAATCGCCGCGATGAGAATTGGAGGTTTCGTGGGTGTAATAAGACTCGACCGCCTTTAAAACCGCATCGGGTTTAAAAGTCGTCGAAGCATTATCAAGCCAAACAAGGGGCTTGCCTTGCATCTGAATCTGATTACGATACATCGGAAAGTCTTGACGGATTTTATACGGGTCAATCATGTTAGATTCCTCCTTCAATGGCGCTGCCAATTTGTTCGACAGTTTTCGGATCCGAGAAATAGGCTTCAATCGGCTTGAGGTAGCCCAAGGTAATAAGCCGTTTAGCCATCGCTTCATCGACCCCGCGGCTTTCCAAATAGAAGAGATGTTCTTCACTCAAACGTCCGACCACGGCGGCATGCGAAGCTTCAACATCGTTCTCGCCGATTTTAAGAATCGGAGAAGCTTGTCCATCCGACTGGGGATCAAACACGATGATTTTGGCAACTTGGCGCGTATGGGTTTTCTTGGCGCCTTTCTTAATTTCGGAGATTCCAGAGAATGTCAATTTACTCTGATTTTCGCAAATGCCATAGTTGGACATCAATCCCAGCGAATTTTCTTTTTCGTGATAAAGCGATGTTTCGAAAAGCTTTTGGTCATCTTCGGCTGCAATCGCAGCGGAATGCCAATCGCATTTGGCGGCTTGACCATGAAGATAAACGTTAAGAATAAAATGATAATGAGAACGCGAAAAGTCCGCAAAAGCCCCTTCAAAGGTTCCGCCTTCTTCCACTTCGATGGTAATCGTGGTGTCCTTAAGCGGCTTAAACGCCGCTAAAGCCAAACGCAAAGAGCCTTGAGCGGGGACGTGGAGCGAGAGGTGTTCCGGAATCTCGTCGACGTAAGTCACGGCGTTATTCAAAGACTCATTTTCCACCATGATTCACCGCCACCCGCGTCGCACAAGCGCCAATCGAAACAGTATTCATCGCCTCGTCGGTGATCTTTTCGACCTCGATGCCGAGCTCGCGATGAATCCATTCGTAGCCTTGGGTATCAATCTTTTCAATCAGATCGACTCCGCCATTGACCGCGATCCGACCGTTGATGAGAACGGCGGCCCGGGTCGGCTTAATCATGTTGTAGAGACGAGCGTAGTGTGAAACGACGAGGAAGCCTGCGCCACGCGCCTGTTCTTGTTCAATGGCTTTAGCCACGACGCCCATCGCGTCAACATCAAGACCTGAATCAATTTCGTCTAGCAAGGCGATTTTCGGCTGAAGAAGACGCATCTGAAGCATTTCGTTCCGCTTTTTTTCGCCCCCAGAGAAGCCTTCATTGAGGTTCCGCTTGCTCATTTCGAAGGGGATTCCCATCGCGCCATAGGCACTTTGAAGGGCGTTATAAAATTGAAAGAGGCTCAGAGGTTTTGCGCTATGAGCATTCATCGCCGCTTTGAGAAAATCGGCGGAATTAAGACCGGGAATTTCGCTCGGATACTGCATCGCGAGGAAGATCCCCGCTAAGGAACGCTTATCCGGCGATAAAGCTAAAACATCTTGATTATCAAGGAAAATAGAACCCGAAGTGACCTGATAGGCAGGATTGCCCATAATGGCAGCGAGCAGCGTGCTTTTGCCATGGCCGTTCGGTCCCAATAACGCTAAAGTTTCGCCTTCGGAAACATCGAGGTCAACGCCGCGGAGGATTTCTTTCCCTTTGACGGCAACATGGAGATCTTTGATACTAAGTTTCGACATAAACCCTCCCTAAGAGCCAAACTATTTTAGTCCAGCCCTTATCGCCTATCAAACGATACGGTAAGAAAGAAAAGAAAAAGTTGTCGAACCTTTCATTTTTCTAAAGTTTGCACGTACGCGCGCCAGGGCGCGTAAACTAATTGTTGCACCGATTCTCTTTAGAGAATAGAATTAACCCGCAATGTTTGTGCAAGGAGGAACTAGTCCACGCATATGAAGATCAAGAAATGTGCCCTCGGACTCGTAGCGATGCTCGCAAGTGTCACAGCGCTAAGCGCTTGTGATCTTGTGTCGGCCAATAACAATGGCGTCATTTTCACTTATACCGACGCCACCGGCAACCGCACCAGCTACTCAGCCGACGATTTGCTCTCGAATTACCGCACTTCCGGCAGTTCGTTAGCAACCGAATTCGATAAGGTTTACGAGCTTTTTGTTCGCAAATACTACGACCAAATGGGAGGCAATAAGCTTGCCTCGCTTAAGGCCTTAGCGGAACGCGATGTCATTAAAGACAAGCAGACCGCGAAAAACAGCGCTTCTTCGACGTCCAGCTACGAGCAAGAGTTCGAAAAAATCTTGACCAGCCACAGCGTTAAGAACGTTCAAGAGCTCTATGAATATCACCTCTACGAAGAAGAAAAGAGTGATTTCCAGGATGCTATTTATCAAAACTGGGCGACTGGTGATTCAGCCGTCAACGGTCTTGAAGCCTTGAAGGATGGCTCTTATACCGATAGCAACAAGAACACCGTGAGTATCATGCAAGCCTCGAGCGATTGGGGCATTGAGAATTCCGGCTGGCTTCTTGATCAAATGCCGTATCACTACCGCCATATCTTGATCAAACTCGCTTCGGGCAAAACCGGCGAATTTACCCAAGATAAGATCGGCGAGTCGACCGATGGCAAAGGTGGCGAATCCACCAAGCTTTCGCGCTTAATCTTCGCTTTAGCCGGTGCCAATTACACCAGCGAAGTTGATGCCGCAACCAAGGTTCGCACCACCACGATCACCGAGAGTAAAAACCGTCAAAGTTTCGGCAACTTAGCCGCTCAATATTCGGAAGATTCCTCGGGCACTCCGGCTTCTTCGACGCACCAAGGCGAAACCTCGATCGTCACGAAAGTCATGAGTTCCGACTTCGTTCCGGAATTCAAATTAGGCTCCTATGCTTACGAAACCTTATTCAATACGCGTGAAACTGGAACCGATTACGGCAGCAAGAATGCTTACCGCATCGCCCCGGGCTTAAAGAAGGAAGCGGCGGATTATGTGAGTCAGGCTACGACCACGACTCCGATTCCGACCACGATGATCGATACCAACCAGGCTTTGGAAAATGGCACGACCGTCTATGATCAAATCAAGAATACTGGCTTAGGCCAGATTCCGTTTGGCGCCGCTGTCGCTTTGGCTGATTATGCCGACACCATCAAAGATGTTAACGGCAACCCGGTCAACGAAAGCAATGAGGTCTTCTATCCTCGTAACGTCATCTTCAACAAATACTTCAACAAGCACAACATTTGCGTGGTCACGCCGAACGCGATCATGTCGAACAGCAACGTGACTGGCGTTGGCGCCGATTTAGCCAGCGTCAGCGATGTCCCTAATCTCGCGACTCAAACCGTCAGCAATCAAAAGTACAAAGGTGCGAAGAGTTCTTTATACTCTGCCCTGCCGGGCTTCAGCGTCGACACCACGGGCACCGTGGCCGTCGCCGATGATAATGGCGTTAGCGAAAACGTTCTCACCAACAGTGAAGGACAAATCGTCTTAGCCGTCCGTGTCTCTTCTTCGGGCTACCAAGGCATTCACTTCATTGTCGTTGAGCGGAGCGCTCTCTCGCAATTCGGCTTAAGCAAAGATTCTTCGGGCGTCTATGTTGAGAACGCCACTCAAACCGCTGGCGTCGCCAACAATTCGCAATACTTCACCACGTACCTTCCGGACAGCAGCAGCTATCCGAGCGATACTTCGGGCAAGTTAAAGACCTATGTCAATTACAACAACCCGACCAGTGAAGATTTGACCACCCGCTCGAACAACATTTCGACGGCGATCAAAGGCTTCAACAGCGCCTTATCGACTTATCAGTTCCAATTACTCGTCGAGAAGAAACAAGTCGTCTTCAATGACCAGAATAGTGAAACGATCAAGTCGCTCGAAAATGAGATCAAACTCTATTCGAGAGAAAAGCGTCTCTCGACCCGTGATACCGCCTTCAACACTTGGAGCGATAACTGGAAGAGTTACGCCGAAGCCCTCGCGAACCAAGAAGCTGAACGCTCATTGGGCAAAGACACTGGCTTAGGAAAGCTCTTATGCGAATACACTGCTGTTCACTATGCCGATGCCACCAAGGACACTCTTTGGAATAAAGGAGGAGCTTGCTATTATGGCACTAAGTAAATTGAAAAAAATCAGCGTTTTAGTTCTCTCGATTGCCTCCGTCTCCCTCTTAGCTTCATGCGACAACGTCGAAGCCAAGTTGGCGGATAGCAATTACAATGCCAACATTCTCGTCGATTCCACTGGCGCTAACGCAAATATCACCAACAACAGCTATGGCAAAATCTATGATGCCTTAGTCAAGTCGGGCGATACCAATAGCCAGAAGGTCCTTGAGAACGTCCTCTACATCTACGCTCAATCCGTCTATGGCGATTTCTATGAGATCAAAGCGGCCGTTGATGCTTACGAAGGCACGACCAACGACATCACCGCACTCCAAAAGATTGCCGATGCTCACGATGTCTATCTTGATACGAAGGACAACACCCATTCGATCTATAAGGTCGTGAACTTCTATCTCGATGTTCTCTACCGCATCCGGTCGACCTTCTTAGGCTACGTGACCAATACTTCTTATCAAGTCCGCAACCAATTCGTTGAAAGCAAGTTCTATGATGCCCAAGCCGCAGCTTATTACGATTTAACCAAGGTTAATGGCACCAATTACCCCTACAACGAAGCCCACAAGCAAGTGAATGGCAGCTTCCGTTTGAGCGAAGGCTATAGCGAAACCGCTACCTTCGTTCTCGATGGACAAAAGAGCGATGCTGGCGATGCGACGAATGCTTATTTCAAGAACATCTTCGGCACTTACTCGAATTACATCACCATCGCTGTTCTTCCGGACATCTACCGGAACGAGCTCACGACCCAGTACCTCTATCAAGAGAACTTAGGTCAAATCAAGCAGACCGCCTACCGCAAAGTCGATTATGTCTCCCTTGCGGAGAATGCCTCTTATAGCGGCAGCGTTGGCAACTTGATGACTGCCTATGCGAAGAACGTCATTGCTGATGCGACCAATTCCGCCAATAGCGCCTTTGGCTTCACCTTCCTTGGCGATCTCTACAAAGGCACGACGTCCGGCTTCACGGCGGAACAGACAACCTTAGCCAACACCATCTATACGGATGCCGACTGGCACAAAGCCACCCCGGTCAAGTCGTTAACGATCGATGGCTGGACCATCTCCGACTACTACAAAGAAAGCGCGATGGGCACGATCATCACTTCGTATGAGAAACTCACCGACAACCGCTTCACCGATGATACGACTGCGCGCAATGACTTCACCAATAGCGAAGCCTACACTGTCGAGACGGGCTTAGCCGTCAAGACTCGCACGCTCGTCTCCACCGATAAGACCGTCCATGGTTGGTACGATAAATCCGGCCTTTCGAGCTTAGCTAGCGTCCTCTCGACCCGTTTGTTCAAGGTCCAGGTCGCCAACGAAGTCGATGGCACGCCGTCTGAGACCACCCCGTTTGGTAAGTACGTTAATGGCAACTACTACCTCTTACCCGATACTTACGAATCCGGTGCTGCTTATCCTTATTTATATATGGATTCGTCCAGCAACTGGTATCTCGTCAAGGTTGAAGAAGCTGTCAAGCCGGCCAAGATCACCAGCACTTCGACTGGTACGGGATCCTCGGCCTACTACGACAACATGCCGAAACACGCGAATGATCACTACTTCGCCGAGCAAGTCTCGCGCAAGATTGCTTATTCGCTCTCGACCAGCGATACCTGGAAGAGCAAAGCCAACAAGTACTTTGTGAACGAAATGGCGATCATCTATCACGACACCTACGTCTACAATTACTTCAAGACCACCTTCCCGTCGCTCTTTGAGTAAAACGAAATCACGCTATAATGAAGGGGTGGAGCAATCCACCCCTTTCTTATATCTTGGAGGAAACACGCATGAAAGATGTCTTTTGCCGAATCATTGATGGTGAAATCCCATCGGTGAAGATATATGAGGATAACGATGTCCTCGCCATCCTCGATATTTCGCAAACGACTAAGGGCCACACCTTAGTCATGCCGAAGAAACATTACGATAACTTCTTAGCCTGTCCGCAAGAAACGATGCACAAAGTCTACGATGTAGCGCAGCGAATCGGCCAAGCGGAGATTTCGGTGTTGGGCGCCAAAGGGGTCAACATCCTCACCAACGTGGGTGAGAGCGCTGGACAAAGCGTCCCCCACTTCCACGTCCATGTCATTCCGCGCTATCTCGGCGGAGAAGGCGGCTTCCAGCTCACCATGAAGGCTCAGGATACCTCCAAAATGGATTTGCCGCTTCTGGCGCGTTCGATTTCGGAAAAGATGAAATAATAGACGAGAATCTTTCTTCGCTTCGTCTTAGGCCCCGCTAGGGGCCTTTCTTTTCTGAAAGAGAAATTTACAAAGCGACTTCGAAGCCCCGTATAACGGAACGAATCCAACTGAAAAACCATGTAAATGATGTAAGCGCTTACAGTTTTGGGAATTCTTGTGCTATATTAGGGGTGTCCAGAGGGGAGAAATCTCCAAGGAAGCCCGAATGGATGACTCTCCCCATTCGGGTAAAGATAGACTCGTATAGCAGTTTCTCGCTAAGGATGGGATCCTAAGGCTCAAGTTCGGTGGAGCAAAGCGAGAAAACGCTACGATAAAAGGCATTCCAATCCGGCGGCGGGGAATGCCTTTTCCTTTTCTTAAGTATCCCGTTAGAAAAAGCTTTCCCCCTTTCGATCAGGAAGAAAGCCTTTTAAATTTTATCTAAGGACTATTTCGTCTCTTTGGTATAAAGGGGCAAATAGAAATAACGATCGTCAATCGTGAAGACCTTTTGAGTCCACTCCCCCGGCGTGACACCCTGATAAGCTTTATCGAGGATGTTCATTTTGGCATCGAAATCATCGATCATCGCTAAGGCTAAGGCCTCACGAGTCTCCGGCGGAACGGGCGAGCCATAATCCGGCTGGTTGTGATGCGATAAGACCATGTGCTCCATAATCACAGGAATTTCGCCAGTCATGCCTAAGGTATCGGCTGCTTCTTTCACTTCAGCCTGCATGATGGAAATGTGACCAAGAAGTTTGCCTTCCAAGGTGAACTTAGTCGCAATCGGGCCTGATAGTTCGATTGTTTTACCGATGTCATGAATCAAGGCACCGCCGATTAAGACATCGCGGTTTAATGAGGGATAAAGCTTGCATAAGGCTTCGGCATCATCCGCCATGCAAAGCGAGTGATAAAGAAGACCCGAGGCGTAATTGTGGTGATTGCGGACGGCCGCGGGATAATCAATATACGCGTCATAATGCTTCTTCACCAAATACGAAACGAGTTTTTTAACATCGGGATTCTGTAGCGAAGAGAGATAGTCGTTGAGCTTCTTGACCAAGACCTCTTTGCTCACCGGGCTCGAAGGGACGAAACGGGTATAATCCACGCCGTCAAGCGGGAGAGGATTCCCCGAAAGAACTTTCATCTGCAAAGCGTTTTTATAGGACAACACTTCCGCTTCAATCGCAACAATATTGCCCGGGGCGAAAATGGTTTCGTCGTCATCGGCGATGTCCCATTTTTTGCCATCCATCGTGCCGGTGGCATCCTGAAACGAAATCGTCAAATACGAACGGGAAGCCGTCGTCACGCCTTTGGTGCACGCATTGACTAAAAAAGTCGCGCTGATGCGGTCTCCATCTTTCAATTCCGATATGGTTTTCATAGCTGCTCCTCCAAGACGCGGTTAATCGCATCGACCGGGTAGCCTTTGCTTAAGAGATAAGCGAAGACCTTACTCCGTAACTGATATCCATTATACTTGGCTCCGTAACGTTTTACCGTCTTTTCGCACAAAATATTAAGAGTCTCTTTCTCGGAATGGGGATCGCGTTCAAAGCCAGCGACCGCTTCTTCAGAGAGATGGGGATCAAATCCGCGCCGAATTAACGCCAACGCCGCTTTCTCTTTTTTACTCTTCAAAGGCAAACGATGGTATTTCTTTTCGAGAGCGATCGCCGCTTTTTCCGCATGGTCTTGCTCGCTTTTGAAATCCAGATGGTCAACGATCTCATCGCGGACACCGTGTTTGAACTTCAAATCTTGAACGATGCGATTCTTCCCATAAAGTTGCAGTTCTTTTTCTTCTTTATATTCTTCGGCGAACTCCTGATCATTGAGAAGTCCTTGGCCTTGTAGCGTTTTCAAAAGTTGGCGAAAGACCATTTCATCTTGGCTCTTGAGGCGCAATTTTTCTCTCACGTCATGAACGGAATAGGAGCCTTTGCTGGCAAGAGAGATCGCATAATTGAGCAAAGCTTCATTTTTCGTAAAATGAACGAGCGAACGGTACTGTTCTAACGTCAATTCCTTGCCAACGAAAAGCGGCATCTCCGTGAAAGCGTTGGGGCTGAGGGTCAATTTGGCATTCGGAAAAACCACGACCATTTGGCCTTTTTTATTCGGCGAAATCGCCAAAATCTTATAGTTACCAGTTCTTTTTGATGGCCCGTTCATAAACTTCATGTACCCTCGTGTAGAATTTCTCGAGCGAATAAGGCTCAATCGCTTTTAAAGCCGCTGAGCGAATCGAATTTTGCTTGCTTTGATTTAACGCTAAAATGCCGGGAAGTTTTTTGCCCATATCAGCGGCATCGAGGAAGAAGAAACCATCTTCCCCGTCTTTGATCGTTCCGACTAGCGATTCGTCGTAACGAGCAAGAAGAAGCAGGGAAGACGCCATTGCTTCCATGAACGTTAGTCCTTGGGTCTCGGTGATTGAAGCCGAGACAAAAAGATCACCTAAGGCATAATAAAGCGGCACGTTATCCGGATTGACTGGTCCCACGAAAACCACATTATCACCCAAACCAAGTTTTTCGCTTAACTCTTGGAGTTCTTTTAAGGCTGGTCCCCCACCGACGATGACAAATTTCGTCTTCTTTTTCGGGTGAGAAGCCAAAAACTGAGCGTAACCTTCGAGACAAATATCAATCGATTTTTCTTTGGCAACCCGACCCAAAGAAAGAATCACATAGGTATCAGGGCCTAAAGAATATTTCGCCCGCAAATCCTTCACCTTTTTCGCATCGATGTTCTCTTTTTTGAAGGCGGTGAAATCAATGCCAGTCGGAATGACGTTCATATAAGCATCAACGCCGATATTGCGCATATATTCCTGAATCTTGATGCTAGGCGTAATAAATTCATCGGCCCGTCTCGATTTGTAGCGAACGTAAGTGCGAACAATGCTTTTAGCAGCTCGGTCGAAATACCCCCGGGTGGCATAGTAGGTATAATCTTCCATCATCGTGTGAAAAGTGTAGACGGTGGCAACGTGCAAAATATTGGCCGCGATAAAACCGAATTGGCCAACGCCGCCATCGGTTTGAATGTGGATGACTTCAGGATTGAATTCCTTGATTAATTTCATCGCATCGGCGTTATAGACCGAAGCCCAGCGATAGTCATAGAGATGCTTCATATCAACGCCGGGCAAACGCAAAATATCGCCATAGAAAGAAAGCTCGTTGTTATAGGGATTCGTCGCCACCACCAAAACGGAATCGCCATGCTCAACGAATGTGCGGTAAAGATTGCGGCAGCTGGTTGCAACGCCGTTAATCTCCGGGGGATAGGTATCAGTGAAAATGGCCACCCGCATACTAATCATCGATATCGATGGAATCCCACTTCTTTTTCTTCATCGGGGTTTCCACGCCTTTCTTCGTTTCTTTTTCAACAGGCTTTGCGCTCTCTTTCGGCGCCTCTTTTGGCGCTTCCTTCATCGCCATGAAATTCTTTTTTGAGAAGTTTGAGCCCAAAGACAAATCATCGCGATCACCATAAGAAGGATTGAAGTTTTGAAGACGCTTTTGAATTTCTTTCCGCGAAAGCTGTTTGGTTTCGTAGAGCGTATCAGCCGAGAGTTTTCTTTCTTCGAAGGTTGCCAATTGCAAATCGACGAAAGTCTGGCGGTTGGCATAATGGTAATCCTCATGGGGACGAGAACGATAAAGCGCGGCGAAGAAGCCCGAAACCAAGATAACCAAGTGGAAGGTCGCGACCCGCCAAAGAATGTTGGCGGTCGCCATGTTAGCGGAGGCAGTTCTCACAATGGCAAGCGAGCCATTGACGACCTCGAGGGATTCCACATAGTAATTCGAATACATGGCGGCAAAGAAAAGTTCGGAAACACCAGCGCTTCCTGGTAGCGGGAAAAGACCGGTGACCATTTGGTGGAAGGCGCTTCGGAAACAAGAATCCATCATCAAAGAGAAGTTAAAGGAAGCGCCATAACCATAGGCATCGAGCGCCAAACCCGCGAAATAAGGAATCGAAGTTCGAATGATCAAAATCAAAAAGAAGAGAACGAAAATCAAGACCGTAACCGGGACGTTCGCTTGAAGACGCTTGAGTTCAATCTTGAAGTTTTCAACCTGAACCCGAAGGTTTTCTCTCGTCTTATCCGGATTTTTAACAATGCGAAGTTTGGCAAGAAGGCCGATGCCATAATGCATGATGAAGTTATGGAATTTATGGGAGTAGCTCATCAAGAAGAGCAGCGCGATAATCGAAAGATTAAGACCAAATCCGATGATAATTAACGGCAACATTGAAATGGTGCCATCCCAGCCGAAGAGAGAGAAATTCGGGATTTGGAAGCTCTTGATGGCGGCAATGGTATCCCACTCAAAAAGGATCGCAATGATGTCGAAGAAAATGAGAGCCATCTGGTAGATGATGAACCACATGACCATGATCGAAGCCGCATTGGAGACTTCAATTCCCTGCTTTTTCATCGTATAAACCTGCATCACCTGTCCGCCTGAAGCGCCAGGTGTCACATCGTTATAGAAGGCACCGATCATCACGTTAGCAACCCCTTGATGAAGCTTATAGTGACGGGTATATAAACGGCAGAAAATCTGAATGATAAGGCCGTCGAAAAAATAAGACAGCATCATAAGAAGAACGATGGCAATCAGCCACCAAGGGCTGCAGCCTTTAAGCGCGTCATAAATGAAGGTGCCGCCTTTGGCGATATCACCTTCGCCAGCGTTATAGAGCGAAAAAATAAGGGACAGCGTAGTCATGACCAAAACGACGGACATGCTGATCCAGTATTTTGAGTTTCCTTTTTTCTTTTTTGGCGCATCCGTTTCCGGAATGTGGGTTGTTTTTTCGTCCATCAAAAAATCCAAGAGCAATATTTGCTCTTGGACTATTGTAGCAAACTTTGCCTCCTAAGCCCTCTTTTTTATGGTGGTTAGGACGATTTCTGCTTCACAGCGGTAACGAATGGGCAAGTTATAGGACGTTCCTAAGCCTCGATTCACCACTAGCGAAGAACTTCCCGAGTGATATTGACCCCCGATGTATTCGGTCCAAGGATAAACGGCGATATCCCAGCCTCCGAGCATGACTTGACCGCCGTGGGTGTGGCCAGAATAAGTCAAATCGTAGCCTTTTTCCACCATCAAATAGAACAAATCGGGGCGATGGCAAAGCATGATGTTGAACTTGGCGGCATTGAAGCCCACTTCAAGGTCTTTGAGCTGAGCGGGGACATCGCCTTCGTAAGGCTTGAAATAGGGACCTTCAAAGTGACTTTTACTTCCCGGATCGCGAACACCGCTTAAAACGATGCCATTTCCTAAATCCACGCGGGTTTTGTAGAGGTTTTTACCCCAGGTATCAAAGATTTGGTGCTCTTTTGTTGTGATTTCTTCGGGAGCCTTCCGTTCGTGATTGCCATCCACATAGAACATCGGAATGCCTTTTTCTTTCCAACTCGCAGCCAAACTCTCCATCATTCCGTAATCACGAGTGTGGTTATCGATGAAGTCACCCGTGCAAACGATGACGTCCGGTTTGAGATCGAGAATTTTCTGGACCAAATCGGCATTTTTATATTTCAAAGAATGGCTATGGAAATCGGAAAGTTGAACAATACGAAAATCATCGTTGCCCGTATACTTTTCGGAGAGATACTCGTAGCGGGTGACGTTTAAATTGTCGTCGTTATTGCAGTAATAGAAAAACCCGAAGCAGGTGATGACGACGCCAAGCACGGCGGCGGCGCGAAGAACAATGCGGGTCTTTTTCATGTTCATAATGATAACAAACTCCAGCCGAAATACATTAATTATTCATCCGCTTTTTTGGTGATTTTTACCCTTTCTGCTCTCTTTACGACCCTCTAGGGTAAAATGAGCGCTTCGCCCGAGCGGAATAAGGATTGTCGAATCGTGATTTGCCTTCCTAAGATCCCCCAAAAACGAAAAGGATCCTCAGCGTAATGAAGAGGGTCCTTTCGTTTAATGTTTTCAAAAGGAAATTAAGCGGCGTCGTAGCCAAGAAGATAAATGGTCATCGGCAAATCAGCGGTAACCACATAAGTGCTATTGGCGGCCACTTCGAAATTTACCGTGCTTGAAGCGGTCCAAGCTTTAGCACCCGAAATCGCAGTTTTATTGGTGGCAACAACCGCAGTGCCACCATCTTTGGCATAAGAAACAGCCGCTCCATCGCTTGTCGAATTGCTTTCGGCGAGCAAAGTCACAGAGCCGTTTCCGCTCGCTTTAAAAGAAGCGCTCGATCCCGCCGGAAGATAGATGCCTTGAGAAATCAAATTGCCTGTGGCCAAGGTTCTTTCGCCTTGGGGCTTCACGACAATATCTTGACCGGTAAAAGTCCAAATGCCAGCGGTGAAGGGCAAAGCGGCAACACCAATCGGCCAATCCATCGGATTAACGTGAGCGGTATCTGTCGGGCTGGTCATAAACGGAGTCTCTTCAAGCGTGGTCAAATTGTTTTCATCATAAGTCACGCTAAGCGCCGAGATGGAAATATTGGCAGAGGAGAGAACGTAATACGTGCCTTTGGTGGTCAAATTGACATCGATCGTTGTCGTTGTGTAGGCGCTCGTTGTGGCATCGTAAGCATCTTTGCCCATCGCAATGCAAGAATAACCAACACTGTTATCAGCGGACTTCGCCACAAAAACGTTGCGGGAAAATTTGCCGCCGCTCTTGCTTTCCATATGAAGCGTTCCCGCTCCAAGGGTTGCGAAGGTTAAATAGTGCTTTTTGGCATCCGTCGCTTGGTTCAAATCACTTGATCCGCCCGTCTGAACATAGGGGGCAGCAACTTTCCCGCCGATAAGCGTAAAGAAGCCATCTGTGCAGTTCGCCGAGTTGGCCGTATAAGATGTTGCAAATGCGGAAATATCGACTGTTTTGGTGACGTTCTTGGCGGCTGGAGCAGCACTCGTAGATTCGGAAGAAGAACTGCTAGAAGAGGAACTGGAAAAGCTTGTCGTTGAGCTTGAAGAGGCAGAACTCGAGCTTTCGGAAGAACTCGAAGAGGCGGCAGAACTCGAAGATGATGAAGCGGCACTCGAACTTTCGGAAGAACTCGAAGATGCCGGGGCACTCGAACTTGCTGCCGCGCTCGAAGAGGCGGCGGAACTCGAAGAAGTCGCACTAGAGGCGGCAGTACTTGAGGATGCTGTTTTCGAAGACGAAGCTGCTGGCGCCGAGCTGGAAGACGCGGTGACTCCACCGCAACTGCTCAAAGCAAAAGCCGCAGCCACTAAAAGAATTTTTCCAAAGGAGTTTTTGTTCATAGATTTACCTCGCGATTATTTTATTACCCAAGTACTTTCTTCTCTACGTTCCTTCGAGAAATATGTGCCACGCGCACAAGAGTCATTCTCGCAATTTTTCGCCCATTTTCGTAATGGTATACTGAAACCAAGAGAAGGGATTTTTTCTATGAAACCTTATCAGCGTTTGCTCGTTCTTCTTCCGTTACCACTCCTTTTGGTTGGCTGCTCCACTACAGCCGTCAAAGGCGAAGACGCCGTTTTGGGCGATCTTTATGTCTCACCAACAGGTAAAGGCACTGATGGCGCCGGCACCAAAGAAAATCCTTTTAACCTCGCTTATGCGATTACCCTGCTCCACCCTGGCCATACCATCTACCTAATGGAAGGCACTTATAGCTATTCCTATCCGATCAAAGTTGATTCGACTTCCGACCTTTATCCCGCCAGTAGCGCCTCCGAAATGAAGACTTTGACACCGGAAATAAAAACTGATGGCACCGAGGCGAAAGTCTTATTTGATTTTTCGGGAATGCCTTTTTATTCGTCGAACCGTGGTTTGACCTTCAATACCCAGTATTGGCATGTCAAAAATTTCGAGGTCAAAGGGGCTGGCGATAATGGTGTTTATGTTGGCGGCAACCACAACATCATCGAGAACCTCAACATTCACGATTGCCAAGATTCGGGACTCCAATTAGGCCGTAAATCCAGCTCGGACAACACTTTGGACTCCTGGCCGACCGATAACTTGATCAAAAACTGCACCTCGCACGACAATCACGATCCGACTGGCGAAGATTCCGATGGATTCGCTTGCAAGCTCACGACGGGCTATGGCAACGTTTTCGATGGTTGCATCGCTTACAATAACGTTGATGATGGCTGGGATCTTTACGCTAAAGCAGAATCGGGACCGATCGGACCGGTCACTTTAAAAAACTGTGTTTCCTTCAATAACGGCATGACCTCGTATGGGGTTGGCACAGCCAATTCCGATGGCAATGGCTTCAAACTCGGCGGCGAAGTCATCCCGGTCGCTCATAAAGTTTATAACTGCGTTGCTTTCAATAACTGCGCTCATGGCTTCACGGATAACTCGAATCCTGGAACGATCTCTCTTGAGAATTGCACTTCCTATAACAACGCAATCCGCGATTGGGATTGTGGAAACATCAATCTTTGCCGTGATGCCTCTACTTCTTATAACAGCTTCAAGAACATCCTCTCTTATTGCGATGGCACCCGCACGAATCCGGTCACGTTGGCCTCAACATTGTCCAACTCGAAAGACGAATACCGCGGCAACGCCCAGTCTTCGGTTTTCTACTATGGCTTAGCGATGCTGAAGTTTACCGACATTGCCGAATGCGATTATTCCAAGAATGCTTTAATGGGTACTTTGATTCAAGACGAAATTACCGATCCTTTCGAAAGCGAGATTTCACCCCAGCCGATGGCGTCTTCTGGTGTCTCGGCTTCAAGCCATCCGGATATTCATACCCTCCTTCGCAATAGTGATGGATCGGTCAATTTACACGGTTTCCTCAAAGTCAAATCGACCTCGCCTTTCTATACGATGGGCTCAGGCGGCACCATCTTGGGTGCCCACTTAAATGGGGAGGACAAATAAGATGAAAAAGAAAATTTTGTTGCTCTCCTTAGGCGCTTTATTAGCCTTAGGCGGAATCGGTGCGACTTCTGCGGGGATTTTGAATTCGAACCTTCCCACTTATGCCGAAGATGCCGATGATGGTAAATGCCAGGCGGCTCTCGATCTGATTGATCTCAACGTGGATTTGAGTCACATTGTCTCTTCGTTCCGTCTTCCCTATCTTGGCCAATATAACGCCACAATCACTTGGGTCAGTTCCGATTCGAATGTGGTAGCTATCACTGCCGACGGCGCGGCTGGCAAAGTCGCCTCCGTCAAACGAGGCGATGCCGATGTTCAAGTAACATTGACCGCCACCGCGACTTTAGCGGGCTCGAAGAGCGCCACCAAAACTTTCGTTTTGACCGTCTTGAAGAAAACGGCGACCCAAGGAAGCGATCTTCCGTTGGCGTTAGACGAAAACTTCACCGATTACGCGACGGGCGTGGAATTAAGCAACTACTTCAAATGGCAATCCTCTTCCGCTGAAATGAGCGCCGCGAGCGCCGTCGAAGAAGTGAGCGGCAACATCAACGGCATGGTCAGTAAGAAAGCCTTGGCCGTTCAGAGCATTCGAACCGCTTCAACGTTAAGTTACACCCGTAATATCAACGTCAACACCACCGATGTTCCAGGACAAGCCGTCTTGGAGGGTTATTTCCTCTTTAGTGGAAAGACCAATGGGCTCGGCATCGAACTCACCAACGCATCCAATGCGATTGTCGGGGGCATCGCCCTTTCTTCAACCGCTTATTCTTATTATCAATCCGGCAGCTACACTTCTTCAGGCAATAAAGCCGTCGAAGAGGGCGTTTGGCAAAAATTCCGCGTCCTTTTCAAACCCTCAACCGGCCGTTTGATTTTCATGCTCTATGATTGGCTTTCGAATCAATGGGTCGATTTAACGAAAGGTGCCTCGACTTATGTCGCTGACGCGGGCGTGGCCAGCGGAAATAAAGGTAACGTGACCGGCTTGCGCCTTAACGTCATGAAGGGCTCGAATTTCGGCACCACCTATCTTTCTGATTTGAAGATCGATACTTTAAGCAATCTTCCCGAAGCGACACCGACGAACCCCAATCGGAGCGTTGGCATCGGAAACATCTCTAACTATAACGAAACGATCTTTGCCACGACGGGCGAAAGCGTGAGCGGACTCAATCCGGACTTCGAAGTCCATAACCGCTTCAACGAAAACGTAACCTTGACGAAAGATACCGATTACAGCGTCACTTCGACCAATTCGAAAGACGATGACGGCAGCGATCTTTATGTCTATACCTTTACCCTCGTTTCTACGGGTGAAGTTAAGAGCGTCCAACAGCACGTTTACTATTCCGCAAAGAGCGACAAAGTCGCGATTACTTCCTTTAAAGGTTCTTATCTCAAGAGCCGAAAAGTGACGGTTGGCTCGACGACCACGATCTATGGTTACATCACTTTCAGCGGCTATGTGAACCGTGGCGATGGCACCCTCTATTACTTGATTCTCAAAAAAGGCTCTGCGACGCCAACGGAAAATGATTTAACGAGCAATAACTCGGCAATTGCCGGCTATGTTCAGGGCGGAAACCAAGCCATCACGACTCACGCTTTCTCCCTTGATTCCGATAACATCACCTATGGCGGCGAATACGATGTTTACGCTCTCATCACCAACACCAACGGCTCCTCGGAGATTTATTCTTCGACGGGCATCTCAACCATCGTCAACATCACGAGCTGCGAAGAATTCTATCAAATGTCGCATTCGCTCGATACTTTAGCCTCAACCTTCCGATTGATGAACGACCTTGATTTCTCAAGCTACTATTGGGAATTCGATGCGACTTCCCGTAACTTTACGGGCGTCTTAGATGGACAAGGACACAGCGTCAAGAACCTCACGATTTCGAACGCTTCAACGGATACCACCATCAAAACGGGCATCTTCTTCAATTTCAATGGCACCGTTAAAAACATTGCCTTCGAAAATGCCAAAGTCTATGGTTTGACCGATGTGGGCATCCTTGGCGGAAACGCCTATGGTTGCACGGTTGAAAATGCCAGCTTCACCAATTGCACCATCGCTCAAGAAGGTACTCTTTCTGGGGGCGATGGCTATTTCGCAACCCTAGTGGGGCGCTGCCGCGGCGATATCAATACCTTCACGAATATCACGATCGATAATTCGACGATTTCTGCCCCGCAGCGCTGCGGCCTTCTTGTGGCGGCTGGCGTTGGCACTTCCAATAGTTGCACAATCAACGCCTCTAACGTCATCGTTGATGGCAACATCACCGAACAAGGCGCTCACGCAGGACTCATTGGTCGGAACCAAGCTGCGACCATTACCCTCGATGATGCCCTCATTTCCTTAGAAGTCCGTTATTCCAAAAAGGAAGTCGGCGCCGTCTTAGGGCGGAATGAAACCGGCGGCTCTTTGAAAGCCAATAACGTCTTCAGCGATCTGCGCATCAAAGACATGACTCAGCCCACTTACTTCGGTCAATTCATTGGCTATGATGCCACCACCACGGGTTCGTTTGGCAAAGCCTTTGCCTATTCCGCCTCCTCCATCAGTTACGTCAATAACGACTATTCCGATTTGGGCGATGCCATAACGCCGATTAAAAACGCGATCACCTGCGGCGTTGGCTACGACATTCCCGATTCCTACACGAAGCGTTGGTGGGAAAGTAGCACCTTCTTAAGAGATTTGGATGTCTCCACCGGCTTTGTTTATGACGAAAACACTGCAAAACCCATCTTGAAAACGCGAACCGCGGCGGAAATCAGCGCAAGTTTAACCGCGCAAAACTTTGAGACTTGGGCAGCGCAAATCAATCTCGATGCGATTGAGAAGTGCCATTACGTTCTTTATAAGGCTGAGGATGTCTATAACGCCCTCAGCGCTTCGGAGAAAGCTAAAGTCTCAGCGACTTCCTTAAGCAAACTTACCGAAGGCAAGGCGGCTTATATCCGCCTCATCGAGTCGCTTGACAAAATCGGAAAGGGCATCATCTTTTAGGAGGTAACATCATGAAAAAGAATGGTTTCATTATCTTCGCCGTCTTCTTCTTGGCCTCATGTGGCGGCGGTTCTACTTCCTCGACTCCTGCTAAGTCAAGCCCGACCTCTTTGTCTTCTTCGAGCGGTGTGACAAGTTCAAGCACGATCGCCTCGTCGAGCGAAACGACTTCCTCAAGTTCCGTCTCCTCCTCGAGTTCCCTTTCCTCAAGCGCCTCATCCTCTTCTTCCTCTACTAACGAAGCGGATTTCTACGTTAAAGCCATGGAGAACACGCCAGATTATTACACCTTATCGGCCACGACCAGCGTGAAAAAAGGCACGAGTACCCTCCAAAATTCTTATGCCTCCAAGAGCATCGACTTAACCAATAAGATCGAGCATATCTATAAGCGGGTCAACACCTTAGCAGGTTACGCGAGCAATAACGATTCTCTCACCGAAGAAACCGATACCTATCAAAGTGCCACCCTTCTCTATGAAAAAGGGTACGATGGCAAATACCACGTGAGTGAAGTCGCCCGTAATGATTTCGCCGCTTATCATTTAAGCTTCGATTTCTCAAAGTTGACGGATGCCAGCGTTCAATATGATGGCTACGATGCGATCTTAACGGCCAAGGTCAGCAGCGAGAATCTCGCCGCTTTTGGCGAAACCTCCTTAAGCGGGGTCGCAGATTTTCTCGTGAAGGCCACCCTCGATAAAAAAGAAGGGATCTTGGCAAGTTTCGTCTTCAGTTATACCCAAGAAAGCTACGCCGTCAGCGTTTCCTATAAGTTCTCTTCCTTCACCACTACCATCGTTCTTCCGACGGTTTGATCGTCCTTGACCAATAAAAAAAGAGGCACCGGCAAGGTGCCTCTTTTGCGTTTAAAGTGGTCTTTAGCGAAGATCCTTGGTCTCGATGTTATCCATATCATCGAAATCCTGATTCTCGCCGCACATGCCCCAAATGAAGGTGTAGTTCTTCGTCGAGACGCCAGAGTGGATGCTCCAGCTCGGCGAGATAACCGCTTGTTCGTTATGGAGAATGATGTGACGGGTTTCTTTCGCGGGTCCCATCATATGGAAGACGGCTTGATCGTTATCCATGTCGAAGTAAAGATAAACTTCCATCCGTCTCGCATGGGTGTGGCAAGGCATCGTGTTCCAGACGCTGCCGGGCTCCAGATGGGTTAAGCCCATCTCCAATTGGCAGGTTTCAACCCGGCCAGGAATGATGTAACGATTGATGGTCCGCTCATTGCATTCAAGCTTGCTGCCCAAATGGCGATGATCCGCATCGGCTAAAGAAATGAATTTCGTCGGGCATTCACGGTGAGCTGGGGCGGAGTTCAAATAAAACTTAGCAGGGGTTTGCGCGGATTTCGAAGCAAAAGTCACTTCTTTGGTGCCCCGTCCGACATAGAGGGCGTCAAAATGCTTTAAGGTGTAGGCTTTGCCATCCACCACGACTTCGCCTTCTTCGCCGATATTGATGATGCCCATCTCGCGGCGGTCTAAGAAATGTTCGGCTCGTAATTCCGGAGCGACACCTAACACCACTTTTTTCGTAAGCGGAATCACCCCGCCGGCGATAATGCGGTCAATATAGGAATAAACCAACTTAATCTCGTCGCGGCCAAACGGCTCTTCAATCAAATATTCTTTCCGTAATCTCGCGGTGTCGTAATGGGCATAATCCTCTTGCGAAGAATAGTCCCGGGTTGTCATGATCATCTTTTAGTCTCCTTTCAAATGAAATAGTCGGGGTGGCGCTCTTTGACTTTTTCAATGCCATTGAGGCCGGAATAATTGTGTTCTTGAATCACGCGGTCGAGGGAGGAGAGATCTTGATGCTCAAGGCAATCCACAATCTGATTGTGAACGGCAAGGAGCTTCGAAATTTCGGTTTCGTCGCGGTAGAAGGTCAAGAAACGGTAACGGCTGAAATACGGGAAGGCGCTGTTGAGTAAATCGAGCACGGCCGCTTTGCCGTCTTTCTCAAAAATATAGTGATGGAAATCGTTATCAACCTCGAAGAAGCTCGAGGCGACTTTCTGATCTCGCTCGCCGCCATCGCTCGTAAGCACATCAGCGGAAGACGCGATCAAATGGCGCAAAATATCAATGTCGCGCGGAGTCATCTTATCCATGACGTCCTTCATGACTTCGGTTTCGGTCACCGTGCGGAGATACATGATATCGCTGATCCCCGAAAGGTCAATTTTCGTGACGTAACTCCCCGACTGGGAATAAATCACGAGTAACTTATCGCTTTCGAGTTTCTTGAAGACATCGCGCATCGGCGTTCTCGAGACATGGAAGCGTTCGGAAATTTCCACTTCTTTCAAGCGGGTCCCCGGGCGGATTTTAAGCGTGATAATATCGCTTAAGATCTTTTGATATATGGCTTCAATGTCCTTGGTCATAGGTGAGTTTGACGATAATTGAAATTATAGTAGAAAAACGAACGAAAATAAACCTTAACGCTGAACCCGGCCTGAGGCATCTCCACCCATGAGGGTTTCGACCTCTTTGACGGAGACGTGGTTGAAATCGCCCGGAATCGTATGCTTGAGCGCCGAAGCCGCCGCGGCGAATTCTATCGCGCTCTGCGCTTTCTCATAATGGGTTAAGCCATAAATGAGGCCAGCGGAGAAGCTGTCGCCCGCGCCAACCCGATCAACGATGCGGATGTCATAATGCTTCGAATGATAGAACTCGCCTCCAATCGATAGGGCGCAGCTCCAGCCATTATCCGAAGCGCTATGGGACTCACGAAGCGAGGTGGCGGCACCTTTGAAGCCGTACTTCTCGCAAAGCTCCTTGAGCATCTTCTTGTAGCCTTCAAGATCGAGCTTGCCACTCGTGACATCGCCCGACATCGCAAAGCCTAAGCAGGCTTGGGCATCTTCTTCGTTGCCGATGACGTAATCGACATACTTCATCATCGGAATGAGGCAGGCTTGAGCCTCCGGTTTCGTCCAGAGTTTGCCACGATAATTGAGGTCGAACGAGGTGGTAACACCTAATTTCTTGGCGGCTTGTAACGCTTTTAAGGTCGTTTCGGCGGCATTCTTCGAAATCGCCGGGGTGATACCCGAAATATGAAGCCATTTCACATCGGCGAGAAGCTTTTCAAAATCGAATTCTTCAGCTTTCGCTTCCGCGATGGCGCTATGGGCGCGGTCATAAATGACTTTGCTCGGCCGCATGCTGACGCCGCTTTCCAGATAATAGATGCCTAAGCGATCGCCACCGCGAAGAATCTTCGTGGTATCGACACCAAACTGGCGTAACGAATTGAGGCAAGCATCGCCGATTTCATTATTCGGAAGTTTCGTGATTAAAGCGGCTTCGCAACCATAATTGGCCAAAGAAACCGCAACGTTCGCTTCGCCACCGCCATAATTGACATCGAACGACTGAGCTTGAACAAAGCGCTCCGCCCCTGGGGTGGAGAGACGTAACATGATTTCTCCTAATGTAGCGTATTTCATTTATTTACCCTCCCGTGCTTCTTTAACTAAGGAAACGAACTGGGCAGCCCGTCTCGTGACTTCATCATAATCGCCCGTCTTGGCTGGGGCGGTCAAATCGCCGCCGGTGCCAATCGCCACCGCTCCGGCTTTAATCCACTCCTTGGCATTCTCCAAGCTGACGCCACCCGTCGGCATCAAATTGGCCTGAGGCAATGGTCCATGGACGGCTTTGAAGTAGGCCGGGGTCGCACTGGAACCCGGGAAAACCTTAATGACATCGACGCCGGCTTTCATCGCCGTGATAATCTCGGTGATGGTGAAGCAACCCGCCATATACGGAATGGCATAAAGATTACAAATCTCGGCCACTTCTTTATCGAAGGCTGGTGAAACAATGAATTTCGCACCTTTGAGAATGGCGATCCGAGCTGTGGTCGCATCAAGGACCGTGCCTGCACCAACGATGTATTTCGCACCTTTTATTTTGGCTAAGGTATCAATCACTTCTTCGGCGCCGGGGACAGTGAAGGTCACCTCGAGGCCGACGATGCCGCCCTTAACGCAGGCATCACAGAGCTTTTGGGCTTCTTCGATCCCGTTCGCTCGGATGACAGCAACGACGCCGCATCCTAAGAGTTTTTCAACAATTTCGTATTTCTGCATAAGCATTCCTCCTGCCGATAGTTTCGGTCATGTTAACGTGAGAAATCCCCATGGATTTTCTCGTAGGTTCGAATCAACTCGTAGACGTACATTTGATTGCCCCAGTTCTCGAGGCTGATGCCGCTTTTATCTTCAAAGCGTTCGATGCGGTAGCTCACGGTGTTGCGGTGAACGTAGAGACGAAGAGCACTGAGGAAGGGCGATCGTTCCGTCTCGATATAGGTTTTGACGGTCAGTAGGCTTTCTTCATCAAACATCGCGAGGAGATTCTGACCATCTTCGTAAATCTCCGGATGTTCCCGTCCCACTTCGTAGAGGTAGAGGATTTTATCCTCCTTCACGTAGGGAAGGTAGGCGGTGAAGCTTTCTTTGAAGCACGGAACGATCAACGCTTTGATCGAACCGGGGAAGTCGTTGGCGGCGGCGGTGAAGGACGCTTCAACCACTGCTTGCGAGGCCATCCCTCCAGGTAAAGAAATCTTGTAGATGTTGGAGGGCGTCTCTTCTAATTCGTAGGATGTTTTGAGCAGCTTAGAGAAGAGCTTCTCAATCGTTTCCTTCTTCGCGAAGCGGTCGCTTTGGAAGAGGAGGTGGACGCTATTCATGTCTCCACGAAGGAGCCGACATTCTTCAATATCGTCTTCTCCCCCACGTAGCCTTCCGCTTTCACGTGGTCGAACTTCACCGCTTTGACATTGGCGAAGTAGAAACCCATTTTGGATGTTTCTTCGATGTCGCACATCATCGACGGATAGCCTTTTTTGGCTTCGTCTTTGACGCTAAAGGAAGAATTCTTAATGCTGATCGAAGCGATCGGCTGCTCGGGTAGACCATAGAAGAAACCTAAGGCAATCTCGGCATCGCTGCATTCGAGGTTCTCAAAGACGAAGGAACCCAGATACGGCGTTTTCTCGTCGACCGGGGCGGGATTCTTATCCTGGACCCAGGCATCTTTGCCATCGGGATCGCAGAAGTAGAACATGCTCATCGCTAAGGGAGTCAGAACGTGTTTCATCCGAATATCTTTGAAATGGATGCCATCCATGACGCAGTCGACGCCACGCCCTCGCCTCGACTTCACGCGAAGCCCGCGGTCGGTGCCCTCGAAGAGACAGCGTTCGACGGTCAAATGCTTTAAGCCTGCCCCCGCTTCGCTCCCGAGAACGACGGCGCCATGGCCTTCGTGCATATAGCAATTGCGGATCGTGACATGATCCGAGGGGGTTTTGTAGGTTTTTCCAATATAAATCTTGCCCGATTTGATTGCGATGCAATCGTCACCGACCGAGAAACGGATACCAATGACATTAACCTCATCGCAGCATTCCGGATCGATGCCATCCGTATTGGGAGCATCTTTCGGGTTAATAATCGCAAAGTCATAGAAATTCACATGTTTGGAGAAATACGGGTGAATCGTCCAAGAAGGTGAATTTTGAACGGTGACACCCTGAAGAGTAATCCCATCGCAATCATCAAAATAGAAGAGACGAGGTCTTGAATAATTGAGGTGTTTGACATCGACCCAGAATTGACCTTTCTGGGCTTGGCCATCGACGAGACCTTCGCCAACGATGGCAACGTTATGGCAATGATAGGCGGTGAATAAGGAAGTCATTCCCACTTTGGGGCCGCCTTCCCAACTAATCAGTTGAAGGGGTTTATCGCCTTTTTCATAAGGGGCTTCGCCAGGAAGCAGCGGATAGGCTTCGACTTCAGGATTGCCATAAATCGTCGCATTTTTATCGATTTGAATCGTCAGATTGCTCTTTAAGAAGATGCAGGTGGCATGGTATTCGCCTTCATCGAAGACCAGTCGGCCATTCTCGGGCAAGGCGGCAATCGCCATTTGAATCCGTAAGGTATCATCGCCCGTTTTCGCGCTAACGATGTCCTTCATGTGCAAAGTTAACGAAACGGGGAGCGTATGGATTTTAACCTGATCCTCCCCGATCGAAATGACATAATCACGATCCGGGGTCAAAGGAAAGAGCGAAAAGACGTTGCGTTTGACATCTTTGAGGGCGGATTTGCCATTGATTTTCACTTCATAGGTTTCCGGGGACTCGTAAATCGCATGGTTATCGAGTTCAAAGGAAGCGCTCGAGCAAGAAACATAGAGGACGCTAAATTTCATAAGCAGGGCCCCCACATCTTCTGCCAAAGATAAACGATAAGATCTTTGAGGCCGATCGCCGCGAGTTCAATCGCTAAGCCAATCACGGCAAAGGTCAGCGGCTCTTGCCAAACGCCAAAGCTGTTGGCGGGGGTAATCGTAACCAAATAAGCGCAAAGGAAGCCCGTCGCATAGCTCCAAGCCAAAGCAAAGGCGAGATTGATGAAAAGGGAGTAAATCTTCGCGTTTTTAAAAATCCACCAATAATGAGCTTCTTTTTTCGAGGTCTCGATGGCATCGAGGATATTGTCGGTGATGAAATCATTCATAAAACCCATCGCGATGCCCACCACCAGCATCTGGATCAGCGGGTTATAGGTCACATTCATCCAAGTCGTGATGCCCATCACAAAAAAGAAATAAATCGCACCAATCGCCCAATATTTGATGAGAACGGCCTTAACCCAAAAAGGGATTTTATCAAACCACGAAATCTTATACGGATTGGCGATAACATCCGGGGTCTTGTCTGCGGAAACCTCGGGTGTTTCTTTCTCCGGTTTTTTCTCCGCTTGTAACACCATGCTTATTTTACCTTAATGTGAATTTTCTTAAAGAAGGGTTGGAGTAACGGGGCTAAGGCAGCGAAGACGGCGGTAATCGAGAGCATCACGATATGAACAACGGTCCAATATTCGGATTTGGCCAAGAAGATCGTTTTAGGATCATCCGTAACCTTATTGAGGGAATTGGTCAAATTCATTTCGATCCGCATATCGTTGAGATGATAAAAGTCTAAGTAGAACTCGCCACCTAAAACCAAAGCAAAGAGGATGTACATGAAAATTAGCATCTTCTTGCTGGTCCCCTTGCCATAAATTCGGAGGTAAGAAAGGACTAAAACCAAGGAGAGAAGAACGTTGGCGAAGAAATAGAAAGCATTCATTCCATCGTTCGTCAATTTCATGATCGCATTGACGTGCTCATGAATATGGAAGGTGATGACCATGAGACAAACGATGACAAGAATCATCGGAATCATGGAAATGTGGTTCTTGAGTTTAATGAAAAAGCGTAAGAAGAATCGCTTAAAAGGATTGGCCTGAAGGGCTTGGCTCAACGTCGCCTCATCGTCATCTTGATCGTGACCAAAATCTTTTTCGTTAATCTCTTGGGAAGGCGTTTCTTCGCTCACTTGAAGATTTTTGGCATCGTCACGTTCTTTTGCCATATTATTTGCCCTCCTTTCCAGCGGGGTTTTGCATGGATTTCTCTAAGCGAACCCGTTTTTCATCCTCGCCATCAAAGAAGCAAATCTTTTCTTGACGCAAAGCCACTTCGATGATGTCACCAGGATTAAGACGTTGCCAACCCGCAAGCTTTAAAACCGCTTTGTTGCCTTCGAAAAGACCATGGACGAGCGAAGATTGGCCTAAATGTTCAACGAGTTCGACTTGGAAGGGCAAGCCTTTGCCGACTTCGAAATTCTCGGGACGGATGGCCAAAATAATTTTCTTGCCACTTCCGTCATAACCCGAAGTTAAAGCCCGATTGGCTTCAGATAAAGGAATTTCAAATCCTTGTCCTTTGAAAATGCCTTTCTCGATCGTGCCCGGGAAGAAGTTCATCGGCGGGTTGCCAATAAAGGAGGCAACAAAGACATTTTCCGGATCGTTATAAATCTCGTAAGGTTTGCCAATTTGTTGAACGCGACCCATCGACATGACGACAATCCGGTCGGCCAAAGTCAAAGCTTCCGTCTGATCATGGGTGACATAAATCATCGTGGTTCCTAAGCGGTGATGGAGAAGTTTAATCTCGCGCCGCATCGAAGAACGGAGCTTGGCATCAAGGTTGGATAACGGTTCATCGAAGAGGAAGACTTTCGGATTCCGAACGATGGCACGACCCATCGCGACCCGCTGACGTTGCCCGCCGGAGAGTTCCCGCGGCTTTTTATTGAGTTGGCCTTCCAAACCCAAAATATGAGCGGCATCCATGACCAAATGGTGAATCTTCTCCGGATCTTCTTTGCGGAGCATCAAAGAGAAGCCCATGTTTTGATAAACGGACATCGAGGCATAAAGGGCATAGTTCTGGAAGACCATCGCGATATCGCGGTCTTTCGCTGCTTTGTCCGTGCAATCCGTATCGCCGATAAGAAGTTGACCATCGGTGATGCCTTCTAGACCAGCAATCATCCGAAGCGTCGTTGATTTGCCACATCCTGACGGCCCGACCAAAACGATAAATTCACCATTGGCAATGTCGATGTTGAAATCCTCGACAGCGCAATTGCCGCCTTCGTAGACTTTTCTTAAGTGACGGAGAGATAAACCAGCCATAAGTTATCGGACCTCCACTTTCTCGCCTTCAATCGAAGCGACACCTTTGAGATAATTCCGTAAAACCGTACCACGCCGAATCGAGAGAACGCCTGCCAGAATGAGGCAGATCCCCGAAAGAATAAACAAAACCAAAATGGGATAGAACCGAGCCGATTCAAGAATTCGGGTTGTAACCTTCACTTGGTTAACCACCTGAGTCTTGATGGACTCATGGAGGGCAAGCGGATAGACGAAAGGCCGAACAATTTGGAATAGGCCAAAGCAAATCGCGAAGATCCCCCAGCCTCGAGAATAGGTTTTCATCCGAGAAACCGCTAAGAATAAGAACAAGAGCGAAACGATATTAATCAAGATATCAAGACCGCATAAGAATCCCGAGGAAGTGATCCCAAGGATCGAAATGTTATCTTGATTGGAAATTAGAACTGAAGAATAGAAGATGCAAAAGGCCGCCGCATCAAAAATGAGACCAAAATAGCCGAAATTTGCAGCGACTTTATTATCGCGGTAACGCATCATTTCCATCTCAACGCCTTCCGGATGGAAACGGCTATGAATCCTTGCTTTCAGAAGAGCAAAGCGTTCGCTAAAACTTTTCTTTTCCGAGCTCATTGCTTTTCCTCCTGAAGCGAAGAAGCGGATTTTGCTTTCTTGATTTGGACGATCGCTTTCTCAATCGTGACAAAAAGAACGGGAACCGTGCTCAAAATGATCAGGATCGAGACCAAATAGCCTAGGAGGAACACCGGGGTGTTCGGATCGACAGAAACCCCTGGAGTCGTCGAAGCGAAGTAAGCATTAATGGTGGTAAAATCGACGGCCATATAAAGCTTTTTATAAAACGCTACGTAAAGGAGAGTTTGAATGCCCGCAAACACCGAGAAAATGACATAAGCAAGACTCCAGACCCAATTCGAAACGTAGTAGACATTTCGGACGTTGTTTCTTAAAACCCGATAGAGAAGTGAAAGAACGACACCGATAATGGCAAAATAAACGATGATGTCGTTATAGGGTTGGATATTTTGGTAGAAATTGATCGTGTCCTGATATTGATGAAGGGCGGCGGCTGGAGTCGACATTCCGAAGGCATACACGGCTAAAAGCGCATAAGAAATAATCGTGATAAACACGGTAACTTTTTGTGCGATTTTAACCCATTTTTCCATGTTGGTCTTCTTTCATTCAATAGGATTGTTCGGGGTGGGAAGGAGACCCACCCCGAACAGCTTCAGGCGTTAGTAATCAAATCGTCTCGTCTTACTTCATTCTCGCAAAAGCCGCATTCTGGATCGCCACGAAACCCGTCAAATTGAGCGTCGTGTTGACCGTGGTCAAATACTTGTCTTTCGCGAAATCGAAGTTGCTGTAGGAGCCAAAGCCCGTCATGACAATGTTGCTCCAGACGTTGCTCTTGCCCTTGGTGTTGTTGATGCAAGTGCTGAGATCGTTGAAGTTCGAAGTCAACTGAGTTTGTTCGGCTTCATTGAAGGCGAGAGTGGTCGGAACGATGTCGTAGAGGTGATCGGTGTTGTCGCTCTTGAAGTTGACGTGTTCAAGAACTTTGAGCGCAATCGCGTTGTTGATATCGTCAAGACCCGGCTGAGCCTTGGTCGAAACAGTCTGATACTCCATGCCTTGTTGTTTGACATAGCCGACCGGGTAGGTCGCGCCGAGCCAATAGCGGTAGTAGTTGGTGTAGTTGCCTTGGGCCAAATCCTTGAGTTGTTTCTTGCAATCGTCGCTGAGAACCGGGACCTGTTTGCCTTGGTAAGCCATCGTCTTGATCGAACCATCAGTATTCTTCGCGAGGTAGCCATCCGGTCCATAGGACATCAAACGGTTGCCTTCTTCGCCATAGAGATAGTCGAAGAGTTTGAGCGAACGAGCAAGCTTAGCGCTGTCCTTCGCCGTTTCCGCGGTGATGAACCAGCCTTCGGTCTTGACCGAGCGCCAAGATTCGGTGTAGTGGAAATACTTGCCATCATTTCTCCAATCGGCAACCGCCGGAAGGATTGAGGTGAAGAGATAATCATCAACACCAGTCGGATGGTAGGCGTTATCGGCATCGTTATAGACGGTCTGAGTCTGATCATAGTCGTAGGTCGAGAAGCCCAAGTTGTTGCTCTGGAGATATTGCTCGAACTTGCCCTTGCCTGTCGTAGCCGAGGTGAAATCAGCAAGGATCAAACCTTCCTGATACATCTGGTTCATCTTCTCCAAAGCGTTGACCATCGCTTGATCGCCACGCGCATCTTGGAGTTTGCCATCGGAACCAACGTAGAGGAAATCCTTGCGAGATTCACCACCACGGACACCGAAGAACTGAGTGAATCTCCAAAGGTCACCAGTACGATCGTTGGTATTTTCACGCGGATATAACGGAACGATGGCGGTAGCATTGTCAGCTTTGCCCGTGAGATAAACGCCATTGGCTTTCACGCAGCGATAAAGAGCGACAAGTTCATCGACATCGTAGGCGCTGCGATAGCCACAGAAGAGCTGGCTGCGCTTGGTGCCATAAGCATTGCTGTAGGTGGCATCGATGTAATCACGGAGAGCCTTAACAAGCGTCTGACCGTTCATCGCGGTAAGAGCATTCTGGGTCGTGATGATGTTGGCGGTGTGTTTCTTCGTCACCGTGGTCGTCGCCGTTTCAGCTTCGTTCATGACCGCCACTTGAGAATTGACTGATTCCGGAGTGAAGGCGGTATAGTGCGAAGTGATGCTGACGCCCGTGTCTAAGGTTGTCGGCAAATCGCCATCAAGGAGTTTCTCAACCCAATCCTGACGGACGAGAAGCATACGTTCAATATCATCGAATCCATCGAAGTACGGAGCGTAGTACATCGCACCGTTGGCATCGACGATGGTCTTTTGAACCACCGGGTTTTCGGTCAAGAACTTTTTGAAGTTCGGCATCTGATCGAGGTATTGCGAGAGGTCAAGAATGGTCTTGTTCGTGGTACCTTCCGACTGAATCTTCGTTGACGATCCTTGAGCGATGTTGACTAACTCGCCATTGGCTTTGAAACCATTGAGGACTAAGTTTCCGAAAGCAGTATCAATGGTCGTATCGGAAGTCGAGGTCACATCGTTAATCGTGAAGTTGAGATTCTTCTGAAGCGCGGCCCAAACCGGCTTGAAATCACCTGCTTCGTAAGTAACACCATCAGCGCCGGAATAGGAGGAATCTTTGGCCAAAGCGCCTTTGCTCGCGTAGAATTTCATACGCGTTGCGGTGTCTTGGTACATAACTGACATGTTGAGGGTAACTTTTTCTAACACTTCGCTGGAAGACGAAGCGGCACTGCTACTGGCAGCGGAAGAGCTAGCAGCGCTTGAAGAAGCGGCAGAAGACGAACTGGCAGCGGCAGAAGACGAACTAGCAGCGGCAGACGAACTGGCGGCGGAACTTGCGGCCGTTGAGCTGGCAGCCGTTGAACTTGCGGCACTTTCGCTCTTGGCAGCGGATGAACTTGCAACAGTCGGGGCGCATGCCGCTAACGGCATCACGCAGCCCAGGGCCGCTACAAGTAACATAGATTTCTTGAATTTCATTTGTTCTCCTTTCAATAATCTAAGTTTTTTATTTTTTCCCTGCCCTGACAGGGACAAAACCAACGGAAGATCGACTCGGCTCTACTCTTTGACGCCGCCGAGGTTAACGCCAGCGGCGAAGTACTTTTGAATGAAAGGATAAATTAAGAGAACAGGAATAATGGCACAAATGATCATGGCATAGGCGATACTCATCGGAGCGTAAGCCCCTGTGATGTTCGTCCCGCCAGCAGCTGAATCTTGCTCGATTTGCTCAATTTCACTTTGAATGACGACCTGAAGTGGGAAATCATAAATGTTATCAACGGTCTTGTAAGCCCAGAAGTAACCATTCCAACGGGAGATTCCGAAGAAGAGTGCTACGGTTGCCACGGTTGCTTTCGACATCGGGACGTAAATCTTGCTCATGATTTGGAAGTCGTTGGCGCCATCAACCACCGCCGCTTCCTCAATTTCTTTCGGAACCGAGTCAAAGGCGTTGCGGAGAAGAATAACGTTGAAGGCCGACATACCCATGGCCAAGACAATGAGCCACTTTTGATCGGCGATACCCATTTGGGCAAGGATCGTTCGGGTCTGCATGTAGTTGAGATACATCGGGATCGTTCCGGCGCTGAACCACATCGTGAAGATGAGCAAGAAGTTGAAGAACTTATTGCCAAAGAGCCGTTTCTTCGAGAGAGCGTAGGCGCCGAGGATCGAGATAATCATCATGTAGACGGTGCCGAAGAGCGTAACGAAGAAGGTGTTGCAATAAGCCACCCAGAAATACTTCGTATGGATGACTTCGTTAATGGCTTCCCATTGAACATCGACGGGCCAAAGGACCACGGAACCCGTATCCACGGCAACCCGTCCCGAAATCGCGGCGGAGAAAGAATAAATCAGAGGATAAAGGCAAAGAAGAGCAAACACGCCAATGAAAAGATAGGCGATAACCTTGAAGGTGATTTCCGAAGCGGACATCCGCTCCAAACCATGTTCCTTTTTCACTTTGTACGTTTTGTTGTTTACGGTTTGTTCCATATCTTTTCCACTTTAGAAGAGCGACGTCTTCGACACTTTCCGAGCAATCTGATTCGAGCCTAAGACCAAAACCATGCTCAATAACGAATTGAAGAGATCGGCCGAAGCGCCAAGGCCCTGGTTGGAAGCCATGTACTTATTGATGACGAAGGTCGCGATGGTTTGGGAGGTTTCCCAGTTCGCGCCAACGGTGCCTTGCTGCTGTAAGAGGTAGACCTTTTCAAAACCAATCGAGAGCAATTCGCCTAAGCGAAGAATCAACATGATGATGAGGGTCGGAGCCATGCCAGGGAAAGTGACATAACGAATCTGTTGCATCTTGCTGGCGCCATCGATACGGGCCGCTTCGTAATTGGTTGGGGAAATGCCCAGAATCGCGGCGAAATAAACGATGGAAGAATAGCCGGCAGTTTCCCAAATTCCCGAAATGATGTAAATCGAACGGAAGGCGTTGGGATCATCAAGCAAATTCGTCTGACCAAACCAGTTCTGGAAGATCCAGCCGATCGGACCCGCTGCCTGGTATTGGTTCGCTGAAGTGAGCAACATGCCAATGAGCGAGGTAATGACGACGAGCGAGATGAATTTCGGGAGATAGGTGAAAACCTGGGAAATCGAAAGAAAAACCTTATTCTTAATTTCGCTAAAGAATAAGGCGAGGATGATCGGAAATGGGAAACCGAAGATCAATCCGTAGAAACTCAGAATGAAAGTATTGCGGAAAGCGGTCCAGAAATCCGAGCTGGAGAAAAGCGTATTCAAAGAATCGAAGCCCGTCCATAAGGAGGTGAAAACGCCACCGCCAAAGGAAGAATCGGATTTGAAATACTTAAAGGAAACGACCATAGAAGCAATCGGGAAATACTTCCAGCAAACAAGGAAGAAGACGAGCGGCAAGAGCATGACGTAAAGGCGCCAGTCCTTGAGAACATCGCGTAAAGTCCGCTTCCAATACGATTTTTCAATCGCTTCGACTTCGTCTTGAGAAGCCCGCATCGATTCAGGAAAAATCGCCGCGGCTGTTTGTGCTTTCGCGGTTTTTTGATCCGAAACTTTAAATTGAGTGTCAGCCATTCCGGTTCAGTCCTTTCCCTGGTGTTTGCGGTTCTGATAGTCCTTGATCGCTTGATTTTCCTGATCAAACTTCGAGGTTTTGTGTTGAGCTTTGTTGAAGGGTTCGTCCATCCGATGCAAATCGTCTTCGCTCAGGGTTCCCCCATCGAGAAGTGCCGCATCGTTGACGTCATCCGCTTCCGCCATCTCTTCTAACGAGAGCTGGTTTTGCTTCGCTTCACGGACGACGGAACTTTCGGGTGCTTGGTGAAGGCGGATGAGATAGTCGTTCATGTCCACGACCAGGCTTCCTTGCTTGCAGGCAATGATCCAAAGGACCAACCCGAACAAGACATTGAGAAGATCGAGGGCAAAGTAGAGAAGAGCAATCTTCCAGAAATCGCCATTGCCAATTTGACAAATAGCGCGAAGAAGCTCGACGGCGATATAGCCACTGAAGTAGTAGCCATATTTGAAGAGGGGATCCTTGTTCAGACTCCATTTGTCTCTTTTAATAAACCAAAGAAGGCAAACACCCAAGGCAAGATAGCCCACCGTGAAGGCAAGCCAGAGTCCCAAGGTTACGTTCTGATTAAGCAACATCCGGGTGTAAACACCACTAGCACCAGCGGCTACAGGGACCACTAGGCCAAGGGCATTCCACCGGTAGATGGCGATCATCCCCATGACACATGCAATGGAGAGGGCGTAAACCTGGTTGGAGAAGCGATGGAACGCATACACATCAACGCACTCTGCCACCGCCGCAATGACGGTGAGAACCAATAGGTCTAGAAATTCATAAGCATTTTTAGACATGTTTTGTGAGGTTTCTTGGCAAGGGCTTGTGTAAACGCTTACATATATCTTACCCTAAAATTGTGCCTTTTCAACACCTTTGTATACAAGTTTCTTATTCATTCGATAGTTCCTAATCTTTTTCAATATCAATTTTTTATTTTTGTATACAAGAGTTAAAAAAGCCTGATAAAATGGGCACTTTAAAAAGAACGAAAATCGCTAATTTTGTTAGCGCTTACATTGATTTCGTCGAAATTAATGACTTCATATAACGATACGAAGTGTCGATGTCATCACCCTTTACGCCTTCAAATACTAAAACAGCATTCGGGCATTCATTTTTAATGGTTTCAAGCATTGTTGAATAATGGAAATCTCCTTGGCCGGGAGCAACCTGAACGAGCTTTCCATCCACAAGCTTCGCGTCTTTAAGGTGAAGGATCTTAATTTCGTCTTTAAAAAGATCACACGCTTCCTTAAAGATGGCGTCGCGGGATTCAAAGTTTCCTTCATAAAGATAATTGTAGAGATCCAGGGTTACGTGGACTCGGGGCGAATGAAGCTCATCGACAAGACGTTTTAAAACTTTCGGGGCATACATGACGTGACCCCACGCCCCTTCGATCGTGATATCTTCGCCAATTTCTTCAGCATATCGCGTCAATTCGACGAAAGCTTTTTTGCTTTGCTGATAGCCTTCCTCAGTTTGATTCTTGGGGTTATAGATCCAAGGCGAATCGTTATAAGAGCCGGTCTCGCTGCCAACATAAGGATGGCCAAAGGCGTGGGCAATACGAAGATTGGCTTTGAAATTTTCGATCCCCTTCTTCACGACTTCAGGATCCGAGTGAACCGGATTGAAATAGGCACCCAGCATTGCTACCTGTATCTTTTTTTCCTTCAACGAAGCCGCAACTTTATCGACGAAAGCGTCTTCGTAAGAATACGGAGCCAAGGCTTTATTAAAAACCAACTGAACATAGGAAAAACCATGCTCTTCGAGGCGCGAGGCCAAAGTCTCCGGCGTTTGCTTTTCGCACAAATCGTGAGCTCGAATTCCAATTTTTATTGCCATAGTCTTCCGCTTCCTCGCTTATAATTATGTTATGCCAACTCGCGAAGAATTTGCACAATGCGAAATCATTACGGTCTCTGATTTTTCTAAAGCGCTTGAGATTTGCAGGGATTTACGCCAAAAGGACCCGCTAAAGCCCTATATTCTTTCTTTTGAAGAAGGGCTCAGCCTTGGAAATTTCATCTTCCCCTACTCCCATTTTTATCTACGAGCCGAGAAGAAACATACCCTCCAAGGTTCTCTATATGCGAAGATGAAAGACGACAAAGGCGAAGAATTATCCACCTGGAAAACCGCGACCCTCAAAGTCACCGGAAGCCATAATCTTTTCGAAGGATTTGCCATTGAAAACACCGCTGGCGATCCGGAAAACAAAGGCCAAGAAGTCGCTTTGGCGATTTATGGCGATGACAATCTCTTTCTTCATGTCGAACTCTCCTCGACCCAAGACACCCTCTTCATTGGTCCCTTACCCGACGATTTAGCGACCCGCTACATCAACTTCATTCCCGAGAATGAACGTTATCACGAAGGCAATACCCACAATCGCTTTCTCTTTGACACTATTAAAGGCTCGGTCGATTTTATCTTCGGCGCGGGAAAAGCAAGTTTCTACCAATGCGATATCGTCAGCGTTGATGATGGCCGCAAAGAAGCTTATGTCAGTGCCCCTGCTCATTCCTTAAAAGACGACTTCGGTTTTCTCTTTGCTTCTTGCCACTTCATTAATGGCGCCGTTGAGAAGCATTCGATTTATCTCGCAAGACCTTGGCGGGATTATGGAAAAAGCGTTTTTGTTTCTTGCACCTATGATGACCACATTAAGAGCGAAGGCTTTGCCGAATGGAATAACGAGCAACGCTATCGGACGGCCCGTTTCGAGGAATATCCTCTACAAAAGGGACGTGTTTCTTGGACCAAGAATCGAAAAAGCGCTCCGTTACCAGAGCGCTATGATGAGGAAATCCGACTTTTAGAGACGCTAGCTCAACGCTTGAAGTAAGCTTTGGCGTTATTGAAGGAAACGTCCTCGACAATCTTCCCGAGGACGTTTTCATCATCGGGATAGCGACCCGCTTCGACGAGGGAGCCAAGATAATTGCAGAACTCTCTCCGGAAATACTCGTGACGCGGATAGCTTAAGAAGCTCCGCGAATCGGTGAGCATGCCAATAAAGCAAGAGAGTAAGCCATCATCGCCCAAGCGCTTAAACTGCTCGAGCATGCCATCATAATGGTCATTGAACCACCACGATGTGCCAAGCTGAAGTTTGCCCTTCATGCCGCCTTGGAAGCAGTTCATCAAGGTGACAAGCGAGATATAGTCTTTCTCGTTCAGGGTGTAAAGAACAGTCTTTGGTAACTCGTCTGTCGAATCCAAAGCATTCAGTAACGCCGAGAGTTTCTCGGCGATTTCCCGATCCTCTGAAGCATCGTAGCCGGCGTCGGCACCGATTCGGGCGTAATTGCGCGCCGAGTTATTCCGTAGAGCCCCGATATGGTATTGCTGAACCATGTTGTACTTGTGGTAAGCCTGGCCCAAATGAATCATGAGATAGCCTTTGTAGATGTCTTCTTCTTCAAAGGAGATCGCTTCGCCTTTTAAGCCTTTTTGATAAATCGCATTGGCTTCTTCATAGCTCGCCTTCTTATAGTGCACGACATCGAGGGCGTGGTCCGAAGCGACGCAGCCTTTCGAAACAAAGAAGGCCAAACGCTCATCCAGCGCGGCAAGCATCGTCTTTAAATCGACGAGGTTTTTGCCCGTGATTTCGCTGAGCTTCTTCACCCAAGGGATGAAAGTTTGACGCTCGACGTTGATGGCCTTATCCGGACGCCAGCAAGGATAGACGTTAACCTTGAAGGATTTGTCGGCATGAATCAAATCATGATAATGAAGATCATCCACCGGATCATCGGTAGTGAAAACCGTTTCGACATTCATCATTTCCATCATCTTGCGAGCGGTCAAAGTTTCAAGTTTCTTATTGGCTTCCGTCCAGATTTTCTCGGCATTCTCTGGGCAAAGAACCTCATTGATTCCGAAATAACGCCGCAACTCAAGATGAGTCCACTCATAAATCGGATTGCCAACGAAATAAGGCATGGCCTTGGCGTAGGCTAGGAAGCGCTCTTTATCGCTCTTCTTGCCGGTGATGAGTTCTTCATCAACGCCGAGTTCCCGAAGGAGGCGCCACTTATAATGGTCACCATAGCCATTGGCACCGAGCCAGGTTTCGGTGATGGAAGCAAACTTATGGTCCTCGTAGATTTCGACCGGCTGAAGATGGCAATGGAAATCAAAGATTGGCATCTTGGCGGCGTGCTCAAAATAGAGTTTTTTGCCCACCTCGTTGTCAAGTAAGAAATCCTTTCCTAAAAATTCTTTCATATCGTTTAAACTCCTTTCTTTAGAGCGTCACGCCCGTTTTAAAGAGGGCGATTTGACCCATATCATAGGTTTCTTCTTTCGTCTCGAGACCCGAAGCGACTCGAATCACCAGATCCAAAAGTTCATCTCTGGCCTTCTCGAAGCCTTCGTCGAGACACTTCTCGCCATCGAAGTCGATCCAAGAGGGTTTCTTTTCCGCCAAGAGATGGTTCGTCGCAATCTTGATGGTCGGAATCACCGAGCCATAAGGCGTGCCCCGTCCCGTCGTGAAGACGATGAGATTCGCTCCTCCGGCGGCGAGATTCGTCGCGGCAACGATATCATTGCCCGGGCCATTGACCAAAGTCAAACCAGAGTGCGTAATCTGTTCTCCGACATCGATCACGTCACGGATTTCAAGATGGCCACCTTTGAGAACGCAACCCGAGGATTTCTCTTCGAGCGTGGTGATGCCGCCATCTTTATTGCCCGGAGAAGGGTTCTCGTAACAAGGCTGATTGTTGCGGGCATAATAGGCCTTAAAATTTTCGATGAGATGAACTGTCTTTTCAAAGACTTCCGGATTCTCCGCGCGGTTCATTAATTGCTGTTCGGCTCCAAACATCTCCGGTACTTCGGTCAAAGCGACTTTCGCTCCCGAGGCACCTAAGACATCTGAAAGTAATCCCACGAGGGGGTTGGCGGTTAAACCACTGAGCCCGTCGCTCCCGCCGCACTTTAAGCCCAAAGTAATCGCGCTTAAGGGGCAAGAAACGCGCGGCTCGTCTTTAATTTTGGCATAGAGTTTTTCTAAAAGATCACTGCCATAAGCAATATCGTCTTCGACATCTTGGCATTGGAACGAAAGCACGCGGTCATGGTCATAGGGCTCCATCGCATTCATAAAGGAAGAGAGCCGGTTATTCTCGCAACCGAGTCCCACCACGAGCGTGGCTCCGGCATCAGGGTTTTTGGCTAAACCAATCAAAAGTTTTTGTGTTGTCGCTAAATCATCGCCTAATTGGGAGCAACCATAAGGATGAACGAGCACTTGGACGTGCCCTGACATCTCCGGATGCTTTTTTAAGAAGGTGGCTTTGATTAAGTTCGACGAGCCATTCACACAGCCGACCGTCGGTACGATGAAGAGGTCATTACGGATGCCGACCCGCCCATCCTTCCGCGGATAGCCCATGAAGGTTTTTGCACTGGCTTTTGGGGGCAAAGGAACGGACTTCTCAAAAACATAATGAGGATTTGCAGTGTTTAATGAAGTCACCAAATTGTGGCTATGAATCCACTGCCCCTTCTTCACGTCTTTCGAGAGAATGCCAATGACGTTGCCATACTTGATGAGAAGATGGCCTTTTGCCATGTCGTGCAAGGCGATTTTATGGCCTTGTTTGACGTCATCTCGAAGCGTGATCCCATCGATGACTTCGCCCTTATGGCAATCTCTTAAAGCGATGATGACATCATCGTTAGGATTGATTTGGGTGAAATCATTCATGGGCATTGAACTCCTTGACGGCATCGTAGACCGACGGCGCTTCGACAATCTTGTGAAGGTCGAGAGCGACTTCTTTCTCTAAGCCTTTGACCGCGGTGAGATCTTCACCCCAGAAGCTGACGTTGCTCAAAACCGAATGGACGACATCTTCAAGCTTGCCACCAGCATAATAAGCGTCCCAATACTGACGGAATTCCACCAGATATTCGGGCGTATCTTTAAGGGCAATCGGTTCTTTGACGCCATTTTTCATCCGATAGCCATCATAGAACTTGATCAAAGCCGCTAAAGCAAAGAGCAGATGCTTCGGGTCTTTGCCGGCTTTCAGATCATCGAGGACGGTCGGCAAATCGCGTTCCTTGTATTTGGAAACGCTATTGAGAGCGATCGACATCAAAGCGTGATGGACATACGGATTGAGAAAGCGCGAAAGGACCGCATCGGCGAAGCCTTTGGCATCTTTCGTCGTGATGGTCGGAACGATTTCGTTATAGAGTTCGGTCAATAAGAACTTCTTAATCTCCGGATCGAGAAGGGATTCGCGAACTTCATCAAAACCCGAAAGATAAGCGACCGGAACGAGCGAGGTGTGAGCGCCGTTAAGAATTCTGACCTTCCGCTTCTTATACGGGTGGACATCGTCAACATAGATGGCATGAAGCCCAACTTTGTCGACCGGGAAATGCTTCTGGCAATAAGCCTCTTTCTTCAAAACATAAAGATGGAAGTATTCGCCTTTCACCATCGAGTTATCAACGTAGCCAAATTCTTGGCAAAGCGCCGGGAATTCGTCTTTCGGGAAGCCCGGAACAATCCGGTCGACCAACGAGGACGTATAGTGGCAGGCTTTATCCAAATACTCCGCAAATCCCGCCTCTTCGTGGCGTTCCGCAGCCAATTTGAGAAGGACTTCTTTAAGATGGTCGCCATTGTCGTCGATGAGCTCGCACGGCATGATCGCCAAACCCGCTTTGGGGCCGAGGACCTTATAACGGCGATATAAGAGAGCATAAAGTTTGCCCGGATAAGAGAGAGGAAGTGTCGTCTCAATATCGACGCTGACATCTTTCTCTTCAAAGGTAATGCCGGCTTCGGTCGTGTTCGAGATCACGACTTCAAGATCTTTGCTTTCGCCGTATTTTAAGAATTTTTGATAATCGAGGAACGGATTCACGAAATCATCTAACACATCGATGATTTGATGCTTCCTGACCGCTTGGCCTTTTTCATCGAGACCCTGCAAGATCAGCGTATATAAGCCATCTTGCTTCGCCAAATCGGCGACCCGCCCCATTTCCAGTGGCTGGACGACCACAACGTGGCCTTGATATTTTCCGGAATCATTCATCGTTTGAATCATCCAATCGATGAAAGCCCGCAAGAAATTGCCCTCACCAAACTGCATGATTTTGATTGGGGCTGTTGTCTTTTTGTGATTCGCCTTCGATAAAACTTCTAATTCTGCCATAAGATATCCTCCTTTGAGACTTAGTCTCAATATGGCATCGACAGATATTCGGCATAAGCCATCATGAAGGGACCTACGCCTTTCGCATCGTCTTCAACCACGGGCTCGCTCAGATAGTAGGCGATGCTGCCATCGCGTTTATCCGCATCCAAGCCCGAGACTTGAACGATGTGACCTAAATGAGAATCGTGGAAGGCGTAATGAACCGCCCCTTCGAAAATCGCCGAACCTTCCGTCATATTTTCGAAAGGGAGGAAGCCCAGTCTCGCGCCTTTCATTGCGGCGTAAGCCATCATCAAGCTTCCGGAAACTTCGAGATAATTCTTCGGATCGTCGATGAGAGGCAAATCCTTCCAAAGGTGGGTTTCTTTATCCTGATAAGGGAGCAAACCCGTGAAAGTTTCCTGAAGCTGTTTCTTCAAGAAATGATAATGGAAGTAATAGCCATTGTCCCTGAAAATGCTGGCCACATCGACGTCAGCCATCGCCAGCCATCCGACCGAGCGAAGCCAGACATTTGGTGAACGACCCGTGGTTTTGTCGGCCCATTGAAGACTCTTCGTCTCATCGTAAGCATGGTAGAAGAGATGGGTGGAGGGATCAAAGTTAAACGTTGAGACGTTCTTAAACTGCTTAATCACGTCGTTACGCATCTTTAAAGAAGCGGCCCTTGTCGATTCGAGCGCGTAAAAAGGCTCGCCCATATAAAGGCCATCGAGCCAAAGCTGATTGGGGTAGCGCCCTTTATGCCAGAAACTGCCGGATTTCGTCCGCGGTTGGTCGTGAAGTTGACCCCGAAGAAGATCGAGCGCCCGGTCGAATTTGGCTTCATGATGAACAGAATTGATGAAGAAAAGGGTATAGCCGCTCTGGAGATCATCAATCGAATGGTTATTGCGGTCGTAATGTTTTAACGAGCCATCATTCAGAATATTATGATCGAAATAGTCGAGGCAGAAATTGAAATACTTCTTATCGCGAGTCACGCGATAAAGCTGATAGGCGCCTTGAAGGACCACGCCGTCTTCATAGCACCAGGCTTCACTCTTTTTATAATGCGAATAATTGGCAAGATAAGCATCGATATAGGTTTCGATGGCTTGTTTTTCTTCTCCGGTTAACATAGTGGCGTTTTTCTTGATCCTTTCTTTTTCGTTGAGACGATGAATGATGACAAAGGCCACGACGCAAGCGACGAGGCCAATCGCGATATTGCTCGCTCCCATCGAGATGCCGGCGACCTTGTAGCCCGTGTCTTCACTCGTCCCGAGGAAGGCTTGGGCAATCAAAAAGGACGGAATCCGGAAGACAAAGACTCGGGCGATATTAATCGCCATCGAGAGCCGGGTATAGCCAAAACCATAGAGAAGACCGAGGACGGTGTCGTTGATCGCTAAGGTTATGATACCCAATTTTTCATAGAAGAACACATCGGAAATGTGGCTGGCATACGCTTCACGAGCCGCTTCATCTTCGATCGAACGGGCGAAAAACAGGGTGATCGGCTTATCGAAAATCGTGATCAGAATAACCCCGATGATGGCCATGCCTAAGGCATAAACAAGACCGATATAGAACGTGTCGATGGCCCGCTTAGTCTTTTTTGCTCCGAGGTTTGTTGAGATGATCGAAGATTCGCTATCTTGAACGGAGCTTAAAGGATTCGTGATCGCCCCGCCCATGTTATTGGAAACCCCCAAGGCACCCACCACGTCTTTGCCATATTGTCCGCAGAGACCATTAATGACCACTTTGCCGAGAGAAAAAATGAATTTCCCTAAGAAGATTGGAAACGAAAGACCGGTAGTTTTGCTGAGGGTATAGAGACTGTGATCGACGTTTCTAAAAGAGAAATGGAAGATGTAACTTCGCATCGAAAGTCGAATGAGGATGTAAATCATCAAAGCCGCTTCGGCAATCAAAGTAGCTAAAGAAACGTACATCATGTCTTTCAGCCCGAAGCCATAAAGAAAGAGGGCATTTAAGGCAACCTTAACCACCACAACCGACATGTTTAAAACCGTCACGCCCACCATGCTGCCTTTTGACTTTTCTACGCCAAGATAGACGGTGTTGAACATCGTGATGGCCGTGGTCGCCACTGAAATCATGAAGTAGTATTTGCCCACTTGAATTGATTCCTCCACCACGCCCATCATCCGAAGGAGAGGCTCGGAAAGCGGAATAACAATCGCGCAAGTTAATAGAGCAATCACCGTCACGTAAGCGAAGACCGTTGAAGCCAGTTTCTGAGCTCGTTCATAATCTTTTTTGCCAATCTCGCGAGCAATCATGATTGAACCGCCCGAGGCTAAACCCGCACCCAAAGCGCCAATCATGTTGGTGACCTGGGCCAAAGCGCCAACAGCATTGACCGCTTCTTTGGAAATCCCCGAGCACATGATGGTGTCGATAATGGAGTAGACGTAATTGAAAATCGTATAAAGGAAAAGAGGAAACATCAAAACGAAAACCACTTTCCAGAGGTTTCCGTTCACGATGAAATCCCGCCGTTTTAGCTCTTTGGCGGATATCTCTTGAGCTCCTGCCAGCGCCATAGAAGTTTACTCGATGGCGTTCTCGCTCGCCTGATCAAAGAAGTGCAAATCTTTTTTATTCACGTAATAGCTGAGACTCGACTCGATCTTGATTTCTTTTTCCGGCGCCGCCTTAATGATGGCTTTATTGACCCCATCATTCAGATAGACGTTTTGGACATCGCCAAGCATTTCATAGACTTCAACTTTGCTGGCCAAAGAAACGAAATCTTCTTTCTTATCGCTATCCTTGAGCCCGATTTTGGCGTGCTCGGGACGATAGCCGATAACAATGGCTTTGCCACTGATTTTCTCTAAAAGTTTCGGATTGAGTCCATTTAAGGCAAAGCTGATGTCTTTTTCTCTCGAGACAAAGACGTCATCGTTCACGCTTCCATGGATAAAATTCATCGGAGGATCGCCGATGAAACCGGCGACAAAGAGATTGGCTGGATGGAAATAAAGTTCTTCCGGAGAACCCACTTGTTTAATGACGCCGACATCCATGCAGACAATCTTATCCGCCATGGTCATGGCTTCAATCTGATCGTGGGTGACATAAATCGTCGTAGCCCCAACCGAGCGGTGAATTCGAATCAACTCCGAACGCATCGAAACGCGTTGCCGCGCATCGAGGTTCGATAAAGGTTCATCCATCAAGAAGATGCTCGCTTTGCGAATGATGGCACGGCCTAAAGCAACGCGCTGTCTTTGGCCACCGCTCAAGGCGCGAGGTTTGCGGTCAAGATAATCCGTTAAGCCCAAAATCTTCGCGGTTTCTTTGACCCGCTTATCGATGACGTCATCATCGAAGCCAGCCAAATCAAGCGAAAAGGCCATATTTTCATAGACATTGAGAGTCGGATAAAGGGCGTAAGACTGGAAGACCATGGCGATGCCACGGGCCTTCGGCGGGAGGTTATTGACGATTTTGCCATTGATTTCCAAGGTGCCATGGGTGATATCTTCAAGGCCTGCGATCATCCGAAGAGTCGTGGATTTACCGCACCCGGACGGGCCAACCAAAACCACGAATTCTTTATCGTTGATATGCAAATTAAAATCGGTGATCGCTTGATACCCGTTCGGGTAAATCTTGTAGATATTTTTTAAGTCCAGTGCCACTTTAGAGCCTCCACAGATGTTTCAGAAGATACGTGAGATAAACGAACGAATTTTCTTTTCACTTAACCTAGATAATCATACGGCTTTCTTTATCTATTTCTTTATGCGAAAGGCACAAATCACAGAAACAGCGATTCCAGGACGGGGTTTTTCTTCATTTCGCCCCAGAGCAAACGCGAGACGAGTTTTGCCCCCTTGACCGAGAGGTGCGAAGTGTCATGAAGACCTTCGGGGTAATGGGGATAAAGGTTCGGCTCAAAGACCATGTAATAACCGCAGTTGGTTTCAAAACTCGAAGGCGCGAGAAAGTCATAAGAGAGTTTCTCTAAGTCAAAGCAGGTAACGCCGAGGCGCTTCGCCACTTCTTTCATCGCCAGAGGATAGTCGCCATGGGTATGAAGAAGCACGCCTTTTTCATCGTAATGAAGCCGCGTCATGGAAGTAAAGAAGAAAGCCTTGCAGCCTTTCTCTTGGAACTTGCCATTCATCAAAGCCAGGTTCGATTGATAGCCGCCATAGGGATCAGTATAGCGTTTGGGGTCTTCTTTCTTCTCGTCGTTATGGCCAAAGGAAATGAAAACCACATCGCCTTCTTGAGCTTTTTCGAGCGCCTCGTCCAAGTGACCTTCATCGATAAAAGACTTCGTCGAACGCCCATTGAGGGCAAGGTCAAGGACTGGAATAAGGGGGTTTTGCAGGAAATAATGAAGCTCTTGGGGCCAGCCTTCTTGGGGGTGAGTCTCCGGTCCATTTTCTTGCATGAGTGAATCGCCAAGGCAGATGATTTTCATTGCTTTTCCTCCAAAAGGGCATAGCGCGAAAGCGGAAGAATTTCGATCAACTTGTTCTGAGCACGGATAAAGACGCTTTGGGAAGAAGGATTCACAAACTCTCCATTCCGGTAATAGAGCATCTCCGCGGCGCTGATGTAGCGATAAAGATCTTCATTGGTGGCATTCCAAATCTCTTCATGACGGGAGATATCGGCACAAAAATGGTCGAAGAGGGCGAAATTATCTTGAAGAGCGAATTCGTAGGCGTGGCCCCATAGATAGAACAGAGCCAATTCCTCATCGCTTTGATAAAACCGCTGAAGGGTTTCTTGCAGGAGCGGATCGTTATGATGAATGGTCGGAGCCCACAAGAGCCAATTGTAGGGTCGGTGAAAGGCGTAGGTAGATGCCGTCGTCCTAGCGTAATGGATTTTAAGATCCGTTAGGGCTTGAAGGGTTTTGGCATTATACGTGCCATAAGGATAGGCGCTTCCGAAACAAGAAATCCCGAAAACCCGCTCCAGTTTTTCTTTATTCTTCTCGTATTCATTTAACTGAACTTCATAGGGAAGATCTTCGAGATGGGGATGGGAATACGTATGATTCGCCACTTCCATTCCCTCGTAAAGCGCACGTTCCTGTTCAAGATTCACATGGGAGCAATCGATGGTGTTACGAAATTTCGCTTGGCCGCTCTGGCCATAGTTTAAATTGAACGTTCCGCGAAGATGATGCTCTTTTAAAATAGTAATAAGCCGGCGGTCTTGAATCACACCGTCGTCATAAGAGAAAGTTACGGCTTTGCTTTTGAAGTTGGGGTATAAGAGGGTGAAATTCATGCTCCCTCCTTTCCGAAAAAAATCAGAGCATCGAACTATATTCGACCGAAGCGAAAGCGACATTGAACGCGGTGAAATAAGCTTTGATGGCGTCAAGCGACATTCCCGCTTTGACGCAACCCGTGATCGTTTCCCAATTATCATCGGAGAAAACGCCATTGGCGTAGCCGGGATTATAGAGGTACGTTTTTTTATCTTCCGTCGAAACCTTGATGCACTTATGGATGTCGCCATTCGTGTCGGTCGTGGAATAGACATAATTGATCTTTTTGCCATTAAGGTACGTGCAAAGGGCTTTTTCAGAACTCAGCCAATCGGTCCAAGTCGTTGTGGCTTCCTCACGAAACATTTTGTTCTCAGGGAAAGTCAAAGTGTAATCGACATCCCGAGTACTGCTGCCCTTTTTTGAGCCATAGGCATGAATCTGCTTATTTTGAACACAAGAAAAATACCAGCCGCAGTTACCGCCTAATTTGTAGGTGCCAGAATCCTGTTGAGCTAAATAACGATTCAAATCGGTCCAAGCCGAAGCCGTGTCGCTCGCATCAATGCTATCGTTGCGGTAGCAAACATAATCGCCGTGGTTGATATAAGGGACATCATCGTCGTTGGCGCTGTCACGGAGAGTCCCTGTAAAGGTATAGTCCCCCACCTTGATATGTTTAGCGAAATTGATTTTGCCTTGAGTTCCATCAAGGAGAGTTCCATCGTCGACCGTGAGGTATTCGATTGAACTGTCGCTAAATTCATCAACGTTGATCCGAGCCCACATCGCCGGCAAGTAAGTCTCCGAAATAGTCGCGGAAGTCACCGTTCCTTTATTCAAGACTACTTGGGCAGAGAAAACATAGTTTCCGAAATCGGATCCGGTGTTGGTCCAATAGCAGGTTCCGGTAGCGGTTCCTTGGCTGCAGCCGCTTAATAATGGGAGTGCCAAAAGGCCAAGAAGAAGGGTTTTGCAGAGATTTTGCTTTTTCATTTAGTCATTTCCCGGTTGTTTGCCAATGTAGGCTAAGATGCCACCATCCACGTAAAGGATGTGGCCATTAACAAAGTTCGAAGCATCCGAAGCTAAGAAAACTGCCGGGCCTTGAAGGTCCTCGGGTTTGCCCCAACGACCCGCTGGAGTCTTGGCGACGATGAAAGCATCGAACGGATGACGCGAGCCATCGGGTTGTCTCACTCTTAACGGCGCGGTTTGCGGTGTCTCGATATAGCCCGGGCCGATGCCATTGCATTGGATGTTGGCGCCACCATATTCGGAGCAGATATTACGGGTAAGCATCTTCAAGCCACCTTTGGCGGCGGCATAAGCGGACACGGTCTCACGACCAAGTTCCGACATCATCGAGCAGATGTTGATAATCTTGCCATGTCCTTCTTTGATCATGTAAGGGATCACGGCTTTTGAAACGATAAACGGAGCGACCAAATCGACATCAACCACCGCCCGGAAATCGGCCGTCGACATTTCGGTCATCGGAATCCGTTTGATGATACCGGCGTTATTGACCAAGATATCAATGTGACCAAATTTGGCGACGATTGTTTTAAGAAACTCCACCACTTGTTCTTCTTTGGTGACGTCGCAAACTTCGCCGTAAGCATCAATGCCAACGGCTTCATACGCTTTGCGGCCCATCTCGCATTTTTCCGGATTAAGATCGTTGAAAATAATCTTCGCGCCCGCTTTGGCTAAAGCCGTGGCAATGGCGAAGCCAATGCCATAAGAGGCACCGGTAACCCAAGCGACTTTGCCATCGAGACGAAAATCTGACATTTCCATAATTTGTAAACCTTCTCGCCAGTATTTTATCATCTTCACTACGTCGATAAAGGCGCGAAAAGCCTATTTGTGCTTCCGATACAAAAGCGGATAAAAAAGAACAGAAATAATCTTATTTCTCGATAGGTTTTTCCGGATATTTGACTGGAACTGCAACGCCATATTTGGCCAAATAAGCATCTTGGGCGTCGAAATACTTCCGGAAATGCCGGAAATAATCTTTGACGCCCCAATAAACGTGATAGTTCGAAATCGTAGGATCATTTAAAAGCTTGGGATAGTTAAATCCCCCGACGACTTTCCAATTATTGAGGAAACCAAAATGAAAGGCATCAACGGGGCAATTGACCACGCAGCGCATGCAAAGCGAACATTTGTTATTGATGCGAATCTGTCCTTTTTTATTGAGATAAACCGCCTGATTTGGGCAGTTCTTAAGACAGAGGTTGCAATGGATGCACTTCTTTTTCTTCGTATAGGTGAACCAGGAATTGACTTGAGGAGCAATCCATTCAATTCTTAAAAGCCAGGAGAGGCATTGATGACGGAGCGGATAATGCGGCCGGTCCACTTCGCCTTTAGCCAAGCGGATCGCCATCGCTTGAGTCAAAGCATCCAGATAGAGATACATTTGTTTGGCTAAAGCGTCGGGATAGCGGAACATGATGTTATAAGGCATGAGGAAATGTTTCTCCATCACAAAGCGATAGCCTTTCTTCTTGAGGATGCGGTAAAGCTTGTGAGAAGAAGAATCATTAAAATGGAAGGGCTCGCCTGAAACTTTGAAAAAGAAGTAGGGTTTGCAGCCTTTTTTGATATTTTTCCGAACGAAGTTAATAAAAGTTAACGGCGTGTTGAAGGCATGAATCGGATAGCCAAACCCCAAAAGATCGTAGCCTTCGACATCGGGAACGGGCTTTAAGGGAAGGCTCATTTCATAGAGATCAACGCTATAGCCTTCTTCCGTAAGATGCTTCGCAAAAAAGGAAGCGCATAAGGCGGTGCCGCCCGTACCGGAAAAATAAAAGAGAAGAGCTTTTTTCATGGTGGAGAACCTCGTGATATCACTTAAACGAATGATTCGGATAGCAACGCTGCACCATCGTATGAATCGACTCGGCTAATCCACCGCGACCAATGTGAAGTTCATTGCAAACCCGGTCGATTTCTTCTTGGGGAATCACCATGTCTTTACTCATGATATCCGTCATGACCTTCTGAAGATTAAGTCCCGCTTCTTTGCCTTCCTTCTTATCCTTGTTAATGATGGATTTAGCTCCAAGACCACAAACCCAACCCGCCGGATTGATAATCTTGCGCTTTTTGCCCATCGCGCCAATCATCATTTCATCCAGCATCCAATTGAAGGTGTGATTTTCATCAGCGACAGGATAATAAGCGCCATCTTTGCCGTATTCAATTGCACCAACACCAGCTTCGCCGACGTGCTCGACCGCGATCATCGAGGTCGAACCTTTCGGGAAGAAAATGATTTTTTTGTTATAGGCAAACCGATCGAGGAAGACGCCTTTCCACAAAGGCATGCGTTCGGGCATGGATCCGAAAATGTAGGGAAGCTCAAGAACCACCACTTCCATATTTTTCTTTTGCTCGTTAAGAATCTTGCCTTGGGCAACCCGGGCGGCAACATAGACGTGGTTCTCCGCCAAATGGGCATCGGGATAAAGGGTATTGAAATAGTTGAAATAGGAATTATAAACGACCGCTTTTTTGACACCGGCTTTTTCGGCAGCCCGGAAGCACTTGGCGCAGGCAGTCACCAACCGATCAAAGAAGAAAGCCTTGGCCGGGGCAGGCGGAGTCACCCGATCGTCAGGTCCAACGCTATAAACCATGTAGTCATAGCCTTTCATCATCTCGGCAAGTTTATCTTCATCTAAAGAAAAAAGATCACCGAATTGAGTTTTGATTTCGCTAGGAAACCAGCCTTTGAGATTAATATCATCGACCGAAATGGAACCGACTTCATAGCCCTTCTTTAGAGCGGCGAGAGCGGTGTAATACCCTAAAAATCCCGTCCCACCCAAAATCATGATTTTTGCCATTGGTAAAAACTTCCTTTACTGAGTATTTTAACAAAAACGACCCGACAATAAAGATTTTCTTTTTGGGGGTTAAACCAGTTTATTCTCGCGGAGATAATCCAAAGTGTCTTTGACACTTTCTTCAAGACTCCGAGGTTCGTAATCAAAAGCTTTTTTGGCCGCGGTTCGATCAAAACGATTCGCATGGCGAATCACCGATATCGCAAAACGAGTATAAAGGGGCCTCGTGTGCGTAATTTTGGCGCTCAATTTGATGAAAGGCAGGCCAAGGTAGGCTAAAAAGAATGGAAAAACGGTAACGTGGCGGCCTTTGCCCCCATTCCACTTTTTGGCAAGAAGCAAGAAATCTTTCAAGGAAATCTCGTGACCAGAAAGAATAAAACTATCGCCTTTTCTTTCTCCTTCCGCCAAGGTAATCATCGCATTCGCGACATCACGAACATCGACGATGTCGTAGCCCTGAGGCACGACGCCTGGAATTTTGCCCAAGACATAATCGCGGAGCAATTGAACCAAATGGTTATGCCCATCATCGCCCGGACCGATAATCCCCGCAGGATAGACCACCACAGCATCGGCGCCGGATTGGATTTTTTCTTTGATGAAGTCCGTCGCCATGGCTTTTGTCGCCGGATAGCCTGCCGCATGTTCAAAATCACTCACTAACGGTGAAGCTTCATTCACTAAAGAGCGAGTTTGAAGGAAGGCATCAACCGAGGAAACGTAGATGAACCGAGCGCCTTGTTTTTCTTCGAATTCGTGGAAGACGTTTTTGACCCCTTCAACGTTGACACTTAACATCGCTGGATTAGCACGGTTTGCTTGAATGCTGATCAGGGCGGCCAAATGAATGACACAAAACGAATGGGGCTCAAGACCAGAAAAGGTTTCTGTCAAGGTCTCAGGTTTCGTCACGTCGCCAAGATAATAGTGGAGCAAAGGCGATTCGATTTTTTCTTTCGGAAATTTAAAATCAAAAGCTCGGATGGGATTTCCCGCGGCAAGCAACAAGGAAATTAAGGTCCCACCTAAGTGACCGGATGCCCCTATGAGAACATAGGTCAATTTTTCCTTCACGACTTCATCTTAGCATGAGTTTTGCCTTAGGAAAGAAAAGATTTCTCATTCGCTAAACAAAATCCCGTACCGTCTTGAATGTTTAAAAGGATTATGCCTTAATAAGGTCATGAAAGAAATGGCCTCGAAAAACCGCACATTAACCAAAGCGATTAATTTGGGAAGTTGCAATCTATTGCCTTGGCCTTTTCTTATCTTTTTCGTTGTCCCTTAATTCCTTCTTTTTGCTTACATCCGTGCAAAAACCAAGAAAGGAACAAGGACGATGAATTATGTTCTCTATGCCGTTTTTGAATCCGGAGCCAAGCTTGATGATCTTTTTATCACCCTTCATCAAAAAGGCTTCAACGGAACATACCTAAACGGCGCTTCAATTAATACCTTATTTAATTCGACTCTTAACGAAGACGAACCTTCGGTCATTTCTTTGCGGAATGCCATGTCATTAGGAAAAGGCAGCAATGCCACCTTTTTCCTTGTACTCAAAGAAGGTCAGTTCGAGATGGTGAAAAAAATGATTGAGGATTATACCGATAACTTCAAAAAGATTCGCGGAGGCATCTTCATGTGGCCTCTAAGCTTTTATGAAGGCTCTTTCTAAATGAGCGCTTTGCCCTTTACGCTCATTTACGTTGCGGGTTTTCTCCTTCTCGGTCTCTTATCCTCAAGACTGATGAAGCTGATTCACTTCCCCAACGTGACCGGCTATCTCTTAACAGGCATCCTTTTTGGACCCTATGTTCTGGGCGCCATTATCGAAAAATCTCTGCAAATCCCCGATTATTTAGGTTTGCATTCACTTTTCGGATCGCCACTCACTAACGCCAATCCTCTTATTCCTACTCTTGATATCAGCTGGCTTTCTTCGGTCGCTTTGTCCTTTATTGCTTTTACGATTGGTCAGTCCTTTGATAAGCAAGCCCTCCGACTGACGGGAAAGCGGATCCTGGTTACTGCTTTTACTGAAGCCCTTGGCGGATCCCTCTTTGTTTTCTTGGGATTAATGATCGCCCATTTTATCGCGCCAGAGAGTTTCCCCTGGCCCATCATTCTGACCTTATCGGCAATTGCTTCGGCTACCGCCCCAGCGGCAACGGTTCTCGTTATTCGACAATATCGCGCCCATGGTAAGGTGGTTGATACGCTCCTTCCAGTCGTGGCCCTCGACGATGCCATCGCCCTTATTCTCTTTGCCATTTTCTTCTCGATTGCGAAAGCCATTTCCGGCGGAACGCTCGATATCTATTCCTTACTGGTTACCCCATTGCTCGATATTGGTTTATCCCTGGCTTTAGGTTATGGGCTGGGGTGGTTTCTCATCGGGATGAACCATTTCTTCAAAAGTCGGAACAATCGTTTGATTTTTGTCTTGGCGATTTTGCTTGCCATCGCCGGTGTTTCTTCCCTCCACCTGTTCCAAAATACACCGCTATCCGAATTCCAAATCTCACCCTTATTAGCGTCCATGATGGTTGGCGCGGTTTACTGCAACCAAGAAAAACAAGCTGCCGCCGTCATTGAGCGCGTCGATTATTTCACGCCACCGCTCTTCATGATGTTCTTTATCATTTCCGGCGCCCAGCTCGATGTCTCAATTTATTACAAGGATCTCACCCTCCTTGGGATGTTCTTGCCTCTCGCCGTCATTTATTTCTTCATGCGTTCTTTAGGCAAATGGACCGGCGCTTATGTTGGCTCTTTCAGCGAAAAGAATTGCGATCCCCGCATTCGTAAATATCTGGGTTTTATGCTTTTGCCTCAGGCTGGCGTTGCCATCGGTTTGGCCACGACGAGCGGCGAACAACTCACTGGCAATTTCGCTGGAGGCTATACCTATGGTGCCATTGTTGTTTGTGCGATTTTATCCACGACGATCCTTTACAACATCATCGGAGCTTTCTTGACCAAGGAAGCGCTTATTCGAGCGGGCCAAGTCGACGGGATGGGCCCCAATAAGAAGGAGGCTATTTATGCGGATTAAAGAATCACCTTTTTTCCAACGTTGGCGAAAGGTTTTTGAAAGTTATCTGAGCATCTTGCCCATTCTGGCGGTCACGACCGTCATCTATTTCGTCCATCTTTTGCCCGATTTCACCATTCAAGATTATGTGGCTTTCCTCTTTTGCTCTTTCTTGATTGGCTTTGGCCTATGGCTCTTCTCCTTGGGCGTCGACAATTCCATTTCGCGGATGGGTACATTATTAGGAACTTCGCTCTTCCGCTACCACAATCTCTTTTTTATCTCCATCATGGCTCTCATCATGGGCGTGATGATCACCGTCGCCGAACCCGATTTACGAATCATGGCCTCGCAAACGGGCTGGAAAGAACCTTTGCTCATCAGCGTTGTCTCGATCGGCGTCGGTGTCTTTTTCCTTGTTGGTGTTTTGCGAATCATCTTCAAAAAGAACCTGCAAGTCATGTTCCTTGCGTTCTATGGTTTTATCTTCGCATTAACCGGGCTCATCAATCCCAAATTCTTGCCGCTCTCTTTTGATAGCGGCGCCGTCGTTACCGGGCCTTTAACCATTCCTTTCATTCTTTCTTTCGGCGCCGGAATCGCCCTTTCCCGCAATAGTGCTAGCGGCGAAGACGCCTTCGGTTTAACCGCCTTAGCCACGGCCGGACCGATTGTCTCGGTGATGATTCTCTCGTTATTCGCCGATCCCAATGAACTCAATTATTCCACGACGCCCTCTGCGCTCTCCCAAGTCACAACGTGGACAGAGTTTTGGCCGACGTTCGGCGAGAGCATGGGGACGAATCTCGTTAGTCAAGGCAAGGGGATTTTGCTGGCGATATCGCCAATAGCGATCTTCTTTTTCCTCTACGATCTTCTCTTCTTAAAACAGAAGGCAAAACAACGGGTCAAAATCTTAATCGGTCTTCTTTATAGCGTTCTCGGGCTTTGGTTCTTCCTTAGCGCGGTCAGCACTGGTTTCTTACCCGTAGCTCAAAAATTGGGCTATGGTTTAGGCTCAAAAAGTTCGCTCTTCCCCTGGGCCGTCCTCTTGGGAGGTCTCTTCGGACTCTTCGGCGTTTATGCTGAACCAGCAGTCCACGTTTTGGGCAAGCAAATCGAAGCTGTCAGTGAAGGCGCGATCAAGTCAAAACAGATTCTCTTTATCATGGCAGTCTCCGTCGGGGCAGGCATGGCCATGCATATGGTGCGGGCCCATTTCCACTTCAGCATTCTCTATTATTTCGTTCCGCTATACGCTTTAGCGTTAGCCCTATCCTTCGTTGTGCCGAAAATCTACGCGAACATCGCCTTCGATTCCGGCAGCATTGCTTCAGGACCGATGGCGGCTTCCTTCGTGATGCCTTTTGTCGTCGGCTATACCTTGGCCGATAGCGGAGCGGATTATATCTATGAATATGCCTTTGGCACCATCGCAATGGTCTCGGCAATGCCGCTCGTGGTCATTCAGCTTCTAGGTCTCTATGCCGAAATCAAACGTTCCATTTTGCTCCAGCGTGTTCAAAAACAATTCAAAGAAGCGGACGATTGCCAAGTCATTCACTTCGCCGCTCGTTAATTCTCGGGATCAAACTCCCAAGTATCGATGTCATCCCATTTCCGGTTTTGGCACCAAAAAACTTTATTCGCGTTCGAATCGAAGACGATGCTAACCGCAGTCGGAGCACCACCATCTTCTTGAGCAACGGCTTTCAAAACGTCGAACATGTCTTTGACATCAAACTCGGGTTTCGCCTCTTTTAAGAGAGCATTCGCTTTCTCGTAGCGGTCAACTCCCGCCCAAGGATGATGCGTGCTTTCTTCTTTCATGAGTTGAAAGTTCGTCAGGACGGAATAGGCGGGTTTTGCAAGGATTTTATAGCCTAAACCAGGGAAAATCTGCACGACATTGCCTTCTTTATCGCTATCTTGGGCTTGGAGAGAATTATCCTTCTCGTTATAAAAAGGATTGGCTTCGACTAGAGAGGTCAATTCGGAAAACGTGATTTGCTTTAATAAAAGCCGAAGGTTTTCCCGATCCAGATAATGGTAGGTTTTGTTTTCGCCCGGATACTGGCTTTCAACTACCCCGGGATTCATCGCCGGGAGATTAACGAAGTCGCCTCGGGCATTGCAGCCAAAACAAGGTTGCCAAAGCCGGTTATTGACCCAAAGCGAAACATAGAAAGCTTTATTCTTGGTGACGATGTGATATTTCCAACCCGGATTGTCAAAGTTAAACCCCACAATGGTCTTCTTCTGATTCACGACGATACTGGTGCACATGGTTTCATCATACGCTTCTTTTGAGCATCTTCCTTCCGTTTCTTGCTGCTATCGTTTAAGGTGTTATCGGAGGTAAAAATCCATGTCCATTTATGATTATCATGTCGTCGACAACCAGGGCAAAGATATCGCCCTTTCCGCTTATCAGGGTAAAACCCTTTTGATTGTGAACACCGCAACGAAATGTGGTTTCACTCCCCAATATAAAGCTCTCGAAGCCCTCTATGAGAAATACCAAAGCAAAGGTTTCCTCATCCTCGACTTCCCCTGCAATCAATTCTTCCATCAGGCGCCGGGAAGCGATGAAGAAATCAACCATTTCGCCACCATCGAATATGGCACCACGTTCCCCCGCTTTCAAAAAATCGAGGTCAATGGCAAAAACGAAAACCCGCTTTATGCCTATCTCAAGAGCGTGAAGCCTGGCCGAATCGCTTGGAACTTCACGAAGTTCCTCGTCGATAGCAAAGGCAATGTGGTAAACCGTTACGCGCCCGCCACAAAACCCGAAGATTTCGAAAAAGACATCGTCGCCTTATTGGGTCAAGCGGAAGCTGCTCCGAAAAAGGAGATCAAAGAAATCAAAACTTTGACCTTAGCGATGCTTACGGGATGCCCTCATTGCAAAACCGCGGAGATCTTCTTGAAGAAATACGGCGTGGCTTATGAGGAACTCAACTGGAGCAACGCCGAGAATGATGCCACCTTCGATGCGTTAGGCATCAAGGCTGTTCCCGTCTTGCTTATTCCTGAAAATGGAACGCTAAAGAAGATTGAGGGCGAACAAGCGATTGGCGCTTGGGCGAAACTTCAAACTCATTAAGCTTTTCTCAAGGAAGTCCATGCCCTATATAATAAGGACATGGATTTTTCTTTTCTCCTCGAACACCACCGCCTCAATCTCCAAGCATTAACTCAAGATGGCTTTGCTCTCACCGAAGGAACCTATCAAAAGAAGCGCGCCTTCGCCGATCTGAATTTTTACGGAATTATTCGGCTAAACCAAGACATCTTCGACATTAAGGTTTACGAGACTTCTTTTGATGAAGAATACATTCCTTTCACCCTTAAGAGCGTTCAAAGTCCTTTGGTCGCAGGTTTAAAAGAGCAAGTCAATGCGTGGGTCAACGAATTATTGGCTAAGGATTTTGACCAAAACGATCTTCGAAAAAAGACCATCGCCTATTGCGAAGAAAAATACGGTTCAAAAGAAGAACATCCTTTCGACGAAGACCCCTATGCTGCTTCGAGCGTCCTTCGGGTCGGCCCCCAAGGAAAATGGTATGCCCTCTTCATGGGTGTTCCTGCCAAGTCCATGGGTTTCCCGAGTAGCGAAGAAATTCAAATCGTCAATCTCAAAGAGAAACCTGAGGATATGGAGAGGATTATCGACCATATCCATGTATTCCCGGCCTACCATATGAATAAGAAATATTGGATCACGGTTCTCCTTGATGAGACGCTAGATTTTTCGCATCTCAGCGATCTTATCGAGGAAAGCTATCAGCTGGTTAAAGGAACAAAGAAAACGAAAAATAGCTGCAAAAAGCCATCGGATTGAAAAAGAGGCCTCTTCCGAAGAAGAAGCCTCTTAGTTTTTATAACGTATCGGCAGTCGCGCGGTTCAGCTCGTTATTCGAGAGTTTGGCGTAGGCTTTCACCTTCGCTAGATCGAGACCTAAGGCCTTGCTGATGCGTTTGCCATAATTTTCATCCGCCAAATAGCAATGGGTGGCATGACGATACTTGATGTTCTCGCGAACTCCAGTCATCGCTCTGGCCGTGTTGCCAATAAGGATTTCCTTATGGGCTTCATCCATTAAGCGATAAAGTTTTCCGCCCTGTTCGAAAGGATGATCGGTCGGGTCTTCGCGCGGATCGTAACGCCACGCGGCACCATTTAACGGAAGAGCTGGCTCGGCAACTTCGGGCGAAGAATACCACTGATCAGCGTTGTTGGGCGTGTAACCCCGATCGCCACCATAGTTGCCATCCGTCCCATAAAGCTATCGCGGCTGTTGTCGTTGACCATACAGTGCGGTTTATTGACTGGAATCTGATTGTAGCTAACACCTAACCGATAACGCTGGGCATCCCCATAGGCGAAGAGGCGTCCTTGTAAGAACTTATCCGGCGAGAAACCAATTCCCGGCACAATGTGGGCTGGAGTAAAACCAGATTGTTCCACCTCCGCGAAGTAGTTTTCCGGATTGCGGTTAAGCACCAATTCGCCCACTTCGATAAGCGGGAAGTCTTTATGGTACCAAACCTTGGTGATATCGAAAGGATTGTACGGAAGTTTTTCCGCTTGTTCTTCGCTCATCACCTGAATGTAGAACTTCCACTTCGGGAAGTCACCGCGGGCAATGGCGTCGTGGAGGTCGCGGCCATGGTAGTCGCGGTCCGTTCCAGCAATCTTCTCGGCTTCTTGATCGCTAAGGCATTTGATGCCTTGCTCGGTCTTGAAGTGGAATTTGACCCAAACCCGTTTCCTTCTTTGTTAATTAAGGAGAACGTGTTCTCGCCAAACATATCCATATTCCGTAAAGCAGCCGGAATTCCACGATCAGACATCGTGATGGCGATCTGATGGAACGCCTCAGGAAGCATCGTCCAGAAATCCCAAGTGTTGTTCGCGTCGTGAAGTCCCGTGGCCGGATCGCGTTTTACCGCCCGATTTAGACCAACGAAATTATGGACATCGCGCAAGAAGAAGACCGGGGTGTTGTTGCCAACGATGTCCCAATTGCCTTCTTTGGTATAGAGTTGATGGCGCAGCCCCGAATATCGCGTTCGGTATCGGCAGCACCGCGCTCACCGGCGACCGTCGAAAGACGGACAAAGCATTCTGTTTATTCGCCCTTTTGTAACACGGAAGCGTAAGTGTACTTGCTGATGTCTTTCATGATTTGCAAATAACCATAAGCGCCCCAGCCCTTAGCGTGCATCCGCCGCTCCGGGATGACCTCGCGGTTAAAATGAGCCATCTTCTCAAGAAGCCAAACATCGCTCATGAGCACGGGTCCACGAGGGCCCGCGGTAATCGCATCCTAATTGTCGGGGATCGCGCGGCCAGATTCATTGGTCAGCCGATGCTTCACTTCTTTTGCCATTGTTTATTCCTCCTTTGGCAATTTCTCCACATGATGTTCCTTCGCACAATCAAGGCAAAATCCATGAATGACCACGCCTTGAAGAGTGGGAAGAACGAAATCATGCCGCACGGCCAATCGGTTAATAATCTCCCGGTCACCGCGCAGGTCAATGATTTTCCCACAGACATCGCAAACAAAATGGTAATGATCATCACGGACGAAGTCATAATGGACGACGCCGCCCGCCTTGATGACGATAGCTTTTCCTTCATGAGCAAAAGCATCGAGGATCCGGTAAACAGTCGTTAACCCTAATCGTAGGTTTTGCTCTTTACCAGCAAGATAAATCTCTTCGGCCGTCGGGTGGTCGAAATGAGATGCGAGATACTCCTCGACGAAACGCTTTTGAAAGGTTTGCCTTGTCTGCTTAATGGAAATCATTTTCAATAACATTATAAGAGATAAGTGGGGTTTGAAGAGGATAACGCTCCACAAAGGATTTTCATTGATCTTCGAATGAAGCACCTGCCTCAGCAAAGAAACAACCCTAAAATCGCTCCCCTATTCTTCATATAGAAAAAGACTTATCCTTAAAAAGAGGAAAAAACACAATGAGAATTGGAATGATAGGCGCTGGTGGCATTGCCGCTAAATTAGCCACGACCATCGCTCAAATGGAAGGGGTCAGCAATTACGCCATCGCTTCCCGTAGTTTGGAGAAAGCCGAGGCCTTTAAGGGAGAGCATCATTTTGAAAAAGCTTATGGGTCTTACGAAGAACTCATGAAGGATCCTTTGGTCGACCTTGTTTATATTGCCACTCCCCATAGCGAGCATTACCGCAACATGCTTCTCGCCTTAACCTACCACAAGCCTGTTCTTTGTGAAAAAGCCTTCACTTCGAACGCCAAAGAAGCTCGGGATATCATCGCCCGCTTCGAAAAAGAAAAAGTCTTCTTAACTGAAGCGATTTGGACCCGTTACCTCCCCTCCCGAGCGCTCATCAACGCTCTTCTTGATAGCGGGGTCATCGGAACACCCTATCTCGTCAGCGCCAATCTTTGTTATCCCAATAAGTCTCACACTCGACTCAATGATCCTTCTTTAGCGGGTGGGGCTTTGCTCGATATGGGCATCTATCCTCTGACGTTCGCTTTGATGGTTTATCAAGAACTCCCAACCTCATTTTTAGCTCAATGCAAGAAGAGCGAAACCGGGGTCGATGAGGCCACGACGATGCTGCTCACTTTTAAGGAGGGGCAGCAAGCCGTTCTCTTTACCTCGATGGCAGGACCAAGCGACCGCAATGGCTATGTTTATGGTTCCAAAGGCTACTTGGAAGTTATTAATTGCAATAACCCTGAGCGTCTCGACGTCTATGATGCCAACCACGCCCTCGTAAAGAGCGTTCCGATCAGCGAAGAAATCAATGGCTACGAATATCAAATCAAAGAATGCGACCGTTGTTTAAAAAAACATCTTCTCGAATCGCCTTTTGTTCCCCACCAAACCACCATTGATGTGATGGACATTATGGATGGAATGCGAAAGCAAATGGGCATCGTTTATCCTTTTGAAAAATAAGGAAAAAGCGAAAAAGGTTAACGAATTTCTTCGTCTAAGAAATAGCAACGGTTGTGCCCGTTATTTTTAGCAAGATAAAGTTCTTTATCGGCTTCAGCAAGATAATCATCGAGATTCTTATCTTTTTCCAAAACACCTAAAAAAGCGCCAGCACTGATTGAGAGATACGGGAACGGAGCATCGGGAGCGGAAGGAATCTTTGCAGCATAAACCGCTTGTACGACCGCTCGACCAACCGAACGAACTTTGTCGGAATCGCAATTAGGTAAAACGATGAGGAACTCATCGCCGCCAAAGCGGAAAAAGGATTCATCAGGAAAAAGATGAGCTTCCTTGACGGAATTGACGATGCTTTTCAGCGCTTCGTCGCCCTCCATGTGAGAAAGATTATCGTTATAGCTCTTAAAAGAATCGACATCGAACATAATAAAAGCGACCGGAGTTTTCTTGGCGATGAAATCTTCCGAGGTTTCGGCTAAATAGGTATGGAGAGAATGGCGGTTATTGGCGCAGGTAAGCTGATCGTGGGTTGAGAGGAAACCTAATTCGTTATTGGCTTTGTTGAGACGAAACGCTTTGACTTCACCAATATAATTCCAAGTCGCTAAATAAACCATCCCGCCGAAGAGAATCAAGCCGATCAGACAATATTGAAGCGTGAGAACCGTCGTGTCTTGCCCGATGAGAGAAATCGTCACAATGATGGTAAGTCCACCAGCGAAATAAAGGAAACCTTCCAAAAGAAATGGCGAAGAAACGAGACCAAAAATCAAAAGATATAAAAAACTAGGGCAAAAAGATCCACGGTTATTGGGATTGGTCGCAGCGGCCCAAAAATAAAGTCCCATAACCACCAGAAGGCAAAGATAATAAAAATCGAGAACAAGACGAGACGTCAAAGGGCCGAACGCTTTTTTTAAAAAAGAAAACAGCATGATGAGGATTGTAAGCAACGATGAACCAAAAAGAAGAAACATGGCAATCACACTGAAAAACTCATCGTCCGGGTGTAGGCCAAGACCGTAATACATCAACATATAAACCAGGCTGAGGGGCAAAAGAAAATAAGCGATGAAAACCATGTGGTTCGTCTGCTTGACGGCCAAAACATCCATTACCGCTTTGTTTTCGCTCGGGGTAACGTGCTGACGGGAAGAAATCCAAGTATAAAATAAAGGCCGCTCGATAAGCTTGCTCCAAAAGCCTGGGTGCTCTAAGTTTTTCAACTTTTTACTCCTATAAGCATTTTAACTTCACCTTATCTAAAATTCAAAGACACGATGTTCTCAGTTGATTCTCCGCTTAATTCTTATACATATTATCCCAGCAAGAGCCAGCAATTCTTTCAAAACCCCTTTAAAATTAACGATGGGCTTTCTTCCAAGCTTTAATTTGCTCGAGCCGAGCCTTGAATTTAACTTCAACGCCTTGATCGGTGGGAACATAGTATTCGCGACCTTTGAGCTTGTCTGGAAGACAAACCATATTCGTTAATTTGTCCGGGTTGTCGTGGGCGTATTGATAACCTTTGCCATAATCCAGATCTTCCATTAATTTGGTCGGAGCATTCCGAATCACTAAAGGAACAGGCTCATCGAGCTGTTCGACGGCATCTTTTTTGGCGTTATCGTAAGCGACTTCACAGGCGTTGGATTTAGGTGCCATCGAAAGATAAATAACCGCTTCGGTCAAATGGACATTGCATTCTGGCATTCCGATGTATTGGCAAGCTTGGAAAGCCGCGACCGCGATTTCGAGAGCGTGCGGATCGGCCAGGCCCACATCTTCAGCGGCAAACCGGGTAACTCGGCGGGCAATATAAATCGGATCTTCTCCCGCTTCCAACATTCGAGCAAGCCAATAAACGGCGGCATCCGGATCCGAATTTCGCATCGATTTATGGAGGGCAGAAATCAGGTTATAGTGCTCTTCGCCTTTTTTATCATAAAGCAGCGATTTGTGCGAAGTGCATTGCTCCAAACTTTCTTTGGTGATGGTGACGTCTTTTCCTTTTCGTTCCCCGTTGAGAACCAACATTTCCAAAGTCGAGAGAGCGTTGCGAGCATCGCCATTTGCAAAGAGCGCGACCGCTTCTAACATCTCCGGTTTGATTTTGACGTGAAGATCGCCGAAACCGCGCGGGTCTTTTAAGGCTCTTTTTAGAAGAACCACCAGATCATCCGTGCTCAAAGATTGCAAAACAAAGACTTTGCAGCGAGACAAAAGAGCGCCATTCACTTCAAAAGAAGGATTTTCGGTCGTCGCGCCAATAAGAACGATGCTTCCCATTTCGACATAGGGCAAGAAGGCATCTTGCTGGGCTTTATTAAAGCGATGAATTTCATCAACGAAAAGAATCGTCCTTCCGCCCATTTTGCGGTTTTCTTCCGCTTGGGCCATCACCGTTTTTATCTCATTGATTCCGCTCGTCACGGCAGAAAAATGAATGAATTTCGCTTGGGTTTTGCGGGCGATAATTTCAGCTAAAGTAGTTTTCCCAACCCCGGGTGGTCCCCAGAAAATCATCGAAGAAATCAAGTCGTTCTCAATCAGATTGCGCAGGACTTTGCCTTCACCCAATAAATGCTGTTGACCGACGAATTCGTCTAGACTTGTTGGCCGGAGTCTTTCCGCCAAAGGTTTCGAGGTTTCTTTTTCTAAAAGAGAAGTCTGTTCCATAACCTTAATATTATACGCCAGATCAGATGAGGATTTCGACACGAGGATAAGAGGACATCGTTTTGTTTGTGCCAAGCTTTTTTCTGAAGATAAAATCCTTTGTCCGCGCAAGCAAAAGCCTCGTCGCTACTCATCTCGTTCGAAGTCGAGGCGTAATAGCCTATGCTCAGGGTCAATACATATTGATGGGAGACGCCATTAGCCGTTTTTTGTTTCTCGGCAATCTCTTGATTCAAAGCCTCGACCACCGCTTCAGGTTTGACACTAGCAGAATCTAAAACCAGGCTGAATTCATCCCCACCATAGCGAGCGATAAAAGCATTATAACGACTACCGACATCACGGAAAACATCGGCGAAGAAACGTAAGGCGTTGTCGCTTCGACGTGGCCGAAGCGATCGTTGATTGATTTGAAACCGTTGATATCGATCATATAGACCGTGACTGGGCGTTCAGGAGAAGCTTTGGAAAGACGTTCTTCAAGGAAATGATTCAGATGGCGACGATTATTGAGGTTCGTCAAGGCATCGTTATAAATCTGTTGATCTTGAATCATCTAAAAGAGAACGTGAATCGCCAAAAAGATGTTGAGAGCTAAAAGCGGAGTGGTTGGCACATAGTCTTCAAGCAATCCGGCCGTGAGAGGGGCAATCATATATAAGGCATAGACCCAATACTCTTTTCGCTCCGAAGAACGGCAAGTGAATAAACGCCGAATCGAAATGACCGTTGGGATAAGGAGATAGAAATAATTCACGCCAACTTGAAACCAGAAATAATCGGTAACGCTATAAGAGCCGTTAGAATCGATGTAGAAAATCCAACCAGTCCCCATAGAAATGCAATCAAAAATCACAATCAAAACCATCGGGATCGAGAAAAGAAGCTTTTGCTTCCGTGAAAAATTCACATTGGCATAAAACCGAGCGGCAATGAAGGCGAACCAAAAGAAGCATCCGAAGGTAACGAAAATCAATACCAGTCCATTAGAAATGGACAAGATCCAAATCGGCGTCGTTTTGACATAGGTCTCAAGCGAAATAGAGAGGATATCAAAAATCAGCATTCCAAAATAAGTCAGAATAACATTTCGAAGCTCCTGAATTTCGTGTTGAGAAGCGATGCTGCTATTGAGACGAAATAGCACCGCCACTCCGTAAACGAGGCAATACGCTTCGACAATAAGGTAAGGGACAATGGGATTGTTCATCGGCTGTTTTTCCCTTCGCTTGTGAAGGGAGGGGAATATCGTAGCAACTCTCGTTTCGGAAAACTATTTTTCCACGAGAATTGGCAAAATCGTTTCATGAGCGCTTTTCGCCTTGGGGCGAAGAGCATTATAATAAACAAGATGTTAAAACGACTGACCATCACAAATTTAGCCATCATCGAAAACATTGACGTTACGTTTCGTGAAGGCTTCACAGTATTAACTGGTGAAACAGGGGCTGGCAAAAGCTTAGTCATCGACTCTTTATCGCTGCTTTTGGGAGCAAGAGCTTCGAGCGAGCTCATCCGTTCGGGAGAAGATTCGGCTAATATTCGAGGCCTTTTCGAACTCCACAACCCTCAACTTGACGCCATTCTCAGCCAACTTTCGATTGAAGATCCGGATGGAAGCATTTTGATCGAGCGCACGATCGGAAAAAATAAATCTTCAATCAAAGTCAACGGGGTCTCAACTTCGCTTACCGACTTAAACCGGATTGCTAAATATTTGGCTGACATTCACAATCAATTCGATTTTGAAAAAATACTGAACCCCGAAAATTACCTGGAAATCATTGACGGTTTTTCTTATGAACTGACCAGTTCCTACAAAAAGGAATACAACGACAAATTAATCGCCTATAAGGCTCAAAAGGCTGACTATGAAAGCCTCTTGGAGAAAAAGAAGAAAATCGACGAAAGCCGTGATTTTTATGAATACCAATTAAAAGAACTGAAGGCGGCGGATCTTAAAGAGGGCGAAGAAGAACAAATCGCTTCGGAAATCTCTTTGCTCCATAACTACGATAAAATCTATTCTCTTTCACAAGAAGCGAATTCAATCCTTCATGAAGATTTCTTGGACAAACTTTACGAGTTGAATCAGTTTCTTTCGAAACTCTCTGAATACCAGAAGCAATACCAAGAAGTCCACGATAAGTTGGATGATCGCTATTACGAACTAAAAGACACTTTTTCGGAGCTGAAGAAGAATCTCGAAGATATCGACTATGACCCCAGCCACCTCAATGATCTTGAACAGCGAGACGCTGACCTTTCCTCTTTAAAACGGAAATATAAAAAGAGCATCGCCGAACTAATTGCCTATCGCGATGAACTCGAACCCCTTATGGGCGAAAATTCAGACTTCGAAAATAGCATCGCGGAAAAGAAGAAAGAAATGGATCTCGCCTTCCAAGCTTGTTACGAAAAAGGAAGCGAATTAACCGTTTTGCGGAAGAAGATCGCCAAATCCATCGAAAAAGAACTTGAGAACAGCATGAAGGATTTGCTTCTCAAAGCCCGGTTTCAAGTTTCCTTTTTACCCGTTGATCCTCAATCGGGTGATCTTGTGCTCAAAGAAAACGGACTTGATGAAGTTGATTTCCTCATTGAAACCAACGTGGGCGAAGGCTTAAGGAGTCTCTCGAAAGTCATTTCGGGAGGCGAAGCTTCTCGCATCATGCTCGCTTTCAAAGCGGTCTTTATCAAAGCCAATAAAATCTCCACCGTCATCTTTGATGAAATCGATACCGGCATTAGCGGTGAAACCGCCCAGGCGGTCGCACGTAAAATCCATGAGATCTCGTTGACCAGTCAAGTGATTGCCATCACTCATATGCCTCAAGTGGCTTCCTTATCCGACCATCACATCCTCATTGCGAAAGAGGTCAAAGGCAATCGAACCTTCGCCCACATGAAAGAACTGACTCTCGAAGAAAAGATTCGCCAGGTGGCTTATCTAATTTCCGGAGGAGATGTCACGGAGAAACAATTGGATTACGCCAAAGAAATGGTGTTAAGTAAACGAAATTAAAACTCTGCAAAACCCCGCTCAATTTAACAAAAAGCCTTCGGAATTACCCCGAAGGCTTTTCAATCATTAACGATGAGAAAAAGTTTTTTTAAAGGCTTATAAAGCTGCAATTAGTTGATCGACAGCCTCTTTTGAAGTTGCCCAAGATGTGCAAAGACGAATAACAGTGTGATGTTCATCTTTCTTCTCCCAGACATCGAACCAAACCTTCTTGGCTAACTGCTCCATTTTATCGTTACTCAAAACCACGAAAGTCTGATTGGTTGGCGAATCAATCGCAAAAGTATAACCTTTTTCTTTTAAGGCTTTCCGAAGACGTATGGCACCTTCAAGAGCGGGCTTGCCAATCTCCAAAAAAAGACCATCGGTAAAAAGAGCATCGAATTGAACGCCTAATAAACGTCCTTTGGCAACAAGAGCCCCGTGTTGTTTGACGAAGGTGAAGAAATGAGATGGCGCTCCATGGCAAAAGACAACAGCCTCTCCGCAGAGGAGACCAACTTTTGTTCCGCCGAAGTAAAAAACTTCGCAAATCTTGGCTAGATCAGGAAGACTGATATCGTTTTCAGGGGTAGCAAGGACGTAGCCTAAACGAGCCCCATCGACGAAAAGCGGTAGATGATAACGAAGAGCGACTTCGTGAATTGCTTTTAACTCTTTTTTGCTATAGATGGTGCCATATTCAGTCGACTGCGAAACATAAACCAACCCAGGCTGGACCATGTGGTCTTTGCTCGCCCCTTGGTAGAAATCCGATAAATAGCGTTCCAAATCTTCCGCCACAAGTTTTCCATTTTTCGCCGGAATGGTAAGCACTTTGTGGCCAGTCGATTCAATCGCCCCAGCCTCATGAACAGCAATGTGACCGCTGTCGCAAGCTACCGCCGCTTCGTATGGCTGCAATAAGCTGGCAATGACAATCTGGTTGGCTTGAGTTCCTCCGGTCAAGAAGAAAACATCCGCTTGTGGATCTTCGCAAGCTTGTTTGATTTTTGCTTTGGCGAGATCGCAATAACGGTCTTTTCCATAACCTGGCAATTCTTCGGTGTTCGTATCGATGAGGTGCTGAAGAATCTTCGGATGGCAGCCTTCGGAATAGTCATTGCAGAATGCAAGCATAGGGTTTTCTCCTGAACGAGGTCAAGTATATCGCAGCCATAAGAAAACACCACGAAAGGACGCGCAGAAAAAGTAAAAGTTTCGCCAAGCCTTATCCCCGATATCTTTTCCAGGGGAAAAACTTCGATACTTCTTTCTTATACGAAGCGTATTCAGGATATTTTGCTGAGGAAATTTCCTCAGCAAAAGCCGATGAACCTAAGAAAAGAACGATGAGGAGAAGGGATCCGATGATGCTCCAGTTAAAAATGTAACGAGCACCATTGGCTAACAAAGCCCCGATGCTAAAGACATAGAAAGAAAGCCAAATGCCTTGTTCTCCCAAGTAATTGGGATGCCGAGAATGACCCCATAGTCCAAGCGTATTGAAGCCTTTGTTATAGGGCGGAGGGAGTTCCTCCATTTTCTTTCCTTCGCGAAGATAGGACCATTTCTTGCTTTGAAATGACCACTGTTGTTCATCGGCAACCGTTTCATAGACCAAGAAAAACACCAAAAGGCCGCTGGCGAGGAAATCGATCCAGCCAAACGAAGTGGCGGAATTCATCGCAGCTAAAGCGGGCAAGGTGATCATTAAGACCAGAAGGTTTTGGTAAATCGAGATAAAGAGAAGATTGAAAATGAGCCATTTCCAATGCGGCTGAAATTCTTTTTTCTCCCGCAAAACTTGCCAGCGATAATCTTCTTTTCCTTCCCAAAATTTCAGATGGTACGCGCCTTTCCTGGCGAAATTAAACGTTAGACGGATTCCCCATAACGTCGCTAAACAGGCCATCGTAACGAGTCGAGGGGTCATGCCACCTTTAGCCGCAATAATCCAAACATAGACCTCAGGCAAAAGGCTCCAGAGTTTATCCATTTGAGAATTGTTATGACTAATTTCGCCAAGAGCAAAGCAAAATAAGGCACTTCCTCCAGCGATATAAAGAAGAATCTTGAGAACTTCGATTTGATTCGCCTCTAACCCCGGGCCGACGTAGAAGTAAAGTATCGGGCAGGCGATAAGCGAAAGACCTAAGAGGACGGCAAGAACTGCTTTTTTCATTCGAAAGGCTCCTTGTTTCAACCAATGAATAACTGCGGAAAATATACCCTATTCCCAGAATCAAAGCAATCAAGAGGAGAAAATGAAAAAGAGTTCTCGTTAAAAAGACGGCCTTAGTTTCCCTTGTTTATCGTGCCAAGTCCCGTGATGCTCTGAGTGAGAGTTGCATTGCCATAATAGGTGACGTTGCCTGTTCCGTTGATGGTGACATCGAGGCTCTTACTGGCATTAACGATGGCACTCCCGGATCCGTCAATGACGACTTTAACGGTTTCCGAAAAAAGATTTTTTGTTTTGATGGAAGCCGCCCCATCGATAGCATACGTGGCATTAGTAACACTGCCACCAGCTTCAAAAGAGGCCGCGCCGTTGCAATTCAATTGCAAGGACGAAAGGGCAAACGCCTTCTCGCCGCTAATCGAAGCCGCCCCATTTACGGTGATAGCCACCGCATCACTCCGAGAGAGATCTAACGACACGGCACTTCCGCCATCCATTGTTATCATTTTCGTGTTGGCATAAACGACAAGAGTGACTTCCGTCCCGTCAAATTGATAATTCTGAGCGAAAGAACAAGTAATCTCATTTCCTGAAAAATCCACTGCAAATCCCGCGTCAAAGAAGCCTTGAGAGGCATTGACACTCACCAATGGTTTCAGTGTTGCTTCCGTTTGGGAGATTGTACTCATGTCTGCAGTTTTCTCGTTTTGGAGATAGGCTGGACAAATGCGGATATGACCACTGGAGAGCGTGAAGTTTTTGAATTTAAGATCAAACAAATTCGTGGCATCCAAACTCGAATCATTTTTAAAGTCTTTGCTTAGAAGTGCTCCGGAAAGCGTAACCCTCTTCGTCGAATAAGAACAAGAAGAAATTCCCAAAGCCAAGAAAGGCAAAAGGGTAAGAATAAGTTTCTTTTTCATAAGGATACCTTATTCGTTTAATTCTCATTGTTCAAGAAGTGTTCTTCAAGGATGAAACGGAATGCTTCCCTTTTTTTATCGTTGAATCCGATGAATCTTTCTATTCGCTTTTAAAGCGAAGGAAAATGTGTTTTTCTTTTCTTTACAAAGTCTTGGTCTTATACTTTTTTAAAGAAAGAAATTGAAAGAATCAGCACGCTCTTATTGGACTGTGCGTCTGATCATTTCAGGAAACAATCATGGCTTCACGAGGAAAAAAAGATTCGCAATTCTCTCTTTTTTTCCTTGTTTTTTGTCTTGAATGGTTGCAGCGAAAAAGGAATCAACTACCCTACTTTGGATTACACCACATTGGTGAGCCAAGCGAAAAAAGAAGGAAAAGTCGTTTCGCTAGGAATGCATGATGGCTGGCCCACAGGACAAAAGATGTGGGACGACCTTAGCCTGTATTACGGCCTTCAGGACCAAGATACCGACATGGGCTCGGCCAAGATCCTCAAATGCTTCCGGGGTGATAGTGACGCTTTGGTGTCATCCCCTGATATCGGCGATATCGGGCTTGAGTATGCTCGCGAAGCCAAAAACCAAGGACTCTTGGCAGGATACAAGACCTCTTATTGGGACGAAATCCCGTCTTGGGCCAAGGACGAAAGCGGCCAATACATCGTTAGTTTCACCGGAATGCTCGCCTTTCTTTATGATTCTTCCTTTGGCGAAAATGGACTCAAGAGTTTTGCGGATTTGGCCAAAGGCACCTATAAAGTGGGCATCGCCAGTGTCACCAGCGGTTCCACCGGACAATTCTCGGTCTTTGCCGCTGCCTTAGCCTTTGATGGCAGTTCTGATAACGTCGAACCCGGCATTCGCTTTTTCAAACAATTAGCGAGCGAGGGCAGACTCGTCGAAAATCTTAAGACCGACAATCTTCTTTCTAGTGGCTACGAGGAGCAAATCAAAGTACTTATCAGCTGGGATTTCTCCGCTTTAGCTTACCGAGATGAAGCTTCTTCAAGAACTCCCGCTAAGAATTTTGGCGCTTGCATCCCTTCCGATGGCTCTGTGACTTCCGGCTATGCCACGATTATCAGTAAAACGGCTAAAAACCCATATGCAGCAATGTTATCCCGTGAATACATTCTTTCCGATGAAGGGAAACTCAATATCGCAGCGCTTTACGCCACGCCGATTCGCTCTGTCAAATTGCCGAGCGAACTGGAGGACAAACGCATTCCTCGTTCGCAATATACCTCCAACCAAACTTCGTTAGGAGCAAAATTCACCTTGGATTTATCGACCAAAATTTAAACCGCCTGGGAGGAGGGTGTTGAGACCGAACCCGGTCTCATTCACGCCGAATAGACCATGCGAAGGCTCTGGGCTTTCCTTCCTGCTCTCCTCGCCCTGAACGCTTCCTTTCTTTCCGTTCCGGCATCCCCCGAGCCTTTGGCCCCACGTCTTTTACCGGAGGTTTCCGTTTCTTCTTCAGCGCCTTTAAAGGCTTTGGCCAGCCCGAGCGAAGATCCTTATTTCTGTTCTGTCGATGAGATAGAAACGGGCGTGCTCTCCGAGATTTCAGCATTGCTGGGGAAAAAGAGCTCGCAATCGATCGAAATGCTTCCGGTCACGAATTATGCCGAATACGAAGCTCATTTAAAGGCTAAAGATTACGATTTGCTTCTCGATGCTTCTGATCTTTTTTCTAGCGACTATCTCACCGGATACGACCTCAGCGACGCTTATCTCAACTTCTCCTATTCCAAAGCGATTCTTCGAAGTGGATCGACTTCGCTTTCGACAATTGCTTGCTTAGGCGATAACTCAATGGCTGGCGCCTATGCTCGTTCATTCTATTATCCGAACCAAGTTCGGACGTTTGAAACGATGGACGAATGTCTTTCGTCCGTGAAAAATCAAGAATGCTATGCCGCAATCATCAATTCGCTTTATGCCCAAAAACTCCAGAATGAAGATATTCGAAGCATCTATTCGTTTACCAAACTCTCGGAAGGAACCCTCAAATTAAAAATCGCCGTAAAACACAGCGATGACGGGGCTATTTTAAAAGCGTTGAATGCCGCGATTGCCGCAACGAGCGAAGACTCCTTTAACGCGATTGTTTCGCGCTTTTCTCATTTTGTGAAACCAACACCAAGTTTCTTCGATCAGGTTTATTTGAATCCCGTTCCTTATACCATCGGTTTCGGCAGTCTCCTTTTAGTTTTCATCGCGGTGATTTTCATCATCCTCTTTGCTGGCCGGCGCAAAGCAATGGTGCTCGCCAACCGCGAGTTCGAACGCTTCATCGCTTATGTTTGTCAAACGAATGAAGGGGTTTTGAGGTTAATCTTCAAACCCGGATAATCAATCGTTATCAATTGGAGAAAGGCGAGGTTAAAAATGTCGCTCAGCCCTTTTCTCCCCATTCGGATTTTCTCGACCAAGTCGCGCCGGAAGACCAAGCTATGGTCTCTCAAGAAATGGATGAAAACACTCTGCGAGCTTTAATCGAACTTGGCAGCGAAAAATCTTTTGAAACTCGTTTGCGCAAAGAGGATGGAACCTATTTCTGGGCCTACATTATCATTCAAGGCATAGTTCCAAGCCGGGCCCAACCTGCCAACTACATGGTCTTCATGCGCTCGGTCGATGAGCAAAAGCAGAAAGAAGCTCACGCCAAAGCCTTGTTACAAAACGCCGTTGACCAAGCCGAGATGGCGAACAAATCCAAAAGTGAATTCCTCGCCCTTTGATTTAGCGGCCACGCTAAGAAATCTCCGCGATATCTATCTCCCCCAATGTGCGGATAAAAAGATCAAATTGAATACCGCCTTCGACGTCCCTGACGCCCTCCTTGTCGGCGATGAGCTTCGTATTTCACAAATCCTCCTTAATCTATTAAGTAATGCCTATAAATTCACTCCCGAAGGTGGCGAAATCCGTTTCGAAGCCACGCGGGCTTCCGTTCAAGCGAACAAAGCTTATTATCGTTTCCTCATCAAAGATAATGGCGTTGGCATGTCCGAGGAAATGCAAAAACGCCTCTTCAAACCTTTTGAACAAGAGAACGCCGAAACTGCCCAGAAATATGGCGGATCGGGATTAGGCTTGTCTATCGTGAAGAGTCTTGTCGAAATGATGGACGGTACGATTTCAGCCGTTTCTTTGTTAAACAAAGGGACGAGTTTTACCATTGATTTGCCCCTCCTTTTGGCGCCAATAAAGCCGGATGAAAATCCGCTGGAAAAGAAAACGAATGAGCCAGTCAAATATGACTTCCACGGTGCGAGAATATTGTTGGCGGAAGATAATGCCATCAACCGCGAAATCGCGGTCGAACTTCTCAAAAAGGCCAACATCGTCACCGATTGTGCCACGAATGGCGAAGAAGCGGTCGCTATGTTCTCCGCTTCGAAAGAAAACCAATATCAGCTGATTCTGATGGATATTCAGATGCCGGTGATGAATGGCTATGAAGCCACCAAAGTCATCCGTTCTTCGCAAAGAAAAGAAGCGAAAAGCATTCCCATCTATGCGATGACTGCCAACGCCTATCCCGAAGATGTAACCCACGCCCTCTCTTTCGGAATGAATGGCCATATCGCAAAGCCAATCGACCCCTCAATCCTCTATCGAACCATGTGCAGAGGCCATTGCCTCAGCGGCCAATAAGCCAGCCGGTAAAGTTAATTAACTGACCATCCATCCTTTTGACGACAAGATGATTCTTTTGACATCACATTTAAACGCTCAAAAAACGAGGCTTTTAAAAAATCCAAGCGGTTTTTGCAAGGATATTTTTATCAGCTATTGGAGGCCAAGCATCGCTTTGCAAGCTTTTTCAACCCGTTCAACATCTTCTTTGGGGATAGCCACATCGTCAACCCCGATCGGCCGAGAGGAACCCGTAGAGATTTGAATAAGGCAACATTTGTTCACCAAATTCGTTTGAAAGGTAAGTTTTTGAATCGTTTCTTTTTTGATTTCGCCTTGGCCTTTTCGTCCTTCGATTCGAATACCTTGAGCGTTAATGACAACAATTTCTTTTCCGCTTTTCTTGAGGACCCAAGCCGATAAAAAATCAGCAAGAATCATGAAAACGGAAGCAAGAGGGAATATCCACAAAGCCTGGGACCGTACCGAATCATTGAAAACCTGATGATCCAAAAGAACCCAAATAAAAATACCGATGAAGATGAGATAACCAAACAAACTGCAAAAGAGGATGTAACGGATTCGAAAATGATTGTCTTTCCGAAGAGTAATCTTATCGAGTCCAAGAGAATAATCCGCTTTACATACCATCCTAGATGCCCCCCTTCAAAAGATAAAAATACCCTACCACTTTGATTCTTTTCGCCATCCCTGTCAACGCTAGGCGGTTGAACTTCAAAAACTCTTTTAAAAGGGTAGCGTTCGGAGTTTGTCTAGATTTGGGACAAGAAAAATGAGTCTATGCAAAAAGAATGAGGAGCATTTTTTTGCGAAAACAAACATCATATTTATCCGAATATTTAATAATATTTCACATGTTTTATGAAAGTGAAAAAGGCGAAGATGCAATTGTACGATCGCCTCCTTATGATTTCTATGAAAGGGGTTGCCATAATATGAAAGCAATCATAAAACAGTCGCGTTTACTGACGACGATTTTTCTCATCCTCGGTTTTGCCGTCTATCTCGCTTACGTCATCGTGAATAAGGCCAATGGAGGCCGCACCACTGATGATGTCATCGGATGGATTGTCTTTGACACGATCGTCTTTGGGGCCATCATCGTAGGCATGTGGTCCAAAAAAGCTCACGCTCTGGTCAGTCCAGCTTTATTTTGTCTTGTCTCCATCAATTTAGCGATTAACAGTATCAACACTTTGTCGTATTACCGCTGGATCGGCAATCCTGATAAGGCCCAACTAAACGTTTGGTTAGCCGCCATTAACGCCACCTGTTGTTTTATTGGTTTACTCTTTTTCTTGCTTTCGTATCTCGTGACCAGCAAGGCCGAGCTTTTCCGGATCATTGGCATCCTGATGGTTGTCGAAGTTTGCTTAGGCTATTTTGCCGCCGGAATCATCGATTTATCGACCGGCTATCACGTGGATGGCATTTGGGATCTTTCGATCTTCAGTATCTGGCTTGGAATGGTCTTCGGTTTGCTCTATGTTGAAGGCGACCGTGAAAAACAAGCCGGCGAAATTTCAAAATAAAAGGAATTCGATGCAATAGGGCTGCTGGCACAAATGCATTTGTAGGTCCACATCTTCTCTTAAATCTACAGCGAGCAAAACCCGACCATTCCCGATTGGGTTTTTCTAGGTGTAAATCCTAAGCTATAGCGGCGGCAAAAGGGGCTCAGAGGCGCCGATTGTCGCAAAAATAAGGCCCCTCTCCTTTGGCCTTATAAGAATCGGCGAATTTCGAGCAAATTCGATTTCTCGCCGTGCCTAACGCTTCGGAAAATCATGGCGTCCAATGCTCACAAGTACCCCAGGCAAAAACTTTTTGATATTCCTTACTGACTGGCTCCGCAAAGAGCAAAGAAAGCGACATGTTTTAACTCATTTTTGCCAAACTTCTTGAGATTATTCCTTCTTAAAGTGAAAACAGGGAAAACCTCCTTTCGTAAAGAATGAATAGCTAAAGGTAGAAATTTTGTTGAGCTGAACGAAAAGACATCCATCACGCAATAAGGAGATTCGATCTTCCGTTACTGCAACGATTCATTCGATGAGTTTTCTTGTTAGATATAATGTTTTTTCAATCAAAAAGGAGGATCTTATATGGACCAGAAATTGATTCAGAAGGGAAAAGAAGCCAAGTCGGCCAAAGAGCTTAAGGAGATGGCCCACAACCAGAAGATTGAGCTCAGCGATGAACAAGCGGATCACTATTATTCTCTTTTGCACCCCGCCGAGGGAGAGCTGTCCAAAAGTGAACTGAGCAACGTTTCCGGCGATGTCTGTGGTGATGATGTTAAGTACAAGAAAGTCAGTGAGCGCGACACCTGCTCCCATTTCGCCCAAGAAGGCCAAGACATTTATCAAAGAGCAATGTATAGCGGACCCAAAAGAGTCTGCAAGTGCTGCACCCTTTATCGAAATGGAGAATGCCACAACCAACCCCTTTAACTTGAGGCAAATTGACTCATTTGTGTTTTCGCTCGCAAAGAATCAAAAGGCGGGAAAGCCAAACTTTTTACAACTTTTTCCGGCACAACAGGCGAGTTAAGTCGGTCCGATTGCCATTGATGCCTAACACGACGTCTTTTTGCCCTACCCTTTCGAAGCCTCTGTGCTCATAGAATTGATAGGTGCAGCCGGTGTCGGTGAACAGATAGATTTCCTTCCCTTTTTTCCGCTTCGCCAATTCCCCTAATAATGCGGTGCCAATGCCTTTCATGTCCAAATCCTTATTCGCGGCCAAAAAGCAAATTTCGCCATCGGGGTCATTGCTTCTTTTGTAGAAATCCAGCATCTCTCTATTGGCGTCGTCGTAAGGCCCCACCTGTCTTTGGCGAAAGCGTGCTGGATGAAATCGATGAATCTCACATGAAGCCGCTTGAAGGGGCTGAGTTTGAATTTTCTCTCGCCTTTCATGTCGGCCAAGAGCAGACCCGCGAGTTCCTCGCCACGATAGCAGGCGATGACCTGCGAGGCTTTTGATAATTCGAGATACAAGAAATACTTCCCGTACATTTTGAGGGACAGGCGTCTTTTCAAATACCATCGGAAATTCATCCCCTTGATGGCAAGTTCGACAACTTTTTTATAGTCTTTCTTTCTCAGATCGGAAAACGTTAGTTCAGCCATAAGATCCCCCCTTCTCGCTTCATCTTGTTGATCGCAAACGCCTTGGCGACGTTGTACTCGAATGGTTTCTTCTCGTTAGCCTCCTCTTTCAAAAACATGGGGAGACTTAAACTATTTTCCATAGTGCTCTTCGGTTTCTTTTACCATGTTGACGGAAAGCTCTTCGGCGATGGCGGTAAATTCTTCCAGCCTGTCGGGCGCGATGGAGCCCAGGGTGCTGTTTTCTATCCTTGACGTTTCTTTCGAAGCCTTCGCGATCAGGACCTTTCCTTCTTCAGTCGCGGAGATCTTCTTTTCCTTGTTGTTGCGGCCGTTTCCCAGTGTGAGAAGCCCTCTTTTGGTCAAATCCAAAATGATACTGTGTACTGTCGATTTTGAAAGGTACAAGGCATCGCAGACATCCTTTTGAGTCAGATACTCCGATCTGTCCATCATGATGAGGAGCATCAGCCCGTTATAGGACATGCCATTTGCTTTGGCGATTCTTAAATAGCAGTTCTCCACATCCGCCAAATAGCCATTCAGTCTGTCCATCATTCTGGACATCCTAGAGTTATTCATCTATGCTTCGCGTCCTTTCTATGCGAATATTTTATAGTGCGATTTCGTACCATTTTCAATTGAATTCAATTCCTCCGAAAAAGTAGCCTTGTTTATTTCGCTAGGCAAAAAAGGCACCCGTTCAATCGCTCGCCGGAAATCTTTTGGAATATTGTGCCGCAGACAACATTTTCCTAACGTGAAAACCCCGCCGGTCATCCGGGTCGCCCTGTTGAGAGTTTCAGAAGCAAACAACGATTCTTTTGGACGTTTACTGAATAGGGCCCTTTTTCGACCAGATACCGATTTTCAGTTGCCCCTACGAGAGCCAGCGGTGTAGGTTAATATCGCTAGCAAAAAGGAGAAGCCTATGAAAATCAATGTCTCGATCGATCCTTCCTATACCGAGGATCTCGACATCGCCATCAAAGCCAAGTCCAACGATCCGCGAATCAAGCAGATCGAAAACCTGCTCGGCGAGGAAGAGAAAATCGTCGGCTTCGACGAGATGGGCTTCGCCGTCCTCAATCCCGAAGAGATCTATTACTTCGCCACCGAGGATGAGAAAATCTACGCTCACCTCGAAAAGAAGAAAGTCCTCGTCAAGAAACGGATCTACGAATTGGAGGCTATCCTCGAGAAATACCCGGATTACTTCCTGATCAACCAAGGGGCGATTGCCAATCTCAAGAAGGTCGAACGGATGTCCGCTTCGCTCAATGGCTCGCTCAGCCTCGTCTTCCGTAACGGCGAAGAAGAATATGCCTCGAGGATTCAGACGAGCTTACTCAAAAAGAAATTGGGCATATAACCCGAAAGGAAAAAATCATTATGAATACAAAAATCATTATCAAATCGGCCCTGAAACGGGGTGTCATTGGGGTTGGAATCGGCATGCCGATCGCCCTTGCCATCTTCTTTATTATCTACTTCTCGATTGCAGCGGCGACCGGGGGACAAAACCCGGAGATGAATAACATCGCCTACATGGCAAAGCTCTGCCTCAGCTTCTTCCTGACCTGTTTCATCTTCGCCTCCTCGACTATCGTCTATCAGATCGAGAAACTGCCTTTGGCCTTCGCGACGGCAATCCATTTCACCGCAATCTTCGCTTGCTGGATGTTCTGTGCTTGGCTCGGCGACTGGATCGGTGGAGCTTGGCATTCCTGGCTCATTGCGGTAGGGACATTTATCCTGATTTACATCATTGCTTGGCTCAGCATCGTTCGCTCGCAAAAAAAGAAGGCGGCGGCAATCACCGAAAAACTCAAAAACAACCAATAGGAATTCCGACAAAGAAAAACCCGACCTTTTCCGATCGGGTTTTTTGCATTTTGGTGGGCCCGACAAGAATCGAACTTGCATGGGTCGCCCCAATAGATCCTAAGTCTTAACGCCGGTTTGGAAGGGCGGACCCTTCCGTGCCCTTTAGGGGAAGAATGTCTCGCAATCGGCGAGGGATTCTTATTTGTCCGCGGAAGATCATGCCCTCCTGTTCCCTTTGGCGGAAGAGAGGGTGCGGACGGAATGCGGACGAAACGCGGACCGCGAAGTCTAAGGGGCCGAATGCCCTTTTGCGGGCTTCGGAGAAACGTGGGCCGGTTCGTCTGGGAGCGGCCTCCGTTCCCCTAAGCATTTTAGCAAGGAAAGGAATAGGGTTACAAGCACAAAAACACCGACGTCTCCTAATCATTTCGCTTGTCCGCAGTCTTTTCAAATCTTTCGGTCGAATGTTGTTTATAGGAATTTTAGATTCGCTTATTTTCGAAGAATTCCGGCCAAAAAATGTTTAGGCGTTTCTGCTCTTTCTACACAGCACGAGGCGCCGGATCCCCAAAGCGGCCAATAAGGCGATCCCGATGGCGGTCCCGTAGACGCCGAGCATGAACCACACCAGCCCGTTCATCGCCTCTACGCTCAGTTCTGAGAAGCTGTCGTCCCTCGCCCCGCGCGGGCTTGTTACTAGTGACACTACGATGGTCACCAGCCCGAAGGCGATGAAGACCGAGGCGCTTATGAGAAGGCCGAAGTCCGCAGTCCTGTAGCCGGCGCGCTGGCGGCGCGAAGTCTCGAGCGCGATCTTCCGGACCTCCTCGTCATCAATGAGGTATCCCTTCTCGACGTGGAAATACTCGGCTATCCGCTCCAATGAGTTTTCGGTGGGGTCCGCCTTCCCCGTCTCCCATTTCGTGATGAGGGTCCTCGAGACGGCGAGGTCCTTGGCCAAGGACTTCTGGGTCAGGCCGGCCTTCGCCCTCAGCCCCTTCAGCTTTTCGCCAAATGAATTTTCCATGGCTCTATTGAAGCAACTGGGCTCGAGAAAAGAAAGTGAATGAATGTGAAAATGAGATCAATATTCGACAAGAATTACGCTTTTGCGAAAAAAATCGACTAGATTAAGCGGTCATTCACGAGAAAATCAAGAAGTGACATCGTAAAATAGCCATTCTCGTCAAAACGCGGCGCTTGACTGTAACGGAACAAAACGAATATCTTTCGGAACGAATCGCCAACCAAAGAAAATGGTTTGGATTCTTGAAGGTATTTTTCCTTATCGTCAAGGTCCATTGCGACTTGGATGTAGACTTTCTCGTTTCCCTTGTTGACAAGAAAATCAATCTCATAGTTCTTGTCGATCTGTTTTTTGCTTTCCGGATCGATTTCGCGATTGGGCACGACTCCGACGTCGACTTCGTAACCCCGCGAGCGCAAATCAAGATAAACGACATTTTCAATGATGTTCTGGTATTCTTGCTCATTGAAGTGAAGGCGGGCATTTCGGAGCCCGACATCGCCACAATAATATTTCAATGGGCTGCTGATGTGATTCTTCCCTTTGACATCAAACCGCTTGCACTCTTCAAAAAGAAAGGCGTCGGTCAGATAGGAAATATACGTAGCGATCGTGTCATTCGTCAGTTTGTAATGGGAGTTTTTCAGAGTGGCCTCGATTTTTGCGGGGTTGGTCAACGAGCCGATGTCACTGGAGAGAATGTCGGAAAGAAGCTCGAAGGCTGGCTGGTTGCGAATCTCATGGCGGTCTTCGATATCGGCAAGATAGGCCGTCTCAAAAAGCCCGCGGAGGTATTTTTCCCGTTCGAGATCACTGCTTTTGCTGAATTGAAGGGGCAGGCCGCCGTAATCGAGATAACGGCTAAGAGCAGCCTCCGGCCTCATTCCTGAGAGAGGAAGAAACTCCTGAAAACGAATCGGGAAGAGACGAATGGGGTCTGCCGTTCCCCGGAAATCCGTTTGGATGTCACGTGAGAGCATTCGTGAATTACTGCCTGTCACGTAAAGATCAAGGCTGGGTTTCTTATTTAACGAAAGCAAAAGGCTGCTGAAACCATCGGCCAATTGGATTTCATCAAGGAGCAAGTAGTAGGGACGATCGTCCTTGACCCGGGCCAAGATAAAATCGCGGAGAGCATTTTTATCTCGAAGGTCTTCGTTCTCAACCAGGGAAAGATCGGCCTCGATGATATGATCCTTCGAGACCCCAGTGCTAAGTAGGTGATTTTTGAAAAGTGTCGACAGCAAATAGGACTTCCCAACTTTTCTTAATCCGGTGATGACTTTGACTAAATGATTCCCTTTTTTGCCAATCAATGCGTCGAGGTCTTCTTTTCTTGGAAATTCCATGGCACCAGTATATCACTTCCTGTTCGATATTTTTTACTAATTAGTGATTTATATCGAATATTACTTTTAACCGGAGTGCCGAGCCAAAAAGGCTTTTTTGTTCTCACAGTAGGCAGAAACGCCTTTTACTTATCTGCGCTAATTGTTTTTCCCCCGATCATCGCATTAAAAAGAAGCATCGCGCCTTTTCGGGCCGCAACGGCTTCGGCCTCGCTTGAGTACGAACCAAGCGAGATTTGTTTTCCTCGGCAGGCGATCTGCGCCCGCCAAAAACGCTTTTCCTTGTCAAAATAGACCCCCAACTGACTGGAGAGGGAGTTTTTGTTGGGGTTTTCCCTCGGCTGGCTATGGCGATGCTCAACCAAACGCTCAACTACCGGAAAAGCGGAAACGGCCTCGTTCGGCAATCCGGAATGGTCGAGGCAACCGCAGGATTTGGGTTTCTTATTGAGTTCGTCACCGGTGAGAACAAATTGTTTCCCGCATGAAAGGCAGCGACAAAGATAATAGACTTTGGCTCTCCCCTTCTCGCCGACGGCCTTTCCGCAAGGATAGCGTTCAAGCGCCTCGACGCCACCGATTCTAACAGGTTTGAAATTTGGATCCATCAATCCCTCCTGGATTGCGAATTAACAAAGGCCAAAAAAAACGTATCGAGAGTCTTCGCTTTGGCGAAGATCGCCCCCCATCGGCAACAAGAGTTCTACTTCTCCTTCTTCTTTTTGTAATAGTTCCTTATCGCCCATTCCTGCTTTCGCTTATTCTCTTTTGAAAGAGGTTTTTCTTTCTTCCTATTTTTGTTCCAAAACATGCACTGAATCCTCCTTGCAGCCGAACTCTTCTTTCTCCCAAAAGGCACCATCATTAATCAGTTCTTCTATGAAATCGAGCTGGTTTTGGGTCGGAACGATGATGGGGTCGTCTTCGAACAAAGGAACGAATTCCTCAATCGGCAAAGAAAGGATTTTCCCGTTTTCCCTATTTTCTAAAGCCAACAGATAGTTTCTCTGGTCGAAGGTGTACTCGGCCGCCATCGTGATGGGTATGACATCTTTTTTCGTTTTGTTCTCGCTGATCATCAAAGAATTGCCATGTTCTATCGCCGATTCGATAACATGGATTTCTTTCTTGAAAAAGAACTGTTCCCTGCGAAACTGCGGAACGGAGCAATATTCGACGATCAAACTCCTCAGGTATTTGCTCAAGTCTATTTGGCTTTTCTTGATGATGGAGCCCCTGATCGTTTCGAAAAGAAGCCCGGTTTGCCGATTGGGCCGGATCCAGATGGTCTCGGTCAGGCGCCCCGACAAGTAATCGCCGAAATAAACCCAGTCGAAAACCGTGTCCAAGTAATTTTTGGCGGCATTCTCATAGCCGCTCTTCGTCTCTTTGATGAGCCCGGTCTCCAAAAGTTTGTCGTGAATCAAAGCCTGCCTAGACTCCCTTTGATCGACCAGAACCGGAATAAGGCAGTTCAGGAATCCACAAAGGTTCGCTTCTCCTTTCCTGTTCACGCAGCCGAAAGCCTGGCAGTCGTTCACCAGGATCAAGAAACAGTAACGGGAAATCCTCACTCGATATTTATCTGAGTTTTCGGGGTTCATGCAATAACAGTATATCTTTTGTCTACCAAATTTTCTTAGAAATTTTTAAGTTTATTTGATTTTAGTGAAAATATTGTCTACTAAAAGATTCGTTGATTGTTCTCTATTTTATAGGCAGTATTTTTCTTATTATTTGCTTGTAGAACAAAAGGAGGAAACCATGGCTAAGAAATATTACCCAAGGAAGCCTTACGAGGTCAACCACTACAAAGTGGGCTATCACGCGATAAAAAGGATGAAACAAAGAGGGGTTGGAAAAGGTGATTTGGGTTATAATCTCCATAAGAAGCCAATCCTAATCACTCAGGTAAAATTCCGTTATGATGGGAAACCCTCCTATGAAAGGTACACTGACAACCAAATCGTCTCCGCGATCAACCCTCGAAATAGAAGAGTGATAACTGTGCATTGGTTTCATTGGAGGCGTCTTGTTAATTTATTAAGGAGAACAGGAAAGCATGGTCAAAAACAAACTGAGCATTAACTACCCCCTGCCGAGCGACATCGATCTTTTTTTGGAAAGCAAAATATTCCCCGAAATGAAAATCAACGAGTTGAACGACGACAACATCAGCGAAATTTCCGAGTATATTTTCCAAGAGTATGAGACGCCGCTGTCGGAGGGCAAACTTTCGAAAGAGCAAAAGGAACTGTTGCGCATTGCAGCCAAAACCGTGACGTTTCTCACGGCAGAGCCAGTTAGGAATCTATAAAACCAAGTCTCATGAAAAAACTCCGGCAAGTCGAAGCCGGAGTTTTGCTTGTTTTGGTGCGCCTGACAGGACTTGAACCTGCATGGCTGTTAACCAAAGGATCCTAAGTCTCCAAGTCTTTTTCGAACAGCTTGGAAGGATTGAGAACCTCTTACCGGAAAGTCCCGAGATTGGCTCGTTTCTCCGCTTTGTCCGCCTGAACCTGTGGGAACGCCTCGAACGGGGAAGGAATCCCTTTTCCCGGTGTTTTGCGGACCGAATGCGGACGGAATGCGGACAAGTCCGCTTCCCAAGACCGAAGCCTTTTGAACGCCTCGGAACGACCTACCTGATGGGCGGAATCCCATCCTTGGGAACAGTCTCCTGCTCCTTGGCTCCAATATAAGTCTAGTAACAGAAAAAGCAAGACAAAAATCCGAACAAATATCGATGCTGTCTTCGCTTTTTTCGTTCACGCTTTGCTCCGTCCGCGCTTGGTCTGCCTTTGTCCATGAGCACTGAAGATAATGGCCAGCCAACTGCGTAGACACGTTGGAATTTTGGGAAAGCTAATTTACCTGACCGCTCCATAGATCGGTTTTTTTATCTCAATATGACATTTTCTAATTCCACCATGGTAACTTCGTTTCCGTGCGCTTTAATTAGTTGGATAAGGTCATTTGCTTCCATCCACACAGTAGCAGTGTTGTCATTTGGATGCACACCAATTCGATTACCTAAAAACTCTTTATCGAGGTAGAAGTGTACTCGACATTCTGCATCCTGCAAAAGTCCAAGTGGTGTCACCGAGCCCGGAAGCAATCCCATAATTGACATTAAATCATCCGCTGATGCAAAGGATAAGTTTCGTAGACCGTGTTGTTTGCGAAACTCCTTCAATTCGATTCGTTTGTCACCCTTTATGGTAATCAAGTAGTAATTGCGTTTTTTATCATCCACACAAAACAAATTCTTTGCGACACATTCGGGATATAGAAAATCAACTGAATCAAGCTCCTTCATATTGTAGACAGCTTGATGTTCCGTAACCTCATATCTTATGCCGTGATTTGTTAAATATTGATAGGTTTCCTGTTTATTCATGCTTACCTTCGTAGGCCACATAATAACATAGTTTTTCAGCTGAGCGTCTTAGAAGACTCCCGACACACCAGTAACAGACGTGGAATAGACTGCCCTCTTTGGGGAGATCATGCACACCATCGTCTTGTTTCCGTCGCCCCTGGCTATGGAATGGTGTCTCGAATCGCCTTCGCTTTCGGGTTTAGGGGTGCATCCGCATGAGTATGGGTGCTTGCTGAGTTCCTGGCCGGTTAGGATGAATTCCTTCCCGCAAACGCATTTGCAGCGATAGAAAACTCTTGCCTCCGTTTTGTTGCCGGCCTTTCTTCCGCAGGGGTATCTTTCTTCCACGTCGATCAGTCCCGTCTTAAAAGGTTTGAAGTACTTGTCCATATTCTGCCTTGCTCGGAAAACAAAAGCCTCCGAGTTTTCCTTTCTAAGGAATTCGGAGGCTGTTTCTATCTGGTGCACTGAACAGGAATTGAACCTGCACGGGTTACCCCACGTGATCCTAAGTCACGCGCGTATACCTATTCCGCCATCAGTGCGTAGATGCCGATAACCTCGGCGTTTTAATGAGGTGCGACTGCGCAGGACCTTGGATATTGTGCCTTAGCCTTGTCCGCAGGAACACTTAGGAACGCTTTGTTGTCCGCATAGGGGTCTCGAGAACGTGTTTGAATCCCTTGAATAGGATACCACTTCCTCAAACGCTGAATTAGCGACTCCCGAGCAGTTTTTGCGCAGTTTCGGTTCAATTTCGCGTTGTCCGCACTTTGCCCCGTCCGCAGGTTCAGGAGAAACTCTAGAATCTAAGGGACATTGTAAGGTATCGAATTGAGCGAATATTGAAGTTCCTAAGTCTATTGCGTCTACCATTCCGCCACGGGCCCGCGGCACGCCATTATAGGCGCAAAGACTAGGGCATTACAAGAAAGCATCGCGCTATTTGAGGCTGACTTCAATCCGATGAAGAGGGGCGTTTTGCGAAATCGGAAGGGGTTCTGCTGGATTTTTATCGACGCCATCCCATTGAAGAGATTCGATTCGAAGTCCCAAGGAACCTTTGGCCTTTTTAATCGCGACTTCATAGACGACATTTTGATGAACGACACGGTAATTCAAATGGTCTGCTTCTAAAGGAAGAACCGGATGGAGCGTCAGCCCTTGCTCGGTAAAGTGGAAGCCCGCTTCTTCCCAGAAAGACAAGGTCAGCCACGTCGCCGTTCCCGAAAGGATTGGCCCGAAGTTCTCTTGGGTGATGGGATTATTGTATTGGGTGCAGAAGCGCGGATTGCCTTTATAGACGTAAGGATTCTCGTGACAATGATACGGATAAGCAAGGCGCAGCATGAAGAAAGCATCTTCAATCATTTGCTTTCTAAGCGTGTCTTGATAGGGCCGTTTTGCCGCCAATAAGAGGGCACGAGTAAACATCATCGTCGCATGTTTGAAGACGCCGCCATTTTCGCGGTCGCCCGGGAAATAATGGGAGGTCGCGGCTTGCTTAGCACCCGTTAAGGTCAAGTCTTCTTCGCTGCAGAGGCAATAACCCGAAGGGGTCTTCAAATAGGCATCGACTAACTTCAGCATCTGGGCAATTTCGTCTTCGCTCGCGACGCCGCTAAGAAGGCTCCAGGAGAACGAATTCAGGTAAAGAGAGCCGTTTTGCAAGGATTTCACACTCGAGAGACTATCCCCCGGGGCTCCGACAAAGCGAATGCCATTCTGGGGCTTTTCTCGGTTAATGAGCACTCGGGCATAATAGCCGTTGATAAAGCAAGATTTGCGGATCGCTTCGCTCAACTCATCCCGATAGGCTTCTGCCATCCTTAAGAGAGCGTCTTTCTTGCCCCGCTCGGCCAACTCGATAGCTTCGTTAAGGGCATACACCAGCAAGAAGGCATTCATCACGGATTCGCTGAGGTCGTTCTCAAAAGGGACGCCATATTCCTGATGGTTCTTTTTTAGCTGTTCTTGGTAGAGTTTTTCTTTCGTCGGTCCATCAAGGCAATCGACATCGATCTTGAGACAATCATTCCAATCGGCTTTGTCCAATAAGGGCAGGCCGTGTTTACCAATGGAAATCTTCGAAGAGTAAGTCAAAATCGCTTTAATCGTGTCGACCAGACTTCGACGTCCGCCATCAGCGGTCGGAAATTCTTTGTCCAAATAAGAAATATCACCGGTCGATTCGATGTACTGCTCCACCGCCGGAATGAGCCAAAGTTGATCGTCGCTGCACATCCCTGGCTCTTTGCCCACGACGAAGAAGTTGTGGTTGGCATAGCCCATCGTATAGACGTTCTCAATCCATTTTGAAAGCAGTTCGGAGGCTAAGGCCTCCCGATGACTGTTGACGAGATAAGGAATCGAGGCATAAAGATCCTGCACCTCGCGGAAACCAATCTCCCGATAGCCTTTCTGAGTTTGGGCAAAAGCCCGACTCACAAAGCTTTGATAGAGGGTCTGGAAAGGGATGTTGTGATTCATCATCGCGTCTTCGTTGGCCTCGCCGCTGTCGATTTGGAAATACGAAGAATAATCCTTAAAGAAAGCATCTTGCTTTTGCAGTTGCTCCATCAAAGACTCGGCCGAAGGATATTGTTCCAAGAGATGGGCTAACTTCGTATGAAGGATAGTTTCTGCCTCTTTGTCCGGAGCCTCTTCGGCATCGACCATGCCAGTCAGCGTTGCACAGCTAAAGGGTTTGCCAGCCGAGACTTCGATGGTCTTGCCTAAGGCAAAGAAAGAAGCACCTTTGACTTTGTAGGCGTTATCCAAATGGGCCAAATTCTCCGGGTGTTCAATCGAGCCATGCCCCAAGAACGACGTCGCATCGTTACTGAAACTATCGGCATAACCTTCCGAAGAAACGAGAGAAACGAACCGCGGAGACTTATTGAAGTAAACGGGGTAATAATTCGGCGAAAGGGCCACCACTGCGCCTTCTTCATTCGAAATGACTTCGCTTTGGTGAATAACGGTTTGATAAATTATATCGACTTCTTGGCAACCCGGATTTGAGAAACCAAACACGCCCGTGAAGACGATTTTCAAATGCCGTAAACTGGGTGAAGCGAGGGTGACCACTTGGACTTCGGTGGCATCAGGCAAGCCTTCCTTTTGGGCCAAAATAAACAGGGTTCTTTCGATTTTTAAGCCATCATTCAAAACATAAACAATGCAGGTTTTGCTGGGATAATGAATGCAAAAAGCCTCTGAAACGTTTTCTTGGACGTTGGCGGAATAGAAGATTTGCTTGCCATTTTCCAAGACATAGAATTGTCGGTTAAAAGGGTTGCCGTTTTCTTCGGGACGCACATCCCAACGGGTCGCCAAAACCTGATAGGCCGCTTTGGCGCGGAAACTACCACGGCCGAATTCATCGACCACGCTCTTCGGGGTCGAAAGCAATGGATCGGCAAAGCCTTCGCGCCAGCCTAGGAGTAAGTTCACCCCATAGTGAGGGCCGACAGCCGGTGAAAGCAAATCAATCCTGTGGCTGCCATCGGAAGCGAGCGTGCCGCCAAAGGAAGCGATTCGTTTAACGGAGGCTTGAATCTTCTTTTGCAACGAGGCGGGATAAACGATTTTCTCTTGATTGAGGTAAACCTCAGTAGCGGAGAATAAAAGGCAAGAATTCGGATGAAGATGCTTATCGACAAATTCAACAAAATCTTCTTCTCTTAAAAGCTCTTTTAAGATTGGGGCGGGTTTGGTTAACGAAGCAAACCCCAGATAACTTTTTTCAGAAAAATCCCAAAGCAAAGCGTCCGAGATGTTTTGCTGAGGGTAAAGCGATTGAACAAGAGAAAAGGCATCAACGCCTTCATCGCGGGCAACCCGAGAATGCAGTTCCATAAAATGACCTCAAAAGGAAAGAAAATTCCTTTGGATTAAGGTCTATAACCTACAGTGAGAAGTAGCCTTCTCTTATAGACGTCTTTATTCTAGCGCAACACTCTAGCGCCGTCAGCAATAAAACAAAGAAAAGCCCGGTCTTTAGACCGGGCTCCTCTTCGTTTTCTCTTAGTCTTGATTTCCACTCATCAAACTATCTAAGTAGCTGAGCACCATGCCATCGGCATAGTTCTCGGTATTGCTGTTTGACGGATTCGAAACGACTTCTTCGATGACCGAGGATACAAATCCTTGGCGAGAAACGTTTTGGACTTCTTTCATCGCGATAACCTCCTAGTTCTGTGTGCCGCCTCTTTCGAAGCGGTCCGCCATCTTAGGCGCAAAAAGAAAGGACCGCAAGGAATGCGGCCCTGAAAGCGTTTTCAACTTTTTTCAGCAGCTTTTCAACAAGACTAGCCTTTGACGGCGCCAGCGGTCATTCCTTTGATAATGAAACGGCTGAAGCCAAGATAGACCAAGACGAGAGGGATAATCGAAATTCCGACCAAACAATAGACCTTGCCTAAATCGAACGACGACGGATCGCTGGCCTTGACGGCGGCAATAATAAGCGGGAGCGTCTTATACTCATCCTTGTCGATTAACAAAGCGGGGATCAAATAGTTGTTCCAAGTGCCGACAAAGCTGAAGATGAATTGAACCGCGATGGCCGGAGCCATGATCGGTAAGACGATTTTGTGGAAAATGCCTATCTCGCTGCAGCCGTCGACCCGACCCGCTTCGATGAGCTCAAAGGGCAAAATGGATTCCATATATTGCTTCATATAGAAGAAGACAACCGGCGAGCAAATAGACGGAAGAATCAGCGGCCAGAGGGTGTTATTTAAATGCCAATCACGCATCATCTGGACAAAGCCCAGCGCGCTCACCTGGGTCGGAATCATCATAATCAGCATGATGAAGGTGAATAACACATTCTTCCCCTTGAAGTGATAAACCTGGAAAGCGTAAGCAGTGAGGCAAGAGAAATAACAGGTCAAAACAGAGCAGCAAAGCGAAACGATGAACGAATTGCGGAGAGCGGACCCCACCGGAAGATGGCTATCACTGAAGCACTTAGTCCAGTTCTCGGAAAGGTTGGTTCCAAACCACCAAGCAAACCCCGTGGAGGTGATGTTGGAATGACTCCGCGTCATGTTAATCACCAGAGTATAGAGCGGAAAGATGCACAAGAAGGCCAAAAGAATAAGGAAACCATAAGCTAAGCCTCGGCGAACATTGAGCTGGACTCGATAACTTGTTGTTTCACGAACCGGCAATGCTACGGTAGCCATAATTAACGCACTCCTTCCTGAGCCAAAGCGCCTTGGCTCTTATCGTTGCGTGCCTTTTCGGCAATAGTATCAGGGCAATTAGCATATTCCGCCATCCGTTTGCGGTAGGACTTGGCTTGCTCTTTTTCGACATTGACTCTCGGGTGAGTGGTCTGATAGACCGTCATGCTGAGGGCAGCTGTGACAATGAACATCAAGAAGGAAAGGGCGCCAGCTTGGCCGTAATTCTGTTTGGACGAAATCAAACTGTAGAGGTACATCATTAAGGTGTAGCTCGAGGCTTGGCTACCGCCGGTGGTCTGGGTGAAGATCTGGGCGATATCGAAGAGCTGAATGCCGCCGATCATGGAGGTAATGAGAACGTAGACGAAGATCGGTTTTAATAGCGGCATCGTGATTTTGCGGAAAACCACGCCGCTAGAAGCGCCGTCAAGCATCGCCGATTCGTAAATCGATTCATCGATGCCCATGACGCCAGACATCAATAAGAGAGTGGTGTTGCCAAACCACATCAAGAAGTTCAGGAAAGCGATGACGATATGGGTCCAGCTCGTCGAAGTGCCAATATCGAAGGGCTCATTGAGCCAGCCCCAATCGACTAAGGTATTGATGACCGGCCCGCTCCGGGCAAAGATCATTTGGAACAACATACCGATGGCGGCAGCCATGATCAGGTTCGGCATGTAAATGACGGTTTTCCAAAATCTCTGGAATTTCATATTTAAACGGAAATCGGTGAACAAAACGGCGAGGAACAAAGAAACGGCAATCTGCGGGATAAAGCCTTCAACCCAAATAAGAATCGTGTTGATGGTGTAATAGAGCAAATCATTGATTTTCACCTTGCCCAAATCCAAGGTGAAGAAATAAAAGTGACGGGTGGTCGAATGGCCGAATAAGTAACTGAAATTGTCCCAGCCACACCAAGTCGGACCGACCGTCTTGAAGGTCTCTTGATCTTCAAAGTAGTTAAAGAAGGAAAAACGAAGCGTCTGGAAAAGCGGATAGAACTGAAACAGAAGGAACCCCACGAAAAAAGGAATCAAAAAAATGTAACCCCATTTGTCGTAGTTGATATGCTTTTTTTGAGTTCTTTTGAAGATATTCATCGGTGTCCACCCTTTAAAAACGAAACGGGCGACCAGCCGTCTCCAGCCGGCCGCCCGTAAAGCGAATCGGATTACAAAGTCGTGATATCGAAGCTCGAATCGTAGGTCAAGCCAGTGTACTTGGCATCAAGAGCGGTCTTGAAGGCATCCATCGCATCGGCAATCGAAGTGGTCTTGCCAGCGAAATAATCCTTCATCGCGTTCTGCATCTGCTCATTGCAGCCTTGATCGTAAGCGCAAGCGTTCTTCATATCGATCTTCGCAGCGCTCTCTTTGAAGAGGGCGATGTGGTTCTGGCCACCGAGGAAGTCGGAGCCATAGGTCGTATCGGCAGCGATGGCATTCATCGCCGGGATGTTGTTGGTGTAGTCCTGCGTGATGCGGGTAATACCATTAGCAACGGCCGGTGAGCAAGTCATGGTGTACATGATCTTGTTGATCAAAGCCTTGTTATCGGTGCCTTTCGCCGCGCAGAGCCAGCTGCCGCCCCAATACCAGGAAGCCGGGCCTTGGCAAACCGCGTAATCACCATAGAGAGACTTCGTCACATCGTTAACATTGCCGAGCTTATCCGGATCGGAGTTGCCAGCGAGAGTGAAGTTAATGCCCCAAGTGCTGTAGAAGTAACCGAAGACCTTGTCGCCTTTCGGTCCTTGGTTCTTTTGCCACTGAGCGTCCCAGAGCGAAGTCTTATCGTTATAGCCAGCATCGGTGTAAGCCTTGGTCGCCTTCATCCAAGCCTTGATTTGATCATCGAGGTGGACGACTTTGTTCGTGACCCACGGCTTCGCCATGTTGTTCGAATAGACACGATAAGCATCATCGTAGCCCGAGAGCATGTAGATGCCTTTGTCGTGCGCGGTCTTCGCAACAGCATCGAACTTGGTCCAATCGGCTAACGCAGCCTGGACGGTGGCCGGATCATCGCTGCCTAAAACGGTCTTGGCAAGATCACGACGATAGGCATAAAGTCCCGGAGTCGCCTGCCAGCTGACGGCCTTTAACTTGCCATCAACAGTGACAATGTCTTTGGTGTATTGATACATGTTGGAGACATCGGCATCGCTTAAGCCGATATCACCTTTGACATCGAGAGCATAATCGCTGGCGGTGTACTTGGTGGCATAGTCGGCTTCGATCAAGAACATATCGACCTTATCGTCAGCGGCAGCAGAATCCTGCGCCTTGAGATCAGCATCAAGTTTGTTCTGATAACCGTTGTTATCGTTCGCGGTGATCTTGAAGTAGACTTTCGTTCCATCACGGAGAAGGTCATAAGAAGAATCGCCTTCCTTGACGGTCTTGATGAAATCCGGATAGAAGTTCTCGAAACGGCCCTGGAATTCGTTATTCCAGCACTCGATGTTGAGGACTTTGCCTTCGGTTGAAGGCGTGACGGTTGAAGAAGTACCAGCGGTTGAGCTTCCCGCGGCCGAACTTCCGGCAGTGCTGCTCGTGCCCTGCTTGTTGCAGCCGGCTAACGCCAGGAGCCCGACTGCTGCGATTGCTGTGACGGCTAACATTGATTTTTTCATAGATTAATTAAATCCTCCTTTCAATGTTGCTTTCAGATTTATTGCTTATCCGCCCCTACACAGCGGCTATAGCCTTGATTGTGCCACCTTCTTGCAGATGGCCATTGACCACGATTTGCTCCGGAACGAAGGTTTCGGGGTGTTCAATGCGTTCGATCAGTTTGCTCGTGGCAAGCGCGCCGATCATCTC
>Ga0183095_10478_pt1 | contig 122668 bp, 113 predicted proteins | sample BioMet4_FD_130346 | JGI IMG/M metagenome (GOLD analysis project Ga0183095, IMG submission 130346) | Microbial communities from bioreactor (seeded with sewage sludge) at LBNL, California, USA - Biofuel metagenome 4 (v2) (version 3) | ecosystem: Engineered > Bioreactor > Anaerobic > Unclassified ...
AAGGCTTCCGGTTTCAGGCTCAGCCTTTGTGTTTACAAATGATGCTGCAGACGAAATGTTCTTTTCTATGATGCCTGTAGCTCCGGCAGAGGTTGTAATGTAGCCGTCTGCGGAATAGTCTTTTTCGGCAACACTATATTTAGTTCCAACAGGGATTGCGGATATAAGTATGCTTTCGCCGTGGGCGAGAGAAATTGTATCCCCGCTCTTAATTGTTCCGTCGGGAACGCCGGTGCCTGTGTAACTGAAGGAATTTGCCGTGTTTTCAAATGTTACTGTAAAGTCAAAGGCTTTTGTTTTGTCAGCCTTGGTTCCGGATACCTGCTTGGAAATCGAAAGGCTTCCGGTTTCAGGCTCAGCCTTTGTGTTTACAAATGATGCTGCAGACGAAATGTTCTTTTCTATGATGCCTGTAGCTCCGGCAGAGGTTGTAATGTAGCCGTCTGCGGAATAGTCTTTTTCGACAACACTGTAGTTAGTTCCGGCAGGAATTGCGGATATAAGTATGCTTTCGCCGTGGGCGAGAGAAATTGTATCCCCGCTCTTAATTGTTCCGTCGGGAACGCCAATGCCTGTGTAACTGAAGGAATTTGCCGTGTTTTCAAAGGTTACTGTAAAGTCAAAGGCTTTTGTTTTGTCAGCCTTGGTTCCGGATACCTGCTTGGAAATCGAAAGGCTTCCGGTTTCAGGCTCAGCCTTTGTGTTTACAAAGGTTGCCGATGATATTACATCTTTTATTATAAAGCCTGTTGTTCCGGAAGAAGCAAGGCTGTAGCCGTCTGCGGAATAGTCTTTTTCGACAACACTGTAGTTAGTTCCGGCAGGGATTGCGGATATAACTATGCTTTCGCCGTGGGCGAGAGAAATTGTGTCCCCGCTCTTAATTGTTCCGTCGGGAACGCCAATGCCTGTGTAACTGAAGGAATTTGTCGCGTTTTCAAAGGTTACTGTAAAGTCAAAGGCTTTTGTTTTGTCAGCCGCGGTTCCGGATACCTGTTTGGAAATTGAAAGGCTTCCCGTAACAGGCTGTGAAGGCGAAGGAGGAGTGGAATCGTTTTTAGTATTTACAAACACCGCCGTCTTTATGGCATCTGACGGTATTACACCTGTATCCGCTGTTTTGCCTATGGTATACCCCGCTGATTCGCCATCTGTTTCCTTAACCGTATAAGCCGAACCGCTCAGCAGATTTTTGATTACTATTCCTTCGCCGTGCTTGAGTGACACGGAAGCTTTGCCGTTTGTAAAAGCAACAGTGCCGCTTTCTTTTGTGCCAAGGCCGTCATAAGGATAATCGCCGGAAGCTTTGTCAACGTTTATGTCAAAAGTGAAATATTTTGTTTTGTCAGCCGCGTTTCCGTCAACGGTTTTTGAAATGCCAAGGCTTCCAAGGGAGCCGTTTTTAATGTTTACTACGGAAAGCTTATTGCTGTTTGTTCCTGTTTTTGAATCTGCGGAGGTAACAAGAGTGCTCTTGTCCTTATATACATTTATTGTATGTACGTCTGATGAAACGGTGTAGCCGTCAGGCACCGCTGTTTCTTTCAATATATACGAACCGATTGGCAAACCTCTGAGGGTAAGAATACCTTTGCTGTTTGTTGTGCCTTTCTTTATAATGGTCTGGCCGTCGGACGAGAATACTGTAAACTCGACGCCAGGAACAATTTTCGAAAGATTGTCGGTTTTTGTAATTGTAATCCAGCCCATACGCGACATAACGGCGCTTGCGTCGGATTTTGAAACAACATATGTCTTTGTTGCTGTTGTACCGCTTGTATTTGAGCCGTAAAGCGTAACACTGTTTGAAAGGCTTGAACCTATTTCGCCGGTTATGTCGGTAATATACTCAAAACGGTATGCTTTTGACGAATCGGCTATCATAAACTTAAGCTCACGGGTTGCACTGTTATAGATTATGTCAGTACCCAAAACCGGAGTTATGCTTTCGGCGTCTGAATATGTGCCGTCACTGTTAAGTTTAAGAGATGTGATTTTAAAATTGTCGTTTGCAAGGTCAAGGGTGCCGTCATCCTTTACTCTTACGTCAAGGCCGTTTTGAAGTGTGTCAAGTATGTATGCTCCGGAATGGGCGATGTTGTAAGGCGTATATACTATGCTCCATTTTAAAGCGCCGTCGGTTGCTGTTTTAGGAGAGGTTTTGTCAAGCAGAGTACTGTTTATCTCAACAGTGGAATTGACGGTTATTCCGTTTGGCAGGGAGTCCGTTTTAAGCGTTGCTGTATTTTGTACATCGGTGCTGCCGGTTTTTGAGAAATATGTTTCAGCCGTTTCGCTATCGGGAGCAGCCTTTACTACTAATACATACGGCTTGTCAAGGGTGCTGAAAGTAAAAGCGGCACTTTCTCCGTTTGCGGTATCTCCCGGTATAAAATCAGCGCTTAAAAATGATGCGTAAGTGCTTTGTGGTATAAGTGCTGATGCCGTTACGTTTTTTTCGTTTGCTGTGCCGGCGAAGAGCAGGAATTTTTGGTCTTTGGCAGCGTCAACAAAAGACCAGCCTTTTGGAAGAATATCGCTCAATACGGCGTTACCCGAGGTTGTAAGTGTGCCGTCGTCAGACACTGCTGTTCCGTTTGCCGCGTCAGTTATTCCGCTTTGGTTTACCGGTATGCGAAATACAACAGAGTGGTCGTTGTAGTTGAAACTGCCGGCTTTGTCCGAAGCTAAACCGTTTATAACTGCCGGGTCGGTAAGATCGGCGTTTTCAACATTACCTCTTTTAAGCGCGTCTTTATAAAGTACGGTGTTTGGACATGAGGTGTTTGCCGAAGAGTGGTTTACCTTCATGTTGAGGCTCAAAAGAGTGGCGGTATTCGTAACAGTTTTATTGCTTATGTTGGACATATATATGGCAGGATTTGTTACAAGAGATGAATAAGTAAAGGTTCTGTCGTTGCTGACGTCTATTTCGGCGCCGTTTTCGCCGGTTACAACCAAAAGGTCGGCAATGGCTTTTCCGTCGCTGTCTTTTACCGTATATTTTGTGACTTCAAGGCCGCTTCCTTCAAATGAACCATCAGCATATTTCTGGTTATAGCTTGGCGTAAGGTTTTTAAGGTCAGAGACGGTAACACATTTCAGACCGCTGTCGGCGTTTCCGTCTATTGTATAAGTTTTATTTTTGGCGTCAAAGCCGCTTGAACCGTAAACAAGAAGGTCAAGCACCCTTAGCTGAACATAAATATCCGATTTTTTAACGTTTACAGACCAGTTTGCGCTATGTGTGGAAGCGTTATAGCTTACGCTTTTTTTGTTTATAGGGTTCATTCCGATATTTACGTTTATACTTCCGCTTCCAATGCCGTCATGGCCGTCCCAGGAGATAAGGGCGGTGTTTTTAATGCTCTGTATTGTGTGGTAAAAATCATAGCCGTCCTTCACCTTTGTTACTATTTTAAGCATTACGGGTGAACTTATATCGCCAAGAGAGTAAACTCCGTCAGAAGGGCCTGACGAAAAGGCTACTTCCGGATTATCTGCCCATTCATTTTTGGTATTGTCGTAAACCTTGTATTGTGCCGACACCCAATCAAGCTTTTCGCTTAAGACATCGGTGATTTTCGCGTTTTTCAGGCTGAGGCCCATCTGGTTTGCGGTTATTGTCCATGTGACCTGGCCTGTAGTGCTGTCAGTTATGGCCGCTTCTTTTTTTATCATTTCTGTTGTAAACTTAACAGCAGCCGATGGCTGGGCTTCAATCGTACCGTTATTTGATATTTCGGCCGTGTTTGTTATTGTGTGATTTCCGTTTGCGAAATATGTGCTGTCCGGTATTTTTGTTACAAAGAATATGTAGCAGGAGCCTGTGGTATTGTCGGGAAAAGTATAGGAAACATTTGAACCGTTTATAACAGGGGTTGTGTCAGAGGCAGAAGTTTTGTCGGACGACTTTCCTGTCTTGAAGCTGTCGGCAATATATTCGCCTACATTTTCCAGATTATCAGAAAACACGTATCCGCCAATATTGCCGTAAGAGGAACCCTTTGTTGCGGTAACCTTTATTGCCCAGTTGATGTTCTGGCCGTCAAGAGTGCCGCTTTTTTCGCCGGTTATTTCAACGGGCAAAGGTGGAACGTTTACAGTAAAGGTTTTTCCGAGTATTGTTATAACATGGTCGCCCTCGTCGCTTCCGTCGTCGGATGTGTTATACTTAAGCTCACAGTTGAAACTGCACTGTACATTTGCCCAGATACCGCCTGCAGATTCGTCGGGAGTACCGTCAAAAACAGCGTCGGCGCCGTCAAAAACTATGTGAGCAAGTATTTTTCCGCTTTCACTGTCTTTACTGATGTTGAGCGTGCCGATTTTTATGCCGTCCTGCTCAAAAGAGAAACTGCTTGTACCCAGAAGAGAAAAGCTGTCTGCAAGCTCGAGAGTTGCCTCGTCACCTTTGTGGACATAGCTTGAAGACTGTTCCTCGGTGTAGCCGTCGCCTATTACAGGCACGCCGAATGAAATACTTACATTTATTGGACTGTTGGAGTCTATCTTATCGTTTTCGCCTATAGCTGTGCCGTTTTGCTCTAAAGACACGTTTATGTTTGTAAGAAGGCTTGATACGTCATTGCCGGCAAAGGCAGCGCAGGGTATAAGCTGTATACATAAAAGTATTGAAAGAAAAAGGGCCAGCATCTTACGCGATTTTATTGGGTGCATTACTAAAATCATTCCTTTCCAATATAATTTTGTTTATGATTTTATCTTAAACAGTAGGTTTGGTATATTAAAATGGTGACAATTATGGTAAGATATTGCTGTAAAACAATTTTTAAGGAAAGGGAAAAAGCGGCATGTCAGACACAGACACATTAAAACCCGAACTTTCAGTTGCAGTGAAGAAAATAGGCGAAAACGATAAAAATATACTGTTTCATCAAAGAGAAGCCCTTGTTCAAAGAACATCTTACGATATCGAAAAAGAGGCGTTTTCATATATCCGTGAGGGAGAAACGGAGAAACTTATAAATTGTATCGAATGTTTAAAAGAAGTTAACGTAGGCAATATGTCAAAAGACAGTCTTCAGCAGTGCAAATACGTTGCCTGCATATTAATGGCGCTTTCAAGCCGGGCGGCAATAGCCGGCGGTGTAAATGAAAACGTTGCCTTTTCTTTAAGCGATGAAGTAATGCTCAAAATAGACTCAATGACGAATATTGACGCAATCTATTCATATGCGTGCAAAACAGCAATAAAGTATTCCGAAATGACAAAAGAAAACGGGTACGGCAGAAATTGCTCGGCGACGGTAAGACTTTGCATGGATTATGTATCGGAACATCTGCATTATAAAATTTCCCTTGATGAACTGTCGCAGGCAAGCGGAATATCCAAGTCGTATCTGAGCAGGCTGTTTAAAAAAGAAACGGGATACAAGATTTCGGACTACATAATAAAAAGTAAAATTAAAGAAGCGAGAGATCTTTTGATTAACAGTTGTTTTTCATGCAGCGAAATAGCAAACATACTTGGGTTTTCATCCCAGAGCTATTTTACAGCGAAGTTTAAAAAATATTATAATCAAACTCCTGTAGTGTATAAAAATATGAATCATAAATGATTGTAAATCAGGCTGTAAAAATAAACGGCGAAATATCCAAAGGCTGGTTTATTTTTAAATAAATTTAAGAGGGGATATGATAAAAAATGAAAGTATTCGGCAATATTACACAGACAATAGGAAATACTCCGCTTGTTGAGATTCCAAACATTGAAAAAGAAGAAGGCCTTTTTGCAAAAATTTTATGCAAGCTTGAATTTTTAAATCCTGCCGGAAGCGCAAAAGACAGAGTTGCAAAGGGAATGATTGAGGATGCCGAGAAAAGAGGCGTTATAGGCAAGGGTGCCGTAATAATAGAGCCTACAAGCGGAAATACGGGCATTGGGCTTGCGGCTATATGCGCTTCAAGAGGCTACAGGTCAATATTTGTAATGCCTGACACAATGAGTGTTGAGCGCCAGAACCTGCTTAAGGCATTCGGGGCAGAGGTTGTGCTTACCGAAGGCCGTCTTGGAATGAAGGGCTCCATAGACAAGGCAAACGAACTTTCAAAAAGCATACAGGGAAGCTTTATACCGGGGCAATTTGAAAATCCGGCAAACCCGGCTTCGCATGAGGCTACAACAGGCCCGGAGATTTGGAACGACACCGACGGAACGGTTGACATTTTTGTAGCGGGAGTGGGAACCGGAGGCACGCTTACGGGAACCGGAAGATACCTTAAGAAAATGAATCCGGAGGTTAAGATTGTTGCTGTAGAGCCTGCTTCGTCGCCTATGATTTCAAAAGGCTATGCAGGCGCACATAAGCTGCAGGGAATAGGCGCAAACTTTGTGCCTGCAAACTACGACGGGAAAATAGCCGACGAAGTGATAACGGTTGAAAACGACGCCGCATACGAAACAGGCAGACGCCTGGCAAAGCGTGAGGGAATGCTTGTCGGCATTTCGGCCGGAGCTGCCGTATGGGCGGCTATAGAACTAGCCAAAAGACCGGAAAACAAGGGCAAGACAATAGTTGCGCTTATTCCCGATACCGGCGACAGATATCTTTCTACACCAGGTTATCTTGTATAAAGCAAAAACAAAGACAGCATATCGTTTTGATATGCTGTCTTTGCCTTTAATAGGGGGTGGGGTTGTGTTGCTTTGCTTTTGTTACTTTACCGCAAGCCTGCCGTTTTCAAGATAAACGGTAATAGTGCTTTCAGGCTCAACGTCCTCGGATATGATTTTTTTGGCGATAAGCGTTTCAACATGCTGCTGGATATATCTCTTAAGAGGTCTTGCGCCGTAGATCATGTCGTAGCCGTTATCTATGATAAACTGCTTTGCGTCACTTGTAACAAAGCAGGTGAGCTGTTTATCCTCAAGTCTGCGGTTGAGGTCTGCAATAAGCAAATCAACTATCGAGGCTATGTTGTCCTTTGTAAGAGGCTTAAACATAACTATCTCATCAAGCCTGTTCAAAAACTCCGGTCTGAACGAATGCTTCAAAAGCTCGTTAACTTTCAGCTTTGCTTCGTCGCTTATTTCGCCGTTTGGCTCAATGCCTTCAAGAAGGTCGGATGAACCGAGGTTTGAAGTTAGGATTATAATTGTGTTTTTAAAATCAACTGTACGTCCCTGAGAATCGGTTATACGTCCGTCGTCAAGCACCTGCAAAAGAATGTTGAATACATCAGGATGAAGCTTTTCAACCTCGTCAAAAAGCACAACCGAATACGGATGACTTGCAACGGCTTCCGTAAGCTGACCGCCTTCCTCGTATCCTACATATCCCAGAGGCGCGCCTATAAGTCTTGATACCGAGAACTTTTCCATATATTCGGTCATATCTATACGGATAATGTTCTTTTCGTCGTCAAAGAGGCTTTCGGCAAGAGCCTTTGCAAGCTCTGTTTTACCAACGCCTGTAGGGCCGAGGAACATAAACGAACCGATAGGCCGATCAGGGTTTTGTATTCCGGCACGGCTTCTTAAAATCGCCTCCGAAACCTTTGTAACCGCTTCGTTTTGGCCTACCACACGTTTGTGAAGTATTTCGTCCATATGGAGCAGTTTGCTTCTTTCGCCTTCCACAAGCTTTGCCACAGGTATTCCCGTCCAGCGTTCTATAATTTTTGCTATTTCTTCCTCAGTAACTTTATTTCTCAAAAGGGTGGTAGCCTTTTCTTCCTCGTCCTTTTGTTCGGCTGCCTCAAGCTCTTTTTGAAGCTTTGGCAGTACGCCGTATTTAAGCTCGGCGGCTTTGTTAAGGTCATATTTTCTTTCGGCTGCTTCTATGTCGGCGTTTGTCTTTTCTATCTGCGTCTTAAGCTGCTGAACGGCGTTTATATCCTTTTTCTCGTTTTCCCATTTTGCCTTTAAAGCATTGAACTGTGAACGCATATCGGCAAGCTCTTTTTGTATTTCATCAAGATGTTCTTTTGAAAGCTTGTCATTTTCTTTCTTAAGAGCAGCTTCTTCTATCTCATGCTGAATTATTTTTCTTCGTATCACATCAAGCTCTGTAGGCATTGAATCGATTTCCGTTCGTATCATTGCACAGGCTTCGTCTATAAGGTCTATTGCCTTATCAGGCAGAAAACGGTCGGTTATATAACGATTTGAAAGAGTAGCGGCGGCAATTATGGCCTGGTCCTGAATCTTTACGCCGTGGAATACTTCGTATTTTTCTTTAAGACCACGGAGTATGGCTATTGTATCTTCAACAGACGGCTCGTTTACCATAACCGGCTGGAAACGTCTTTCAAGAGCGGCGTCCTTTTCAATATACTGCTTGTATTCATTAAGGGTAGTTGCGCCTATGCAGTGAAGCTCGCCTCTTGCAAGCATTGGTTTAAGAAGATTTCCGGCGTCCATGGAGCCTTCGGTTTTTCCGGCGCCTACAATTGTGTGAAGCTCGTCAATAAAGAGAATTATCTTGCCCTCGCTCTTTTTTACTTCGTTGAGCACGGCCTTAAGTCTTTCCTCAAATTCACCTCTGTATTTGGCTCCGGCGATAAGCGAACCCATATCCAGTGAAAATATCGTCTTTTCTTTAAGTGAATTTGGTACATCCTCGCTTACGATTCTCTGGGCAAGCCCCTCGGCTATTGCCGTTTTGCCTACGCCGGGCTCTCCTATGAGCACAGGATTGTTTTTTGTCTTTCTCGAAAGAATACGTATTACATTTCGTATTTCATCGTCACGGCCGATAACAGGATCGAGCTTGTTGCTTCTTGCTCTTTCAACAAGATCGTAGCCGTATTTTTGAAGCGCGTCGTATGTGCTTTCCGGATTTTCGCTTGTAACTCTGGCGTTTCCGCGCACATTTTTAAGCTCTTTTAAAAATGCAGGCTTTGTAATGCCGTTGTTTGTAAAGATAGTCCTTACGGCGCTGTTTGGCGATTCAAGCATTGAAAGAAAGATGTGTTCTACAGAAGCGTAATCGTCCTTCATGTTTTCGGCAAGCTTCTGGCTCATTTCAAGAACCTTGTTAAGATCGCCGGAAAGATATGGCTGTGATGATGACGAACTGTAAGGCAGCGAATCAACGCTCTTTTTTGCCTCATTTAAAACTGCATTTACATTTACGCCCATTTTTATGAGCATCTGCGGTATAAGGCCGTCGCTTTGGCTGAGCAGGGCGTAAAGCATATGCTGCTGTTCTATTTGTGTGTTGTTTCTTGAAAGTGCGTCAGACTGTGCCGCCTGAATGGCTTCAAGAGATTTTTGTGTAAATTTTTCCATATTCATATAATTTTTCATCTGCCTTTCCGGTAAGGGAAATATACATTGTTAATCAACTAAAGCTATAATACCACTGTTAGCACTCGTTGTCAATGAGTGCTAACAAATATTTTAAATAAATTTTTTGATTTAAAAGATTATGTATTGTGCATGTTTAAATTTATGCCGGCTGTCGGCCTGCGCCTTTGCAAAACAAAGAAAAAGATTGTGTTGATAACATGCAGTATATTCGGAGTATTTGAAAACCGGGGTATGTGCTACAAAAAGACGACGTTTGTTGCGGCAGAGGAAAAATCATGCCGGACATGATTTTTGATAACCGGCAAAGACCAAAAACAAAAGCTTTTGTTTATAAACTAAAATATTTCTCGTATCGTATAGACAGCCGCCTTTTGGGTCTGTGAAGCTTCAAAAGGGAATAACGATGTTTTTAAAAAACACGGGTACAGGAAGTTTTATATTCCCGTACCCGTGTCTGTTTAAGGCATAAGCAGTACGCAGTTTCCGCAAAAGGGGCGCAGAAGCGGATTTATAAGCCGGGATATCAATGGCTTTTGCCGGTTTAAAACTTTGCCATAAGCTTAAGTACAGCCGGAACCTTTATCGTTACCGCTTTTTTCGGACAAAGCTCCTGGCAGCAGTAGCAGCGGATACAGTTTTGTATATCGGCAACAGGAAAATGCTGAGGCATTGTTATTACTTTGGCAGGACAGCTTCTCATACATTCTCCGCAGCCTATGCAAAGAGCGCTGTTGAAAACCGGTTTCGGACTCATGTGACGCTTAATAAAGTTCTCTAAAAATACAGGTACATTGTCGCCTAAAAAATAAATACTCTTGTTTCGTGGTATTTTAAAATCTGACATTATAAACTGTTCAGGAGCGCAGCCGCAAAATTCAAGCTTTTTTGCTTCGTCGGTACACAGACGGCGGCGTATCGCTTCTTTAAGCATCGGTATTTCTTCAGGCTTTGCGCCGGCTGTCTGCGCCATTGCAAGATCGGCTTCAAACGGGTTTTCGCTTGCTATAATTGCCCCTATGAACCGTTTGTCGCCGCCTGTAGGGCCGTTTCCTTCCATGCCGTAAACTGCGTCTGTAAACGATAATACAGGTTTTGTAAAAAGACAGATGTCGATAAGCGCGTTTGCAAAAGAAGCAGTGTCCTGGCAGAAGAAATGGTATTCTGCCTTTGTTGTGCCGGGTATAGTGCCATACATGTTTTTGGCCGCGCCTGTAAGATACATCATGCTGTGGGATTTGAATTTTGCGGCGGATATTATTTTGTCGGCTTTAAGAGCCATGTTTGTAACAGTAAGCTTTTTTAGCCGCTCGCCGGACGGATTGTCAACGGTGGTGCTTGTTGTGTCATATGAAAGCGAGGCGCCTGAAAGAGCGGCGGCATCTTCCATGCCGGTGGTTTTGTAAAGCGCCTTTAAAACGGCGGCGTTAAACGGCCCTCCGGGTGAATCGCCTATTATTGCTTTCGCGCCTTGTGCTGAAACAAGCTCAGCTATGGCGGCTACCACGTATGGATGGGTTGTGGCAGCGTCATCAGGCTCTTTTTTCGCAATAAGATTCGGCTTTATAAGCACGATTTCGCCTTTTTTTATGTATTTTCCAAAGCCGCCTAAATTGTCGGCACATTTTTGTACGGCACTTTTAATCTTTTCGTATTCATAGGAATCGCATTTTTCTACTGATACCAAAACGAGCACCTCTTTTCCGGATTTTAATTAAGTATAGCATAGATTGCATTTTTTATACACTGCTGATACAATTAACCGGAGAATCTATTTTTTTCGGGAGATGTAATAATGAAGGAATATTTTATAAAAAACAGAGAAAAACTCCATTGTGCCATGTCTGACGGCGCGGTGGCCATACTTTTTGCCGGAGAAGCGCCTGTAAAAAGAGGTGACGAGAAATATCCTTTTTCACCGGACAGAAATTTTTATTATATGACAGGCATTGAACGCGAGCACATAATATTTGTGTCTGAAAATACCGGCGGACATTTCAAAGATATGCTTTATATTGAGCCGGATAACGGCCAGAGGGCACGCTGGGTTGGGCCTGTGCTTACAAAGGACGAATGTGTTGAAATAAGCGGTATTGAAAATATAAAGTACATTCCGGATTTTGAAACGGATATGTCTAAAGCCGCCAAAGGCGCAAAAAAGCTGTATATCGACTGTGAAAGACGGGATCTTGACTTTTTGTACACACCTGAAGGCCTTAAAAAAACATTTGTAAACGTGCCGTTTGAGGATTTGTTTTCTATAATAGCTGAAATGCGTGTTATAAAGGAAGATTGGGAAATAGAAAGAATACGAAAAGCCGGCTATATTACACGTCTCGGGATAGAAGAAATGATGCGAAAATGCGCTCCGGGAATGATGGAATATGAAATAGAGGCAAACTTCGACTACATCCTGCGCAAAAACGGAATAACAGACAAGGCTTTTCAGACAATAACAGCTTCTGCGATGAACGGCACAACGCTTCATTATATGCAGAATAACTGCCGAGCGGAGGACAAAAGTCTTGTGCTTGTAGACGCCGGAGCGCAGTACAAGTGGTACAGCGGAGATATTTCGCGTACATTTCCGGTAAACGGCAGATTTACAAAAGAACAGCGTGAGATATATGATATTGTTTTGGAAGGCCAGCAGCTTATAATCGACAACATACGTCCCGGAGTTTTGTACCCGGAACTTAACGAAAAGCTAAAGGTGTTTTATTATGACAGACTTAAAAAAATAGGGCTTGTCAATGAAAAAGAAGATGTGTTTGAGTATTATTTTCATGGCGTAAGCCACTTTATAGGTGCCGAAACGCATGATGTAGGCGACAGAAACCAGGAGCTTAAAAAAGGAATGGTAATAAGCGTTGAGCCGGGGCTTTATATACGAAAGCTCGGAATAGGCATACGTATTGAAGACGATGCCCTTGTTACGGAAAACGGCTGTGAGCTTCTTACCGGGGGAATGATAAAAACACCGCAGGATATAGAAAAATTTATGGCAGAGGAAAATAAAAATGTCAGTCTTTAAAGAAAGCGATATGTATGCGCCTGTGGAAAAAATGCTTGAGGATATGGGCTACAGCGTACAGGCCGAGGTAAAAAGCTGCGACATAACTGCGTCAAAAAACGGCGAAACAATAGTAATAGAGATGAAAAAAGCCTTCACAATGAAGCTTGTTTATCAGCTTATAGACCGCCAGACATTTGCAAAAAATGTCTATGCCTGTATACCGCGCGGAAAAGGCACCGAGTCAAACGACGTTCTCAGGCTTTTAAAAAGGCTTGACGCAGGGCTTATTTCTGTGGCGATGGATAGCCCTTTAAGGTTTGCGCAAATAATAATAGAGCCTTCGGGAATGAGAAAAATAACAAACAGCCGCAAAAAAAAGGCGCTTGAAAAAGAAGTTCTTTCGCGTTCCGAAAATCTGAACACAGGCGGAGTGTCACAGTCAAAGCTTATAACGGCATACAGAGAAAAAACAATAGAAATTCTGTGCCTTTGTGAAAAGACAGGCATTCTTACAAAAAAAATACTTGCCAAGCTTGGTTATGACGAAAAAACATACGGCATACTTTACCGAAACTATTATAAATGGTTTAAAAAGGATAAAAAAACGGGTTACAGCCTTTCGGATGACGGCCGTTTGGCCCTGGCTGACGAAAGATACGCACCTCTTACGGCTTTTTATAAAAATGCGGCTCAGGAGCTTTTGAGTAAAACCGAACAATAAAAAAACACACTGAGCCGGCCGGTTTTTTATAAACGGCAGCTGCAGTGTGTAAAAAAGAGGGATACATATCAGTCTTCTTTTTTGGTTATGTTTCTTATGTGCATATAAACCGTATTTTTTGAAATACCCATCATATCGGCTATTTTTACAACGGAATCCTTGAAATTAAATATGCCTTTTTCATTGAGGATAGCAATTATTTCCTTGTTTTTATTGGAAGTTGTAATAGTGCGGTCGTTATATACAACGTCGGAGGCTTCCTTAAGCGATATTTTAAGAAGCTCGTCTACATCGTCAACAAAGCTTTCGGCATATGTCGAGCTTCTGGTATCGGCGGAGTTTGCGTTGAATTTTTCAAGGAATTCCGAAAGCGGCGTGTTAAGGTAATAGTTTATGCACAAAAGGCCGATAACATATCCGCGCTCGCCCATTATGGCTATTGAGCAGCTTTTGAGAGGCACGCCATCGTTAGTCTTGTTGAAGTATGCCATGTGATGCTGACCTTCGTTCTCGCCGAGGTTCTTAATCATAGACAAGCCGAGATCAGTAATTGGCGAGCCTTCCTTGCGTCCGGTATGCTGCCCGTTCATGATTTTGATAACGGAGTGTTCAAGGTTTCCAAGACTGTGGATAACTACCTCACAGCCTTCACCGAGATATTCCGCAAGCCCTTCGGCTAAAATTTTATACGAATTAAGAATAGCATAATCCGCTTTTGATAATGTAACCGGTTTTTGTTTCATTTTAATTTCCTCCCTTAATAAAACGTATTAAAAATACAACTAAATTTTATTCGATGGTTATATTTTCAGTATATACGTTTTTTTGAGTTTATCAAGAGATTTTCAATAAAATATTGACATTTTCAGCAATTTAGACAATAATTATAGTATGTTTTTTTATTGCCGCTTTGTTGACAACGGCAAAAGACGTAAAGTTATTTTGCTTTGATGTATTAAAGTTTAGCTAAAACAAATTGATCAAGGAGAGAGCACAGTGTCTAAGAAAACGTCAGAATTTGACAGGTATGAAAGATTAAGGAGGCTTGAAAGGGAAGCGGAGGCAGAAAAAAGAAAGCTTGTGGAAACGCCGAAGAAAAAAGCGGCAAAGGTACATGAAAAAGATGAAAGCTTTAGCTTTTGCAGGCTTCGCAATTTAGATTTTGATGATTTTGAGGATTAACTTTAAAATAAATCAAAGAAAGTCGTTATTGTATGCGGCTTTCTTTTTTTGCGCTGAAAATAAAAAATATTTATACTTCATTCGTTCGACATTTTTTTTGCAGTGCATGTAATATAATTTTCGGGTGAGGTGATAGTATTGGTTACTACAGAAAAAACAGAAGATATAAAAATACAAGGAGGATACGGCGCTGCACGGCTGCAAAGAGGAAAGATTTTAACCTGCGTATCGGTGTGTATGTCTTGTTTTGTTTTACAGCCGGCGCTTTACGGTGAAAGCGTCATGCCGTTTGGAATGCCGGCGCTGTGGATGGCAGGGGAGTTTGGATATGTGTTTTATCCTGCTTCGCTTTGTTCGTTTGCCGCGCTTATGCTTTCACAGTCGGCATACAAGGCCGGACATGCCATTGCAATAATAATGTGCCTGCTTTGCAGATATGCGTTTGAAAACAAAAATATAAAAAGCGCAAAGGCAAAAGCGGCGGCTTCGTCGGCATGTGTGTGCGTTTGCGCCGTGGCAGACGCGCTTATAAACGGAAACACTGAAATATTTTTAAACGGCTTTTTTGAGTGCCTGCTGGCTTTTCCGCTTACGCTTGTTTTCCTGCAGGCGGCATCATGCGCAGGTAAGCTGCGTGAGGCAAGAAATCTGAAAAAACGTGACATTACGTGTGCGGTGTTTTTCCTTTCTGCTTTTGACGGCACTCTTTTTGCCTACGGCGGGCTTGCAGCCGGACTTTGCATGGCGGTTGCCGTGTTTGGCGAGCTGATGCTTTCGTATTATTCGGATATGGTATACAGCATTTTGTTTTCTTCGCTTACAGGGTATATAATATACGTTTTTTCAGGAAATAAAACAATTCTTCCGTTGCTGCTGTTTTCAGCGGCTACATGCTCGTTTTTTGAAAAAAATCGTACTCAGATGCTTGCGGTATTTGCGCTTTCATGCGCAGCGATAGGCTTTTTTACAGGCATCAGCTCCGGATTATATACGGCTTTTGGCGCTACCGCCGGCGCGTGTGTGTTTATGGCGCTGCGTGAAAAAAATGTGTGGGGAATGGTAAATGTGAAAAGCGCTGTAAATTCGGCTGGCGATGCTTATACTGAAAATGTAAAAAAGACAGCGGATGAAAGACTTAAACGTATATCGTCGGCTATGCGATGTCTTGCAAAGGCTTTTGAAGCGGATAATAGCGGCGGAAAAAGCGATTCGAAGACAAAGCTTATTGATTTGGCGGCAAAAGAGGTATGTGAAAAATGTCAGCTTTGTTCATATTGCTGGAAAACAAGGGCGGTTGATACAGGGCATTCATTTTACGACATGCTGCTGCAGTACGAAGTCAATGGGAATATAAAGATATCCGACGGGCTTGCAAAATACTGCGTTAAGCAGCAAAAGCTGGCGTCATGTCTGCAAAAATTCTGTGCTGACATTAAAAAAAAAGAAAAAACAGACAAACAAATTGAAAGCAGCAAAAATATAATAAGTGAACAGCTTATTTCAGCCGCGGATATTTTTTCAAGTCTGAAGTGCGAAATTACATCGGGAGAAAAAGAAAAGCAGATTTCAGAAGAAATTTCAGCAAAGCTTGCTGAAAAAAACTGCAGAGCGACAAGTGTAACAGCATTTACGGACGCCTGCGGAAGGCTTAATATACGCATTGCTCAGGGTGAAAAAAAGCTTAAAAACGGGGAAATGCTTCCTCTGATAAATGCTGTATGCGCAAAAAGCATGAGAAAGCTGAATCTTACTGACTCGGATACGTTGATTTTTATTGAAAATGATATTTTTGGTTATAAGTATTCTTATTGTGCATGCAAAAGAGATAATTCGGAGATATCGGGCGACAGCTTTATCGTAAATGAAAACGAGGACGGAGTGCTTACGGCGGCGGTTGCGGACGGAATGGGTTCCGGAGCAGCGGCAAAGGCCGAAAGCAAAAAAGCAGTGGATGTGCTGAAGCTTTTTTGTGAAGCCGGAATAAGCGCAGAAGCGGCTTCAGGCGCGTTAAATTCAATACTTTTTGGAAAAAACAAGAGTGATATGTTTACAACTCTTGATATATGCTCTCTTAATATGCATACAGGCAGAGGGCGTATGGTAAAATACGGCGGAGCATCAGCGTTTATAATACGCGGCAGAAGTACCCAGGAGATAAAAAGTCTGTCGCTTCCGGCAGGAGTGCTTTTAAAGGCAGAACCTGAGGTTACCGGCTTTCAGGCGCAGGACGGCGATATTATACTGCTTGTTACGGACGGAATAACGGACTGTATTAAAGATATGGCAGGTGTATGCGAGGAAATAATAAAAAGCGGCAAAAGAACAACAGCCGAAATATGTACCGAGCTGATAAAACGTGCAAAAGAGTATCAAAACGGCGCCTGCCGTGACGATTGTCTTGCAGTGGGGATACGGATTTTTGAAAAAGTATGACCGGCGGATAAAATGACTTAAAAAAAATTTTACTTACACACGGCTTCAATTTTGTGGTATAATTCAATAAAAGATAAAATAAATGGAGAGACTGTATTTTTAAAGCCTTCTCCGTTTTTGCGGCATATGAGAAAAGTATGCCGTAGAGCTGTTTTTGGGAAAAGGTGATAAAATGTATAAAAAAGGCGACATGATCGTTTATGAAAATACCGGTGTATGCAAAATCGCGGATATACGCCGTATTGACGGCTGCGGCGAAAAGCTGTACTACTGTCTGGAACCGGTGTTTGAAGCGGGAGTAATATATTCTCCGGTTGAAAGCAAAAAGGTAAGTATTCGTCCGGCGGTATCAAAGGCTGAGGCGGAAAGCATAATAAACGCCATTCCGTCGGTAAATGCCGAAAGCTTCTGCTGCAAAAGCTTTAAGGAGCTTACGGAGCATTACAAGGATATAATGAATACACACAGCTGCAAAAATCTTGTGGAGCTTTTGATGTCGATACACAAGAAAAAACAGGCGGCAATAAAGAACGGCAGAAAGATAGGACAGATAGACGAGAGGTTTATGAAAAAAGCCGAGGATATGCTTTATGGCGAGTTTTCTGTTTCGCTTGGCATACCAAAGGACGAAATAGAGGGTTATATCAAAAGCAAGGTTGAAAGCATAAGGCTTTTTGCACAGCCAAAATAAAGAATGCTGTTTAAAGATATAATATGATTTTTGAATAATGATTTACAAAAGCTATGGCGGCGGACGGATTCTGCCGCTTTTTTTGTTGCATGGTAATTAGCGGGATGATATTATATACCAAACAGTGATTATATAACGGGGGTATACATATATGGAAACGATATATTTTGCGGGAGGCTGCCTTTGGGGCGTGCAGGCGTTTATTAAAACACTGCCGGGAGTTTTATTGACCGAAGCCGGAAGGGCAAACGGAACGACAAAAACGATATATGGCGACTATGACGGATATGCCGAATGTGTTAAAACGGTATTTGACGCGAATATAGTTTCCGTAAGCCGGCTGATGGATTATTTTTTTGAAATCATTGATCCGTACAGTTTAAACAGACAAGGCAATGATACAGGCAAAAAATACCGTACGGGAGTGTACAGCGAAAATCCGCGGCATTTGACGGAAGCTTTAAATTATATCAAGAAAAGAAAAGACAGTGAAAAAATTGCAGTTGAAGTCATGCCTCTTTTAAATTATGTAAGAAGCGCGGACGAACATCAGGACAGGCTTGACAGATTCCCCAACGACTATTGCCATATTCCCAAAAGCTTATTAAATAAATATCGTACCGACAGCAAAGGATAAGTATGTTTTTATGACAAAACATATTGAAATTAACAAATGCAAAAGCCCTCCGTTTTTAAGCGGAGAGCTTTTGTTTTCACTGTTTTTTTATTTTAAATTTATAAACCGTTCAAGAAGCGAGCAAACTTCTGCTCTTGTGGCTGTACCCTGAGGGTCGAAGAGATTGTTGTTTTTGCCGCTGATAAGACCCGCCGTCTGCATTGTTTCAACTGCATTAGCTGCATAGGCGCTTATTTTGCCGTTGTCGGCAAAGACTGTTTTTTCAACTGTCTTAGGCAGAGTTATTCCCATAGCTTTTGCATAGTTTGTCATCATAACGGCCATCTGTTCACGGGTTATATCTGCATCAGGAGCAAATTCGGTTTCCGAAATACCCTTTGCTATACCGTTTTTAGCTGCCCATTCGATAGCGCCGGCATAATAGCTTCCGGCTTTAACATCCTTGAAGCTGCTGGCTGTATAAGAGCTTAAATCGGCTCCAGAAAGCCTTGCGAGCACAGTGACAAACATTCCTCTTGAAATATTCATGTCAGGAGAGAACAGCTGCTTATCAGTACCGTTCATAAGGCCGAGAGAAACGATATATTCAATGCTTGATTTTGCCCAATGCTTTGAAATATCGGTGAAAACAGGGGTGGCGGAAGTCGTCGTATCAACTGTTTTCACATAACCTGCGCCGTATATGGAGAAATGATTTGTGTCAAAAGCAAGTATGCCTTTTTTCTCGTCATATGTCGAATTTTCGATCTTTTTAACATTTCCTTTTTCGTCAACGTAGTAAGCCGCAATATCCTCTGTCTTTTCGTCAGCCGCTTTTGTATAAGGAATTGAGATCGAAATTGTTCCTTTTCCAAAGCTCGTTATCTTATTTCCGTTTGCGTCCTTTGCAGTGAAATCATAAACCGGCCTGTTTGCGATTATTGCCTTTGCCTCGTCGGAAAGCTTTGAGGTATCTATCTTTTTGGCCGAAATCGTGATGTCGGAGTTTTTGGCTGCAAGCGCCTTAAGAGTCTCAAGGTCAAGTGTGATTTTGAAGCCGCCCTTTGAAAGCGTTACTTCTTTGACCTTCGCGTTTACAAAAGCATCAATGGCTTCCTTTGAAAGGTTGAATGTTATGTCTTCTGAGGAATCGCCGACAGTGCTCTTAAATTCAAGGGACGCATCTTTTTTTTCGGCTGAAGCATTGATTGCGCTCGAAGCCTGTGATGCAGTTATGTAGGTGGTGTTTTTATCGGTCGTTGAACTGCCGCCGCCTGAACTGCCGCCTGAGCTGTTGCTGTCATCGCCCGGGAGAATGGTGTTTGTGTTGATTATTATGCCTTCAGCGGAATTACAGGTGGAATCGAGTGTCTGTGTGCCGCTTAAGCCTTTTATTATGTTTCCGCTTTTTGAAACACCGGCAGGCATAGATGTTATGTTAATGGTGCCGTCTGTAAAGTTTGTGCCGCAGGAAGCAAGATTAAGCACTCCGTCGGTTGAACCGGTATAAAATGTAAAGCTCTTAAGAGAATCGAGGCTGCTTAAATCCGCAGTTCCTATTGCCTTTGCGTCACAGTTTATACTTGAAAGAGCATGGTTTGCAGTTAAATCAAGAGAAGAGATACGGTTGTTCTGGCAGCTTATGCCGGTGATATACGGCAAAAGCTCAATACCGTTTAAGCGTGATACATTTTTGTTGTTTACATCGATTATTTTGGCATTGTTCAATTCATCATAGGAAAGAGTTCCGCTTTTATCCGTATCAAAGTTATCGGAAACATATTGACGAAATACGTCGTCAGGGAAGTTGTTGGCGTTTATGTCAATTTCCTTAAAGGCGATAACGTTTTGGCTTATGTTAACGGTAGTCTGAGTGTCGTATCCGTCGTCTGCCGTTACAATAAGATTATCGGTATAAACCCCGGCTGTCTGAGCGGCCGCGTTTGTAAGATTTAATGTAACTGCGGCGGAAGTTGTTGCCGAAACCTCAGTGCCTGCATAGGAGTCCGGATTAGCTATTTCAAAATCCGTTCCGTTTTCAAGAGCCACAGATTTGATTTTTGTGGCATAGTTTGGCTGAGTAAGAGAAACCGTTATGTTGCTTGGCGTGTCGTACTGGGATATGTCGTCATTTCCCGAAACAGCAGAGTCCATAGGCTCAGCCAAAAAGGCGGTAACGGTTTGGCTTATGTTAACGGTAGTCTGTGTGTCGTATCCGTCGTCTGCCGTTACAATAAGATTATCGGTATAAACCCCGGCAGTCTGAGCGGCCGCATTTGTAAGATTTAATGTAACTGCGGCGGAAGTTGTTGCCGAAACCTCAGTGCCTGCATAGGTGTCCGGATTAGCTATTTCAAAATCCGTTCCGTTTTCAAGAGCCACAGATTTGATTTTTGTGGGATAGTTTGGCTGAGTAAGAGAAACCGTTATGTCGCTTGGCGTGCCGTACTGGGATATGTCGTCATTTCCGGAAACAGCAGAGTTCATAGGCTCAGCCAATAAGATTTTAAGTTTGATGTAGTGTCTTGGTTCGGTTTCTGAGGTGTCATTGCCAGAAGCGTAATTTTTGTCCTCAAGCACACGGTAGGCTACAATTTTGTAGCCATCAAGTTCGCTTAAAGGGTCATACTGGTAATCACATCCTGGGGTGACCCCATCGATGTCTTCATCATTAGGATCACCGTAGCTAAATAAAAGATCGTCATCTAAGTAATAGTCGACTTGTAAGCCAGAATCACCTATAATATAGTCAACATCCGGATACAAAAGCTTGCCTGTTGTGTTTTCTGTTGATTCATACATCTGGGCAAAGACAGTTTTAAGCATTTGCACAGGCATTGTGGTTAAAACAAAGCAGAAAACCAAAAGCAATGTCATAAGTTTGAACTTTTTGTTCATTTTTTAAATCCTCCTTATTTTGTTATGATTTTTATATTTAAACATTTTCTTAAGCTTTTTGACCTTGCTTAAAAGCCGCAGTTTTATCACCATTGGCAGTGGATTTTAAGCAAGGGCAGCATATTATGCAAAAGAAAATGGACGATTTATCTTCGGCTTTTTTTAAAGCCTTTAAAGTCCTTTTTAAAGGCTGTTTTGTCAATGCTTTCAAGCACCATGTAAAGCCCAAGCATTATGGTTACAAGCTGTGCACGGAAGGTAAAAAAGCTGTGTACAAAGGAATGGTTATTTAAAGCCGCATATCTTATATAGGGTATGAGCATTATTATAAAAAGCAGAGAATAAAGTTCTTTTTTGAATGCGTTTTTCTTTTTATAAAGGTAAAGCAGTGAAAACACAACTGCCGACACTATAAATATTCTTAAAGCCAAATCGCCGAAGGTTTTGGCATTGTCAAAAAGATTGAGGTTTACAAAATTTCTGAAAATCCTGTTTGCCCCAAGACCGTGCAGATTTATTATTTTCACGTCTGAAAGCCTGAGGGAAGCGTTTTTGGCCGCTTCCGAAAACGCCGATTTTTGAATAAACAAAGCCGTTATGCCAAATTTTGAAAGGAACATTCCCGCATAGCCCAAAAACCACAGCAGACCATTTTTTATTATATAAATCAAGCCGTTTTTGAAGTCTTTTATTTTGCCGTTTTTAAAGCTTAAAATAAGTGCCGTGCAGACGGGAACGGTAAAGCTTAAGGTTTCGCAGGTAAGAAAGTCAAAAAAGCAAACTGCCATGCCGCTTATAAGAAACACCGTGCCAACATATTTTTCTTTTTTCAAAACAACGGAAATAATTACTACCGTGCTTAAAAGCATCACAGCAAAAGCAGGCATAAATTCAATGCAAAAGGGCACTGTGTAAACGGCAACCGAAAACATTCCCGCCAAAAGCGAAAAGCCTAAAAGCTTTTCCTTTGCACGTATCATCTGCCATAAAACAAGCGCGGTAAGAGCCAAAAGCAAGAGCGCATTTGCGGCTCTTATGCCGTTTATGTCTGTAAAAACAAGCAGAGGCTTTATAAAAACCATTGAGCCGTGCCAATATCTGGTGTAATAGGTGTTGGGCTGTGCTTTTCCCGAAATGAGGGATTTGTAATCAGCAAGGATATTGTCGTTATTTTTGTCATAGTAACGGGAGCAAATACCGCTTTTTAAGCTCTGAGTGCTGTCTTGGCAGTACAAAATGCTTAAAAGTACCTGATCTGCACGGTTGTCAAGCTTTGCGTTTTCGTTTCCCTTTCCGAAGGCATGGATGTTGGCATTGCCTGAGGAATAAATTTCGGCACTTTTGGCAAGGTTAGCCTTTATATACCTTTGAGGTATGGCGGCCGTAAGCGTAACCGCCAAAACCGACAGGGCAAGAACGGATATAAATACCGAAATATAATACATTGACTTTTTAAGAATTGTTTTTTGGGTCATAGGCTTTTATCCTTTTTATCCTTTGAGAATATTTTTTATAACGGTTTATTACTTCCAGGTGTCTTAGCCCGTCACGAAACGGTCTGAGATGTGATTTTGAGTTTCTGCCGTCACAATAGAAATTTATTGGTATTTCAGTGATTTTCAGTTCTTTAAGCCGGGCCTTTATAAGCATTTCGCTTGCAAACTCCATTCCGCCGCAGGCAAGGCCAAGACTCAATATTGATTTTTTATCAAAACCGCGAAGACCGCAATGAAAGTCGCCGGCAGGACATTTATAAAGCTTTTTGGCAACAAACGAAAGAAACGGATTTCCGATATAACGGTTTAAAAACGGCATGGAGCCTTTTTGTATGTGTCCCGAAAAACGGTTGCCCATAACAAGGTCATAGCCTTCATCAAGCTTATTTATAAAACCGTCAAGCTGAAGAAAACTATAGCTGTCGTCAGCATCACCCATTATTATAAATTTTCCTTTTGAATGTTTTATGCCTGCCAAAAGAGCGTTTCCGTAACCCTTTTTATGTACGGATATTACTCTTGCGCCGTTTTCAACGGCAATAAGCCTTGAATTGTCGGTGCTTCCGTTATCGGCAACAAGCACTTCGGCCGAAAGTCCGCTCTTTTTTATATAACTCTTTGCTTTTTTCACGCATACCGCCAGTGTTTTTTCTTCATTCAGACATGGAATAAGTATAGTAAGGGAAATCGTGCTTTTCATTTAACTGTACGCTCCTGCAATTGGAAACAATTGATTATTAATAAACAAACATAATTAAATTGTAGCATAAAATGTGTAATATTTGAACATAAATTTGAAAAAACTGTAAATATAAAACGCACATTCACAATAAAGGAGTGTGCGTTTGAAAATGAGTATTCAATTAGATTTCAATGGCGTTTTTAAGCTTGTTTTTCATTTGTTCTATTTGTTCGTCAGAAAGCTCAAGCTGTTTCCATTTTACGCTTACGGTATCGTTTTCGTAGCGCGGGATAAGATGTATATGGAAATGATTTACGCTTTGGCCGGCTACCGGGCCGTTGTTTTGAACTATGTTCATGTTTTCAAAGCCGAGAGTGGCTTTCATTATTTTTGCAATTTTTGCGGCAAGCACATAAGCCCTTCCTGCTGCTTCGGGGTCTATTTCAAAAACGTTTGCCACATGCTTTTTAGGTATTATAAGCACATGCCCCTCGTTTGACGGGAATCTGTCAAGTATAGCCTTAAATTCGTCATTTTCGTATACCGTTGCCGAAGGGATGTCGCCCTTTATGATTTTGCAGAATATACAGTCGTCCATTTTGTGATATGCCTCCCTGTTATAGCCGTAAATTCGTTGGTTAATACAGAAAAAAGTATATCACCATTTGCACTTTTTGGCAATTATTTGGTGTTTGAAAGCAAGGTGGAATAGATAAGGCTGTTAAGAACGGCGTGGTTTTGCTCATCGTTCATAATATCGCTTATGACTTCGGTATCGCCGGCATTCTCGTTATTGAGCACACGCATGAAATCGCGGTAAAACCGTGCTCCCTCTATTTCCGAGGAAACATTGTTCAGCAGACCTTCAAGAGAAAAATCAAATTCCTCAGTCATGTCTGACGGCTCGGTATATTCGATACCATCATCATCGGCCATTGCCTCAAGAAGCATTTTATGACTGCTCTCGTCAGAATACATTGTTTTTGCAAGCTGAGCCAGATCATCAAGGCCGTTTTTTGTAAGATAATCCATGAGCGCCTTATATTTTGCGCTGTCCATAGTTTCGTCGGCAATGGCGTTTGAAAAAAGCTCGGATAAACTTGTGTTGTTTGCCAAAGGCTCGGGAAAATCTTTTCTCGCGGCTACTATGCTTTTTTTGGCTCTTTCGTTTGACGTGTTGTAGGGATACATCGGCAGAACACTCCTCTTTGAATTTTTTTATCTGAAAAAACATATCACTATAAATTATTGTGGAATATGCCGGCGCAATCTGATATTATTAATACAGCTTTTCAATACGGCACAATAAAAATATATGCTCGAAAAAACCGTATATTACGGATAGGAGATGTTATTTTTGAAAACAATAATTCTTACAGGCGGCGGAACGGCAGGACATGTTACGCCTAATCTGGCTCTCATACCTCATCTTCAGCAGGAAGGCTACCGCGTGCTTTACATAGGCACACAGGACGGAATGGAAAAGGGACTTATAGAAAAGACAGGTATTCCGTATTATTCCGTTTCAACGGGAAAGCTCAGAAGATATATGTCAAAGGAAAATTTTACCGATGCCTTTAAGGTTGTAAAAGGAATAGCACAGGCTAAGGCGCTTATAAAAAAACTTAAGCCGGATATTGTTTTTTCAAAGGGCGGATTTGTAGCCGTGCCGGTAATAATAGGCGCGAAGCTTAACGGCGTACCTGTAATAGCGCATGAATCAGACCTGACTCCCGGCCTTGCAAATAAAATCGCCATGCCTTTTGCAAAGGTTGTATGCACGACATTTCCGGAAACGGTAAAATATATACCGGACGGAAAGGGAATAAATACCGGAAGCCCTATCCGCGATGAGCTTTTTAAGGGCGACAGGCAAAAGGGTCTTGAAATATGCGGTTTTAACAATGAAAAGCCGGTGCTTATGATGATGGGCGGAAGCCTCGGCTCACAGAAGATAAACAAGGTTTTAAGAGAAGACATAGACCGTATACTTGAAAAATACCAGTTTGTTCATATATGCGGCAAAGGAAATATCGCCGACATACAAAAAACGGGCTACAGGCAGTTTGAGTATCTTTCGGAAGAGCTTACGCATGTGCTTGCGGCGGCGGACTGCGTTATATCCAGGGCAGGCTCAAACTCTATTTCCGAATTTCTTGCGCTCAAGAAACCTATGCTTTTGATACCGCTTTCGGCAAACGCCAGCAGAGGCGACCAGATATTAAATGCCGAAAGCTTTGAAAAACAGGGCTTTGCCATTGTTTTAAAGGAAGAAGAAATGAACGATGAAAGCCTGTTTAAGAACATAGACGAGCTGTTTTTGAAAAAAGAAACGCTTAAAGCGGCTATGGATAAAAGCCATATGACAAACGGCGTTGAAAATGTATGCGAAATAATTAGAAAATATAGCTGAAAGATTTGACAAAGGACAGGTTTTCAATTACAATCTAATTTTGGATTAAAATTTTGATTTGGAGTTGAAAATATTATGAAAAGATTTTTGTGTGCACTTATAATAGGCACAGTTGTTTTAAGCGGTTGTTCGTCGGCGCAGGCCGGAAAGACCGGCGCGTCTTCGGCTTCAAAAACCGCTTCGTCATCTCAGTCGGCAAGCACGGCAAAAAGCTCTGCCGCAAAATCATCTTCGGCCGCATCTTCAGCTTCCTCAAGCAGCATGAGTGACCAGCAGGCGCAGGCAAAGCTTGACGATCTTAAGAAAAAATGCTTTACGGCCGGCACAAGTTTTCCTCAGCTTGACGCGCCGCAAAAGGGCGAAAAGATAGCGGTTCTTCATACAAGCAAGGGCGACATAAAGCTTAAGCTTTGTACTGACCAGGCGCCTTTGGCATGTGAAAACTTTGAAAAACTTGTGGAAAGCGGCTATTATAACGGACTCAGCTTCCACAGAGTAATAAGCGACTTTATGATTCAAAGCGGCGACCCTACAGGTACGGGAAAGGGCGGTCAAAGCTCCTACGGAAAGGCTTTCGCCGACGAGTTTAACGGCGACATGTATTCCTTCAGAGGTGCGCTTTGCATGGCAAACAGCGGTGCTGACACAAACGGAAGCCAGTTTTATATAGTACAGAAAAAAGACATTACCCAGGGCTATTTCGACTATGTAAAATCGGCGGCTGAAAAATACGGCAGCGACAAGCTGCTTTACAACTCAAAGACAAACAAAATTTTCAGAGTAAACTATTCCCAGCAGGCAATAGACAACTACAATAAGCTTGGCGGAACGCCCGACCTTGATTTCGGATACACTGTTTTCGGCCAGGTAATAGAAGGCATGGACGTTGTGGATGCGATAGCGGCCGTAAAAACCGACTCAAACGACAAGCCGACTGAGGATGTGCTTATAACAAAGGCGGAAATGACACAATATTGATTCTTTTATCAGGGGCTTAACCGACCCCTGATTTTTAGTGGTATGGGATGTAAAAACGCAGTTGAGAAAACAAATAATATGTGATAGTATGTAATATGAATTTTTTAAAAACGCGGTCAGATATTTTCAGCATAGGCTGTAATACGTATAAAGGACATGGTTATAAGGGGGAGAAAAAATGCGCACAAAATATATCTTTGTAACAGGAGGCGTTGTTTCGGGTCTTGGAAAAGGCATAACGGCCGCGTCACTTGGCAGACTGCTAAAAGCAAGAGGCTATAAAGTAACAATTCAAAAATTTGATCCGTATATAAACGTTGACCCGGGCACGATGAGCCCGTATCAGCACGGAGAAGTGTTTGTTACGGAGGACGGAGCGGAAACCGACCTTGACCTTGGACATTACGAAAGATTTATAGACGAAAATCTTAATATAAACAGCAATACAACTACCGGAAAAGTTTACTGGTCAGTTTTAAATAAAGAAAGAAAAGGCGAGTATCTCGGCGCTACAGTACAGGTAATACCGCACATTACAAACGAGATTAAAGACAGAATATTCAGGGCAAGCAAGGTGAACAGCCCGGATATAGTAATAACGGAAATAGGCGGAACGGTTGGCGATATAGAAAGCACACCTTTTATGGAGGCTATAAGACAGGTGGCAAGAGAAATCGGCCGTGAAAACTGTCTTTACATACATGTTACCCTTATACCGTACCTTTCAAAGGGCGGCGAGATGAAAACTAAACCTACCCAGCATTCCGTAAAGGAGCTTTTGTCGATAGGCATTCAGCCGGATATTATAGTATGCCGTACCGAATATGAGATAAGCAAGGAAATGCGTGCGAAGCTTTCTCTTTTCTGCAACGTTGACTGCGACTGCATAATACAAAACATCGATGCCGACAGCCTTTACGAAATACCTATAATGCTTGAAAAAGAAGGTCTTGCAAAAGCGGCATGCCGCAAGCTGGGGCTTGAAGACAAAAAGCCTATGCTTGACGACTGGATGGAAATGCTTGAAAAAGAAAGAAACAGGCAGGGAAGCGTTACGATAGCTCTTGTTGGAAAATATGTAGAGCTTCACGATGCATATCTTTCGATAGTGGAGTCGCTTAACCATGCCGGCATTTCAAACGGAGTGAACGTGGATATAAAGTGGGTAAACGCTGAATATCTTACGGAGGAAAACGTATCAGAGGTGCTTAAGGATGCCGACGGAATACTTGTGCCGGGAGGCTTTGGCGACAGAGGCCTCGAGGGCAAAATCACTTCGATAAAGTACGCAAGGATAAACAAGGTGCCGTTTTTCGGAATATGTCTTGGAATGCAGTGCGCCGTTATAGAGTTTGCACGAAACGTTCTTGGCTATCCGGATGCGTTTACATCAGAAGTTCGTCCGGACAGCAAGCATCCGGTTATCGACCTTATGCCGGAACAGAAGGATATTGAGGATCTTGGCGGAACGATGCGTTTGGGAGCGTATCCGTGCAAGCTGGTAAAAGATTCGTTTTCATACAAGGCTTACGGACAGGAGCTTATATATGAAAGACACAGACACAGATATGAGTTTAACAATGTGTATAAAAAAGAGATAACCGAAGCCGGAATGAGCGTTTGCGGTATTTCTCCGGATGAAAGACTTGTTGAGATAGTTGAGATACACGACCATCCGTGGTTTGTCGGAGTACAGTTCCATCCGGAATTCAAGTCACGTCCGAACAGAGTGCATCCTCTTTTCAACGACTTTGTATCGGTAGCACTTAAAAATAAGAAAAAATAAGTATTGCCGGGGGCTTTTCGCAAAGGAAGGCCCCTTTGAGCGGCAAAATATTGTTGCATAAAGATTAAAATTATATTATTATAGGCATTAATGGAATTATTCCCATAACGCAAAGGAGAGAATTTGAAATGAGTATATATGAAGACTGGCTGGCCAGAGCTTTTACAAAAGAAGGCGTAAGCGTTGATGAGGTCTGGAACGAATATCTTCCGCTTGAGCAGAAGGTTTACGAGCATATACTTTCCGAAAAAATAACGGAAATACACGGTACTGTTACAGAACTCAGCCAGAGGTTCGGCATGAGCGTGGAGTACACAATAGCGTTCGTAGACGGAATAAATGATATTTTGCCGAATAAATACGACGTTAAAAAGCTGGATGAAAATTCGCAGGTAGACATAGTTATAGACTTTGAGGCTCTTTACAAGAAAATGGTTGAGTACAGAGCGGAGCACCTCTATACATTGCCTCAGTGGAGCAATATATTTGACGAAACAAAGCAGAAGGAGCTTTTTGCTCAGCAGAGGAAGTCAAAGACTGTCGTTAAGGGCAAAAAGATAGGAAGAAACGATCCGTGCCCTTGCGGAAGCGGCAAAAAGTATAAATACTGCTGTGGAGCAAATTTATGATAACGGAAGTTGTAAAAACAGACGAACTCAATATTGATATGTCAATGATTAAAAAAGCCGCAGGCATCCTCAAAAGGGGTGGCCTTGTGGCTTTTCCTACTGAAACGGTTTATGGTCTTGGCGCAAACGGCCTTGACGAAGAAGCCTGCCGCAGAGTATATGAGGCAAAAGGACGCCCGTCGGATAATCCGCTTATACTGCATATAGGAAGAATTGAGCAGCTTGAAACGATAGTATCGGATGTGAACGAAAACGGCAGAAAAATAATAGACGCTTTCTGGCCGGGGCCTATAACGCTCGTGTTTAAGAAAAAGAGCATTGTGCCTGATTCCGTTTCCGGACATTTCGGCACAGTTGCCGTAAGGTTTCCGTCAAACAATATTGCCCGTGCCCTTATATGGGAATCGGCTCTTCCGATAGCAGCGCCAAGCGCAAACACATCGGGAAAGCCTTCTCCTACAAAGGCGGAGCATGTGTATCACGACATGTGCGGGAAAATAGACATGATAATAGACGGCGGGGAATGCGACTACGGCCTTGAGTCGTCGATACTTGACGTAAGCGGGAAAAAAGCCGTGCTTTTGCGTCCGGGCGCAGTTACTAAGGAAATGATAGAAAGCGTAATCGGCGAAATAGATATTGACGAAGCCGTATACAAAAAGGTCACATCCGGCAAGGCGCCTAAGGCGCCGGGAATGAAGTACAAGCATTATTCGCCGGATGCCGACGTAAAACTTGTATCGGGGCCGCAGGAAACAGTTACGGCAAAGATAAACGAGCTTGTAATGCAAGCCAAAGGACAAGGCCTTAAAACGGGCGTTTTGGCAACCGACGAAACAATGGCATTTTACAAGGCGGATTTTGTGCTTTCGGCAGGGCCGAGAAACGATCAAAAGACAATAGGCGCAAGGCTTTTTGATTTGCTGCGAAGCTTTGATCTTTTAGGGGCGGACGTTGTGTTTTCCGAAACATTCGACTATTGCGGCGAAGGCATGGCCATAATGAACAGGCTCAACAAGGCTGCCGGCTTTGAATGTATAAAAGTGTAAATCCTTGATAAAAGTGCGTATATATGGTATACTTGCTTAAGTTGGTTTGGTGACTTGACGAATGTCGTTTAAAGCTTTATAAAATAAAGCAGCAAGACAGAGAGAAGCCACTTTTTTTCAGGCTGAAAATTAAATTTGAAAGAGGGAAAACAAATGATAGCTTTGGGCTGCGACCACGGCGGATATCCTTTAATGAAGGAAGTAATCAAGTATCTTGACAGTGTTGGGCTTGAGTACAAGAACTTCGGTACATATTCCGAACAGTCATGCGATTATCCGGTATACGGCAAGCTTGCGGCAAACGCCGTTGCAAGAGGAGAGTGTGACAGGGGCATACTTATCTGCGGCACGGGAATAGGCATTTCAATTACGGCAAACAAAATCAAGGGCATACGGTGTGCGCTTTGCTCGGACTGTTTTTCGGCTAAAGCGACAAGAGAGCATAACAACGCCAATATGCTTGCTTTTGGCGCGCGCGTAATAGGACCCGGACTCGCCGTTGAAATAGTTAAAACTTTTTTGAATACTGAGTTTTCAAATGAGGAAAGACATATAAGGCGTATCGCACAGATAGAGGATTAAGGGAGGATAAATTAAAATGGGAAAGCTGTTTATATCCGAGCATCCGCTCATTCAGCATAAAATGGCAATTTTAAGAAACAAGGATACGGGCACCAAGGAATTTAGGGAGCTTGTAAACGAGATCACACTGCTTTTGACATATGAGGCTACAAGAAACCTTAAGCTTCAGGATGTTACGGTTGAAACTCCTGTTGCTGAGGCTCAGTGCAGGATGGTGTGTGAGGATGTGGTAATAGTGCCTGTTTTACGTGCCGGAACCGGTATGCTTGACGGTATACAGACTCTTCTTCCAACATCAAAGGTTGGGCACATCGGTCTTTACCGTGACCCGTCTACGCTTTCGCCTGTTGAGTACTACTGCAAAGTACCTAAGGAAACGTCAAACGGTAAGGTATTTCTTATAGATCCTATGCTTGCAACCGGCGGTACTGCAAAGGCGGCAATAGAGTTTTTAAGAGAAAGAGGAGCAAAAGAAATTACGATGATCTGTATAATAGCGGCGCCTGAAGGCGTACGTGCCGTGCAGAAAAAATATGACGATGTAGATATATATGCGGCTGCTTATGACAAAATGCTTAACGATGACGGATATATAGTTCCGGGTCTTGGCGATGCCGGAGACCGTATATTCGGTACAAAATAAAGCGCCACGCAAGTTTTCGGCTCTATTTGGGAGTGGTTATAATTGGTTCACGATTGGGTTTTATATATTGCCGCTTTTTCGACGGCGTTTGCCATTTCAAACGTAATGACGCCTGTTGCGATGAAGGTGTCTGTAAAGCTTGGCGCCATAGACCAGCCTAAGGCAAGGGGAATGCATAAAAAACCCATGCCGCGTATGGGCGGACTTGCCATATACGTTGGGTTTATGCTTACAGTGCTGCTGCTTTACCGCTTTGTGCAGTACGGAGAAACACGTAAGCTTATCGGCTTTATGATAGGCGCATCGATGATAGTTGTGCTTGGCATGTTTGACGACATATACGACCTTCCGGCAAAGCTGAAGTTTTTCGTGCAGATACTGGCGGCGCTTGTGGCCATTTTCAGCGGCATAAGGATACATGTTGTTATGTGGCCTGTAACGCGTGTGCTTGCAACTTTAAGCGGACCGATAACGCTTTTGTGGATAGTCGGAGTAACGAATGCCGTTAATCTGATAGACGGCCTTGACGGTCTTGCCGCGGGGGTATCGTCTATTGCGGCGATATGCCTTATGATTTTGTGCATACTTACAGGCGACGAAACGGCGGTTGTGCTTACGGCGGCTCTTGCAGGCTCATGCCTTGGATTTTTGCCGCGAAACTTCAATCCGGCTCAGATTTTTATGGGAGATACCGGCGCAACGTTTCTTGGCTATACACTTGCCGTTACAAGTATACTTGGAGTATTCAAGGGCTATGCAATGCTTGCGCTTGTTGTATCGGTGCTGTGTCTTGGTTTTCCGATACTTGATACGCTTTTTGCCATTACAAGGCGCCTTGCAAAACGCCAGCCGATAATGCAGGCGGACAGAGGACATCTTCATCACCGTCTTATAGACAAAGGCTTTACTCAAAAGCAGGCCGTAATGATTCTTTACGGCATAAGCACAGCCTGCGGAGTTGTGGCAATACTTTTGGCTGTAAAGGACGCTAAGGTATTGGTTGTAATAATATTTACCATCATTGTTTTGAGCTTTCTTATTTACTTCTTTAATCATCGCAGAAAAAGTAAGGAAGATCAGGATAACCAGTAGCAGTAAGCTATTTGGAGAATAAAAGACAGAAAGGGAGATGTTTACAATGGAATTTAAGGGAAGCAAGACAGAAGCTAATCTTATGGCGGCTTTCGCCGGAGAATCACAGGCAAGAAACAAGTACACATATTACGCAAGCAAGGCAAAAAAAGACGGTTATGAGCAGATAGCGGCGCTTTTTACCGAAACTGCCGATAACGAAAAGGAACATGCAAAAATATGGTTTAAGCTTCTTCATGACGGAGATGTTCCGGGAACGGTTGCAAATCTTAAGGACGCTGCTGCCGGAGAAAACTTTGAGTGGACAAGCATGTACGCAAAAATGGCTGAGGATGCCAAGGCAGAGGGCTTCGATCATATAGCGTTTCTTTTCAGCGAAGTTGCGAAGATAGAAAAAGAGCATGAAGAAAGATATCTTGCGCTTCTTAAAAACGTTGAAGACGGAGTTGTATTTTCAAGAGATGGTGAAAAAATCTGGAAATGCAGAAACTGCGGACATATTGTTATAGGAAAAACTGCTCCTGAGGTATGTCCTGTATGCAATCATCCAAAGGCGTATTTTGAGATAAAGGCAGAAAATTATTAATGCGTGGTAACTGAAAACGGCCGTAACAGGCCGTTTTTTTTATGTATAATTTTAAAAGCATTGTATTATTTAAAAAAACTGTTATTATATGAGATATATTATTAATTAGTTTTATACCGAAAAAAATAAAACCGGACGGTAATATTCATAACGAAGATGTCATCTGCACAGCCCGGCAATCAGTATAGCAACGGTATGGTTTTGGGGGCGCAGATTAATGTGTGAGCACGAGTTGACACAGACGGAAATAGAGGCAATGGTGAGGCCGATTCCGGGCGATTTTGTGGTTTATTGGATTGTTGGGGAAAAAATGAAGGTGCTGTATTTTACGGATACGATACTGTCATCTTTTGGAATATCCCGTGAAATATTTACAGAGGCTACAAAAAACAACGCTTTGGATGTGGTTATGCCAAACGACAGGCAGTATGTGCTTTCAACAGTTGCCGGAAAGCCTGTCGGGGACAGTGTTATACATTGCCGCTTCAGGCTTATGCATAGGGAAAAAGGCTTTTTCTGGGTACATGCACAGTCGCGCATAATAGGTAAAATGGGCGGCTTTTCTGTCGTGCTCACAAATTACCTTAACCTGTCAAAGGAGTCGGAATCATTCAACCGCATTACAGACGACAGCCAGACCGCTTTTTATACAATAGACGCGCACACTTACGAAATACTATATGCAAACCGTACAACGAGAAATTGGGCCAAGATAGAAAAAGGTGAAATATATGCCGGACATACGTGCTATGAATATATGCATCTTAGACAAAGCCCTTGTCCGGATTGTCCTCTTACAAGGCTCGAGCCTGAAGACCTAAACTGTGACGAACGCTATGACCCTCTTACAGGACGCTGGAGAAGCGTAACAAGCAAGCGCGTAAGCTGGTGCGGGCATGACTGCATGGAAATGTTCATAGACGACATTACCGAAAAAAAGAGAAAAAACGACGAGGAAAAGGCAAATTATATGCGTTACCGCCTGGCGGTAAAGGGTGCAAAGCTTAACGTTTGGGGATATGACATAAAAAACAGCCGGCTTATACTGCAAAAGGATGAGGGAACAAATGACACCAGACTTCTTGATTTTATTCCGCAAATAAAAGAAAATTTTCCAAGCAGCATGATGGGTATGGTTCTTACAGATAAGGACAGAGCGGCATTTGAAAAAATGTTTGATAAAATCCGCTTTGGATGCGAATTTGTAACAGCCGAAATCTGGTTTTGTATTCCCGGCAAAATCAAGCCGTGGTGCGAGCAGATAACATATTATGTACAAAAGGACGGAAACGGAAAACCGGATACAGCATACGGCGTAGGACGTGATGTTACCGAACAAAAGCTTGAAAAAGCCAAGTTTCAAAACTCGATGCAGGCGCTTTTTGCCTCAAATCCGGAATCGCTTTGCTCTTTTCAGCTTAATCTTACAAAGGATACCTGTTCGGAAGGACACGGCATTTCGCCAAACATACTTAAAATTTTGCGTTCTGACACTGTTGACGGAATATACGCCAATACGTCAAAGCTTATACCTACAGAAACCGAACGGAAAAACTTTACGAAAAAACTGAATAAAAAAGCGCTTCTTGAGATTTTTTATTCAGGGAAAAATGAATATCAGTATGATTATCGCAGAAACGGCGAGGCCGGAAACCTTATATGGGTGCGAAATTATGTAAATATGCTTAGAAACCCGGAAACAGGCGACATCGAAGCCGTATCATATTCGCGTGACATAACACGAGAAAAACGTGAAAATGAGATATTTAAGCTGATTACAAACAAAGAATACGACTTTGTGGCGCTTCTTCATCTTAATACCGGAAAAATAGAATTTATGCATATCAGCCAGTCGCTTCCCGGCGAATACAGGGATTATTTTAAAGTACAGGGTCAGATGTATGATTTTGATGATTTTAAAAGCATAGCGTCGGCTAAATGGATAGATGAAGCAGACCTGGGAAAATACAATAATGACGGTTCTGTTGAAAATATAAGACGAGAGCTTGATAAAAACGGGCATTTTGAGTTTATTATGCTTGAGCATTTTTCAAAAGACAAGAAAGACCTTACGTGCCGCAAGTTTCAGCATTATTATCTTCCTGGCGAAAGCGATGTGGCGCTTATTATAGAGTCTGATATTACAGACACGTATATGAAGCAGCAAAGAGAAGCCCAGCGTGCGAAAGAGGAAGCTCAGCATATTAAGGACATAATAGACTCGATATCATCCGGTGTGTGCGTGCTTCAGATGCCGGACTGCGATCATATTACAGGTGCTTTTGTAAATATGCAGATGTTCAGGCTGCTTGGCTATGACCTTACGGGAAAATATAAATCAAGAAAAGATATTGAAAATGAACCTATGATAGCCGGATATTTGAAGGACGCTTTTTTGGCCGTTCATCCGGATGACAGAGAACGTATAAAAAAAATATTTCGTGACAATTATAATTCATCATATTTTGACGCCGGAAATTACAGGCTTATCCGCAAAGACGGAAGCTTCATATGGATAAATCAGGAGGCTTCGCTCAAGGAAGTAACGCCGCAGAACAAGGTGTTTTATGCTACATACAGAGATGTAAGCGAGGAAAGAAAGCTTCACAAGGAGCTTGAAGCGCAGATTGTGGAAGAAAAAAAGCTGCGGATTCAGGCAACAGAGGCAAGCAACGCAAAAACAGTATTTCTTTCGCGCATCAGCCACGATATACGAACGCCTATGAACGTTATTATAAGCAAAACAAATTTTGCCATAGAGGATACCGACAAAAAAGATTTGCTAAAAAAAGATCTTGAGGATATAAAAACCTCAAGCAACTTTCTTTTAAGTCTTATAAATGATATTCTTGATCTTTCAAAAATAGAAAGCGGAACGATGGAGCTTCATCCGGAGGCATACGGGTACGAGGAGTATCTGTCAAATATGCGCGGAATATTTGAGCCTTTGTGCTGCCAGAAGGGATTAAGATTCAGAGTGGTCGATAACGGCGCCTCGGGTGTAATATATGCCGATAAACTAAGAATAAACCAGATAGCCCTCAATCTTCTTTCAAACGCCGTTAAGTACACGCCTAAAGGCGGAAGCGTAACGCTTGAAACGGGCAGCATAAAACTTCCTGACGGAAAGATGAACATAACGATTCGCGTTATAGATAACGGAATAGGCATGAGCGCTGAATTTCAAAAACGGATGTTTGAACCGTTTACAAGAGAAGCCGCGCCGACAAGTCCGCTTCTTACGGAGCAGGGCACTGGCCTTGGACTTTCGATAGTAAAGCGGATAACCGATATTATGGGCGGAACGATAAAGGTCGTAAGTACGTTGGGAAAGGGAACGGATATTACGGTAAACTTCTGCTGTGAAGAAGCCGCGTGTGAAAACACAGGCGAAAATACAGACGCAAATACAAAGAAGAAAAAATATTATACAAATAAGCTTAACGGAAAAGTTCTTGTGGCAGAGGATCATCCTATGAATGCGGAAATAGCAAAAAGAATTCTGACAGGTTTTGGCTTAAGAGTTGTTCATGCCGAAAACGGTGCAAAAGCTGCCGAATATTTTGAAAAGTCGGCCGTAGGAGAATACACGGCGATACTTATGGACATACAGATGCCGGTAATGAATGGTTATGAGGCTACACGGAAAATACGCTCTCTTTCCCGCGCAGACGCAAAAACAATACCGATAATTGCGATGACTGCCGATGCATATTCCGAAGATGTTGAAAAATGTATGAAAACAGGTATGAACGGCCATGTGGCAAAACCTATAGACAGCAGACTTTTACGCTCAATGATGTATGAAATATGTGTTAAAGACGCAAATAATGAAATATAGATTTTAACGAAAAAACCTGAAAAGTTATTGACATATGTCAAAAATGATGTATACTGATTAAGTAAATGACATATGCCATTAATGAAGGAGGATTAATAATGCCAAGGCCATGCAAAAGGCGCAGGATATGCTCAATGCCAAGGTGTGTCAGTTTCGCTCCGGAAAACAACTCTGATTTCGTAAGGGAAACGGTAACGATGACTCTTGATGAGTTTGAAACAATAAGGCTTATTGACCTGGAAAGCATGACTCAGGAGCAGTGCGCCTTGCAGATGGATATTGCGCGTACAACGGCACAGGCAATATATAACAGTGCAAGAAGAAAACTGGCGCAGTGTATTGTATATGGTAAAAAGCTGAATATCGAAGGCGGAGAATATGTATTGTGCAGCAGGGATAAATGTGGCTGCTGCCGATGCCGAAGCTTTTTATACAAGGACGAAAATAAATAATTAAAGGAGAGCGTACAAAAATGAAGATAGCGGTTACTTTTGAAAACGGACAGGTGTTTCAGCACTTCGGACATACAGAAAATTTTAAAATATATGAGGTTCAGGACGGAAAAATCGTATCGGAAAATGTAATAGGTACTAACGGCAGCGGACATGGGGCACTGGCCGGTATGCTTAAGGAGCAGGGAGTAGACGCCTTGATCTGCGGCGGAATAGGCGGCGGAGCAAAAGCCGCACTTTGCGAGGCAGGCATAAAGCTTTACGGCGGAGTTACAGGAAACGCCGATGCAGCCGCAAACGCCCTTGCACAGGGAAGCCTCAGCTTTGATTCGGAAAAAACATGCAGCCATCATGAACATGCCGAGGGAAGCTGCGGTGAACATGGCTGCAAAAGATAAACAGTGAAGCGGAAGGGGTATCCGTTTGGGAAGGAAACATGAAAAATGAAGATAAGTATAAGCGGAATGCTTTACGCACTTTCGACTGCCCTCGACTGTGTTGAAAGCGAGGTTTTCGGAGTAACAACCTACCATTCAAAACGGGTTGCTTATATGTGTGCAAAGATTGGCGGCTCTCTCGGATATCCACGGCAGAAGCTTTCAATGCTTGCAGGAACGGCAGTGATGCACGACAATGCCCTTACGGAATATATTGCCATAAGACGTCTTGACGGAGATTTTAAAAACATAGAAGCTTCACAGCTTGCACCACACTGTACAATGGGTGAAAAAAACATGAGTTTTCTGCCGTTTTATACAGAGGTAAAAAATGCTGTGCTGTATCATCACGAAAATGCCGACGCAAGCGGGCCGTTTGGTAAAAAAACAGATGAAACGCCGGTTTTTGCACAGATCATCCACATCGCCGACCAGGTAGACAACATGTTTGACCTGAGCAATATTACAGAAGAAAAGTATAATAAGCTTATGCGCTGGCTTGATAAAAAAAGAAACGTGTTGTTTGAAACGTCGCTTGTTGACGTATTTAAGAAAAGCATTTCCTTTGACGACATAAAGAGTGTAGAAGGCGGAAAAATATCTGAAATACTGTCGAGCACACTTCCCGTATGCGAACCGGAGTACAGTGATGACGAGATAATTGCTTTTGCCTCTCTTTTTGCAAGAATAACCGACTATAAGTCGCATTTTACAAGCACACATTCCACAGGCATAGCGGCGAAAGCAAGAAAAATGGGAATTTACTACAAAAAAAGCAGCGATGAATGTACTAAGCTTTATCTTGCGGGGGCTTTGCACGATATAGGCAAGCTGACGATACCAAACGAGATTTTGGAAAAGCCTGACAAACTTTCTGAAGAGGAGTTTGAGGTAATGAAAACACATGCCTATGCATCGTATATGATTTTAAAAGATCTTACGGACATACCTGATGTTGTTTCATGGGCATGTATGCACCACGAAAAGCTTGATTCAAGCGGCTATCCTTTTGGAAAAGGCGCGGACGAGCTTGGAAAAAACGAGCGTCTTTTATGCTGCATAGACATATATCAGGCGCTTACCGAGGACAGGCCGTACAAGGCGGGAATGACGCATAAAGAAGCCGTAGCCATAATGTGGGATATGGCGGAGAACGGAAAAATAGACGCAGATATAACGAAAGATATTGACAAATGTTTTTCACACGCATAAATATAAAATAAAAAAATCCCGAACATTTGCTGCTCGGGATTTTTACTGCCTATCTTCCTTTGTATTTTTCGTAAGTTCCCATAATACATGGCGAAAGAAGGCCGTGTTTTTTTGAAAGCCTTGCCGCTTTGCCTATTATTGCGTCAAACTCGGTCTTTTTTCCATCGGTCATTATGTCGCGGTAAAGAGATGTAACGGCATTTTCGGGAAGTCTTGAAAAAACATCAATGTATTTTTCAACTATACCGTCTGAAACGGATACTCCTTCAGAAAGCGCAAGAGTATAAAGCTCTGTATATACGTCTTTTACAAATTTCATTTTTTCGTCTGACTTTTGTATTTCTCCTGCCGAACAGCCGTTAAAGGCGAATATACAGGAATTTCCGCACATCATTATATATTTTTCCCATACCGGAACCATTATGTTTTTTGAAAATACAGTTTCGATTCCGGCTTCGTTAAGCATTTTTGAAAGCTCAATGGCTTTTTTGCTTTCATGCCCGTCCTTAAAGCCCATGTCTATGTGGCAAAGCTCGCCTATGTGGGCTATTACGCCCGGCTCTGTTATATTTGAAAAGGCATATATGCAGCCGTCCGCTATGTCGCCGTTTTTACCTGTATATCCCTCGACATCCGATGAAACGTCTACCCCGTTTAAAAGGGGTAAAACAAGAGTGTCAGGCCCTATAATCGGAACGCACTGTCTGCATGCGGCCTCAAGCGAATAGCTTTTTGTGGCAATTATAAGCACATCAGCAGTACCGATTTCGGAAGCGTTGTCGGTTACGGTTTTTGGATGAACGGTAAATGTGCCGAGACGGTCGGATTTTAATGTAAGACCGGTATTTTTAATTGCCTTTAGCGTTTCGCCTCTGGCTATGAGTGAAACATCGTCGAATCTTCTGGCAAGACTTGCGCCTACTACTCCGCCAATGCCGCCAATGCCGAGAACAGCTGTTTTCATATTAATTCTCCTTTGCTTTTTTCTAATTGTAATTAAAAAGTTGTGAGGTAATCTTAATTTGATAAATATTATATCACACCACACCTTCTCTGTAAAATAGTTGGACAATACAATAAAAAACTTGAAATGCTGAGAAATATATGTTACAATACGTCTTTGTAGGCGAAAATCCTTGCTCATGTCAATAGATATGGGCCATTAGTCCAAAAGGAGGTGTATTGAAGTATGAATAAGTACGAATTAGCGTTAGTTCTCAGACCAGACCTTGACGAGGAAACCAAAACAGCAGAGCTTCAGAAGGTACAGGAGCTTATTGCAAGATTTGAAGGTACAGTTGAAAAGGTAGACGACTGGGGCAAAAGAAGACTTGCTTATGAGATTCAGAAGGTAAACGAGGGCTTTTATGTCTTTGTTACTTTTACAGCAAAGAGCAGCACTCCAGCTGAAATCGAAAGCCGTGTCCGCATTATGGAAAATGTTCTCCGTTACCTCATCGTTCGTGTTGAAGGCTGATTTTAGGAGGTCTTGGTAAGATGAACAAGGTAATACTTATGGGAAGGCTCGCAAGAGAACCTGAAACAAGATATTCTCAGGGTGCATCTCCTGTTGCTGTAACCCGCTATACGCTTGCCGTTGATCGTCGTTTCAAAAGAGATGGCGAGCCGGGCGCGGATTTTATACCGTGTGTGGCTTTCGGTAAGGGTGGAGAATTTGTTGAGAAATTTTTTAAAAAAGGACAAATGGTAAGTGTTGTCGGAAGAATACAAGTACGTTCGTGGGACGATAAGGACGGCACAAAAAGGTGGACTACCGAGGTAGTTACAGAGGAGCATTATTTTGCGGAAAGCAAAGGCTCTTTTGAAAGCCACGGAGGTTCATCAATGCCTCAGGAAGACGGACAGCATACCGCGGCGCCTAAAAAGGCACAGCCAAAGAATGCTCAGGCTCCTGCAGAAGGCTTTTATCCTATAGACGAGAGTATAGAAGACGACGATTTGCCATTTTGATTAACGATTTCGGATAAGGAGGTATTGAAATGATACAGAAAAGACATGGCCGCAGAAAAAAACGCGTTTGCCAGGCTTGTGCAGATAAGGTAAAGGTAATAGATTACAAGGAAATAAGCAAGTTAAAGAGATTCGTTTCAGAAAGAGGAAAAATCCTTCCGAGAAGAATCACAGGAAACTGCGCAAAGCATCAGAGAGCACTTACAACGGCTATCAAAAGAGCAAGACATCTTGCTTTAATGCCATATACTCAGGATTGATCATAAAGCAAAAGCAAAGGCTGTCCATAAAGGGCAGCCTTTTTGAATGTGTTTTTATTATACAGTCACTTTTTTTGATTTGGCCTTTCGGATTAATTTATCGGCAACAGCCGCAATGAATGCGAAAAGATATGCTATTGTAAAATAAGAAGCAATTGTGCTGAAAATATTTCCGGCGCTTATACCGCCTGAATTATGTGACTGCGCACCTGATTGCTGACCATTTTGACCTTGATAACCTTGAGATGCCTGACTTCCGTTTTGAAGCTGCATATGTTCGCCGCCGTCTTGCGAGGACGTTATTGAAGAAGTTATATATCTTGAAAATGACGTGGTTTTTACGCTGTAGGCGCCATATGCAATAAATACACAGGAAAGCACTATGAATACTATTTTTGAAAGCCTGCGCGGAAGCTTTATAAATTTTTTGCCTATGCCGCTTATGAAACCTGCGTGCAGACCAAGATGTATGCCGAAAAGTACAAGGCATATCGAAGCTGCCTTAAAATGTATCATTTTCCACGACAGTGACAAAAAGTTTTCCATGCCAAGGCTGAAAACGATTTTTGATATAAATATTCCGCTTATTATTACTATTATAAAGCCAAGAAAAAGCAAAAAATCAACAATATAAATGATTTTTGACCTTAAATCCGTGTTTTGCGAGAAAAATTTTGTGGCAACATTTTTTACCCACTTGAAGTTTAGACCAATATGTACTATGAAAATCGCCATAAGGATAAGGCCGCTTATTTCATGGTACGCAAGGCTTATTGCCTGCTTTTTATACAAAAGAAGAATCATAAAAAACATTATTATGTCTATTATAACCTTTATTGCCGTCTTTTTGTTCATATACATTCACATCCTCCTCAAAATGTTTTATTAACGAAATTATATAGAGGTTATGTGATTATTAAAAAAAATAAATGTGACGGATTTCTGAATTTTGCACGCAAACATACTCACGGATTTGACACAGAAAAGTTAAAGGCGAACAAAAGACTGCGGTATGTGCCTGTAACGGTTGGAATACCGCTGAAAGCACTGCGGAAGCTTCCGTTATCGGCAATGCTTTCATCAGTTGTTTACCTTTGCTGAGGGGATTAACAGTCTATTCTTTCGATTTTAAAAATTACAGGCCTGGTTCCGTCGGAGCAGCAGGCGATCATCACGCGGTCATCATTCATCCATCCATGCATAATTGAGCCGCCCTGAAGCCCGGTATAGATATATCGGCTTATGGCATCCCACGCTTCTGAGCAATGGGGCACGCCTTTTTCGCCGCAGTGAGCCGTGAGCGGCGAATGAGCCGTATCCTCATCGGGAGCGCCGTTTTTTACAAGCGTGCCTTCTCCCATATGCCAGAAATCGTCCTTTTCGTCATTGCGCTCAAAAATGAATTCGTCACCTACGTTGTAGCATTGACATTTTCCGCTTGTGGGATTTGCGCAAAACTGTTTTTGAAGTTCAGGATAAAGTTTTTTGTCTATAACGGTAACTTTAACTTTATGATTCATGGTTTTCCTCCGATTGCTTTTAATTTTGTTTTTTTATCTATACTGAGTATATCAGCGCAGACATAAAAATAAAACAGGAATCACTGCAAAAGATAAGTTATATGCGGTAATTCCTGTTTTATGGTTTCACATTTATGTGATTTACTTATATATTTTGATGGTTTTTGCGTTGCTGTCCCAAACGATATTGGAGCTGTCTATTCCAAGGGCACTGGCTATTGCACGCAGAGGAAGGAACGTGCGGCTGTCCTTTATTACGCAGGAAGTGTCGATTGAAACGGAAGTGCTGTTTACAGTCATTGTACTTTCACCGACAACTATTTTTACCGTATCGGAAGCATTTTTGAGAGTAACGGTCTTTGTGGCATCATCCCAGCTGATGCCCGTAATTCCGAGAGAATCGGCAACGGCTCTTAACGGAACCATGGTGCGGTTGTTTTCATCAATATACGGCGTAACATAGACGTTGGAACTGTCTACGGCAAAATATGAACCGGAAGACGAAACATAGTATTTACTGTTTCCGATTTCAAAGAGCACATAATTTTTTATTGTATCGGCCGTATTATTTGCAGGTTCATAAGTGCCCAGCTTGATTCTTCCCGAATAGCCTGAAGTGTTTATGGCACTTATTCCCATATAAATATCGCCGGCCGTGCTTTTATCGGTATGCGCTATGCCTATATTTTTGAGCACCATTGTTCCGGTTGACGCATCGGATACGGCGGAAAGATTGATGTAGGCGATGTTTGACGAATATTTGGAAAATTCGACTCTGTTGCTGAACTTTCCTGTACCGCTTGCGTCACAGCTGCCTGTAAACTCAAAGCCGTTTTCAAGTTCAAGCTTAAATATCCTGCCGTTTACCGTGCTGTACGGGTAATCATCGGTTATAGTCATATTAAAAGCATCTGCTTTGTCTGCTTTGGCTATTGAAATATCCATTGCCGGATAGCCGCTGTGGGCAAAGACGTAAGTTCCGGACGATACAGGCGAATCGGAAGGGTCTATTGTAACCGAAGCCACGCCGGTTTCCTGAACCTTTGCCTCAATAGGTATTTTCATGTCGTTTGCGGAAGCGTCAAATTCGGAAGGGTTGACAGTAACAGCCATTTCGGTATTTGAAATGCAGCTGTAGGTTATGCCTTTTTCAAACTCGCCGTTCGTATCGCATGACCATTCGGCATTTGAAAGATTGAGAAAGAATGAATAGTCGCCTGATAATGAGGCAAAGTCCTGTGACGACTCAATAACAAGCTCGGATTTAACTGTTTTGTCAAGTGCTGTTGAAATATCCGTTGTAACACGGTTGTCGGTATGCGCATATGCGGGGCAGGCCATAAGCAGTGTTAATGCAACGGCTGATGCAAGTGATTTTTTCATGTTGCAGGTACCTCCTTTTTTGTTTTACACGGCAGTGCTTCCAAAGCCACCGTTTCGTGTTTCTTCGGCTTCATCGTCGAAGGTTATGCCAAACTCAACAAATATGCCCTGAGCAAAACCAGAACCTTTGGCAAGCTCGATGTTTTTTCCCTGATGTCCGTCATTTGTGATTTTTATCATTATATGACCTTCATTGTCGCTGAAATAGTAGTCGCTGTCGATTATTCCGACGGTGTTGTCAAGCTGTAAGCGGTACTTGAAGCCAAGGCCGCTTCTTGGATATATCTTAAGCACCCATCCGTCTTCCATACGGCAGCGTATGCCGGTAGGTATTTTTACTGTTTCGCCGCAGCCGAGGGAGAGATTTTCCGGCAGAAAAAAATCATAGCCTGCCGAGCCTTTTGTGGCTCTTTTTGGAAGCTTGATGCTGTTGTATATATCAATGATTTTTTCACCGCTTTGGCAAAAGGAAGCTTCCCGGTCGGCGGAAAAACGTTCAAACGATACTTTTTCAAAGCTTGCTATCTTCTTCATTATATATCTCCTGTTTTTTGTTTTTATAAATAGATTTTATTGTATTAAGCTGAAAATTACAATAGTTGTTACAAAAAAGTAAGAATGTTCATAGATTAGTTACAAATAAAATGATATAAAATATCAGAAAATTATACATATAAGGTTAAAAACAACACACGCGGCGGTGCCGGTCAAAAACGGCAGCAGTATTGAAACGGCAGGCCACTTTAAAGAACCGGTTTCTTTTTTTATGGTCATAAGAGCGGTTGAACACGGCCAGTGCATAAGTGAAAAAAGACAAAAGCAGACAGCCGTTTTTACGCTCCAGCCATTTGCCAAAAGCAGTGTTTTAAGCTGCCCAAGGCTTTCGTATTGTATAAGGCTTCCTTTTGAAAGATAAATCATAAGCATTATTGGTATCACTATCTCATTTGCCGGCAGTCCGAGTATGAAAGCGGCTGCAATGGCCCCGTCAAGGCCGAGCAGACGTCCGAACGGTTCCAAAAGAGCGGCAAAGCCGACAAGAAGGCTCTGACCGTTTATGTTTATATTTGCCAAAAGCCAAATTATAACTCCGGCAGGAGCCGCTACAACAGCCGCTCTTGCAAGCACGAAAAGAGTTCTGTCAAGCACTGAGCGTACTATTACTTCTTTAATCTGCGGCATTCGATATGGCGGAAGTTCAAGAGTAAAAGACGACGCGACGCCGCGAAGAACGGTTTTTGAAAGAATCCATGAGGCAAAAAAAGTCATAAGCACGCTCAAAAGTATAACCGCCGTTAACAACAGAGCGGAAAATACCGACCCAAAGGGCAGGCCGGAAACAAAAAACATGGTTATCATCGCTATAAGCGCGGGGAAACGCCCGTTGCATGGTACAAAAGAATTGGTAATAATGGCTATAAGCCGTTCACGCGGGGAATCTATTATACGGCAGCCGGTAACAGCGGCGGCATTGCAGCCAAAGCCCATAGCCATGGTAAGAGCCTGTTTTCCACAGGCGTTGCAGCACTTAAACGGCTTATCAAGGTTATAGGCAATTCTCGGAAGATACCCGGAATCCTCCAAAAGCGTAAACAGCGGAAAGAATATTGCCATCGGCGGCAGCATAACCGATACTACCCACGCAAGTACACGAAACGCGCCGTTTATAAGCATATCCTGAATAACTTCGTTTATTCCGATTATGCCGAGAAGCTGCCGAAGCTTATCAGATGATGAAAAAAACAGTCCGGATAAAAGCGCCGAGGGATAATTTGAAAGAGATATCGTAAGCCAGAAGATAAGCGCCAAAAGCAGCAGCATGGCGGGATAACCGAAAATACGGCTTGTAAGGACACGGTCTATTTTTCTGTCTGAAATATCATAGGCGTTTTTATCGAAATATACTGTATCGGCGCATATATCCTCGGCGCATTTAAGAAGAGCGGAAACGATTTTGTCGTTCAGGTCGCTTTTGTCGCCGATACAATTTTTTGCCGTTATTACCGCCTGTAATATTTCAGTGTCGCCAGCTATGTCAAAGGCGGCATGTTCTTTTATGCTTTCTTTAAGGCTCTCATCCATGTCGATAAGCCGCAGGCTAAGCCACCGGTTATTCATGCCGGTATTTTTGCCGCAAAGCGCAGGCTCAAGGATTTTAATGGCTTCTTCAGCGGCATCGTCATATTTTATGGATATTGGATTGTAGTTTTTGCAAAGAGCGTTTTCAATGGCATTCAAAAGCTTTTTTGTGCCGTGTTTATCGCGGCCTACTGCGCCTATTACGGGAACTCCGGTTTTTTCGGACAGTCCTTTAAGATCGACAGATATGTTTTTTCGCTTTGCTTCATCAAGCATATTTACGCAGATGATGACCTTTTGGCTTATTTCAATGCACTGCAGCACAAGATTCATGTTGCGCACAAGGCATGTGGCATCACATACAACTATAACGGCATCCGGTTTTTCAAAGCAGATAAAATCCCTTGCAACTGCTTCCTCGGCGGAATGCGCCAAAAGCGAATAGGTTCCGGGAAGATCTACGAATTTATATACTGTTTTGCCGTTTTTGCAAAAACCCTCGGCGTTTGAAACGGTCTTTCCGGCCCAGTTTCCCGTATGCTGGCGCATCCCGGTAAGAGAATTGAAAATTGTGCTCTTGCCTACATTTGGATTGCCGGCAAGAGCGATTACTATGGGTTTTTCTTTGCTTTCACATGTTTTTGACATACTGCGCCCCCTTTCAGCAGACGATGACGTCTTTTGCGTCTTCGCTTCTTAAGGCTATCACGGCTCCGCAGATTAAGAACGCAGAAGGATCGCCGGCAGGGCTTTTGCCTACACATTCTATTTTTGAGTTTTCATAAAGACCGATGTCCAGGAGCCTGCGGCGCATTGAACCTGCGGAAAGAAGAAGTTTTACGGTTGCTTTGTCTCCGGGACGCATATCATTTAATGTAGTCATATAAAGCACCTCTGATTTTTTAGTTTAAGGAAACTTTCTATTGTCATTATATTTTAAAAAACAAAATCGGTTACAGGTTTTTATTAAGGAGTGAAAGCTTTGCGCAAAAACGAAGGATTTTATACATTAAACGGCTACAGAAGAAACGAAAAAAATGACGACTTCCTAACTTCGTCTATGGAAGACTATCTTGAAATGCTTGCAAGAATCGGAACAGAGAAGGAGGTGCTGCGGCTTGGCGATATTTCAAAAAGCCTGCATGTAAAGCCTTCTTCGGCTTCGAAAATGATGCTTCTTTTAAAGAAAACAGGATACATATCGTTTGAAAAATACGGCCATATTTCACTTACTCAAAAAGGCGTGGAGGCGGGAAACTATCTGCTTTACAGACATAAGGTGATAAATGAATTTCTATGCGCGCTTAACGGAAGTATTTCAGAGCTTGAGCAGACAGAAAAGATAGAACATTTTATTGAAAAAAAAACAGTGGATAATCTTAAGATGCTTACGGATAAAATTAAAAATACAGATAAGTAATAAGACAAAGCTGCATGAATTTTGTTTTTTATTTAAAAATATGTTGCTTAATTTTGCAAATACAGTATAATTAATATCAGATAATAATTGTTATTAAATACAAAAGCGCGGTGATATTTATGAATGAAGCTGAAATAGAAAAAATAGAACAAAGAGCTTATGATAATGCTGTCTTTGCCACAGGCTTTGACGATAATCTGGCGCAAAGCTGCATAGAAAAGATTTACGAGATTTTTTTCTCGCAAAATGAGAAAAACGCCATTGTGTCTGAAAAAACCGGAATAGACATGGACGAGCTTTTCAAAAATAAAAAACACAGCTATATTGCTTTGGCAAAACAGGTGTGCCTTGAGGATCCGCTCAATATTTACGCAATTTCAATGGATGCGAAAGAATATCGCTTTTTGAGGGAATATCTTGTTTATGGCAGGCATCTTATAGAAACAGGCAAAATTAAAAGTGTGCTTATAGACCCGCGGGAAACGGCGGCGTATAAAAAGCTGTGTTCGGTTATAATAGGCCAAAGCGAGATGAAAAAGGCTCTTTGCAGGCTTGGAGATGTGTTTCAATACAGCAAACGGCGCGAAGTATACAAGCTCATGCCTTTTCCTATGCACAAGGTATTTGCTTTTGTAGGCCCTCCGGGAACGGCAAAAACCACGGCGGCGGTATATTTTGCGAGCATGATGAAGGAAATGGAGGTTTTAAGCGGCAGCCGCATGGCTTATGTTACAGGCAGCCAGCTTAAAGCAAAATATGTTGGCCAGACTTCCGAAAGAGTACATGACGTTTTTACAAAAAATGATATAATAATAATAGACGAAGCGTATTCTCTTGTAAACTATAACGAGTCAGATAAAACGGACAACTTTTCCCAGGAGGCCCTTGCACAGCTTTGTACGGAGGTCGAGGAGCACAGCAACGACAAACTGATAATTTTTGCGGGCTACGGCGGCGACATAGACGACAAAAACAACAAGATGAAGCAGTTTATGAATGAAAATCCGGGTATCGCAAGCCGAATAACGTTTACAATCAATTTTTCGTCTTATGATACGGATGAAATGCTTTCGATATTTGCTCTTCAGGCAAAAAACGCTGATTTTTCAATAGAGGACGGATGGAAGGAACTTCTGAGACCATTTTTCGATGAGCGCGTAAAGTCGCCTAATTTCGGCAACGGCCGTGACGCAAGGCGTCTTCTTGAGCTTTGTATGACTGCCGCGGCAGAGGATTTCATGTGCTGGTCGGACAAGAAAAAAGATATTTTTGAACCTTGTGACGAAAAGGAAAAGCTGTTTCTTTCAACCATACGAAAGGAACATATTATAAAAGCGTCTGCGGAATTTATGAAGGCTGAAAAAGCCATTGAAGGCCGTGGTCAATAAAGAGAAAGGAAATGAAAAAAATGAGGTTACTGCGCACTGCCGTTTATGAGGATAAAAAAGCCTTCAGACAGCTTTGGGATTTATGCTTTGATGACAGCAAGAAATTTTCGGACTGGCTTTTTGATAACAGGTTCGTTCCGGAATACTCAGTTTGTACAGAAGAGGAGGACGGAAGTATTTCTTCTGAAATACAGGGACTTCCGTTGTTTCTTCAGGTGCGCGGGAAAATCGTGCCTTCGGTAATGACGGCAGGAGTATGCACCCATCCGGATTACAGGCATCAGGGATACATGAAGGAGCTTTACACATATTATATGAATATGGTGCGTGAAAAAGGCATAGCGCTTTGCCCGAACACGCCTGTAAGCATAGGAATGTATTACTGCGTGGGAAACTATCCGGTAAGCGACATAATGCTTTTAAAAACGGAAAAAGCCGAAAAATTACCGTACTGCGAATATGCCAAGACGGATTTAAAGGGCGACATAAGCGGGCTTTTGCAATGCTATAATATTGCTACGTCAGACTGGTCGGGTGCGGCAAAAAGATCTTTTGCAGATTTTTCGCTTAAAAGATATGATTATATTGCCGGCGACGGGAAATGTATTTCAATAGAAAAAAACGGTAAGACGGAAGGCTATGCGGTATATTTTGAAGATGAAAAAGGCGTATACGGCGAGGAAATAATCGCCAGAAACACCGAGACCGAACAGGCGCTTTGCGAAATACTTATAAATATTGCGGACGGACGCAAAGCCGAGCTTAAGCTTGCCGCGTTCAGCAAAGTAAACATCGACGGATGTGAAAAGCAGATACTGGCGAAAAATGTATGCGGAATTACAGATGTAACCGCTTTTTTGAAACTTGTCGGCAAACCACTTGACATTGCAATTAAGATAGATGATGATATAATAAGTAAGAACAACGGAGTGTTTTTTATGGACGGAGGGCGAAGCACAAAGACACCGCAGCTTGAGATGAAAATTTACGCTCTTGCGCAATGGCTTTTTGGCTACAGAAGCTTGAAGGAGCTTGAAGCACGCGGATTTGTTAAAGTATATGATAAAACAGCCGCAGCCGGGCTTGACCGTCTTTTCCCAAAAGAAAAATGCAGGATAATAGATGAGTATTGATAAATAAAGAGAGGAAGTTTTTTGATGCTGCAATTTAAGGATATCTGTCTGAGTGACAAGCAGGTTTTTGAGCGATACAAGAAAAACTGGCAGATAGAAAATGCAGAGATGTCGTTTCAGCACTTGTATATGTGGGGAAGCAGCGGATGGGTGCAGATTGCCCAAAGCGACGGTTTTTTGTTTATAAAAATGCACTACAGCGGGGAATCGGTGCTTATATTGCCTCCCATACCTGAAAACAATGATTTTGACTATAATATCGCAATAAAAAGAGCAATAGAATATTTTGATAAAACAGGAAATGAAGTCAGATTTCATTCGGTATCCGAGCCGTTTAAAAAATACTTTGATGCTTTTGAGGGTCTTGAGTCGGAAGCGATACGTGATTCGTGGGATTATGTATACAGTGCCGAAAGTCTTATAACTCTTAAGGGGAAGAAATATCACAGCAAACGTAATTTTATTAACCGTCTGCGCCAAAATTATCCGGATTTTATATATGAGGATTACAGGGCTGAGGATTATGACGAGTGTATGGCGCTTTACGACGCATGGAAGATGAGCCACACGGACGAAACTATAGATCGCTATGATGAGCGTGATTCCATTGAAAGAGCGCTTTTAAACATCGATTATCTTGGGCTTAAAGGAGGGGTTATCCGTATTTACGGCAGGATAGTTGCCTTTACCGTAGGCGGAAAGCTTACGGATACAATGGGACATATACACATAGAGAAAGCGGAAAATGATATAGACGGACTTTATCCTGCTGTAAACCAAATTTTTGCTGAAAAAAATTTCCAGGGCATGACGTTTATAAACCGCGAAGAGGATATGGGTCTTGATGGACTGAGGAAAGCCAAGGAATCTTATTATCCGGTAAAAATGACTGAAAAATACGTATATACTGTAAAGAAAAAAGTGAGCATATATGAAGGCAGCCTTATAATAAAAAAAGAAGCCTGCCAGTGTGAAAAATAAAGAAGATAAACGGCGCGGAGGATTTTCCGCGCCATTTTTGCGTTTATATGCGTTTTGCAGCTTTTATAAGTCTGAAAATTTGTTCGGAAGTATTTTCAATATTTTTTGTGGCAGTTTTTTTATCCATAGCTTCTTCTAAGGTAAGAGGCCCGGGCAAAACGGAGAAAAAGGCGGCCATGCCGGATTCGTTGCATTTTACGGCTCCGTCGGCAACGCTTCCCGCAATGCCTATAACACATGCGCCGTATTTTTGAGCAAGGGAAGTAATTCCGGCGGGAGCCTTTCCCATGGCTGTCTGAAAATCGATGCGTCCTTCGCCGGTAACGACGTAATCCGCGGTTTTTATTTTTTGCTCAAGCCTTGTTTTTTCAATAACTATATCAATTCCGGAACGCATTTTTGAGTTGAAAAAGGTTGAAAAGCAGTAGCCAAGGCCGCCTGCCGCTCCGGCACCGGGAATTTCGGCATTGGCTTTGCCGTACTTTTCAAACACTCTTTCTGAAAAATTGCGGCATCCAAAATCAAGAATTTTTACTGTTTCAATGTTGGCACCCTTTTGAAAACCGAACACAAAGCTTGCTCCGTTTTCACCGCAAAGCGGGTTATTTACGTCACAGGCAATTTCAAAGGTACACTCGGAAAGCGATTGGATTACGTCCGAATCATCAATTTTGCGCACCAAAGACAAATTAAGACCATTGCCCTTAAGCAAACTTCCGGAATCATCGAAAAATTTAAAACCAAGAGCCTCAAGCATTCCCATTCCGCAGTCATTTGTAACGCTTCCGCCAAGGCCGATTATAAATTTACGTATTCCGCGTAAAACGGCGTCTTTTATGTTTTCGCCTAAGCCGTACGATGAAGCGTAAAGCGGGTTTCGGCTTTCTTTGGGCACAAGACTTATGCCGGCGCTTGCGGCAGTTTCAATAATGGCTGTATTTTCTGCTTTTATAAAGCCGTAGGTGCAGTCCGTTTTTTCACCCATAGGCCCTGTAATCTTTATTGTAACAGGCTCTCCGCCCATGCCGGATAAAAGAGCTTCAACCGTGCCTTCTCCTCCGTCGGCAAGAGGGCACACAACTGTTTCCATTTCAGGCCAAGCCTTTGCAACGCCTACTTTTACAGCATTGCCGGCTTCAAGGGAGGAAAGACTTCCCTTGAAGGAATCTATTGCTATTATGGTTTTCATTTTGCACCTCCGATAATTTAAAATCAAAAAAAACTTGAACTAAAATAATATTTATTATATCATAAAATCAGAGAAAACGGCATAACAGCAAACCCACATGCAAGATTGCCTGCGGAAAAAAGAATATCGGCTAAACGCATGCAAACATATTTGCTGTTGTGGTTTTGCAAACAGAAAAATATTACGGCAGAGGTTATGTTTAACTATGCTTTTACCGGCTGACTGATACAGTAAACCATATGAAAGGTTATGATAAAATTGATGTCATTATTTCAACCGAGAAAAAAAGAATCCGCAGTTGACATAGTTGTAAACAGTATTCGTTCTCTTATATTCCAAAAAAAGCTTAATCCGGGGGATAAACTTCCTATCGAAACCGAAATCGCCGACGGTCTTGGCGTAAGCCGAAGCTCAGTAAGAGAGGCAATGAAGATTTTATCGGCTCTTGGCCTTGTGGAAGTAAAGGTGGGAAACGGAACGTACGTTTCTGAAAAAATGAACAGCAACGTCTATGATTCATTTTTGCTTTCGCTGCTTATTTCAAACCCTGATTTTAAAGAAATAATGGAGTTTCGCACAATAATAGAAACAGATATAATCGGGCTTATAATAAAGCATTATGACGAAAACAAAAGCGAAAGAAATGAACTTCACGCCAATATTGATGAGCTTACGACGCTTATGAAAACAAAATGCAAAAGCGACATTATGGCGGAAAACGATATAAATTTTCATAAGATACTCGGAGCGGCATCGCATAATCTGCTTTCGGAAAGAGTTTACAGCTTTGTAATAGATTTGTTTGAGATTTCAATACGCTCCACGCATAAAAACCAGCATGGAAAGCTTGCTTACAGCACACACAAGGCTATCCTTGACGCTATCGACTCAAAGGATATTGAAAAAGGAAAGGAAGCTGTGAACCAGTCGGTTATTACGTGGTCGAAGCTTATAGAGGATTAAGTTTTTTTGAGTAAAAAAAAGTCACAGGTTTGCTGCCTGCGGCTTTTTTGTTTATGTGTTATTCTTATTTCATGTTGACAAGCTCAATGGCTTCTTTCCCTGTCATATGCTCTATTTCAAGCTCTATTATGCACACTCTTTCAATTGAGCCGTCTATTTCTTTGCGTCGGCCGTCGGCGTCATCGGGAGTGTATTTTGCGGCAAGAAATTCAAGAGCGGCGCGTTTTTCAGCAGTGTCTTCAATTATGCGTGCTTTGCCAAAGGCAATGGCGCTGCGAAAATATGTGGTAAACTTTTCCGGATGAACGCAGTCGCTGTCTATTACGCAAAAAGACACCTTGTTGTTTTGACGGATTGCATCGATTTTGTGGCCGGCTTTTGCACAGTGAAAATAAATTTTTGAACCGCAGTATATAAAACTAATAGGCACAGTGTACGGGTAACCGTCATCGCCGGATACGGCAAGCACACCGCTTGTGGCTCTTTCAAATACAGCGGCAGTGTCCGCTGCGGAAAGCTCCTGCTTTTTTCTTCTCATTTCTCTAAACATATATGTCCCCCTTTGTTTTAAAGAAATTTTTTGTGTTGAAAAAATACTGCCTTGACGATGCCTTAGGCCAGTATAGCATAAAACGGCTGAAAATAACACAGCCGCTTGTTGACAAAGCCCTGTGTTAATGTATTATTATATATGAAAACGACATGTAAATCGTTTAAATTTTGTTCAGCGGATGCGTTTGAACAGAATGTAAATATTATTTAGCATGCTAATGATTGTTGACACATTAACAAACTTAAAAAGTTTTAATAAAAAAGGAGATAATATGAGAGCGTTTATTGCGATAGATTTTGACAAAGAAACAAAGGAATATCTTCTTTCAATACAGTCGAAGCTAAAAGAATGCAGCAAAAGCGGCAATTTTTCAAGCGAGGAAAACTTTCATCTCACACTGCGTTTTATAGGCGAGGTGGATCAAAGCGGCATGGATTCGCTTTGCGAGGCCGTAAATAATGCGGCTATGCAGTTTAAGGCTTTTGACATTTGCTTAAACGGAGCAGGCTTTTTTACAAAAGGCAGCAGATGCGTTGCGTGGGCGGGTACAAAAAAAAGCAAGGAGCTTGAAATTTTATACAGAAAACTTGAAAAATGCCTTATGCGCGAGGGTTTTGCAGCCGACCGCCAGGGACTGAGCCCTCATGTTACTCTCGGCCGCGAGGTAAGCTTCAAAGAAAAATATGATACATTAAAAGACGAACTTTCAAAATATGAAAAAACCGTCCATGTAGAAGCGATAACTCTTTTTGAAAGCGTAAGAAAAGGGCCTAAGCTTATATACAAGCCGGTTTTTACGGGAAGATTAAAGTGAAATAACCAGTATTCGCAGCATTAGGTTATTATTGCCAAAACCGGCGTACTGTATGACAAAAAAAACACAATAATAGGCACCATTCCGCTTAAAAATCTTGACATTTGTATGTCAAACTGGTAACATGTTCTGTAGAAAACGTATGAGTCTGATTTTTTGTGTTTAGTACGGATTTATACGGTGTTTCGGCTGTCTGTGCGTCTGTACGGAAAGCATTTGCCGGTCTGATTATCAGGCATTCCTCTCAGTGCGCAGGCCAAAGGCAAAATTGAGTTTTAATTCATTTTCTTAATTATAAAGGAGGAAAAGAGTAATGGATTTCGCATTATCGAAAGAACACGTATTGTTACAGGAACTGTACAGAAAATTTGCAGAAAACGAAGTTAAGCCTCTTGCCCAGGAAATTGACGAGGAGGAGAAATTCCCAAAGGAAATAGTAGACAAATTAGGCAAATATGGCATGCTTGGCATTGCTTTTCCTACTGAGTACGGCGGACAGGGCGCCGATTACCTTGCGTATATCATGTGCGTTGAGCAGCTTGCAAAGTTCTGCGGAACAACAGCGACTATCGTTGCCGCACACTCATCTCTTTGCGTATATCCTATTTTTGCTTTCGGTACTGAAGAACAGAAGCGCAAATATCTTCCTGATCTTACATCAGGCAGAAAGCTCGGCGGATTCGCTCTTACAGAGCCTGGCGCCGGAACCGATTCCTCCATGCAGCAGACAAAGGCCGTAAAAGACGGAGATAACTATATATTAAACGGAACGAAATGCTTCATTACAAACGGCGGCGAGGCTGACGTTTATATTGTTGCAACCATGACAGACAAGTCAAAGGGCAACCACGGCATTACAAGCTTTATAGTTGAAAAAGGCACACCGGGCTTCTCATTTGGCAAGCACGAAAAGAAAATGGGAATCAGAGGTTCAGCAACATGTGACCTTGTTTTTGAAAACGCAGTTATACCTGCAAAGAACATGATAGGCCAGGAAGGTCAGGGCTTCAAGATAATGATGCAGACTCTTGACGCCGGACGTATATCAATGGCGGCTCTTGCTATGGGTCTTGGCGAAGGCGCTTTTGACATCACAGTAAAATATGTTAAAGAAAGAAAACAGTTTGGCAGAAGCATTGCTTCTTTCCAGAACACACAGTTTGAACTTGCTGATATTAAGACGAAGCTTGATGCGGCACAGCTTATCTGCTACAGAGCAGCGTGCGAAAAAGACGCAGGCCGTCCTTTCAGTATGTATGCTGCACAGGCTAAATACCTTTGCGCTTCAACAGCTTCGGACGTTACAAGAAGATGCCTCCAGCTCTTTGGCGGTTACGGATATATGAGAGAGTATGACATCGAAAGAATGATGAGAGATGCAAAGATAACTGAAATCTATGAAGGCACAAACGAAGTTCAGAAGATCGTTATCGCAAACCATCTTAAAATCAAATAATTCAGTAAACGCGCATATTAATTCAAATAAACCAAATAACCGAAAGGAGTTAGCATTATGAAAATTGTTGTTTGCGTAAAGCAGGTTCCTGATACAACAGAAGTTAAGCTCGATCCAAAAACAAATACACTTATCAGAGATGGTGTTCCTTCAATAATCAACCCGGATGACAAGGCAGGCATTGAGGCGGCACTTGAATTAAAAGAAAGATTAAACGACGGTTCTACCGTTACCATAGTTTCAATGGGCCCTCCGCAGGCTGATGTTGCTTTAAGAGAAGCACTCGCCATGGGCGCTGACGAAGCATATCTTCTTTCAGACAGAAAATTCGGCGGTTCAGATACATATGCTACATCAACAATCGTTGCAGCGGGAGTTGCAAAGATTGGCTATGACATAGTTATTACAGGCCGTCAGGCTATCGACGGAGATACGGCTCAGGTAGGCCCTCAGATCGCTGAGCACCTCGGAATTCCTCAGGTAAGCTATGCGGAGGATATCCAGATAGAAGGCAAAACAGTTGTTGTAAAGAGAAAATATGAGGACAGAGAGCATGTTCTTGAGCTTCCTATACCTTGCCTTATAACCGCTCTTGCAGAGCTTGCGTCTCCGAGATACATGTCCGTAAGAGGCGTTATGGACGCATACAGAGTAAAACAGGTTAAGATCCTTACATTTGAAGACCTTAAGGATATGTTCAATCCTGACTATATCGGACTCCAGGGTTCTCCTACAAACGTATTCAAATCATTCCCTAAGCAGGCAAAAGGCAAGGGCGAGTATTATCCTGACCTTTCAGCCGACGAAGCAGTTAATACTATCGTAGCTAAACTTGAAGAGAAGCACATCATCTAAAAAGACGGGGAGGAGAGACCTACAATGAGTAAAGATGTATTTGTATTTGTGGAACAAAGAGACGGAGTAATTTCCAAAGTCGGCATAGAGCTTATAGGCGAAGCTACAAGACTTGCCGCAAAATTAAATGAAAAAGTTGTTGCTGTTCTTCTTGGCTCAGACATCAAGAGCAAAGCAAACATGTGCATAGAATACGGCGCTGACAAGGTAGTAGTTGTTGACGCTCCGCAGCTTGCAGAGTATCTTACGGATCCGTATGCAAGAGCAATAGAAACAGTAATCAAAAAGTATGATCCTGAAATCTTTATTTACGGCGCTACATCAATAGGCCGTGACCTTGCACCAAGGGTTTCGGCAAGAGTACATACCGGTCTTACGGCAGACTGCACCGGCCTTGACATTCAGCCTGATCCTAAGGCGGCAGATCCTGCAGCGGCACAGCTTCTTCTTTACATGACGCGTCCTGCTTTCGGCGGAAACATAATGGCTACCATTATCTGCCGTGACTACAGACCGCAGATGGCAACAGTTCGTCCTGGCGTTATGCAGGCGCTTGAAAAAGACGCTTCAAGAAAGGGCGCAATAGAAGAAGTTAAGGTTGAGTTTAAGCCTGAGGATGCAAGAGTTAAGATAAGACAGGTTCTTAAAGAAGAAAAGAAGACAGTAGATATTACAGAAGCCAAGGTACTTGTATCCGGCGGTCGTGGAATCGGCGGACCTAAGGGCTTTGATATGCTTAAGGACTGTGCTGCGGTATTCGGCGGCGAGATTTCTTCATCAAGAGCATGTGTTGACGCCGGATGGATCGAAAAGTCAAGACAGGTTGGCCAGACAGGAAAGACAGTAAGACCTGACCTTTATCTTGCCTGCGGAATTTCAGGCGCTATACAGCACCTTGCAGGAATGGAGCAGTCAAACTTTATCGTTGCTATCAACAAAAATGATACAGCGCCTATATTTGACGTAGCTGATGTTGGTATCGTTGGCGACCTTAAGGTTATCGTTCCAAAGCTTACAGAGGCTATTAAGAAAGTTAAAGCTGCCAAGGAAGCTAAGGAAGACTGATAACAGTACAAACAGAGTAAAATCAAAAGGAGCGGGAGCGGGTTCCGCTCCTTTTTTTGTGCTCAAAAGTCAACAAGTTTATATTTGCTGTATATTTTTAACGCGGTTTATGTTATAATTATAACATAAAGAAACGAGAATGATTTTTATGGAAAGGGTGATTTGTAATGAGTTGCTGCAGAAAAAGATTGTATGATGATTTGTACTCGCATAATAAACAGGATACCTGTGATCCAAGCCAAATGACAGAAGAAGAAAAGCAAAAAGAGAAAAGAAACACAATACAATATCTTTTGATGATTGCGGCCTTTGCCGTTGTAATCATCCTCAGTAAAATTTTATAAAGCGAGAAAAAAGATGATAAGAATAAGCGGGATAAAGCTTCATTACGGCGAAGAAAAGGAACTGCTGCTTAAAAGGGCGTGTCATGTTTGCCGTATTGAACCAAAAAGCGTTGTTTCATGGAAAATATTTAAGCAATCCCTTGATGTACGCAAAAAAGAGGATATTTTTTATATATATGCCATAGATATTGAAGTGAAAAACGAAGAACATATTTTAAGCAGGATACATGATAAAAACGTATCAAAGGCTGTATATGCGGTATATAATGTTCCGGCAGTTGAAAAAATGCCTGTTAAGAGGCCGATCGTAATAGGGTTTGGCCCGGCAGGCATTTTTGCTGCACTCATATTAGCCCGTGCCGGAATGAAGCCTATAGTATTTGAGCGCGGGAAAAATGTAGAGGGCAGAATGGCTGATGTGGAAAAAATGCGGCAGTACGGCATTTTAAATACGTCAAGCAACGTGCAGTTTGGCGAAGGAGGGGCAGGCACTTTTTCCGACGGAAAACTTACAACAAGGATAAAGGATCCGCGTTGCGCGTTTATATTGTCGGAATTTGTAAAAGCCGGCGCTCCGGAAGAAATAATGTACGCGCACAATCCGCACATAGGTACCGACAGACTTATCGGCGTAATTAAAAACATAAGAAAAGAGATAACAGCTCTCGGCGGAGAAGTGCATTTTGAGAGTACGATTACAAACATATACGTTAAAGACGGAATGCTTTGTGCTATAGATGTAAACGGAAAGCATGTAGAATGTGAAAAGGCTGTACTTGCCATAGGCCACAGTGCAAGAGATACGTTTGAAAAACTCAAAGACAAAAATATTGCTATGGAGCGAAAGCCGTTTGCCGTCGGAGTGAGAATAGAGCACAGGCAAAAGGACATTGACCGCGCACAGTACGGTGATGAAAAAAAAGCCGCCTATTTTGGCCCGGCAGAGTATAAGCTTACCCATACGGCCTCAAACGGCAGAGGAGTATATACATTTTGTATGTGTCCGGGCGGCTATGTTATGCCGGCGGCAAGCGAAGAAAATATGGTTGCCACAAACGGAATGAGCTTTTACGGCAGAACCGGAGAAAATGCCAACAGTGCTGTTTTGGTGCAGGTATGGCCGGAGGATTTCGAAGGCACGGATGTGCTTGGCGGCATGTATTTTCAAAGACGAATAGAGAAAAAAGCATTTGAGCTTGGCGGCGGAAATTATACGGCGCCTGTGCAACGATTTGGTGATTTTTGTGCCGGCAGAAAAAGTTTGTCTGAGGGCACTGTAAAAAGCACATACAAACCGGCAATTGCGTTTGCGGATATTAACGAGCTTTTTGAAGGATATATATGCGATGCTCTTAAAGAGGGCATAAGGGATATGGGAAGGCGTGTGAAAGGTTTTGACAGTGACGACGCGCTTCTTACTGCGCCTGAAAGCAGAAGCTCATCTCCTGTACGCATATTGCGAAAAATGTCGGCTGAAAGCATAAGCGCGGACGGCCTTTTTCCATCAGGAGAAGGCGCGGGATATTCCGGAGGAATTATGTCATCAGCGGCTGACGGAATTTATGTGGCGGAAAAAATAATCGAAAGCTGTAAATAAAAATTGCGGAAAGCTGTGCTTCGGATTGAATAAAAATTCCAACATCGGCACAAAATACAGCCGAGGTGATAAAAAATGCAGCTTACACAAAAAGAAACGACGATTTTAAAGGATTTAAAAAATCAAGAGCAGACATGCATTGAAAAGTATGACAGATATTCGCAGGACGCATCCGACAGCCAGCTTAAAGAGCTTTTCTCAAGCATCGGACAGGCCGAAAAACAGCACCTTGATACTATCAACCAGATTTTAAACGGTGCCGTTATAGCCATGAATTCCCAATCGCAGGGCAAAAAGCCAAAGCCTGAATTTACACCGAAATATGACACGCTTTCATCCGATGAAAACAAAAAGACCGACAGTTTTCTTTGCACCGACTCACTTTCAACGGAAAAGCATGTGTCATCGGTATATGATACCGGTATTTTTGAGTTTAAGGACAAAAACATAAGGGATGCCTTAAACCACATACAAAAAGAGGAACAGGAACACGGAGAGCGGATATACGATTATATGTCGGCAAACGGAATGTACAATTAAATAAACAGAAAAAAAGAATACCGCCTGTCAAAAGACAAAGCGGTATTTTTTTCAGTTTGGCAGCTTGTACCATGAATTTGGTTCAACGCTTGGGTCGTAAGCCCACGAACCGCCATTTATAAATACATAATAATCATTTCCAACTTTGCACAGATCGCCTCTTTTAAGAGTTGATTTCTGCTCGCTGTTGCTTGAATATGTAACAACGGTTCCGGTAAGTTTCTGAGTATAAAACCAGTTGTAAAGATCTCCGCCCGGGCCTGAAGCCGCCTGAGATTTGGTTATGTCAGCACTTTTATTTATAACATAATAATTCCCGTCGGTATACTGAAATATTCCGCCTGCGCTTACGTTTACGGTGCTGTAGCTGTATGCAAACTCACTTTGCTGCGGCCAATAGCTTTTTTGGAGTTTTATGCCGGTATTACCGTAGGTTGCCTCGGAAGAACTTCCGGAACCTGACCCGCCGTGTATGCTGCATGTTATATGCCCATAGCCGTTTCCGTCGTCGTTCCATTTGTATGTTCCGCCTGACGGGCAGGGATATTCGTCGCTTGTGTATAAAGCGGTAAATGCCGCCGAAAGAGAGTCGTATTCGCCTGTCATATAGCCTACGCTCATTTTGGAATAAAGCGAGCGTCTGTTTGAAAGACATGTAACTTCCTTTGCTTTTTCGATCTTTGATGTAAAAACAGGTATCGATATCGACACAAGTACGGCTACTATGGCAACTACTATCAAAAGTTCTGCAAGAGTAAAGCCATTGCGCTTATGCATTGCAAACACCTCTTTATTAGAAGACATCAGTCCTGCTCCCTGTATATAGGATGACAGTAGCGTGGTTTCGACTCGGACTTTTTGCCGTATTGAATTGCTTTTTTAGGACAACGGTTTATACATGCCTCGCATTGATAGCAGGTTTTGCTTGTCCATACCGGCTTGTTATCTTTCATCGCTATTATGCCTTTTAAGCACAGCTTTTCACATAGGCCGCAGCCTGTGCAGGCTGAGGTGACATAAAAAGGTGATGTGCCCATGGCAAAGGAATGAAACATAAAGCCGCCAAGACTTCCTTTAAGCGCAGACATACTGCCGTTGCAAAGGCGCTGTTCACTTACGCAGCTTCTGATAGCTTTATTTATATGCTCAAGCTTTTTTGCCGCTTTACTGTATAGCAGCTCCTGTTCCTGAGTGTTTTCGGCCGTTATAAGCGGAATATAGTTACCTGGCATACGTATTTCCCATTGGGATGAAAGGCTTATGCCTGATTTTGAAAGAGCGTTTTTAAGAACCTGCATTGTGCTTCCGGATGAGCTTGCACAGGTAGCAAGGGCAAAGGTATACTGTCCCTTGTAACCGGAAAGCTTTATCTTATTTATAAATTCCAAAACGGCAGAAGGCGGATTCCAAGCGTGTACGGGGAATACAAAACCAAGAGCTTCGCCGCTTTTTAAAGTATATTCAAGAACCTTTCCGCTTTTAAGCTCATCTGTAATTGAGAAAAGAGTGCTGCCCTGAGCGTCGGAAATTTCTTTTGCCATCCAATAGCTGTTGCCTGTTGCAGAAAAATAAAATATCATATTCATACCTCCTTACCACAGTATGTGCAGAAAAAGCCGAAATCATCCGGCTAAAGACTCAAGTCTTTTTTTGTCTGTAATATTTATGCTGCCGCGTTTAAGCTCAACCATACCTTCAGACTGAAAGTATTGCAGCATGCGCGTTACCACTTCACGAGCCGTACCCATATGATTGCTTATTTCTTCGTGGGTTATTTTAAGCAGATTGGATTTTTCAACGCCGCTTTCCTTAAGCAGAAACGCAGAAAGGCGTTTGTCGAAGCTTTTCCACATTATCTGGTCAACAAGCCACATAACGTCGGAAAAACGCGCGGCCATGATCTGGTTTGTGTAGTTTGCCACAGCCACAGAACTTTCCATAAGGTTTTTGTAAACACCGGCAGGAATGACATAAATATCGCTGTCCCTTTCAGCTTCTATGTACACATCGAAATTTATGTTTTTCATGATGCACGAAGCCGAAAAAAGGCAGATGTCATTTTCAAAAAGCCGGTACAGCGTTATTTCACGGCCGTCCTCAGATAATATGTAGGCTCTAAGCAGGCCAAAACGAATTACAAACAGTCCAACACAGTCGGCTGAACCGCTGTGGAGCATTGTTCCTTTTAAAGCCCTGCGGCGGACGGCTGTTTTTAAAACAACGTCGCGCTCGCTTTCGGTAAGCTTATCCCACGCAGGAAAAAAATCACCGATGTCATTGGTTTTATCCATATTTTTGTCGCCTCCGAAAGCTTTTTTACTAAGTTAAATATAAGCCAAATTGAAACATATGTCAAACAATGTTTTTTGTGATTTTTGTCACATTAAAATGAAATTTAGTGTGGTATAATATTTTGGTAAAACAATAATACCCCGGCGGCAACGCGGAATTGCTGTGTTTGACGAAGCAATCCGTGTGATATGTTTAAAAACAGTCTGCATTACAAATACTTATAAAACAAATAATAAACGGAGGACAAAAAAATGATAAAAACAATAACAAAAGATAATTTCAAAAGCGAAGTTTTAGATTCTGATAAACCGGTTATAGTTGAATTTTGGGCACCGTGGTGCGTTTACTGCAAACGGCTTTCGCCGGTTATAGACAGGCTGAGCACAAAGCTTGGCGAAGAGCTTTCGATAGGCAAGATAAATATCGAGGAGCAGCCGGAGCTTGAGCAGCAGTTTGACGTAAGCGTCGTTCCTACGCTTTATATGTTTAAAAACGGCACACACGGCGAAAAGCTTGTGGCTCCGCCATCGCAGTCGCAAATTGAGGTTTGGATGAAAGCACAGCAGTAAACGAAAGATGAGGTGAGCTTGCATGGAAAATACGTATGATGTTGTGGTAATAGGCGGCGGCCCGGGCGGATACTCTGCTGCAATGTACTGCGCAAGAGCGGGATTAAGCGTTATGATACTTGAGAAACTTTCGGCAGGAGGGCAGATGGCAACCACAACAAATGTGGAGAACTATCCGGGTTTTGACGAAAGCATAGACGGTTTTGAACTTGGCGAAAAAATGCAAAGAGGCGCTGAAAAATTCGGAGCGCAGACAGAATATGACGAAGTGACGGCAATGGATCTTACGTCGCTGCCTAAAAAAATAACCACTGCAAACGGAAGCTTTAATGCTAAAGCGGTAATATTGGCTATGGGCGCCTCACCAAAAAAAATTGGCCTTGAAAACGAGGACGAGCTTGTAGGCCGCGGAATTGCATACTGCGCAACCTGCGACGGAATGTTTTATAAGGGAAAAACGGTAGTTGTGGCAGGCGGCGGAAACTCTGCTGCATCGGACGCTCTTACGTTATCAAAAATGTGTGAAAAGGTATATGTAATACACAGGCGTGATTCGCTAAGAGCCGAAAAAACCTATCTCGACCCGCTTAAAACTGCCGGAAATATTGAGTTTATCTGGAATACCACAATAGACAGACTGATATTTGACGATAGTCTTAAAGCAGTGGCGCTTACTGATAAAATAACCGGTAAAAGTTATGAGCTTGAATGCGACGGGCTTTTTGTGGCCATAGGACGTTCACCTGATACGGGGCTTATAAAGGAACAGGTAAAGCTTGACAACGAAGGCTATATAATAGCTGACGAAACGACAAAGACGAATGTGCCCGGCGTGTTTGCCGTAGGTGATATACGTACGAAACCTTTAAGACAGATAGTAACGGCGGCGGCAGACGGAGCTGTTTCATCAAAATTTGCCGCGGAATATATCCAATCACTGTAAACTTTAAACATTAAAAAAGCCGCAGTGCTCAATTCACATTATTGAGTATTGCGGCTTTTAAAGTTATATTTTTGTTTCTCAGACTTCAGCCGGCTTCATTGTAGCGCTTTTTTTTCTGTAAGAGCAATCTTAAGCAGTACAGGCGTTATGAGAGTTGTGGCAACTACTGCAAGTATTATTGCAGGAAAGACTGCCTTGTCTATCATTCCGCTTGAAATGCCTTTTTGTGCCGTCATAAGCGCAACCTCGCCTCTGGATATCATTCCTATTCCCACAACAAGCGAATCCTTGTTTGAAAGCTTGCAGACTTTTGCTCCGAAGCCGCAGCCGATTATCTTTGTAACTACGGCTACAAGCGTAAGCAAAATTGCAAATATCATCATGTTTGACGTAAGGCCGGAAAGATCCGTATTTATTCCGACACAAGCAAAGAATACAGGCGTAAAAACAAGATATGAGGCTACAGTAACTTTTTCCGCTACAACACTTCTTGTTTTGGCAATATTACAAAGTATTGCGCCGGCAAAAAATGCGCCTGTTATATCGGCAACGCCGAAGAAAGTTTCGGCACAATAGCTCATCAGAAAACAGAAAGCAAGCGCCCAAACCGCAACACGTCTGCTGTGGCCGTGGTTTACATCAAGACGTTTGAATATTCTGTATATAATATATCCTACGCCGCCTGTAAAGGCAAAGAACCCAAGTATCTTGAGCAAAACCATGCCTACTGATGAATTGTTTCCGCTTGAGGATGAAAAGCCGGTTATTACCGATAGCAGAAGAATGCCGATTACATCATCTATAAGTGCCGCGCCGAGAATAGTGTTTCCGGCTTTTGTTTTAAGCTTTCCAAGCTCATTTAATGTTTCAACCGTAATGCTTACGGATGTTGCCGAGAAAACAACACCTGCGAAAATAGACTTTATAAGCCCGGTAGGGTCGCTGCCTCTTTCAAAGAAAAAGTAGTAAAGTCCGCCGCAAAGAAGCACAGGCGCAATAACGCCGAACGTGGCTACAAGCAGGCTTGCAAGACCGGTTTTTTTAAGCTCATCTATATCCGTATCAAGACCGGCAATAAACATAAGCATTATAACGCCTATTTCAGACGTTTTTGCAAGGAAGTCGGTTTCGTGCAGTATGCCAAGACAACTTGGGCCAAGCACTATTCCGCTTATAAGAGCGCCGACAACCTGCGGAAGATGTACTCTTTCGGTGGCAAGGCCGAAAATTTTTGTAAAAATCAAAATGATTGCAAGAAAAAGCAAAAAGTTATATGATTCCAATTTCAAACACCTCCTGATGTCAAAAATCAATCATGCTGCTTGATCTTTGTATATACAATATATCCTGTCGTAAACATAAGTGTGAAGACAGACATTAAAATTATTATTCCGCTCATTTGTTTTTCCTCTTTCAATTAAATGTGATGTTATTATCTTATTTATAAAATCAAAAAAATTTCATGCTAATATTTTAACAACATCGCACTCTAACAATTGCCACAAAATGCAAATTAGAAAATTTTAATGAATTCACTGTCACCATCCCCTTAAATTATTTTATCATCATTACGTAATTGTGTATTATAACTATATTTAGTTTGATTTGCAAGCTTTTTTCAATCAAAAAATATACAAATCGCACAAATGTTTTTAGACATTAAGCATACAAAAGCTCAGACTAAAGTGTGTAACATAGCACATAAGGTGTGTTTTTTTGTTCAATTTTTAAGTTTGAGGGTAATTTTTATTTGTGATATGTTCAAATAATTCAGTCTTTAAGCCATCCGTCAAAAAGCTCGTTTTATGTAAGATGTAAAAATGCACATAAAACATATACCGGAACCATTTTTAAATATTTTAGTGATATATTACGCTTTATAAACCGGAAAAGGAAGAACTGTTTAAATTTGCCGGAAAAGAAAAACATTATATTAATAATGAATTAATATAAACCATAAAATAGTAAAAAACGGAGTCTGTAAAAATGATAAACCTTATCTGGAGCATTACTGTAATTGCCGGAATATTGTACTGTTTTTTAACAGGCGACACGCAAAAAGCTGCTTCGTCGCTTATTGACGGCGCTAAGGAAGCGGTTGAGCTTGCCATAATAATGGCAGGAACAGTGTCGTTTTGGAGCGGAATGATGAACATTGCTCAAAAAAGCGGTCTTACTGATACTCTGGCGCAAAAGATACGCCCTCTGACAGCGCCTCTTTTCAAAAGCACATGCAAAAACGCAAAAGCTTTTGGTTTTATATGCCTCAATATGTCGGCAAATTTTCTTGGCCTTGGCTGGGCAGCTACTCCGGCGGGTATTGCGGCTATGGAGGAAATGCAAAGATACAATCCGCATAAGGACACCGCTACAGACGACATGTGCATGTTTTTGATAATAAATATGTCGTCGATACAGCTTCTGCCACTTAATATGATCGTACTCAGGCAAAAATATTCAAGCGTTTCGCCTTTTGATATAGTTGTGCCGTGCCTTATTGCAACTGCCGTAACAACTTTTACGGCAATAACGTCGGCAAAGGTTTGCCAAAGGTGCGGCCTATGAGCAAACTTTCTGCGGCAATAATGCCGCTTATTGTTTTAATTATAACGATTTACGGCCTGAAAAAAAAGCGCAGTCTTTTGGATGATTTCTCTGAGGGCGCGGTGAACGGCCTGAACACGGTTTTAAAGATACTTCCGGTATTGATAGCTCTTATGTGTGCGTCAAAAATATTCTGCGAGTCAGGGCTTGCAGGAATAAGCGAAAAAATATTTCCGGATAATTTTCCGTTTCCGCCAAAGCTTGTGCCTCTTGTTTTTCTAAAGGCATTTTCATCATCGGCGGCGCTTGGATATGCGGCTGAAATATTCGGGATTTTCGGGCCGGATTCATATGAAGGGCTTACGGCCTCGATAATGCTTGGCTGTACAGAAACTATTTTTTATACTATGAGCGTGTATTTTGGAACGTTTGGTATAAAAAACACACGATATACGTTTTTGTGCGCAGTATTGTCAATGCTTTCAGGAGTAATAATAAGCGCGGTGATTGCAGGTAAAATGATACCCGCTTGAGTTTTGGCTGTCTTTAGAGTATACTTTTATCAAAGAAATATAAAGGAGAGTTTTATATGGCAGGAAGAAACGAAAGTGAAAAAGAAGGCTTAACGCTTCTCGGAAACATGAAAAATGTATATAAATCCGACTATGCACCGGAGGTTTTGGAAACATTTATAAACAAGCACCAGGAAAACGATTATTTTGTAAAATTCAACTGCCCTGAGTTTACAAGCCTTTGCCCGATTACCGGACAGCCGGATTTTGCGGTTATATATATTTCTTATGTGCCGGCTGAAAGAATGGTTGAAAGCAAGTCGCTTAAGCTTTATCTTTTCAGCTTCAGAAACCACGGCGATTTTCATGAAGACTGTGTAAATACGATCATGAAGGATCTTATTAAGCTTATGGAGCCGAAATACATAGAGGTTTGGGGAAAATTTACTCCGAGAGGCGGTATTTCGATAGACCCGTACTGCAATTACGGAAAACCGGGTACAAAGTGGGAGCAGGTGGCATGGGAGCGGCTTTCAAAACACGATATGTATCCTGAAAAAATTGACAACAGGTAAAATGCAAAAAAGCGTCCGAAGGGGCGCTTTTTTTGTGCTTAAAAACAACTGTTCAATTTGTAACAGAACATACCGGCTATAGTGTTTGAAAAATTTATACAACTGCAGTATTTTTGTGTTATATATCCGAAATATTATTTATCAATCTGTATAAAAAAACGGCTTAATTTACTTATAAACTGTAAGTTGATACTAATGATGGCGGCATGTTACCATGACTTTATAAAGACATAAAGCGGAGCGTTCATATAAAACGCCGCTTTGGCTTTATGCTGAAAAAAGCTTGGCTGCATGTGGCAGATATATGTTTGTAAGCCGGTATAAGGGGTGATAAATGTGGTAAAAGATTCTGTAACCATAAACGACGTCATTGCCGCAGAAAAACGCATTGACGGATATATTCGCCATACGCCGCTTTTGAGAGAGGAAAACATGGATAAGACTCTCGGCTGCCAAGTATATTTGAAGCCGGAAATGCTTCAGATAACAGGAGCGTTTAAACTTAGGGGAGCATTAAACAAAATACTTTCGCTTACGGATGAGGAAAGGAAAAAAGGGATAATCTTAAGTTCCTCCGGAAATCACGCACAGGCATGTGCGTATGTCGGAAGAAAGTTTGGCATACATGTAATCGCGGTTATGCCGGAGGACACACCTGAAATAAAGGTAAGAAACGCGCGCGAAATGGGTGCAGAGGTAGTTTTGTGGGAAAGAAGCTATGCCTCACGATGGGAAAAGGTAAAAAAAGAAGCATTGGAGCATGATTATGCCATAGTACACGGTTTTGAGGATTACGACGTGATGGCTGGCCAGGGAACAATAGGCCTGGAAGTTATGCATGACCTTCCTGATGTCGAAACGATACTTGTGCCTATAGGCGGCGGCGGACTTATTTCAGGAATAGCTACGGCAATAAAGGAAACAAAGCCGGATATTCGTGTAATTGGTGTGCAGGCAGCGGCAAGCTGTGCAAACTATATGAGCCGTATTCTTGGAAGACATGTGTCGGTTGAAAACAAGCCTTCGCTTGCGGACGGCATAGAGTGCGGCACCACAGGAGACAATTCTTACCCGATAATAGAAAAATACGTTGATGAAATAGCAATAGTAAAGGAAGAAACCATAGAAGAAGCAATGCGGCTTATATCAGACAAGGCAAAACTTATTGCAGAGCCTTCCTCAAGCGTGGTAATAGCGGCGCTGATTGAAAAAAACATAAAGGTGCGCAGCGATGAAAAGGTATGCGCAGTATTGACGTCCGGAAACTGGGACACAGACAAGTTTGGGAAAATACTTAATCACGAGCATGTAGATGCTGTTTGCTTATAAAAAAACAGGCCAAAACAGCAGAAAATATAATACATAATTGAAAAAAATTAAGAAAAACCGCGTTTTAGATACGTTTGAAATGTGGCTTTTACTTAAAATAATCAAGGGGGAATATAAATGTTTAATGATTTTGATGACACTATGGCATTTAATACGCAGATACTTGAATCAGGCGCGTATTTTGAGGAGCCGTATGATCATCCGGAGGCAATGCCTATACATTTGACTACGGCACATAATGTTTGCGATTTAAATGCTCTGCTGGAAAGATACAAGAAAAACGGCCACTGCTATAACCGCAACTCAAACCCGAACCGTTCTGCTCTCGGACGTCTTATGAGCACAATAGAAGGAGGGGAGGCTTCGGAAGGCTTTAACTGCGGAATGGCTGCAATTTATACTGCCATTGTTGCAAACTGCAAGGCCGGCGACCATATTCTTTCAGATAAAACTCTTTACGGCGAAACAATAGAGATTTTTACGGATATTTTGCAAAAGTATAATGTTGAAACGGAATTCATAGACTTTACTGATATTGAAGAAGTTAAGTCGCATATCCGCAAAAACACGGCTTTGCTTTACACTGAAACTGTTTCAAATCCGCTTATTACAATGCCGGATATCCGCGCAATCGCAAAAATCGCACATGATAACAATTCCGTTTTGATAGTTGACAATACATTTATGACGGGCGCTCTTGTAAGACCTCTGGAGCTTGGCGCGGATATTGTTGTAAACAGTCTTACAAAATTTGCAAACGGCCATTCAGACGCTCTTTGCGGCGCCGCAACGGCAAGCAAGGAAATGATAGCGAAGCTTTATCATATGCAGATACTTATGGGCACTGAGTCGCCGGTGTTTGACACATGGCTTGTAACGCGCGGCATACGTACACTGGGACTGCGCATACAAAGACAGTCGGAAAACGCGGCGGCAATAGCGGCTGCGCTTGAAAAAAATCCGTATGTAAAAAGAGTGTTCCATCCAAGCCTTGAAAAAAGCCCGTTCCATAAGCTGGCATTAACTGAAATACGCGGAAACTGCTTCGGCGGAATGCTTACAATCGAGCTTGAGGAAAATCTGGATAAGATGAACACTTTCATACGGTCGCTTAGGCTTGTGCATTACGCAATGACTCTTGGCGGCTACAGAACAACGATGTCATACCCGCCGTTTTCATCACACGACAACCTCACTAAGGAAGAACGCTACGCCATTGGAATTACGGACGGAATGCTCAGAATTTCAGTAGGCATAGAGGATTCAAACGACCTGATAAAAGATTTTGAACAGGCGCTTGAAAAAGCTTATAAATAAGAAACAGTATACGGGGCTTACAAAATAAGGAGGGGAAAATATGATTAATGATGTGTTGGTAAATATTGATGATTTTTTGTGGGGAACACCGTTTATCGCAATGCTTATTTTCTGCGGCGCATATCTTACGATACGTTCCGGATTTTTCAGCTTTACCCACTTTGGACATGTAATGAAAAACACATTCGGCAGCCTTTTTGACAAGCAGGAAAGAACCCGTGCCGCAGGAAGAATATCACCTTTTGAAGCTATGTGCGTTGCCCTTGGCGGCTGCGTTGGAATGGGAAACATTGCCGGAGTCGGCGCTGCCATTGCAACAGGCGGCCCTGGAGCCGTATTCTGGATGTGGATATGGGCTCTTATAGGAATGACTATAAAAAGCGTTGAGGTTACGCTTGCATGTTATTATCGTTCAAAAGACTCCCAGGGCCAGTTTTACGGCGGCCCGACCTATTATATGGAAAAAGGCATCGTAAAGGAAAAAGGCCTGAAATTCGGCTGGATTCTTATGGGCGGCTTTGCAATAGGAATGCTTTGCCAGTATCTTGCCGGTTCACAGGCATACAACATTTCAGAGGCATTATATAATACTTTCGGATTAAACCAGATATTATTCGTAGTTATATACTCAATATTTGTTTTTTACGTAATCTGGAAAGGCGTTCCGCGTATAGCAAAGTTTGCCTCGGCAATAGTTCCTTTTATGTGCGTGCTGTATCTTTTAGGCGGAATAGCACTCGTGATTATAAACATACATAATCTTCCGCAGGTGCTTGGATGGATATTTAAAGGAGCTTTCACTCCTGTTGCAGTAGCAGGCGGAACAAGCGGATATGCAGTTAAAACAGCCATAGCAAGAGGTATTTCAAGGTCTATGAACTCCAATGAGGCAGGCCAGGGAACATCTCCTATGATACATGCTTCCGCCAATACGGTTCATCCTATCAGACAGGGACTCTGGGGCGCGTTTGAAGTATTTATGGATACTATAGTAATCTGCTCGATAACCGCTTTCTCAATTCTTTGCACAAATTCTCTTGAAACAGGTGCAACTTCAACAGGGCTTACAATAGCGGCTTTCCAGTCCGGTTTTGGCTACGGCGGAGCTGTATTTATAGGTGTCATCTGCTTTTTGTTCGGCATTACAACGACAGCCGGGTGGTTTACATATTATACGGCTATTCTGCATCATGTATTAAGAAAACGTGAGGACCTTGCAAACAAAATAGAAAAAGTACTCAAGATATGCTATCCTCTGCCAAACGTAATAATAGTACTTATGATAGTTTTAACGGGAAACGGCCCGGATATGTTCTGGACGATAGTCGATATATCTCTTGTAATACCGGTATTTTTCAATGTAATATCCATCGTTATACTCGGAGGAAAATATAAACAGCTTCTTAATGATTACAAGGCAAGATACCTCGGCGTAGGAAAGGTAGATCCAAACTTTAAGGTATTCTACGAAAAAGATTAAAAAAACCAACCAACATCATAACCAACAACACAACCAATACAGGAGCCGGCGAAAGCCGGCTTTTGTATATAAAAAAACTCCGCACTTGATTTTTCGCATTGAAAGCCGTATCTTTAATACATAACTTTTTTGCGAGGTACGCTTATGATAAAAGCCATACTGATTGATTTGGACAACACTCTGCTCGATTTTGACAAATGTGCCGAGTTTGCAATGAAAACAGGTTTCGAAAAAATAGGTTTTGAATACAAGCCGGATATGTTCCATACGTTTACGCAAACAAATAATTTTTTATGGTCGCAGGTGGAAAAAGGAACTCTTACAAAAAGCGAGCTGCGCAAAAAAAGATGGAACATGATTTTTGAAAAGCTTGGAAAAACATACGATGGGGAAAGCTTTGAAAAAGAATTTGAAACGCTTTTGTCGCAAAACGGAGAAACGGTAGACGGAGCACAGGAAATACTTAAATACCTTTGTGAGAAATATACGGTTTATATAGTTACAAACGGATTTTATGACATACAAAAAAAGCGTATAAAAGCAGCAGGGCTTGACGGATACGCTGATGAACTTATAGTGTCGCAAAGCATAGGCTTTTCAAAGCCAAGCCATGAATTTTTTGATTACTGCATGAAAAAGCTTGCATTAAAAAAAGAAGAAGTACTGGTGATAGGGGATTCGCTTTTGGCCGATATAAAAGGCGGAAAGGACTACGGTCTTCACACCTGCTGGTTTAATTTCACAGGAAGCGAAGACAAGTCCTGCGCCGAATTTTCAGTAAAAAAGCTTCACGAGCTCTTTATGTACCTGTAATTTACTGCCAGTCTTTGCATACGTCTATCCATTTTTCGCTTGCGGAAAGCCTGAAAAGCTCGTCACAGGTAAGCTTTATTGCGGAATTTGAGCTTCCGCAGGCCGGATAAACGTATTCAAATCTCTTAAGAGATACGTCAAGATAGCTTTTTACCCCGTCTTTAAGCGCAAAGGCGCATACTCCGCCTACAGCGTGCCCTGTAAGGTCAAGCGTTTCCTCAGGAGTAAGCATTTTCGCTTTCATACCGAATTCAGCCTTGAATTTTTTATTGTCTATTCTCGCATCGCCGGCAACTCCGATTACTATACAGGAATCATCCTTTTTAAAGGCAAGAGTTTTTGTTATAAGCGCAGGCTCTACGCAAAGAGCTTTTGCGGCAAGCTCAACCGTAGCACTTGACACGTCAAACTCCATTACATCTTCGTCACGTCCGAATTTTTTCAAATATTCCTTTACTGTTTCAACAGACATTTTTAATCACCCATGAATTAAAATAGCATAAATTTCTGCTCTTTTCAAGGCAAAAAGCATATTTATGGCCATGTATGGCGGACTTTTGTACTTTCAATGTTGAATTTAGAAGAAAAAGGTACTATAATAAATGATATTTTTAAAATTAAAGGAGATATTACAAATGAAATATATCGTTATGCTTGCCGACGGAATGGCAGATTATCCCGTCGAAAAACTAAACGGCAAAACACCTATGATGGTTGCCAATAAGCCAAACATGGACTCTCTTGCCGCAAAAGCTGTAGTAGGAACAGTAAAAACCGTGCCTGACAGCATGAAGCCGGGAAGCGATGTGGCAAATCTTTCAGCCATGGGATATGATCCCACGACCTGCTACACCGGCCGCTCGCCGCTTGAAGCAATGAGCATAGGAATAGATATGAACGAAACCGATATTGCTTTCAGATGCAATCTTGTAACTCTTTCCGAAAATGAACCATACGACGAAAAAACAATGGTTGATTACAGCTCACAGGAAATTACAACGGCGGAAGCTTCAAAAATCATTGACACATTAAACGAAAAACTGAGCGATGACGAAATACATTTTTACTGCGGAATAAGCTACCGTCACTGCATGATATGGCATAACGGCCCTATGAACCTTGGCCTTACGCCGCCTCACGATATTTCAGACAAAAAGATTACGCAGTATGTTCCGAAAAACGCCAAGCTTTACAATATAATGAAAAAAAGCGTTGAAATACTGAAGGATCATCCGGTTAATGCTGAAAGAAGAAAGAAAGGTCTTAATCCGGCAAGCGCCATCTGGCTTTGGGGCGAAGGCACAAGACCCGCAATACCAAATTTCAGAAAAAAATTCGGTCTTGACGGCGCTGCTATCTCAGCCGTTGACCTTATAAAAGGAATAGGAATTACAGCCGGCCTTGATGTAATAAACGTTGAGGGAGCAACCGGAAATATAACTACAAATTTCGCAAACAAGGGGAAGGCTGCTTTAAAAGCCCTGCTTGAAGGGAAAGATTATGTATACATACATGTGGAAGCGCCGGATGAATGCGGCCACAGAGGCGAAGTTGAAAATAAGATAAAGTCGATAGAGCTTATCGACCGTGACATAATCGGGCCTTTGACACGCGGCCTTGAAAAAGCAGGCGAGGAATACTCGATACTTGTAATGCCGGATCACCCTACGCCTATTGCCACAAAAACACACGCGAGAGATGCCGTACCGTTTTTGATTTGCAGAAGCACAAAGCCTGAAAACGGCACAAAGGGTTTTGATGAAAATATTGCAAAAACAACAGGACTATATGTTGAAAACGGCCCTGCTCTTTCAAAACTGTTTTTGGAAAAATAAATATTGCGGCGGCTGTTTTATGACAGCCGCTTTTTGTATGCAAAAAATAATACTGTTTTGGTATAAAAAGAAAATAATGCGTATTTTAATGAAATAAAGTTTAATATAGATTTTTTTTTAACGAATAATCTGCCCTTTGCGCGCAATGTCGGCTAAAACAAGAATGGATTGTACGACATTTTGTGCAAGTATTTGTTTATTGGGATGACAAGAAGAGATATGCGTTTGAGCAAAAAAGAGACTTCATATAAGAGAAAGAAGTAATACCATTAAAACGGGATGTATGCCGTTGTATAAAAAATCAAAAAAATGCAGAAATTCAAATGAAAATATGAATGCTTTTTATTGAAAATTGTTGACACGCAGCATAGAGTATGTATAAAAATTTGATTTTTCAATAAAATGTTCGGCGCATTGGCATACGATTTACAGTTGTTTACGTGTTTTGTCAAAAGAAGTCGCTGTTTTTGGCAAAGCTTTAAATGCTGTTTTACGGGATTGTATCTAAAACAATAATTTGGCGTTTTCTATTGATTTTTTTATGCTTACAGGCTATAATAAAGTCTGTATGAAAGTTTATTTTTTTGTTTAGTTAAAAACATGACAAACTAATTTTAACGGCTTGTATTTTGGTCTTATATTTAGTTCGGGAGGTGCTGCAATGTATACACTCGGAATAGACGTAGGCTCCGCATCATCAAAGGTTGTTATACTTGAGGATGGGGAAAAGGTGGTTGCCTCATCTGTATTCCAGGTCGGAACAGGTTCTTCGGGTCCGGAAAGAGCGCTGAAGGAAGCTTTTGAAAAAAGCGGTCTTGGCTATGAAGATATGGCAAAGATCGTGGCTACTGGTTATGGCAGATATTCTTTTGCAAAGGCTGACAAACAGATAAGCGAGATAAGCTGCCACGCAAAAGGAATTTTTCATCTTATACCAACGGCAAGAACAATAATCGACATCGGCGGGCAGGACGCAAAGGCCATAAGGCTTGACAGCAGAGGAATGGTAAACCAGTTTTTTATGAACGACAAGTGCGCGGCGGGTACAGGACGTTTTCTTGAGGTTATGGCAAGAGTGCTTGAGATAGACATAAAGGAAATGGCCGAATACGACGCAAGAGCGACCGAGGTTGTAAATGTAAGCAGTACATGCACTGTATTTGCCGAATCCGAGGTCATATCACATCTTTCAAATAATATTCCAAAGGAGAATATTATTGCAGGTATTCATGCATCGGTTGCCAGCAAGGCCTGTGGTCTGGCCTACAGGACAGGTCTTGAAGACGATATAGTTATGGGCGGCGGCGTAGCACAGAACGCCGGGGTAGTAAGAGCTATAAGCAGGGAACTTAGGCGGCCTGTTATAGTAGCCCCTCACCCGCAGATTACAGGTGCTCTGGGAGCCGCATTATTTGCCTATGATGAAGCTAAAAAACATTAATGTTTAAGGAAAGAGGGATTTTAATGAGTGAAACAGAAGGTATGAACGCGAAACAAAAACTGGGTTACTATACTCAGAAGTTTTATGATGACGCTTGCGCAGCTCATGACAAAGGAGAATTTGTGTGCTGGTCAAGCTCCATTGCTCCTTCTGAAGTTTTTACTACTATGGGCATACATATCGTATATCCTGAAAACCATGCCGCGGCAGTTGGCGCTAAGCATGGCGCGCTTGAAATTCTTGAGCTTGCCGAAAGAAAAGGCTATACGATGGACAACTGTTCTTATTCAAGAATAAACCTTGCTTACATGGAGCTTCTTGTTGAGGAGAAAAAGACAGGCAAGACACCTGAGGCTCTTGCAAAGCTTGACGAGCTTAAGATTCCGAGAATTCCACTGCCTGATATCATAGTTCTTTGCAACAACATCTGCGAAGTTCTTCTTAAGTGGTACGAAAATATTGCCGTATCCCTTAACGTTCCTATTGTAATAATCGACGTTCCTTTCGTACATCATCCTGGCAAGATTCCACAGCGCTCTATAGACTATGTTGAGGCACAGTTCAAACGCTCAATCAAGCAGGTTGAGGATCTTTGCGGCAGACCTTTCGATTATGACAAGTTCATAAAGGTTCAGGAGCAGACACAGCGTTCAATAGCCGCATGGGATAAGGCAATGGGAATGGCTTCTGTTGTTCCTTCACCTCTTAACGGCTTTGATATCTTCAACTTCATGGCTCTTATCGTTTGCGCACGTTCTGAATATGCAGCCGAGGATACATTTACGACTCTTGCCAACGAGCTTGAGGAAAAAGCCGCTGCCGGAATCGATGCATTCAAGGGCGGAGAAAAAACACGTATCGCTTGGGAAGGAATTGCCGTTTGGCCATACCTTTCACATACATACAAGGCTCTTAAGGCTCTCGGCATGAACATGGTTGGTTCAACATATCCAAGTGCATGGTCAATCCATTACGAGCCGGGCGATCTTAAGGCTATGTCGGCAGGCTATATAGGCTGCTACTACAACACAAGCCTTGACAATCGTGTAGACGTTGTTTCTTCAGTTATGGAAAACACAAAGTGCACCGGTATACTTTATCACAACAACAGAAGCTGCAAGAACATGGCAGTTATGAACGTTGAGATGGAGGAAATGATAAGCAAGAGAACGAATACGCCTTTTGCAAGCTTCGACGGAGACCAGACTGACCCACGTAACTTCTCGGAGGCTCAGTATGATACAAGAATTGAGGCTCTTTCGGAAACAATGGAGCAGAATATAGCGGCAAAACAGAATGCTTGATTTTTGATATTACAAGGAGGCGTTATTCATGAGTAAAGTTGATACTATAATAGCTGAATTAGATGCTATTTCTAAAAATCCTAAAAAAGCAATGGCCGACTTTAAGGCAAAAACAGGAAAGGGCGCTGTAGGTGTGCTTCCTATTTATGCTCCTGAAGAACTGGTTTATGCTGCGGGCTATCTGCCAATGGGCATTTGGGGCGCTACAAAAAAGCAGATTTTAAAGGCAACCACATTTCTTCCTGCTTTCACATGCTCTATAATGCAGTCTATAATGGAGCTTGAGCTTCAGGGAACATATGATGACCTTGCTGCAATTGTTATTTCCTCACCTTGCGATACACTTAAGTGCTTCGCACAGAAGTGGAAAGGCAAATCTCCTGTTATACAGTTTGTTCATTCTCAGAACAGGGATATGGAAGCTTCAAACACATTTATGGTTGAAGAATACAAATATGTTCGTGAGAGCCTTGAAAATACTCTCGGAGTTAAAATTACAGACGACGCTATAAACGCAGCTATTGACGTTTACAACGAAAACCGTGCCGTAATGAGAATGTTTACCGATGTTGCAGCTTTATATCCACAGGTAATCACACCTACAAAGCGTCATGCCGTAATTAAGGCAAGACAGTTTATGGACAAAGCTGAGCATACAAAGAAGGTAAGAGAGATAATCGCCGGCCTTATGAGCGAGCCTGTTGTTCCGTTTACAGGCAAAAAGATAGTCCTTACAGGTATTCAGGCTGAGCCGGATGAGCTTCTTAAGATATTTGAGGAGTTTGGAATAGCTGTTGTTGCCGATGACCTTGCTCAGGAGTCAAGACAGTTCCGTACAGATGTTCCTGCCGGAAACGACCCTCTTTACAGACTTGCAAAGCAGTGGCAGAACGTAACAGCTTGTGCTCTTGCAATAGACCGTGACAAGCCAAGAGGAAAATTCATTGTTAACCTTGCAAAAGAATACGGCGCTGACGCTGTAATTGTTGCAATGATGAAGTTCTGCGACCCTGAAGAGTATGATTATCCTATACTTCTTGAGGATTTTGAAAAGGTTGGACTTAGAAACCTTAAGATCGAAATTGATCAGCAGTCCGAATCATTTGAGCAGGCAAGAACAAGAATTCAGAGCTTTGTTGAAATGCTGTAATACAATTTGACCGATGTTGGCCGCAGATTTTTTTCTGCGGCCTTTTTAATGCCTGTTTTATTTGCATAACAGAATGAAAGCCTATATAATGTTCTATAATATAATAAATCTGCAAAACCAAAGGAAGTGTTTATGTTGATATTAGTATTGGGCGGCGCCGGATACATAGGTTCACATACGGTAAAAATGCTTTGCGAAAGCGGTGAAAGCGTGATTGTGGCTGATAATCTGGCTACAGGATATAAAAAAGCCATACATCCAAAGGCAAAATTTTATGAGGGTGATTTGAGGGACAGCTCTTTTTTGAGAAAGATATTTGAAAATGAGGATATAGACTCCGTAATACATTTTGCGGCATATTCTCTTGTTGGCGAAAGCGTTGAAGAGCCTTTGAAATATTACAACAACAATGTATGCGGCACGGAAGCACTTTTGGAAGCAATGGAAAAATACAGAGTAAAAAACATTGTTTTTTCATCAACAGCGGCAACTTACGGCGAGCCGGAAAGAGTGCCAATAACGGAAACGGACAACACGATTCCTACAAATCCATATGGCGAAACAAAGCTTTCAATAGAGAAAATGTTTAAATGGGAGGACAGGGCAAAAGGCTTGAGATTTGTGTCGTTAAGGTATTTTAATGCCTGCGGAGCCGATGAAAGCGGCGAAATAGGAGAAGCGCACAATCCTGAAACTCATCTGATACCTCTTATTTTGCAGGTGCCAAACGGGCAGAGAAAAAGCATAAGTGTTTTTGGAACCGACTATCCGACAAAAGACGGAACCTGTATAAGAGATTATATACATGTTACGGATCTTGCTTCGGCACATATACTGGCAGTAAAGTATCTGAGAAACGGTGGAAAAAGCGATATTTTTAATCTGGGAAACGGTGTCGGGTTTTCTGTAAGAGAAGTAATAGAAACAGCAAGAAAGGTTACGGGGGAGAAGATACCGTCTGTTGACATGCCGCGCCGCGCAGGAGATCCGGCACAGCTTATAGCTTCAAGCGAAAAGGCAAAAAGTATTCTTGGCTGGACGCCGGAGCATGACGGGCTTGAGGAAATAATATCTTCTGCATGGAAATGGCATAAGTCTCATCCGTTCGGCTATGAGAAATAAAGAGGCGGATATATGAAAAACCAATATTTTTTGGGCCTTGATATAGGCGGAACCAACATAAAAGCGGGAGTTTTTGAAAAAAGCGGAAAACTTGCAGCAAAATGGAGCATACGCACCGATACAACTGAAAACGGAAGAAACATACTGAACGACATAAAGAAATCAGTTGACGAAAGGATAGGTAACGATACAGAAATAATTGGTGTCGGAGCCGGAATTCCGGGGCCTGTTGACAAAAGCGGAGTGGTGCATTTTTGTGTAAATCTTGGATGGAACGATAAAAACATAAAAAATGAGCTTGAAACTCTTTTTGGTGTGCGTTGCGCAGCTGAAAACGACGCAAACTGTGCCGCGCTTGGTGAATACTGGATGGGTGCCGGCAAAGGCGCAGAAAGTCTTGTGCTTGCAACAATAGGCACAGGCATAGGCGGCGGAATAATTTTGGATGGGAAAATACTCAACGGCTATAATGCAAGCGCCGGAGAAATAGGGCATATTGTTATAAATACTAAAGAAACGGAGTATTGTACCTGCGGTAAAAAAGGCTGTGCCGAGCAGTACGCCTCGGCGGCAGCGATGGAGAAAACATATGAACGGCTTTACGGAACGAAGATAAGCGCAAAAGAAATTGTTGAAAGAGCAAAAAATAACGAGCCTCAAGCTGAATTTGTGTTTGAAAAAGGCTGTAAGGCACTGGGGCAGGTGCTTTCGTCGGTGGCAGGCGTTATAAATCCTGAGATTTTTATAATTGGCGGCGGATTGGCAAACGGCGGCGATTTTGTGCTTGATACAATTAGAGGATATTACAGGCAGTTTGCGTTTCATACAATGAAAGAAACAGAATTTAAAATTGCTCAATTAAAAAATGACGCCGGAATATACGGCGCTGTAAAGCTTCTTATAGACTGAAAAAAAGCTTAAATCCGTTTTCGGGATTTAAGCTTTTTTAATTCGGATATTTATTATTTTCCTGCTTTTACCTTTATCCAAAGCTCGGAAAGTTTTTGTCTTAATACTTCATTGTCGGTAAATACTTCGTCTTTAGCATATCCGGAGCGCGGAAGATACGCCGCGTTATTTGCATAATCACCGTCGGAAGCAGTCATTGCATTAAGCACTTCTGCATTTGGCGAAGCATAGCCTACTGTTTCAGAGTTGTCATATGAAACAGGATATGAAAGAACATAATTTATAAACTCTGTTGCAAGCTGTGGATTTTCGGCATTTTTAGGTATTACCATCGAATCACACCATATATTTGTACCTTCCTTAGGACAATAGTAGTCCATGTCCTTGTTTTGTGAGAGAATATATGCCGCGTCGCCGCTGTATACAACAGCTATATCCTTCATTCCGTTAGCCATGTTGTCTATCACTTCGTCTGTAACATACACAGGATCCATTGTGTTGTTTACTTCCTGAAGCCATTCATAAGCCTTTTGTATTTCTGCGTCGTTTTCGGTGTTTGCCGAATAGCCGAGATTTTTAAGAGCTACCATAAACGAATCTCTTTCCGAATCATACATATATATGCGGCCCTTATATTTTGTGTTTTTAAGTACGGCAAAGCCTTCGTTTTCAATGTCGGCTTTGTCTACCTTGTTTTTGTTGTACACTATTCCGACACTGCCCCAAAGATAAGGTACGGAATAAGTGTTGTCCGGGTCAAAAGCAAGGTTTTTTACTCCGTCGTAGAGGCTTGAAAGGTTTGGTATCTTGCTTTTGTCAAGCTTTTGAAGCATATTTTCTTTTATAAGACGCTCTATCATATAGTCCGACGGAACAACAACGTCATAAGTGTCGCCTGCCTGAAGCTTTGTATACATCATTTCGTTTGAGTCGAAATATTCCGATATAACTTTTACGCCGTATTGTTTTTCAAAATCGGAAATTACATTTTCGCCGACATATTCGCCCCAGTTGTAAAACTTAAGCGTGCCGCCGGATTTTGATGAGTCGGCAGATGTGGAATCGGCAGATGTAGGCTCGGCAGATGAAGACGCGGCAGACCCTGCTGCAGCTTTGGAGGAATCGGCGGTTTTTGAAGCCGTACCCTGAGAGCTTCCGCAGCCGGAAAGCATTGAAACCGCGGCAACGGCGGAAAGTGCAAATGCGATAAATTTTTTCATTGTTTGATCTCCTTCTTTTTCAGTAATGGTATTATGTTTACAAGCACAAGAACTATGGTTATGACAAGCATTATAATAGTTGAAAGCGCATTGATTGATGGGTTTATCCGTTTGCTCATTGTGTAAACAAGTATGGATATGTTGTTTACACCGTTTCCTGTTACGAAATAGGAAATAATAAAGTCATCAAAGCTCATTGTAAAGGCAATAAGCGCGCCTGAAACTATTCCGGGAGTAAGCTGCGGTATTATTACTTTCGTAAGAGCCTGCCATGGCGTTGCGCCAAGGTCAAGGGCAGCGTCGGCAAGATTTGGGTCAAGGGAGCGAAGCTTTGGCCCTACGCTCAGCATTACATATGGAATGCAAAACATTATATGTGCGAGAAGCATTGTAAAATAGCCTTTTTTAACGCCTATGGCGCTGAAAAACATCAAAAGACCGATTGCGGTTACTATATCCGGATTCATTATGGGAAGGTCGTTTGATTTTTCAACATATATTTTTAACGCCGGCTTTGCCTTTGAAAGGCCAATAGCGGTAATTGTGCCAACTGCCGTAGAGACTATTGTGGCAAGCACAGCTATTGAAATGGTTGTCCAAAGCGCGCTCATCATGTCTGAGCTTGCAAGCATTTTTTCATACCACTTAAGCGAAAAGCCGCCCCAGTGAGTAAGTGACTTTGATGAGTTGAAGCTGAAAACGATTGTATAGATGATAGGAATGTAGAAAAATGCCATAATGATAAGCATGTGAATCTTAGGGTACAGACGGATTTTTCTCATTTTTCGTCACCGCCTTCCGTTTTTGCGCCTGAATCGATCTTTTTTGTGATATACATAGAGATCATTATTATTATTGTCATTATAAGAGATATGGCGCTTCCGAAGTTCCAGTCGCCGGAAGTAAGAAATTCGTTTTCAATTACATTTCCTATAAGCACATATTGTCCTCCGCCAAGAAGCTTTGGTATAAAGAAGCTTGATACCGCCGGCAGAAAAACAAGCGTTATTCCGCTTATTACGCCGGGAAGCGAAAGAGGAAAGATAACTCTTGTAAACGTCTGAAAATTATCGGCGCCAAGATCGTTTGCGGCTTCAATAAGGCTTTTATCCATTTTTGAAAGGGAGGTATAAATCTGCAAAATCATAAAAGGTATGAAGTTATATACCATGCCCAAAATTACGGCGAAGCTTGTGTGCAAAAGAACAACGTTTTTTATGCCTATGACGTCTAAAACAGTGTTTACTATGCCGTCATCCTGAAGAATACCCATCCATGCGTAGGTGCGCACAAGCATGTTTATCCATGTTGGTATGGTAACAAGCAAAATAAGCATAATCCTTTTGCGTCCGTCGGAGTGTGCTATAAAATATGCTGTCGGATAGCCTATTATAAGGCAGATAACTGTTGTAACAAGTGCTATCAAAAGAGAGCGTTTTAAAACGTCAAGGAATATCGCGTCGCTGAAAAAACGAAGGAAATTATCGAATGTGAATTTAAAGGTCGCAACTGAATTTCCTTTGCCTGTAAAGGCGTACATCATTATCAAAAGCATGGGAGCAACGATCATAATGCTTATCCACACTATATAAGGATACGCCATTGATCTGAACTGTTTCATTCTTCATAGCCCTTTCTTGACATGATATGTATATCCTCCGGATCAAAGGTAAGCCCTACAACGTCGCCTTCCTCAAATCGCTTTGTTGTGTCTATTTTATATTGATAGCCTTCGGTTTTAAAGGTTACGCTGTATTTACCGGGAGCAATATTTTCGGGATCGAAGTCATAGTCCACTTCGGTAATATCAACCGCGCTGTCATCATCAAGACTCCAGGCCGAAGCGTTTGCCCATGTTTTAAGGTCGGTTTCAAGCGCAATGCTTTCCTTTATCTCGTCGGTCTTTTTAAAGAAATTAACGGCGTAAATTTCCTCGTTATATTCAGTGCTTACTATTCTGTTTTCATCTGCCACTATCATGTTTGACACTACTCTCGTGCCGGACGGGGTTGAAAAAACAACGGGATATGTGCCGTTTTTAGGCTCTATTTTGTATTCGACCTTGTTTATGGACACGAATTCATCCGTATCGGGATTCCATGCCTGGGCATCGGCTCTGGCAATTATGTCGGCATCGGTAAGTTCGGGTATGTCGTTTACGTCAAGATAAAAATCATTGGCGCTCATTCTCTCGTTTTGAACCTCATTGAATACCGAGTTGTCTTCTGAAACAAACATTGTAACCGTAATGTTTGTTCCGGCTCTTGTTTCAACAATAGTTTCATAGTGGACACCCTTGAAAAGTACCGATTTTACAATGCCTTTAAGCTTTCCCTGCTCCTTTGGCACAACATCCAGATCTTCCGGACGTATAACAACATCTACTTTTTCATTAGGCTCAAAGCCTTTGTCATCGCATTGGAATTTTTTGCCCTCAAATACTACCTCGTTGTCTTTTATCATAATTCCGTCTACAATATTGCTTTCACCTATGAAGTTTGCCACAAATATGTTTTTAGGCTCGTTATAAACCTCGGTAGGAGTACCTGTCTGCTGTATTTCGCCGTTATTTATTACCACGATTTTATCGGACATTGTAATGGCTTCCTCCTGATCGTGGGTAACATATATAAAAGTAATGCCTACTTCCTGCTGAATGCGCTTAAGCTCACGCTGCATTTCTTTTCTCAATTTAAGATCGAGAGCGCCCAAAGGCTCGTCAAGCAAAAGCACCCGCGGCTCGTTTACAAGGGCACGGGCTATTGCAACCCTCTGCTGCTGGCCGCCGCTCATGGCAGTAATGCTTCTTTGACCGTAATCCTCAAGGCCAACAAGCTTAAGCATACGCATTACCTTTTGCTGGATGACGTCTTTCGGCTCTTTTTTTATTTTGAGGCCAAAAGCCACATTGTCATATACGTTCATATTTGGGAAAAGCGCGTATTTTTGGAAAACGGTGTTTATTTCACGTTTGTAAGGCGGTACATTGCTTATTTCCTCGCCTCCGAATATGACCTCGCCCTCTGTTTGCGACAAAAATCCGCCGAGGATACGCAAAAGGGTGGTTTTTCCGCAGCCGGAAGGGCCAAGAAGCGTTACAAATTCATTTTCATATATATCGAGATTTATATTTTTAAGTACAAGCTGTCCGTCAAATTCTTTTACAATATTCTTAAACTGAATAAGCTTGACATTTTCTTCGTTCATTTTAATGCCCTCCCGAATATCAAAACAGCGGCGGAGTGGATATCCAGATTATCTTAGCCGGCGTTTTTTTTGTATTTTTCATATAATGGAAGTTGTTTCCGGTTAAATAAAAAGTTTCGCCTTTCTTAACAATATATTCCTTGTCTTCATTTACAAGCGTTATGCGCCCGTCAAGCACATAACCGAATTCTTCGCCGTCGTTTGGTGATACGTCAAAGCTTTTTTCGCCGGGGGCAAGCTCGATAAGTATGGGTTCCATGTGATTTTTCTGCGAGTTTGGAACTATCCAGTTTATAGTGTAGCCGTCGCGTTGGTCAACAAAAAAATCGCTTTTCTGGAATACAACCTTTTCTTCCCTGCTTTCCTTGAAAAAGTCGGAAAGCGAAATGCCGAGAGCCTCAAGTATATCGTACAAAGTGGCGATAGACGGAGAAGTGAGATTTCTTTCAAGCTGTGAAAGAAAGCCCTTTGTAAGCTCACATCTGCTTGCAAGCTCCTCCAGGGTAAGACCGTTTTTGAGCCGCAGCTCCTTTACCTTATGACCTATATCCATACTCTGCTCCTCATATCTTCATGATTACCAGCACTAAACAATTTAATTATTTTTACTAAACTAACGATATTATACTATAGAAATCTTTTTTTTCAATAGCAAGTAAACAAAAAATTTATTTTAATTAAACTTATACAGTTTTGAGTTTTCAGTTTCGGACTTTTATATACAAAAAGGCGAAAAATGTCAAAGCAACATCTTTCGCCTTTTTTGTGATTGAATTTTCCGCTTAAACGATGGATTTTACACACTTATTGTTTTGATTTCGGCTTCAGAGAGCCAAATTTTCCGACTGTCTTATATATTCCCCACAAAAAGACAGCCGCATTGGAAACGAAAACAGTAAATTTTATAAGTCTGGAAAGCTTGTCGAATTTTTTGAAATGAAGCCTGTTAAGCGCCGACGTTTTTTTCATGTATACCGCCTCCGCAGAAATTTTATCATGCCCATGAGTTATTTGCAATTAAAAATCATTTACGCACCGTGCTTTTTCTGATAATATGTATTTGACTGAAGGAGTGATGGGATGATAAAGCTTATAGCCTCCGACCTTGACGGAACGTTTCTTACTCCGGCCAAGGAGGTAACACTTAAAAACAGGCAGATACTTGAAAAATGTGCCGAAAAAAACATAATATTCGTTCCGGCAACGGGAAGGACTCTTGGCGCTGTGCCGCAATATGTGCTTGGGCTTCCGGCCGCAAAATACGTGATAACATCAAACGGCGCCGCAGTGTATGAGCTTCCGTCGGGAAAACAGATAATTGACGAATGCCTGCGGCCTGATACCGCCGGTATGATATATGAGGAACTGAAAAAACATAATGTAATGGTAGAGTTTTTTTCAAAAGGAACGGCTTATACGGCAAAAAAATTTGCTGATAATCTTTCGCAGTACGGAGTTTTCGGACAGCACGCTTATTACATACAAAGCACCCGAAAAAAGGCCGCCTGCCTTGACGATGTGTTTTACGAAAACATTGCTTCCATAGAAAACATAAATATTATTTTTCCCGATATAGCGTTAAGAGGCAAACTTAAAAATTATTTTGCCTCAACAATTGATGCCTTTATTACGACATCATCGGCAAACAATATGGAAATAAGCTCCGTTCTTGCTACAAAAGGCAATTCGCTTAAAAAGCTTTGCGCTCTGCTTTCGATAAAAAAAGAGGAAACGATGGCTTTTGGCGACAGTGAAAATGATATGGATATGCTTTCGTTTTCGGGATACGGCGTGATAATGGACAACGCAGATGAAAAACTTAAGGAAAAAGCGGATTACAGGGCAAAGTCATGCAGTGAAAGCGGCTTTGCGGATTTTCTTAAAAATTACATATAATCGGAGGAAAAATAATGTCACAAGCAGAAGAAAAAAAACTTTGTGAACTTTCTTCAAAATACATCTTCAATGAAACCGCAGGAAGTATGCTTTTGCTTTTAAACAGCTTTATGGAGCAGAAAATTACGCCTAACGAGGTTATTGATTCATTAAAAAACAACGATGAAATAAAACAAATCAGAGAAAAAATAAACGGCTGTATATTTTTGCTTGAGGATACGCTTTCGCAAAACGAAAAACGTACAGAAGCTCTTGACAAAAGCATAGAGCTTAAAAAACAGCTTGTCGGCATATATAACGTTGTATTCGGATATTTTACGAAGCTTGAGAATACGGCGGAAATGATAAGCGACGAAGTGGCTGTACGCAAGTATCGGGAAGATCAGAGCGGAAAAGACAAGCAGATAGAGCTTTCGCTTTTTTACGCCGACTGTGCCGGATTTTTAAAATGCGCAAAAGATCAAAACGATTTTGACAGCCGTGCAAGAGATCTTTTCAGATGCGTGCCTATGAGGATGACACGCCAGAGATACTTCGGGATAATCGAAAAAGAACTGAAAAAAGCGTTTGCCGATTCGTCTAAGGAAGAACTTTCAAACGCGTTTGCCGTTTTCAAAAGAGCCTGCGCTCCTGAACTTATGCCGGAATACGGAAAGTATTTTACCGATATTTCTTCAGCCATAAAGGAAAAAGAAGGCATAAAGACATCAGAGCTTTCTGATGAAAAATTGCAGTCTGTGTTTGAGGATATTTCACAGCTTCTTGATACTGTAAGAGAGGTTGAGGATTATTTTCAGCTTACACTCAGTGACATAAATTCGCTTATAATACTGTTTTTCATGGGCTATACCTTTGAGGAGCTTACCGAAGGCGAGCCGGGCTATGCCGACTGCTGGCACAAGGTGTGCGAAATAATGGAAAATCCGGAGGATGAGGCTTTTAACGACTCGCTTTTTAATGCGCTGGATGGATATATTGAGCCGCTTATGGATAAAGCGGGAGAGCTTAACAAAAAAATTCTCGACCTGATTTCAAAGGCTGACCTGTCGCAGATGAGCGATGAAACACTTAAGAGCATATCAACCGAAACCTTTGTGCGTTCCTGCTTTTATGAGGATATAAATGAAGCGGCAACCGATTATCCCGATACCCAGGGAAAACCTAAGGCACAGGAGTGGGAGCTTGACGAAGCCATTGAAGATTTTATTGATTATTCAAGACAATATCTTTATTCGCTTGCGCCGGATGAAAGAAAATACGCAATGTCTGCGTTGATGTCGGCGCTTCCGGTGCATTTCAGCTTTGATGAAATAATGGCATATATTAAAGAAGGAATCGACAATGCAGCATTTTATGAGCAAAGGCTGCTTATTGTGGACAAGACCGGAACGGTATTTGACAACCGTGGTTTTAATTATTCTGAGGAAGATGAGGATGAATGCGGGTGCGGACACGACCATCACCACCATGACCACGGCGATGAGTGCGGCTGCGGGCATGACCATAACCACGAGCATTGATTAAGGAGGAACTGATATGTTTACATTCAACCATTTTAATTTTAACGTGCTTGATTTGGAAAAAAGTCTGAGCTTTTATTCACAGGCTCTTGGGCTTAAAGAGGCACGAAGAAAAACGGCTTCTGACGGAAGCTTTATTCTCGTATATCTGAGTGATGAAAAGACGGATTTTACCCTCGAACTTACATGGCTTAAGGACAGGAAAGAAAAATATGACCTTGGCGAAAGCGAGTTTCATCTGGCGTTTATGGCCGATGATTTCGCGGCGGCATATGAAAAACATAAAAGCATGGGAATAATCTGCTTTGAAAACAAGACAATGGGAATATATTTTATAGAGGATCCGGATGGCTACTGGATAGAAGTAATACCGCCGAAAAAGCAATAAAATAAAAATAATTGTAAAAAGCATTGACTCTGCATCCACAATACGGTTTATGATTTTTTTAGTAAGCAAACGATAGGACGGCGAAAAAATGAGCGGAGGACAAAACAGCACAAGAGGAATATTGCTTACTTTCATAGGCGGAATAAGTTTTGGCTTTTCCGGTACCTGCGGACAGTATCTTCTCAGACTTAAGGGCGCCGATCCCTTATGGCTTACATCGGTAAGAATGCTTTTTGCCGGCATTATACTTATGGCAATAGCGATCATAAAAGAAAGAAATACCATACACAATATTTTAAACGATAAAAAAGACCGTATCGGCATTTTACTTTTCGGCATTGCGGGACTTATGCCATGCCAGTTTACATATATTGCGGCAATATCAAAATCAAACGCCGGCACGGCAACGGTGCTTCAGTATCTCGGGCCCGTGCTTATAATGGTTTTTGTATGCATGAGGGCAAAGAAAAGACCAAGCATAAATGAGCTTGCTGCGATAATTTTGGCGCTTTTCGGAACATTTCTTCTTGCAACCCACGGTAATACCCATTCGCTTGCAATTTCAAAAGCGGCGCTTTTCTGGGGCCTTACATCTGCCTTTTCTTATGCTTTTTATTCTATTCAGCCGGAAAAATTAATTAAAAAATACGGCTCTCTTTCAGTAACTGCCTGCGGAATGTTTGTTGGCGGCGTTGTGCTCTTTTTTGCAAGCCGTGCATGGCGCTATCCGCTTGATATCGAGGTTTCCACTGTAGCGGCGCTTGTGGCGATAATACTTGTAGGCACGGTATCGGCTTTCACGCTTTATCTTCAGGGAGTAAAAGATATTGGCCCATCAAAGGCAAGCCTTATCGCCTGTGTTGAACCTGTGTCGGCAACTTTTTTTTCGGCACTGTGGCTTAAAAACAGTTTTGCACATACCGATATAATAGGAATTTGCGCAATTATACTTTGCGTGATACTGCTTTCGTTAAAAAAGGATACAAAAACGAATGAAAAAGCACAGCCTCAGACGTTGCTGTAAGCTTTTTTGTGCGCTGTTTAAAATAAATGTTTTGTGTATTTATTTAAGGAGGTATGTTCAAAATGAGCAAAGAAGAATTCAAACGTGAAACCAACATTCTTTATGAGGGCGACAAAGTAAAAGGCTGTGACATTGTGCCTGAAGCGGCGCCTCTGTTTCTTGCATCGGCATTTGACATCGCAGGCGATCTTGACGATGTAAACAGCACCTACGAAAACAAGGGCTACACATACATACGTACAAGAAATCCGAACAGACATATGCTTGCCGATAAGATAACATATCTTGAAAACGGCGGGGACAGCGCAATCTTTTCATCGGGAATGGGCGCTATACAGACAGTCCTTTTCACATTTCTCAAAGGCGGCGACCATCTTGTAGCAAGCGATACCCTTTATGGCGAAAGCATAGAGCTTATTGAGATAATGAAAGAATACGGAATAGAATACACATTTGTCAATTTCAGCGATACGAAAGCAGTTAAAGCTGCAATAAAGCCGAATACAAAGGTAATTTACAGCGAAACTGCAAGCAATCCGTGCGTTGCGCTTACAGACGTAGAGTCTTTGGCAAAAGCAGCTCATAAGGCAGGCGCGCTTTTGATAATAGACAATACCTTTGTAACGGCTTATGCCGTAAGATGCCTTGACCTTGGCGCCGACATAGTTGTAAACAGTCTTACAAAGTTTATAAACGGCCACAGCGACGCCCTTTTAGGCTCGGCAACAGGCTCGAAGGAGCTTATGGCCAAAGTGCTTCAAAGACAGTCCATATTTGGCACGGCGGGCGGAACGTTCAGCACATGGCTTGTGCAAAGGTCTATGCAGACACTTTCGCTCAGGATGAAAAAAGCAATGGATAATGCCGATAAGCTTGCAAATGCGCTTTATGCAAACGAGCATGTATTAAAAGTAAATTATCCTACAGTGCCGAATTATCCGCAAAAGAAACTGGCTCAGAAGCTTTTCAAAGACGGCTATGGCTGCGGAGCAATGCTCAGCTTTGAAATGCCGGATGACAGAGCAAAGATAAACGATTTTATGAAGCGTCTTACTCTTTGCCACTATGCGCCTACACTGGGCGGAGTCAGAACAACAATGTCACATCCGTGTACCTCGTCGCACAGAGATCTTCCTGAGGAACAGAAGAAAGCCCTCGGAATTACGGAAGGACTTATGAGAATATCCGTAGGAATAGAAGAGCCGGAAGACTTGATTGCAGATTTTACACAGGCGCTTAAGGCTTTTGACTGATATGTTTTTTTGAATTTAAGGGAGGCTTATTGCCTCCCTTTTTTTGTTTTAACTTAAAATGGCAGGCGCATTTGCTTGAAAAGAAATGTGAATTAATATAATATTAAAGATGTTCAGGATAAGACTCATTTCTGATTTTTATATGAATTTATTTTAAGAATTGTTGTAATCTATTTTTTTATTTGTTATAATGGCAAGCGTATGCACGAATTTTGAAAGTCATTTTTTGCTTAAAACTGGAGAATTAAAAAAATGAAGATAAAAAAAGATAAAACACAGAAGCGCAGAAGTCATGTGGCAACATTTTTTAAGATCGTTTTGTCAATGGTGCTCATATTTGTGGTGTTTGCGGGCGCCGGTATTTTTGCCTACACAAAAATCAAAAGTAAGGAAATCGCTTCAGGCGACAGCAAGAGCGTTTCGGCAAGCGAGCTTAATCTGATTGATTCTCTTATAGGCAAGGATATGACGCTCAATATCGCCGTTTTTGGCGTTGACGCCGCGGAAACAAGAACAGATGTAATGTTTGTTATGCACTACGACAGCAAAACGCAGAAGATAAACATAATATCCGTTCCGCGTGATACCCGTGTTGAAATTACCGACGAAATGTATAAGTATCTTAAGGATAATAAAAAATATATCCCGTCCGGCGGAATATGCAAGATAAACGAAGTACATGCCTATGCCGGAAAGGAAAAGGACAATTATTTCGCGGTAAAACAGCTTGAAGACGTGCTTGGAATAGACATAGACAATTATATACTTATAAACTTTGACGCATTTGCAAAGATTGTCGATACGGTTGGCGGAATAGACATGTATGTTCCTCAGGATATGTACTGGGATATGACCGATACCGGAGATATACTTATAAATCTTAAGGAAGGCCAGCAGCATCTTGACGGAAAACATGCGGAACAGCTTGTTCGTTTCAGAAGATATAAAAACGGTGACGTAGACCGCGTAAAGGTTCAGCAGGCGTTTCTTAAGGCGCTGTCTGAAAAAGTGCTCAGCAGCGATACCATGATAAAGAACATGCCGGGCTATATAAAAACTATTTACGAATATGTAAAGACCGACATATCGCTTTCAGACATGCTTAAATTCGTTAACTATATAAACAAGGTCGACAAAAACAACATAACAATGGCTACAATTCCGGGCGAAGGACAGTATATCGGAAATGTATCATACTTCATACATGATTCCGCCGGAACAAAGGCGCTTGTAAGAAGAATGTTCTATACAAATACTGATACCGACAGCAGCGGAAATACTTCTTCAAAAGGCATGAAAATAGAAATTGCAAACGGAACAAGCACAAACGGCCTTGCCTCACAGTATCGTGACAAGCTTGTTGAGGCCGGATACACGGTATCAAATGTGTCAACATATAAGGGCCAAAATATTGAAAAAACGAAGATAATAGTATATCAGGACGGAATAGGGAAAGATCTTCTGACATATTTTCCGGATGCGGAAATAACCACAGATTCCAAGCAGCTTAAAGGTGATAACGATATACTTATAATTATAGGTTCTTCTGCTGATACAAACAGCAAAAAGCAATGATTATCTGCCGGCAGTTGAAAAACACTGCCGGTTTTCTTAAATTCGCTTTTGAGTTGCAAGGCGGAAAAACAAATAGTATAATAATTATGTTTAAAGTTGTCCGCATAATTATATTAGGGAGCGGTTATACATGGATGAAACTATTATTGTAATAATGCTTAAAAACGAGCGCACGGGCTTTCTTGAAAAAGAGCTTGGAAGCTTTAAGGTGGAAAGGCATGATGAACTTATATACAACACCTATGCCGAGCAAAACGATAACGGGTATACAGTGTATATGAAGCTTACCTGTGACAGGGATGTTGAAGACTGGGAGTTTAATGCAATATACGATTACTACGACACACAAACTGTGCTTGCAAAAGCGGACAGCATATCTGAGGATGACGACTGTTATAACCCTACATGGACGATTACGTTTAAATATACAGACAATGTCGAAAAAATGGAGGAGCTTATCCAACAGATACTCGATCTTCATTATGAGGAGCTTAGATCCGTTTACGAAGTTATTTCTGATAAAAGGGATGAATATTGATTGAAGAAGGACAATATCAGGCATTTAATACTTGTCTTTACGGTGATTTTATCTGCCGTTGTTGTAACTTCCTGCGGGAACAAGCAAAAAAGCAATACAGAAGAAAAAACGTCTTCAGGCGGCGAGTCTAAAAGCGCCCAGGCATCATCGTCGTCATCATCGGGAACTGTTTCGGCAAGTTCCCCGGCGGCCTCAAGCGGAGCTTCCAGTGCTGAAAAAAGTGATGCGGCCACAAGCGCAGAAATCGAAAAAGCCAAAGAGGCGGAAAAAAAGAATGATGATACAGTGTCTGTAAAAAGACAAAACGCTGTTTCAGGCACATCAAGCAAAAGTTCGGGCGGGAAAACAGAACAGGTAATATATCCGACTGCCGTAACCGATAAAAATCTTACAAAATACTGGAACATAATAGACGCCGTGGCTGAAGCGGGACAGGTATATTATAACGATAATTTCAGCAAAACAAGCCTTATAACCGAAAACGGATATTTGTATAACGCGGCGTCAAAGGACAAGGTGGATGTGGCGTATCTTATAAAAAAAGGATATCTTGCGTCAAAATATGCCGACTGCGGGTGTGATGTGCTGCTTTTAAACTGCTCTGATTTTGACCGTTACGATACTGTAAGCCTTAAAAATTCCGAGGAAGGGCTTACGGTTTTTGTGGCGCTTAAAAATCCGGAGAATGCTTCTTTTCTTGTTGCCACAAGCAAAAGCATGGGCGGCAGTCTTTCAGCGTCGCAGTATTATGCTCTTTTAAACGGATACAGTCAAAACCACGGTTCGGTGTCAAGGCTGTTTTCTAACACCGATACATACAACAGAATATTGAGCTTCATAAGCATGTATGAGGCAAAGTACGAGGATTATTGCGTAAGGAATATAAATATAGACAACAAATATGCGTTTGTTACTCTTTCATCGGCAAGCAATACAAACGATGTAAAAGAATACATACTTAAAAAATCAAACAGTATATGGGAAGTCGTTTACGGAAATGTGGAAAAAGAACCGAGAATGCTTATTGCCGTAAACAAAAAACTGCCTGACTTCAATATTGAAATGCTTCCGGCATGCGGAGTTTACAGCTACAGGGGAAGCATACGCAGCTCAAATATCGATATAGTTAAAAAGCTTGCGGAATATGGATTTATTCAAAGCAATTCCGATATAACCTATTTTTGTGAAACACAGGGTTATGCGTATATAGTGCTGAAAAACGAAGTAAAGATACTGTGCGTAATGGAAAATGATCAGTGGAAGCCTATGCAGATGGCAAGCGGATATGACGCAGAAAAGAAAATGCTTTCAATATCTTCAAGCGCGCCTGTGTTTATAGTGCTTGACAAGTAAGGGAGAAAAAATGGAAATTTCAGAAAAAGGAAGCAACCTGATAATAAAAAACGCAGACAGTTTCGTTATTTCGCAGACTCTTGAGTGTGGACAGTGCTTCAGGTTTGAAAAGCTGACGGATGAAAACTATATTATTGTAGCAATGGGAAAGCTGCTGCATATTTTCAAAAACGGCGATGAAACAGTATTTGAAAACACAAGCAAAGATGATTTTGAAAATATCTGGAAAAGTTACTTTGACTTTGGCCGTGACTACAAAACAGTAAAAGACAGGCTTTCAGCAATGGACAATACTCTTTTGGACGCCGTAAAATATGCTCCGGGAATAAGAATATTAAAACAGGATTTTTTCGAATGCCTTATTTCATTTATTATTTCGCAGAACAACCGCATACCTATGATAAAAAAAGTTGTGGCAAACATAAGTGAAAAATACGGAAAAGAAACCGGTGAATTTAACGGAATAAAATACTATTCGTTTCCAAGCATACAGGAGCTTTCAAAAGCGGACGAAGAATCGCTTATGGAATGCAAAGCAGGCTTCAGAGCCAAATACATAATGGACGCCGTAAAAAAATGCGGTGACGGAATGTTTGAAAGTAAGGATATGAGTGCTCTGACAACCGAGGAGCTTAGAAAGCGCCTTATGCAGATAAACGGAGTGGGGCCGAAAGTTGCCGACTGCGTTATGCTTTTTTCGCTTTCAAGAAGCGACGCGTTTCCTACTGATGTGTGGGTAAAGAGGGTAATGAGTTATTTTTATTTTGACGGAAATGATACTTCTCTTAAGGAAATACAAAAAATGGCAAAAGAAAGATTCAGCGGTTACGAAGGCTTTGCCCAGCAGTACCTTTTTAATTATGCGCGTGAATTTAAAATAGGTGCCTCTGACAAGAAAGCCGGTGCAAAATGATAGGCACTGTTGTAAACACGATTGCAATTATTATAGGCTCGCTTGCGGGGTTTATTATCAAAGGCAGATTAAAGGCACGCTACAGGGACATACTGACGGATGTTTTGGGTCTTGCTGTTATTTTTACAGGCACATCGTCGGCTCTTGGCGGTATGCTCTCAAAGGGCGCCGAACCGATATTATATATATTGAGCCTTGTTTTCGGCTGCCTTATAGGCGAGTTTTTTGATATAGAGGGTAAGCTTAATTACTTAGGCGATATGCTGCAAAACAAGATCGGTTCAAGCGGCGGAAATGTATCACAGGGCTTTGTAACGGCATCTCTTACTTTCTGTATAGGCACTATGGCAATAATGGGCTCAATTGAAAGCGGCATAATGGGTGTGCACACAACTCTTTACACAAAATCGGTAATAGACGGAGTGACAAGCGTTGTTTATGCCTCAACTCTTGGGATAGGCGTTATGTTTTCGGCTCTTTCGGTGTTTTTGTATCAGGGTTCGCTTACGCTTTTGGCGTCGCTTGTACAGCCGTTTATTACCGACAATATGATGCGCGAAATATCCATAGTAGGCGGAATACTGATAGCCGCTATAGGAGTAAATATGCTGGGAATCAAGAAATTCAAAGTAGGCAATATGCTTCCGGCGATACTTATTCCGGTAATATATTATCTGCCTTTTGTTTCAAGCCTTGTCGGCAAGGCAAGCAGTGTTTTTCTGCATTGACGGGGATACGCAAATATGATTAAAACAAACGTATGCCGTATTCTTGATACGGCGGGGATTAAGTATAAAACGGCTGAATATGAATATGACGAAAACGACCTGTCGGGAGTAAAGGCGGCAAAAGCCATTGGTGAGAATCCTGAGCAGGTGTTTAAAACGCTTGTTACAAGAGGCGACAAAACCGGGATAAACGTTTTTTGTATACCTGTGGCAGAAGAACTCGATCTTAAAAAAGCGGCTGTCGTTTCGTCAAACAAAAAAATAGAAATGCTGCACGTAAAGGAGCTTTTGGATATAACAGGCTATATAAGAGGCGGCTGTTCGCCTGTGGGAATGAAAAAAAAGTATCCGACATACATTGATGAAACCGCACAGCTTTTTGACGAGATAGCCGTAAGCGGCGGAAAACGCGGCGTTCAGGTAATGGCAGAGCCAAACGCGCTTTCAGGCTTTATTGAAGCGTCTTTTGCCGATTTGACTATGGAATAGAAGATATTCGGGTTTAAATATATGCCAAACTTATATAATTTTTGTATTGATTTATTTTTTCAAACGTATTATAATTATCGTTACTAAGAACAAAGGAGTTCTTAAACCTGTACTGCGGGTTTAAGAGCTCTTTTTTTTTCTAAAAATAAGGTATTCAAAAGATAAACGATATATCTGAAAGGATGAGGAATATGGACGGCAGAGAGGTTATCCACCAGAGTGAGCCACAGGGATTGTACGATCCGGCTTTTGAACATGACAGCTGCGGAATAGGCGCCGTTGTAAATATCGGCGGCGAAAAAACACACAGTACGGTTGAGGATTCGCTTACGATAGTTGAAAATCTGGAGCACAGAGCCGGAAAAGACGCCGAAGGAAAGACAGGCGACGGAGTAGGCATTATGACTCAGGTGCCATACCGGTTTTTCAAAAAAGAAGCGGCAAAGCTTGGCACGGATATTGGCGGAGAACGTGATTTTGCGGTAGGAATGTTCTTTTTCCCAACAGATGAGCTTAAATACAAACAGTCTAAAAAGATGTTTGAAATAATAACACAAAAGGAAAAACTGCAGTTTCTCGGCTGGAGAGAAGTGCCTACACGCCCTGAGGTTTTGGGCAAAACGGCTCTTGAGTGTATGCCAAAAATCATGCAGTGCTTTATTAAAAGACCGGACGGCGTAGAAAGAGGTCTGCCGTTTGAACGAAAGCTGTACGTTGTAAGGCGTGTATTTGAGCAGTCAAACGATGATACATACGTCGTATCGCTTTCAAGCCGCACAATAGTTTACAAAGGAATGTTTCTTGTAGGTCAGCTGCGACTGTTTTTCCCGGATCTTCAGGATACGGACTATGAATCGGCCATAGGAATGGTTCATTCCAGATTCAGCACAAATACCACTCCAAGCTGGCACAGAGCGCATCCAAACAGGTTTATACTTCATAACGGCGAGATAAATACGATCCGCGGCAATGCCGATCTTATGCTTGCGCGTGAAGAAACAATGATTTCAGACGTGTTTAAAGAGGATATGCCGAAGGTTTTGCCTATAATAAGCAGCGAAGGCTCGGATTCGGCGATGCTTGACAATACGCTTGAGTTCCTTGTAATGAACGGCATGGAGCTTCCGCTTGCGGTAATGATAACAATACCTGAGCCGTGGAGCAACAACGATATTATGAGCCGCAAAATGAAAGACTTTTATCAGTATTACGCCACAATGCTTGAGCCGTGGGACGGCCCGGCATCCATACTTTTTTCCGACGGCGACGTAATGGGTGCCGTACTTGACAGAAACGGACTGCGGCCTTCAAGGTATTATATTACAAACGACAACCGCCTTATACTTTCATCTGAGGTAGGAGTGCTTGACATACCGGAGGAAAAGATAGTAAAAAAAGAAAGACTTCATCCGGGGAAAATGCTTCTGGTGGACACCGTAAAGGGCAGGCTTATAGACGACGGAGAACTTAAGGAAAGCTACGCTTCACGTCAGCCTTACGGAGAGTGGCTTGACGGCAACCTTATAGAGCTTAAGGATTTGCATATTCCAAACGAAAAGATACATGAGTTTTCGGGCGAAGAACTTACAAAAATGCAGCGGGCTTTCGGGTACACCTACGATGATGAGATGAACGCCATACTAAATATGGCAAAAAGCGGTACGGAGCTTATAGCGTCAATGGGTGTGGACGTTCCTCTTGCCGTGCTTTCAAAAAAGCCAAAGCCGCTTTTCAATTATTTCAAGCAGATGTTCGCACAGGTGACAAACCCGCCGATAGACGCTGTTCGTGAAAAGATAGTTACAAGCACAACGGTATATATAGGCGAGGACGGAAATCTTTTGACTGAAACCGCTGAAAACTGCAAGGTGCTTAAGGTAAACAATCCAATACTTACAAATACCGACCTGCTTAAGATAAAAACAATGAAGGCAGAAGGATTTAATGTGCGTGTGCTGCCTATAACATATTACAAAAACACATCTCTTGAAAAAGCCATTGACCGCCTTTTTATCGAGGTAGACAGGGCATACCGCGACGGAGCGAACATAATTATACTTTCAGACAGGGACGTTGACGAAAACCATGTGCCTATTCCGTCGCTTCTGGCGGTATCTGCGGTAAGCAAATATCTTGTAAGAACCAAAAAACGCACAGCAATGACGATAATACTTGAAAGCGCGGAACCGCGGCTTGTGCACCATTTTGCGGTGCTTCTCGGCTATGGCGCGGCGGCTATAAACCCGTATCTCGCGCTTGACACTATAAAAGACCTTATAGCCAAGGGAATGCTTGACAAGGATTATTATGCCGCGGTTGACGACTACAACAACGCTGTGCTTCAGGGGATAGTTAAGATAGCTTCAAAAATGGGCATTTCAACGATACAGTCTTATCAGGGAGCACAGATTTTCGAGGCCATAGGAATTGACAAAAACGTTATAGACAAATATTTTACAAATACCGTAAGCCGCATAGGCGGAATTGAACTTAGCGACATACAAAAAGAAGTAGACGAGCTGCACCAGAGCGCTTTTGACCCTTTGGGTCTTGAAAGCGACATAAGTCTTGAAAGCGCCGGAACACATAAATACAGAAGCGGAAAGGAAATACACAGATTTAATCCGCTTTCGATACATCTTTTGCAGGAAGCGTCAAAAACGGGAGACTACGGAGTTTACAAGCAGTATGCCGATTCTCTTAATAACGAAATGACAAGCGAGCTTAGAAACCTTATGGGTTTCAGGTTCCCTGAAAAAGGAATACCTGTAGACGAGGTTGAAAGCGTTGATTCAATAGTGAAAAGATTCAAAACAGGCGCCATGAGCTATGGCTCCATATCAAAGGAAGCTCATGAAACGCTTGCCATAGCAATGAACCGCATAGGCGGAATGTCAAACAGCGGCGAAGGCGGCGAGGACACAGACAGGCTTACGCCAAACGCAAACGGTGACAGCCGCTGCTCGGCCATAAAGCAGGTTGCATCCGGAAGATTCGGTGTTACAAGCAGATACCTTGTAAGTGCGAAGGAAATACAGATAAAGATGGCTCAGGGTGCAAAACCGGGCGAAGGAGGACATCTTCCGGGTACGAAGGTATATCCGTGGATAGCCAAAACAAGACATTCCACAACGGGAGTGGCGCTTATTTCGCCTCCGCCGCATCACGATATATATTCAATAGAGGATCTTGGAGAGCTTATATACGACCTTAAAAACGCAAACAGCGACGCCCGCATTTCGGTTAAGCTCTGTTCCGAAGCAGGGGTTGGAACCGTAGCGGCAGGAGTTGCAAAGGCCGGAGCGCAGGTAATACTTATTTCCGGCTATGACGGAGGAACAGGCGCCGCGCCGAGAACGTCGATTCATAATGCCGGACTTCCGTGGGAACTTGGGCTTGCGGAAACGCATCAGACACTTATAATGAACGGCCTCAGAAACAAGGTCGCAATAGAGGTCGACGGAAAGCTTATGACAGGCCGCGACGTAGCAATAGCGGCAATGCTCGGCGCAGAGCAGTTTGGGTTTGCAACTGCACCTCTTGTAACAATGGGCTGTGTAATGATGAGGGTGTGCAACCTTGATACATGCCCTATGGGAATAGCCACGCAAAATCCGGAACTTAGAAAAAGATTTTGCGGAAAACCTGAATATGTTATAAACTTCATGTATTTTGTGGCTCAGGAGCTTAGAGAATACATGGCACGGCTTGGAATACGCACAGTAGCCGAGCTTGTGGGAAGAAGCGACCTGCTTTGTGAACGCGAAGGCGCCCAGACAAGAACAAAAAAGGTGGATCTTTCAAAAATACTCAACAATCCTTTTGCAAAGGCGGGGGACATATTCGGTTTTGACAAAAAGCAGGCTTACGATTTCAAACTTGAAGAATCTGTTGACGAAAAAATACTGCTTAAAAAATTCAGGAAAGCGATAGATGAAAATAAGCCTGCATCTGTTGACATAACTGTTAAAAATACTGACAGGGCACTGGGCGCAATACTTGGGTCGCAGATAACAAAGAAATATCCAAACGGAATGGAGGACGACACGCTTGTTGTAAGGTGCAAGGGCGCAGGCGGGCAGAGTTTCGGAGCGTTTATTCCGAAGGGTCTTACGCTTTCGCTTGAGGGCGACAGCAACGATTATTTTGGAAAGGGGCTTTCGGGAGGCAAGGTAATCGTATTTCCGCCTGAAAAAAGCCGTTTCGTACCGTCGGAAAATATTATAATAGGAAACGTCGCTCTTTACGGGGCAACAAGCGGAGAAGCGTACATAGCCGGAGTTGCCGGAGAACGTTTCTGTGTAAGAAATTCAGGAGCAATGGCTGTGGTTGAAGGAGTAGGCGACCACGGCTGCGAATACATGACAGGCGGAACAGCCGTGATTTTAGGGGATACAGGCAAAAATTTTGCTGCCGGAATGAGCGGCGGTATTGCTTATGTGCTTGACGAAAATCATGAGCTTTACACAAAGGTTAACAAAGCTCTTGTAAGCCTTGAGGAAGTAAGGCATATGCAGGATGTGCTTGCATTAAAGGAGCTTATAGAAAAGCATGTTTCGGCTACAGGCTCGGCAAAGGGAAGAAATATACTTGAAAATTTCGAAGAATATCTCGGAAAATTCAAGAAAGTGCTTCCGCGTGATTATGATAAAATGAACAAAACGATAATTGCCTTTGAAGAAAAAGGATTAAGCAAAGAAGAAGCACAGATTGAGGCGTTTTACGCCAATAAGGCTTGAGAAGGGGGTATGGAAAATGGGAAAAGCAACCGGCTTTTTGGATTATAAAAGACAGGACGGCAAAGAGATAGACGAAATTGAAAGAATAAAAAATTTCAACGATTTCCATATCCATCTGCCTGAGGAAAAAAGAAAAGAACAGGGCGCAAGATGTATGAACTGCGGTGTTCCGTTTTGTCAAAGCGGAGTGGAAATAAATAAAATGACTTCCGGCTGTCCGCTCAATAATCTTATACCGGAATGGAACGACCTTATTTACCGCGGCCAGCCTAAAATTGCTCTTGAGCGGCTGTTAAAGACAAATTCATTTCCGGAATTCACATCGCGCATATGCCCTGCGCTTTGCGAAACGGCATGTACATGTTCGGTGCATGACGAAGCGGTAACGGTAAAGGAAAACGAATACGGAATAATAGAATATGCTTTTGAGCACGGACTTATGAAAAAAGAACCGCCGAAGGTAAGAACCGGAAAAAGAGTAGCCGTTATAGGATCAGGTCCGGCCGGGCTTGCGGCTGCGGAAGACTTAAACATGCGCGGCCACAGCGTAACGGTTTTTGAAAGAAGCGACCGCGCCGGCGGACTTCTTATGTATGGAATACCAAACATGAAGCTTGACAAAAGCATAGTTGAAAGGCGCATACGTCTTATGGAGGATGAAGGCATAATATTCCGTCTTAACTGTGATGTTGGAAAAAATATTAAAGCGGAAGAGATAATGCGCGATTTCGACGCCGTGATACTTGCCTGCGGAGCCTCAAAGCCAAGGGATGTAAACGTTAAGGGAAGAGAAGGAAAAGGCATATATTTTGCCGTGCCGTATCTTGAAAACCTAACTAAGGGACAGCTTGACAAAAGCTACGATACGTCGGCATTTATGTCGGCAAAAAATAAAAACGTGCTTATAATAGGCGGCGGCGATACGGCAAACGACTGTCTTGGCACAGTTTTAAGAGAAGGCTGCAAAAACGTATATCAGCTTGACATAAATCCAAAAAAGCCTCTGGAACGTGCGCCGGGAAACGAATGGCCGCAGTGGCCTAAGGTATACAAGATAGACTACGGCCAGGCGGAAGCAATAGCAAAATTCGGCAAAGACCCAAGAATATTCTCGTCGTCATGTCTGGAATTCATACTTGACGAAAGCGGTGCCTTAAAAAAGGCGCGTATCGCACAGGTAATAAAAAAACCGAGCAAAAAGGCAAGATATGAGATAGTTCCGGTGGAGGGAAGCGAAAAAACAATCGATGTTGATTTGGCGCTTATCGCAGGCGGTTTTTCGGGAGCTGAGGAATATTCGGTAAAATGTTTTAAGGTTGAACTTGACGAAAAAACAAACGTCAAAACACAAAAAGGACATTATGCCTCCGATATAAGAGGAATCTTTGCCTGCGGGGATATGCGCCGCGGTCAGTCGCTTGTGGTGTGGGCAATAAAAGAGGGACGGTCGGCCGCAAAAGAAGCGGACAGGTTCCTTTGCGGATATACAAATCTTGAATAAAACAAAAGCACTTGCTTAGGCCGCGGGTACCATAAACAACAGGTGCCAGCGGTCTGTGATGGACTTTTACAAATCTTTTTTGTGCGAAGTTCATAAATTTTATGCGCTCAGAATAGAAATATGTATTATAACTACATCGCTAATTTTGAGGGGAGAAACGTTTTATGGACAGCGTCAAAAAAAATGATATTATAAACAGGATAAACGACAACAACAAAATAGAAATTTCGGGCGTTGTACGGGGTGAAATGAGATTCAGCCACAGGATATACGGCGAGGGCTTTTATACGTTTGACATTGCCGTAACACGCCTTAGCGAAGCAACTGATATCATACCTGTAACTGTATCGGAACGTATCGCCGACTGTGCCGATATCCGCGACGGCGCTTATGTGAATATATCGGGTCAGGTGCGAAGCTATAACAATACTCAGACGGCCAAAAACCGTCTGATGATTTCGGTTTTTGTGCGGGAATTTACAGACGATATGCCGCAAAACCGCAACAGTGTTGTTTTAAACGGATATATCTGCCGTAAACCGGTTTACCGCACAACTCCTATGGGCCGTGAAATTACGGATATGCTTGTTGCCGTAAACCGAGCCTACAATAAATCGGACTATATACCGTGCATTGTATGGGGAAGAAACGCGAGATATGCCGGAAAGCTTGAAACCGGCGACAATATTATTGTAAGCGGAAGAATACAAAGCCGCAGCTATCAAAAGAAAACGGAAAGCGGCGCAGAGGAAAAAACAGCTTATGAGGTATCGGTTTCAAAGCTTGAAAACATAGAGCAAAACGAAAACAGCGAAGAAACAAAAACAGCCGAATAATGAGCAAATAAACGGTTAGGACACATATTATTTCATTATTTATTTTTGTTGACAACGGCCGGTGAATGGTATATTATTTCTAAAGCCAGATTATGTGGCTTTGGAGGTAGGACAATGAGAGACGGATGTGTCTATTTATATTACGGAGAGGGAAAAGGGAAAACCACTCTTGCCATAGGCCAGGGTATGCGTGCCGTTGGAAGCGAGCTTTCTGTAGTTATGGTGCAGTTTTTAGACTACAACCACAACAAAGAATATATACCGCTTAAAAAGCTGGAGCCTGATTTCAGAGCATTTCGCTTTGAAAAACAGCGTGACAGCCTTGAAGATGCACAGATAAATGAGGTTAAAAACGAGATGGCTCTTGCTATAAACTTCAGCCGTAAAATACTTGAAACAGGGGAATGCGACATGCTTATCCTTGACGGAATAACCGATGCCGTTGAAGCCGGATTTATCACCGATGAGGATGTGGCTGAGCTTTTGGACAAGAGAACGGGTTATATGGACGTTATTATTACAGGCAACAAAAAATATGAAAAAATTGCCGAAAAAGCAGACTTTATTTACAGCATAAATATAGAAAAATTTTCGGAAAACAAAATAAAATAAAAATCGGCAGACTGTGCGTTTTTAAGCGGCAGTCTGCTTTTTTGAGGCATAAAAATATGGAAACGACAGACATAATTGTAAAAAAAATGATAGATTATAATGCGCCTGACATGAAAAGAATAAACCATGCGCTTAAGGTAACGGCATTTTCGCAGGCGATTTCTTTTGGCGAAAATGTGAAAAACGAAGACCGCAAAATTATCGAATGTGCGGCTGTTTTGCATGATATTGGCATACATGAGGCCGAAAAACAATACGGCTGTTCAGACGGAAAACTTCAGGAAAAGCTTGGCCCGGATATTGCATTAAAATTACTTGTGGACGCTGATTTTACGGATGCCGAAAAAGAACGTGTGTGTTTTCTTATAGGACACCATCACACATATAATATAGATGATTTTTGTCTGCAAATACTGATAGAAGCCGATTTTATAGTAAATTCGGACGAAGGCGATTTTCCGGACGGCACAGACTACAGGGCTTTAAAAACCAGAATTTTCAAAACAAAAACAGGCACGGAATTGTTTGAAAAGTTGATATTGGCTGATAAAAACTAAAATATAATCACAATAAAAAGGCATACTACATTCTGAAGAAAGGATGAGGAGCATGTCTTTTTTTATTGTAAACGAAAGCGGCCCGCTTAAAGGCGAGGTCGAAATAAGCGGGGCGAAAAATGCGGCGCTTCCGATACTTGCCGCCTGCATGCTTACAGACGAACAGTGTGTGATCAAAGGAGTACCGCCGCTTATGGATGTGCTTGTTATGCTTGATATTTTAAAAAGCATAGGGGCGCAGACAACTTATGAAAACGAAACGGCAAGCATACGGTTTTCACAAATAACAAAAAATGAAGTAGACAATGCTCTTGCTTCAAGCATGAGAGCGTCATTTCTTATAATGGGGCCGATGCTTGCAAGAAGCGGCGAGGCAAAAATACCGCTTCCCGGCGGATGCAAAATCGGCACACGTCCGGTTGACCTGCATATAAAGGGTATGGAAATTTTAGGCGCAAAAATAATCCAGGAGCACGGTTTTGTAACGGCAAAGGCAGGAAAGCTTAAGGGCGATTACGTTTACCTTGATTTTCCAAGCGTAGGCGCAACCGAAAATATAATGACGGCTGCATGCGTAAGCGAAGGGGTGACGCTTATCGAAAATGCCGCCGAGGAACCGGAAATACATGATTTGGCTATGTTTTTAAACAAAATGGGGGCAAACATCAAAATGAAAGGCAGCGGAAAAATAAAAATAACGGGTGTGCAAAAGCTGTGCGGGGCAGAGTACACCGTAATGCCGGACAGAATAGAAACAGGTACATTTATGGCCGCGGCAGCGGTTACAGGAGGAGATATAATAATAAAAAACGCTGTTTTTGACCATGTACAGCCTGCGTGTGCAAAACTTGCCGAAAACGGTACGATAACTGAAAAAATAAGAAACGGCATACATGTTTACTCTACAGGCGAAAAAAAAGCGTTCAGCATAAAAACAATGCCGTTTCCTGGGTTTCCAACAGATATGCAGGCAATTTTCATGAGCGTTATGGCAATATCAAAGGGTACGAGCATTGTTACTGAAACTGTGTTTGAGAACAGGTTTTTGCAGGCTGCCGAGCTTAAAAGAATGGGCGCCGACATAAAAACCGACGGCCGCACGGCAGTAGTTGAGGGCGTGGACGGTCTTACAGGAGCCAAAGTAAACGCTCCTGACCTTCGGGCCGGAGCGGCACTTGTTATTGCGGCGCTTTCGTCAAGGGGAATGACGGAAATCGGCGAGATACAGCATATAGAAAGAGGCTACTGTGATTTTGACAAAAAACTTAAAAGTCTTGGGGCAGACATTAAAAAAACGGAAACGAAAACTTAAAGGACTAAAAAAAGGCTGCCGGTTACTTTTCCGACAGCCGAAATTTTTGCATCACCAGTATTGCGCGATGTCAATGCCGTGATCCTTAAGTGCTTTATACAATACATTGGTAGGAAGCCCGACTACCGTATCATAGCTTCCGTATATTGACTCGATAAATATGCTTGATTTGCCCTGCACAGCATAGCCGCCTGCTTTGTCGGCATATTCCCCGGTGCTGATATAAGATTTTATTTCTTCATCGCTTATAGCGGCCATTGTAACTTCCGTTGCGTCAACATAGGAATCAACCTCGCGGTTGCCGTTTTTATCTATAAATATAAGAGTCATACCTGTATAAACAGTATGCTTTTTGCCGCTCAGCTGACGTAACATGCTGAAGGCGTCATCTTCATTTGCCGGTTTATTAAGTATTTTACCGAGATATGTAACTATGGTATCAGCGCCGATTATTACTGCCGGACCCTTTACACTGTCTTCAACAGCGGTGGCTTTGCGTACAGACAGTATTCTTACCCATTCATATGGGGAATGCTCAAGACATACGGATTCCTCGGCTCCGCTTATCATTACCTCAAAAGGTATATTGAGTTTTTCAAGTATGGCTTTTCTGCGCGGCGAGGCAGAAGCAAGGATGAATTTATACATTATAACCGTCTCCTTATTGTTTTTATCGATAATCAAAAAAACCTGTTGTATATTACTGCTGCTATAACTATGCCGATGATTCCGGAGATAGTAAATTTCAATGTTAAGCCAAACTGAAGCACAAGCACGCCTATGTCAAGAGTAAGAGGCGATGTCAGCCCAAAGGTTTTTCCATAGCCAAGCCAGCTTAGAGCCGGTGAGGAAGAAAACTGTTCACCTATAAAGCCGCCTATTACTATGCCTGCCAGAAGCAACAGCACAAGCACCATACCGTTTTTGCTGCTTAACTTTTTCATTATTTATGCCCTCCGGAGATACTCGTTTATATTCATTTTACATTATAGCGGACAAATATTCAATAACCATTAAACGATAAATGATGTTTATGTTTTTGCATTATACATATTAAAATTAATAATAAAACTCAGAACTTCCTTCCGCTTATACCAAGAATACCCATTTGTGAACGGTATTTGGCGACAGTCCGGCGGGAAATGTCAAGACCTCTTTTTACAAGCTCGTCGGATATTTTACGGTCGCTCAAAGGCGAGGATTTATCTTCGGAATCGATTATTTCTTTTATGGTGTTTTTTACGTTATCCTGTATTACCGTCTGGCCGCTTGAAACCACACAGGAGTGATGGAAAAAGTAGGACAGAGGATAAACGCCGTGCCGGCACTGGATATATTTGAAATGTATTGCCCGGCTTACGGTAGACTCATGCATGTTAAGGGTTTTTGCAACATCGCTTAAAAGCAGAGGGTGTATATTTTCGGGGCCGTACTCAAAAAAGTCGAGCTGCTTTTCTATTATTACCTCTATTATATGAAGTATTGTCTCACGGCGCTTCGAGATACATTTTACAACCCAGCTTGCCTGCTTTATCTTTTTGTCTACAAATTCGGCGGCCTTTTCGTCTGAAGTGTTTTTTATAAGACCACGGTAAAAGCCGCTTATAACGACATCCGCACTGAAGCCGTCGTTAAAGCGTATTTCATATTTTCCGTTTATTTTTTCAACGACTGCATCGGGAATGATATACCGCGTTTCTTCGCCGCTGTTGTAAGGCGCTCCGGGCTTCGGATTCAGGCTTCGGATTATATTTGCGGCTTTCTCCACCTCGCTTACGGATATGCGAAGCTTTTTGGATATGACATGAAGCTGGTTTTTGCCAAGAAGCTCTATGCAGCTTTCGGCGATTTTTTCTGCTGTCTGGCTGCGGGTTTTAAGCCGCCTAAGCTGCAGCAAAATGCACTCGCTTACAGATGATGCGCCTATGCCTGCCGGTTCAAGAGTTTTTATTATGTCTAAAAAATGTGAAACCTTGTCTTCGCTTATCTCAAGCACCGCTGAAAGCTCAGCAACACTGAAAGGCATATACCCGTTTTGGTCAAGGCAGTCTATTATAAATTTAAGGTAAGGAATGTCTTTTTTCGGTATGTCAAAAAGCAAAAGCTGCTCTACAAGATAATCGCAAAGCTCCGGTTTGTCCTCGCTTTTGAATTTCCAGTCGTCGTTTTCGTCGGAGTCTTCCTTTTCATAGTTGTAATAGGTGCGGTTTTGTTCGTCGGAGGAATCAAGATACTCGATTTTTGTTTTGAGAGCCGAAACTGAATCGCCGCCTTCAAAAGTCTTTGGTGTTACTTCAAAAACCGGATTTTCTTCAGCAAGACGGTTGGCATATTCGTAAAGCTGCTGAGAATCCATCTGTAGTATTTTTGAAGAAAGTATCATTTTCTGGCTGAGAAGCATTTTTTGAGTTGTATTGAGCACCAGATTCATTTTATCACCGCCTTTCGCTATTATTATACTACTTACGACAACTTCTCTCTACAGCAAATTAAACTTTTGGCATAAAAAATTGCGCGTATGTAACATGCAGCATAAAAATAAATACAATTATTTCTTAAAAATATGCTCCTGAGTTTTTTCCTTTACTGGGTAAAAACATTTTTTAACAGTGGAAAATTAACATTTACATATTTGAAAAAAAGATGTATACTGCTTATGGCTCGAATTTGGGTGTTTCCATATTCAGGCTCATGTTGTATGCAAAATGTTACAAAAAAGATGCCAAAATGCAAAAAACATGTTGTTGATAAAGAGGTTTTGTATTAAAATAGAAATGTTAGTTATAAACCGGTTTTGTTCTGTAGGCATCCTGAAACAAATGGGTTTATACAGCAATAATTTTTTTATTATAATTATATCCATACATCATAATTTCAGATGTAAAAAAACCAAAACAGAGGGGGATAATATGCAAAGTTTAACGTTTAAACGTGGAGTTCATCCTGATGACGCTAAGGCTTTGACCATGGATAAATCCATCAAAGTCATTCTTCCCAAGGAAGGCTCCGAGTTGTTTTTCCCAATGTCACAGCATATCGGCGCTCCATGCGAGCCGATAGTACAAAAAGGTGACTATGTTAAGGTAGGCCAGAAGATAGGCGAGGCTAAGGGTTTTGTTAGTTCTCCTATCTTTGCAAGTGTATCGGGAGAAGTTACCGATATACGTCCTGTGCTTACCCCAACAGGTGGAAAATCGCTTGCGGTAGTTATCAAAAATGATGGACTTATGGCAGAGTACGAAGGTCTTAAAGGATGCCAAGACTGGACAAAGCTGTCAAAGGAAGAAATACTTGGCAAAATCAAGGAAGGCGGAGTTGTAGGTATGGGCGGCGCCGGATTCCCTACACATGTAAAGCTTTCGCCGAAAGAAAAAATCGATTATGTTATCGTAAACGGCGCAGAGTGCGAACCATTTCTTACATGCGACTACCGTCTTATGCTTGAACAGCCGGAAAAAATAGTTGAGGGCCTTAAAATAGTTCTCAGCCTTTTTGAGGGCGCAAAAGGCGTTATCGGTATAGAGGACAACAAGCCTAAGGCTATACAGGCTCTTAGCGAACTTGTAAAGGACATACCTAACATCGAGGTTGCCCAGCTTCTTAAAAAGTTCCCTCAGGGTTCAGAAAAACACATAATTTATGCTGTAACAGGCGGACGTGAGGTTCCATCGGGGGCTCTTCCTTCGGCTGTAGGCTGCATAGTTGACAACGTTGATACCGTAATCAGCATCTACAACGCGGTTGTAGAGGGTAAGCCTGTAATGAGAAAGGTAATGACCGTTTCAGGCGGCGCTCCTATGAATCCTGGCAACTACCAGATAAGAGTAGGAATGACTTACAAAGACATTATGGATCAGATAGGCGGCTTTAAGGTTGAACCTGCAAAGCAGATAGCCGGCGGACCTATGATGGGCTTTAGCATGTATACCCTTGATACCGCTACAACCAAAACTTCATCGGCGCTTCTTTGCTTTACAAAGGAAGAAGCTTATATCCCGCCTGAAAGCAACTGCATCCGCTGCGCAAAATGCGCTGACCACTGTCCGATGGGCCTTCAGCCTTTCATGCTCAACAAGCTTGCACTCCTTGGCGATTCTGAAGGATTTTTGGCAAACCACGGCATGGACTGCATATCCTGCGGAAGCTGTTCATTTGAGTGCCCTGCAAAGCGTCAGCTTGCCCAGTCTATAATTTCAAGAAAGAAAATAGAAGGCGCTCTTAAAGCCGCTGCGGCCGCAAAAGCAAAGGCGGCACAGGCTGCAGAAGCTAAGAATTAATTTAAGGGGGATAAATTCTAATGGAAAATATAGTAATGTCATCTACCCCTCACGTGCGTTCCAAGGAATCTGTGCAGAGCATAATGCGCGACGTTATAATCGCTCTTATACCTGCGGCAGTGATGGGTATTGTATATTTTGGCCCGAAGGCGCTTATGCATATGATAGTATCTGTTGTATCATGCGTATTCTTCGAGTGGCTTTATGAAAAGATAATGAAAAAGAACTGCACTATACACGACCTCAGTGCAGTGGTAACAGGACTTCTTCTTGCTTTTAACCTTCCTGTAGGCGCAAGCTGGTGGATGCCTGTTGTAGGTTCGGCTTTTGCCATACTTATTGCCAAGCAGCTTTTCGGCGGCATCGGCCAGAACTTTGTTAACCCTGCTCTTATAGGCAGAGCGTTCCTTCTTGCTTCATATCCGTCCGCAATGACCACATGGACGGTAAACGGCGTTACAACAGCTACGCCTCTTGCTCTTCTTAAAACTCTTAAAACATCGGGTGTTACACCTGAAAGCCTTAACCTTCCTTCAATTTCACAGGTAATAACGGGAAACGGAATCGGCGGATGTATTGGTGAAACATGCGCTATTGCGCTTGTAATCGGATTTATATATCTTCTTGTTAAGCAGGTTATTTCATGGAGAATACCGGTTATATATATCGCAACGGTATTTATTCTTTCAATGGTAATAGGAAGATACGGCAACAGAATGGGATTATATGAAATATTCTGCGGCGGACTTTTCCTCGGCGCAATATTTATGGCAACAGACTACACAACATCTCCTATGACACCGAAGGGCCAGATGATATACGCTATCGGCTGCGGCATACTTACATATCTTATAAGAGTTTACGGTTCATATCCGGAAGGTGTTTCATATTCAATCCTTATAATGAACCTTGCTGTTCCTCTTATTGATAAGTATGTTGTAGGCACAATATTTGGTGCTCTTCCAAAGACAAAGGAGGCGAAGAAGGCATGAAGCAGATAACTACACCTGCACTTAGACTTTTAATAATCTGCGTTGTATGCGCATTCCTTCTTGGCATAAGCTCTGAAATAACAAAAGAGCCTATAGCCGCACAGAATATCAAAATACAGCAGGATGCAATGTCGGCTGTACTTCCGGACTGCACGTATGAGGAAGTAAGCGATGCAAAGCTTTCCGGCTCGGTAACAAAAGTTAACAAAGCTACAAAAGACGGCGCTGATGCCGGATATGTAATAAACTGCCAGGTTTCATCATTCGGCGGGCCTCTTACAATGATGGTCGGCGTTGACAAGGATGCAAAAATAACCGGCGTTCGTATTCTTTCGCATTCCGATACGCCAGGTCTTGGTGCAAAAGCGACTGACCCTTCATTCTATGACCAGTATGTTGGCATGAGCGACGGCCTCGCAGTTGAAAAAGACGGCGGAAAAGTTAAAGCAATTACAGCCGCAACTATCACGTCAAGAGCCGTTACATTAGGCGCTTCAGACGCGGTACAGTGGGTTAAAGACAATGGAGGTGCTCAAAAATGAGTAATAACCTTAAAGTATTAAGAGACGGTATCATATTCGACAACCCTATACTTGTACAGGTAGTCGGAATGTGCGCCACTCTTGCTACTTCGACAAGCATTATAAACGGTGTCGGCATGGGCCTTTCAACAGCTGTAGTTCTTATAGGCTCAAACGTCGTAATATCGCTTCTTCGTAAATTTATACCTGATACGGTAAGAATACCGTGCTTCGTAGTAGTTATAGCTTCATTCGTTACAATAGTACAGCTTCTTCTTCAGGCATATATGCCGGCGTTAAACGACGCTCTTGGCCTCTATATACCGCTTATAGTTGTTAACTGTATCATACTTGCAAGAGCTGAAGGTTTTGCGTCAAAGAACAACGCTGTAGCATCTTTCTTCGACGGCTTAGGCAACGGCCTTGGCTTTACCTGCCTTCTTGCGGTTATGGGCGCTGTTCGTGAGCTTCTTGGTTCAGGCACATTCCTCAATATCAAGGTGCTTCCTGATGCTTTCCCAAAGACACTTATGATAATTATGTCACCGGGCGCATTCTTTACACTTGGTATTATAATGGCACTTTTCAAGTACACGGTACTTTCAAAAAAGAAGCCAGAAGAATCTGAAGAATAAGGGAGGAGGAAAACAATGCTGACCAAATTAATACTTATATTATTAGCCGGAGTTTTTGTAAACAACTATATATTGTCACAATTCTTAGGCATATGTCCTTTCCTTGGTGTTTCAAAAAAGGTTGAGACAGCCACAGGCATGGGAGTTGCCGTTATATTCGTTATAACTCTTGCGTGTGCGGCAACATATCTTGTTTACTATCTGATACTTGTTCCGCTTCACCTTGAATATTTGTACACAATAGCGTTCATACTTGTTATCGCGGCTCTCGTTCAGTTTGTTGAGATGTTCATTAAGAAAAGCTCGCCTTCGCTTTATCAGGCGCTTGGCGTTTACCTTCCTCTTATAACAACAAACTGCGCCGTACTTGGTGTTGCTGTTTCAAATATGCAGAAGAACTATAACTTCCTTGAATCTATAGTAGCCGGCATCGGCGGTGCGGGCGGCTTCACGCTTGCCATTATTCTTTTTGCAGGCATTCGTGAAAGAACAGAGCACAACGATATCCCTAAGACGTTTGAAGGATTCCCTATTGCGCTTATTGGCGCAGGACTTATGTCAGTATCCTTCCTTGGTTTCTCGGGATTGATCAAACTTTAATCAGGAGGGGCTTAAACTATGGAAATAATTAATGTTGTAACAGCCGTTGCAAGCGTCGGCGGCATGGGCGTGATATTCGGCGGTTTCCTTGGATATGCTTCTAAGATATTTGCAATACATGTTGATCCTAAGGTAACCGAGATACAGTCTGTGCTTCCCGGAGCAAACTGCGGCGGATGCGGATTCCCTGGCTGTTCGGGATGCGCAACGGCAATTGCTCAGGGCAAAGCTCCTGTTAACGCCTGCCCTGTAGGAGGAGCAAGAGTTGCTGCTCTTGTAGGAAAAATTATGGGTGTTGATGCTGCGGCTGTCGCTCCACAGGTAGCATTTGTAAAGTGCAACGGTACATGCACTAATGCAAAATCAAAATATGAGTACCATGGAATAGAGGATTGTGCTTTTGAAGCACAGCTTGCAGGCGGCGGCGCCAAAGGCTGCGCGTATGGCTGTCTTGGCCTTGGAAACTGCGTTAAGGTCTGCCAGTTTGGCGCTTTAAGCATTGTTGACGGTGTAGCAGTTGTAGACGAAACGAAGTGTGTTGCCTGCGGAAAGTGCATAAACGCTTGCCCTAAGGGTCTTATACAATTCAAGCCGAAGGCTCAAAAGACTGCTGTTAGATGCAGCTCCCTTGATACCGGAAAAGAAGTTATGGCAAACTGCACTACAGGCTGTATCGCATGTCATATATGTGAAAAGAACTGTAAGTTTGATGCTATACATGTAATAAATAATCTTGCTGTTATCGACTACAGCAAGTGTAAGGACTGCGGACTTTGCGCTATGAAGTGTCCGAAGCACGCAATCAAAAATGAACGTGTAGAAGCAATGGCTGCAAAGAAGGCCGCTGAAGAAGCTGCGGCTGCACCTGCACAGACCACAAATGCACAATAAATAAACAGAAGAAAAAGCGGACAGTTTATCTGCCCGCTTTTTTAGTTCAATATTATTTAAACGCCGTAGTGGCGGTTATTTTTTTGTTTCAGCAGAAGACATGTCAAAAACTTTTGTTTCTGACAGATAATTTTTTACAATGTCAAGTGCCTCGCCGAATCTCTGGAAGTGGACTATTTCGCGCTCTCTTAAAAATCTCAGTGGTTTTAAAACGTCAGGATCCATTGTAAGGTCAATAAGATAATCATATGTTTTCAAAGCCTTTTTTTCCGCTGCAAGATCCTCGTAAAGATCTGTTACAGGATCGCCTTTGCTTTGAAGCGCGCACGCCGAAAAGGGAACTCCTGCTGCGCTGCTGGGATATACGCCCTGGCCATGAGCAACATAGTAAGCGTCGAGGCCGCCTTTTACAATTTCATCAGGCGTAAGACCGCACAAAAGCTGACAGGTAATGGCACCCATCATTTCTTCATGTGCAAATTCTTCTGTAGCAATATCGTTAAGCACAGCTCTTGCCTGAGGTGTTACCATAGTGAATTTCTGGCTGAGGTATCGTACCGACGCCCCAAGTTCACCGTCGGCGCCACCGTATTGTTCAACCATTATTTTTGCAAGGCGTGCGTCAGGACATTTTATCTTAACGGGAAACATTAATTTTTTTTCATAAATCCACATCAGCAACATTCCTCCTCTGATATACTGTAGTTGGCATCGGCACACCATGGCCACGGGTCTGCGGCATAAGCCCATGCGTCCTCACATCTGTTGATTGAACGGAATGAGCACATAGGGCCTGCGATTTTTTCATATTTAACGCGAACGGTGTCGGCGGCTTTCACAATTTTGTTATAAGCTGCTATGGCATCCTTATTTGTCGGATGCGTATCAAGAAAAAGACCAATGTCTACTGCCATAAAATCAAGCTCAGTAAGGCTTTTTAAGAGCATATCTCTGTCCATTAAGCTTTGCCTCCTTTTTGTACACAGCCGCTTTTTTTGTACGGCATTGCCAGACTTTGAAAAACAGTTCCGCATATTAGCGATTTTTCAGGCGCCATTACATCAAACTCGGGCTGATAAGGTACATATGCATCTGCAAGCCCTGTTCGTTCTATGATACAGTCGTTGCAGTCTGCCGCCTCAAAGCAATATTTGTTTTTAATGTCCTCGCAAGTGGTTTCCGCGGCTTCGGCCTTTGCCTCACATGCGCTGCTTTCCTCACAGCCGCATTTTTTGCGCGCACAGCCAAAAATTTTGTAATAATTTCCATATGCCTGCTTCATGTTCTGCCTCCTGATTTCTTTAAGTAATGCATTGTATGAAAATTGCTGATTGTCCGGTGAATGGTTTAAGACGGATTTCAAAAATATAGGATGAAACAAATTGTATTAATTAAAAAACAAAAATATATTTTATTGCTACACTTGACCTGTGGTGGTAAAATTAAAAAAAATATAGCTTTTAAAAGAAGATGAAAAACAAGATATGAAAAAAATTTCTTTCAATTCACCTGTTATTCTTACTTTTTCATTTATCTGCCTTGTTGCTCTTATTTTGGGCAATATAACCGGTGGAGAAACAACAAAGCTTTTTTTCTGTGTTTATCGTTCTTCGCCTGCGGATCCGCTTACTTATGTGCGGCTTATATGCCATGTATTCGGCCATGCGAACTGGGCTCATTTCAGCTCAAACCTTACATTCATACTGCTGCTGGGGCCTATGCTTGAAGAAAAATATTCCAGCAGGAATATATGCCTTGTGATGGTTGTTACGGCGCTCATAACCGGAGTTATAAACACTATTCTTTTTCCGAACACCGCGCTTCTCGGAGCAAGCGGAATAGTTTTTGCGTTTATTATAATGTCTTCTCTTACCGATATGAAAAGTGGTACGATTCCGCTTACATTTATACTTATTTCAGTAATATACATAGGCGGGCAGATACACAGCGCGCTTTTTGTGGCTGACAACATCTCAAACCTTACGCATATAATAGGCGGAATAATAGGCGGATTTGTGGGATTCAGGCTCAATAAAAGGTTAGGCTGAAACAGCTGCTGTTTAAAAAGAATTGAATGTCAGTTTAACGGGGATAATCATATTGACTATCCTCGTTATTTTAAGTATAATTTGCTGGTAACTCGTTAGCTTTTTTGAGGAAGGAAAGGACATAGGCTGATGGGCAAAAAATTTACTGGTTTGACAGACAAGCAGGTTGAGGAAAGCAGAAAAAAATATGGCGCAAATACAATAAAAGAAACTGAACCGCTGACTTTTTTTCAGCAGTTTATGGCGGGATTCGCAGATCCTCTGATAAGGGTTTTATGCGTTATTGCAATAATAATGATTATAATGTTTTTAACAGGCCAGAGCGACTGGTATGAGCCTGTGGGAACTATAGCCGCGGTACTTATAGTTAATTTTGTATCGGCAAAAACAGGCGTTTCAAATGATGACGCATACAGAAAACTTAAGCAGTCACAGAAAAAAGACACGGTAAAAGCAATAAGAGGCGGAGTGCTTGCGGTTATAGAAGCTGACGATGTGGTTGTAGGCGATATAATAGTGCTTCAGTCGGGCGACAAAGTGCTTGCAGACGGCATACTTGCGGACGGACGTATTGACGTTGACAACAGCGTCTTAAACGGTGAGGCCGAGGAATGTAAAAAAACGGCAGCCGAGGAAGACTTTGTGATTCCGGAAGAAATAACAGGTGAAACCTTTGTTGACAGCCACAGCCTTTTCAGGGGCGCAACGGTTCTTGACGGCGAAGGCTATATGAAGGTTGAAAGAGTCGGCGAAAAGACCATGATGGGCAAAATGGCTGCCGATATGGGCGATAAAGAAGTTGACTCGCCTTTGAAGGTAAAGCTTAATAAACTCGCTCATCAAATTTCGACCTTTGGCTATATAGGCGGCATAGCGATAGCGATGGCCTATTTTTTCCATAACGTTTTAATTGCCGGCGGCTTTGACGCATACTTTTCTTTCGGCTTTGTTGTAATACTTAAAAATATAATGTCGGCGGTATCTGTTGCCATTACGATAATAGTATGCGCTGTTCCGGAAGGACTGCCGCTTGTAATTGCGCTTGTGCTTATGCAAAACACGGGCAAACTTTATAAGGTAAATGTGCTTGTAAGAAAGTCAATAGGCATTGAAACGGCAGGCTCGCTTAACATACTTTTCAGCGACAAAACAGGTACGATAACAAAAGGAATACTTGAAGTAGTAAGCTTTTTTGACGGGGCGGCAACGAAAATTGACATAAAAACATCAGGCTCCGCCACTGGAATCAAGGGAAATCTTGATCTTTGCATAGGCAAAAATACAGGCGCGATGTTTGACAATAACCATAACGCCGTAGGCGGAAACATGACCGACAGGGCATTGCTTCAGTTTTTGGGTGAAGAAACATATAAGGTTTTGGCCGACAATCCAAACTGCATTGTAACCGAAATACAGGAATTCAACAGCGCAAACAAGTTTTCACAGGCATATATCAAAGATATGAAGCGGACGTTTTATAAGGGCGCGCCCGAACGAATACTTGCAAAAGCAAAGAAATATCTTGACAGCGAAGGCAATGAAATTGCGCTTGACCTTGATGTTGTAAACAAAAGAATAGATGAGCTTGCAAACAGAGCCATGCGTGTGTTGGCCTTTGGCTACAGCGATTCGCCTTTGACCCGCGACAGCATAAACGACGACGTGGTGCTTGTGGGATTTGTCGGAATTCGCGACGATGTGCGTGCGGAAGCAAGAGATGCCATAAAAGAGGTTCAAAGTGCCGGAATACAGGTTGTTATGATAACCGGCGACAGAAAAGAAACGGCTGTTGCAATTGCAAAGGACGCCGGTTTGTTTAAAGAAGAAAGCGACATCGCAATTACTTCTGCCGAGCTTAACGCGATGACAGATGATGAAATTAAAAAGATACTTAAAGACATCAGAGTTATTTCACGCGCGCTTCCAACGGACAAGAGCCGAATGGTAAGGCTTTGCCAGGAGCTTAACCTTGTTGTAGGAATGACAGGCGACGGCGTAAACGACAGCCCTGCTCTTAAGAGGGCGGATGTGGGATTTGCAATGGGAAGCGGAACCGAGGTTGCAAAGGAAGCCGGAAAGCTTGTAATTCTTGACGACAACTTCAATTCAATTAAAAATGCAATTTGGTATGGACGAACGCTTTATATAAACATACTCAAGTTCTGTAAAATGCAGCTTGTAATAAACGTAGCGGCAGTTGTTATTTCGGCTGTATGCCCGTTTATAGGCATAGACGAGCCGTTAAAGGTAACACATCTTTTGTGGATAAATCTGTGCATGGATTCTCTTGCGTCAATAATGTTTGCGGGTGAGCCGGCTCTTGAAAAATATATGCACGATAAACCGCGCCGCAGAGATGAAAGCATTATAAGCAAGCCAATGGCGATTCAGATACTTGTAATGAGCGCTTACCTTACTTTTATCAGCATTCTCTGGTTTAAAGTGCCGTTTTTCGCAACGTTTTTCGACACACAGGCACAGTTTTACACAGGCTTTTTCGCAATGTTCGTGTTTGCGTTTATGGTAAATGCCCTGAATGTAAGAAGCGACTCAATAAATGTATTTGAGCATATAAAAGAAAACAAGATGTTTATTAAAATATGGTTTGTTATAATACTGGTTCAGGCTGCCCTTGTAAGCGTTGGCGGTATAATCGGAAACATATTCAGCTGCACCAGATTCGGGCTTCGCGGCTGGCTTATAGTTATAATTATGGCGGCCACAATGTATCCGGTTGACATAATAAGAAAGCTTATATTCAACAAAAAACAGTAAATAAAAAAACGGGATTGCGCTCACAAAGGCAATCCTGTTTTGACGAATATAAAACTTATTTGAATATTGAGGCTGCAGGTTAGAACCGGAGAGTTTTAAACCGGGTTTGAAGGAAAACTTATTTTCTGCGAAATATAAAAGAAGCGGATATTTTCAGCGGTATTTGCCGTGTTTTGAAAATATTCGCTTCTTTCTTTAAAGCAAAGGCTGCAGACACAGTCTGCAGCCTGATGATTATTTACTTTCTGCAGCCGCGCTGCGCTTTTTCGTTTTTCTTCTCACGTTTTTCGGTGTCAAGACTGAATTCCTCGGCAAACTCGGTTCTGTTTTTGCTGTCCTCGTCTTTTTGTTCAGGCGTACTTTTTGTTGTGTGCGTATTGTCACTAACGTTTATTTTTGTGCTCTTCTTTTCCATATTGAATACAGCTCCTTTGAAAATAAATATGTTCGTTACAGGAAGTAGTATTTTCAAATTTTGATTTTCTATTCAAATTACTTTTCGCAAACATATACGGGTACAATTATTTGCTGGCCGGCCTTTAACGCGTCGCTTTTCATATTATTAAAATCCTTTATTTTTTCAACGTATTCAACTGTCTGAATATGTCCGTCGGAATATGACTGTGCAATTGACCACAATGTGTCTCCGTAAGAAATTTTATGTATTTCATAATATTCGGTATAATTTTTTGTATTTCCCATTGCAAAACGCAAAGCACCGAAAATCATAACGAAAACGATCAAAACAAAAACATATTTTCTCATATTTAGCACCTCCACGAACAACTATTCCCAATTACATATTCAATATACACGAACATATGTTTAATGTCAATATATTTTTTAAAATTTACGAACATAGGTTTGAATTATATAAGACTATGTGATATACTTGAAACAATTAATAAGGGTTTGGTTATGAGCAAAGCCGAACATAATAAAAGTATTGGAGTGAGATGATGGGCGACTTATCAGCAAAACAGCAGCAAATACTTGATTTTATAAAAAAAGAAGTGCATACGAAAGGCTATCCGCCATCGGTGCGTGAAATATGCGACGCAATAGGATTAAGATCGACTTCAACTGTGCACGGACATCTTGAAAGGCTTGAGAAAAAAGGATATATCAGGCGCGACGCCACAAAACCGAGAGCCATAGAGATTCTTGACGACGAGCCTGCGTACCTTCTTGAGCAGAAAACGGCAACGGTTCCTATAGTAGGCACAATAACGGCAGGAACGCCGATACTGGCCGTTGAAAACATAGAGGATACGTTTACCCTTCCGGCGGAATATGTAACTACGGAGGGAATGTTCATGCTGCGCGTCCGCGGAGAAAGCATGATAAACGCCGGAATATTCGACAAGGATCTTATACTTGTAAAGCCGCAGCAGTCAGCCGACAACGGTGATATAATAGTTGCCCTCATAGACGACGAATACAGCACAGTAAAGAGATTTTTCCGTGAAAAAGGGCATATCAGGCTTCAGCCGGAAAATCCGAGCATGTCGCCTATAATTGTTGAAAACTGCATGGTGCTTGGAAAAGTAACAGGACTTTTCAGAAAATTTTGACGGGAGTTGTTTTGTATGTTTGGCTTTGTAAGATGCGGGGCGGCCGTACCGGAGATTAAGGTTGCGGACTGCGTGTATAATACGGAAAAAATTTTGGCCCTTATAAAAAAGGCGGATGAAAATAAAACGGCAGTGATTGTTTTTCCGGAGCTTGCGATAACATCGTATACCTGCGGAGATCTTTTTATGCAGGAGACGGTTACGTCTGAAAGCGAAAAAAGCCTTAAAACAATTGCCGATGCCACAAAAGGCAGCAATATGCTCGTTTTTGTAGGGCTTCCCGTAATTGCCGCCGGAAAGCTTTATAACTGCGCCGCTGTTTTGCATAACGGAGCGGTGCTTGGCCTTATACCTAAAACTTACATTCCAAATTATGGCGAATTTTATGAAAAAAGATGGTTTTCTTCATCGTCAATGCTTAGCGTGAAAACAGTAAATATATGCGGCGGCGAAGTGCCCATAGGCACAGATCTGCTTTTTAAAGCGGAAAACCAGCCTCAGGTTGTTGTTGGCTGCGAAATATGCGAAGATTTATGGAGCCCCGTTCCGCCAAGCTCGTATGCAGCTTTAGCAGGCGCAACAGTAATTGTGAATTTGTCGGCAAGCAATGAGCTTGCGGCGAAAAACGAGTACAGAAAAAGTCTTGTAAGCCATCAGTCCGCTGCCGGCATATGCGCTTATGTGTACTGTTCGGCAGGAATCGGAGAATCAACTCAGGATCTGGTTTTCAGCGGACACGCGGTAATTGCGGAAAACGGTTCTATATTTAAGGAAAACGAACGTTTCAGCAGCGGCGGACAGCTGATTTTTTCTGATATTGATGTATCACAGCTTTCAAACGACAGAAAAAAGAACACGACCTTTATGTCTTGCGGAAGTTTTGATGAAAAAACAAGCTACAGGACTATTGCGTTTACAGCCGTTGAATTTTGCGAAAAAAAAGCCGAAAGACCTATAGTGCGAATGCCTTTCGTACCAAAGCAGGATGAAAAGTTAAACGAACGATGCTTCGATATTTTCAGCATCCAGGTAGCCGGCCTTGCAAAACGAACATTGCATATAAACGCAAAAACGTTAGTAATAGGCATTTCCGGCGGGCTTGATTCTACTCTGGCGCTGCTTGCCGCAGTAAAGGTATGCGATAAAACGGGAAAAGACAGAAAAGATGTTATCGGTATTACAATGCCGGGCTTTGGAACAACAGACAGAACATACAATAATGCCGTAAATCTTATGAAAACACTTGGCATAACGATAAAAGAGATACCTATTAAAAAGGCGGCACTGCTGCATTTTGAAGATATCGGACATGACGCATCAGTGCACGATGTGACATACGAAAACACTCAGGCGCGCGAAAGAACGCAGATATTGATGGATATTGCAAACAAATCCGGCGGGATAGTTGTAGGCACAGGCGACCTTTCGGAGCTTGCCCTTGGCTGGGCAACATATAACGGTGATCACATGTCGATGTACGGTGTAAATTCAGGAGTACCTAAAACCCTTGTAAGGGTGCTTGTAAAGTGGGCAGCCGACAACGAAGGTTTTGGCTGCGATTCACGGGAGTTGCTGTACGATATTCTTAACACTCCTGTCAGCCCTGAACTTCTTCCGCCGGAAAAAGACGGAACGATAAAGCAAAAAACGGAGGATCTTGTTGGCCCGTATGAGCTGCATGATTTTTTCCTGTATTATGTTGTTAGATTTGGATTTTCACCCGCAAAGATAATGTATATTGCGGAAAATGCCTTCGAAGGAAGCTACTGCAGGGACGAACTTAAGAAATGGCTTAAAAATTTTTATGTAAGATTTTTCTCTCAGCAGTTTAAACGGTCGTGCGTTCCTGACGGCCCGAAGGTTGGTACAATTAATCTTTCGCCGCGCGGAGACTGGCGTATGCCGTCAGACGCTGTAAGCCGGATGTGGCTTGACGAAGTGGAAAAATTATAAAGTGCAAAAAAAGCGAAAAAAGGTATTGACAAGAGCGGATAAAAGAGTATAATAAAAACTCGCCGGCCAAGAGAAACAGGCCGCGGATACAGACAAAAACGGAGAGCAAAAAGTTAAAAAGTTAAAAAAACTGCTTGACATATTAATGCCTGTATGATATGATATGTAACGTTGACGGCGAAAGCCGAAAGCGAAAAAAGTCAGTAAAAGCGGTTTGATCTTTGAAAACTAAACAGTTGATTTAAACTATTAACCCATAGTTAATTCTAAGGATTCAAAAGAATCCAAAACAAGTAATTTATGGAAACGTCAGAAAAAAATCTGACAGGACAACAAACTTCAATTTAAGAGTTTGATCCTGGCTCAGGATGAACGCTGGCGGCGTG